>Ga0136617_10000235_pt1 | contig 44278 bp, 45 predicted proteins | sample AntDrymUQ3222106_2_FD_129672 | JGI IMG/M metagenome (GOLD analysis project Ga0136617, IMG submission 129672) | Polar desert sand microbial communities from Dry Valleys, Antarctica - metaG UQ322 (21.06) | ecosystem: Environmental > Terrestrial > Soil > Desert | place: Antarctica: Dry Valley... | reverse complement strand
TCGCACCGGTCGCCCGGCCCCAGCAACAACCACCATGACCACACCACCAACACCCAATTCAGCCGCCGCACTTGACAACGGCGTCCATCTCAGGAGCCTGTCAGTCGATCAGCCGTCTCTCGACCGCCCAGCGGCTGAGCTCGTGGCGATTGGAGAGCTGCAGCTTGCGCAGCACCGCGGAGACGTGCGCCTCGACCGTCTTGGCAGAGATGTGGAGCCGGGCCCCGATCTCCTTGTAGAGGTAGCCGCGGGCGATGTGCTGGAGGACCTCGCGCTCGCGGGCGGTGAGCTGGTCGAGCTCGGGATCGACCGCCGACGGGATCGGCTGCCCCGCCCCGGCGAAGGCGTCGAGCACGAAGCCCGCGAGCCGCGGCGAGAAGACGGCGTCGCCGTCTGCCACGCGGCGCACGGCGTCGGCGAGCTCGGGCCCGGAGATCGTCTTCGTGACGTAGCCGCGGGCACCGGCGCGGATGATCGCGATCACGTCCTCCGCGGCGTCCGAGACCGAGAGCGCGAGGAAGCGCTGCGCGGGCCGCGCCCTGGCGACGTCGTGGATCACCTGCACGCCGCCGCCGCCCGGCATCTGAACGTCGAGCAGCACGACGTCGGGCTCCAGCTCGATGATGCAGCGGACGGCGTCCTGCACGTTCGCGGCGTCGCCGAGCACCTCGACGAGCCCGTCGAGCTCGGAGCGCACGCCGGCGCGGAAGAGCTGGTGGTCGTCGACGATGACGACGCTTGCGTTCGGTCCGGTCATCGTGCGCGCTCGAGCCGCAGCTCGACCTCCGTGCCGTCGCCCGCGCCCGTGTGCACAACGGCGTCGCCGCCGTGGCGGCGCATGCGGCCCACGATCGACTCCCGCACCCCGCGCCGGTCCTCCGGCACCGCATCGGGGTCGAACCCCGGGCCGCGATCGCGGACGAACACCTCGACCCGCTCCGTGCCGACCTCCGCGTAGACGGAGACCGGCTCGGGGCCGGCGAACTTGGCGGCGTTGAGCACTGCCTCGCGTGTCGCCGCGACCAGCGCCTCGGCGCCAGCGTCGAGCGGGCAGTCACCGACCGTCACGACGTCGACCGCGACGCCGTGCTGCTCCTCGACCTCGGCGGCCGCGAGCTCGAGCCCCGCCGCGAGCGTGCCGCGCTCACCCAGCGGGCGCCCGCCGTCGAGCCAGGCGCGCAGCTCGCGCTCCTGGCGGCGAGCCAGGCCCGCGACCTCGCGCGGGTTGTCCGCGCGCCGCTGCATCAGCGCAAGCGTCTGCAGGACGGAGTCGTGCAGGTGCGCGGCGAGCTCGGCGCGCTCCTGCGAGCGGATCCGCTCGGCACGCTCGTCCGCGAGCCCGCGCACGAGCCGGATCCACCACGGCGCGAGGATCAGGGTGCCCGCCACCAGCACCACGACGACGGGCAGCAGCGCGTCGCGAGCAGGACGCAGCGCGTCGTTGAAGTAGAGGAACAGCAAGGCGGCGCCGACGACCAGCGCGACCCCCAGCGCGGCGCGCCCGAGCGCGCTCCCGCCGCCGGCCCGGGCGGGCGCCTCGCGGACGGGCGCGGGATCGGCGGCGTTGGCCGACTGGCGCCAGATCAGCGCCCCGCCGGCGGCCGCCAGCACGACCGGCCACACCAGCCCGTCACCGATCCACAGCCCCCATTGGCGGAACACCAGCAGCAGCGACAGCGCGAGCAGCCCGATGCCGCCCGCCACCGTCCACGAGTCGCGGCCGCCGGGCAGGGCGGGGACCCGCAGGCCGCCCGCGCGCCGCTCGCCCTCCGCGGGCATCGCGACCCATGCCAGCAGGTAGAGCCCGATGCCGAGCCCGCCGGCCGCGCTCGCGGCGATGAAGACGACCCGCAGGATGATCGGGTCGATCCCCAACCGCCGGCCGAGCCCGGCACAGACGCCGCCGACGACCGCACTCCCGCGATCGCGGCGCAGCGGGGGCTGCGAGGCCTGGTGACCGGCGGCGCTCATGCCCGCCATGTTCTCAGGCCCGCTCAGCGTCGCCGGCCGGTGAGTCCGACGGCCAGCATGATCGCGCCCACGGTGCCGAGGATGGCGGGGAAGAAGTAGCCGAACCGCAGGTCGATCGCGTCGACCTGGTCGAGCAGCAGCAGGACGCCGAGCCCGCACACGAGGAGCCCGGCGACCAGCGAGGCCGGGTCGAAGTCGCGCGGCGTCATGCGACCTCCATGCAGCCGGCGTTGCGGTCCAGCGCGTTGTCCGTGCCGAACGGGTCGGAGCCAAAGCCATCGTTGAACGTCCGGTCCGGCCCGTCGCCGTCGTGGAACTCCGTGACGTTGTGGACGACCTGGAGCTCGCCCACACCGATATTGCCGTCGATCACGAGCCGCTTGGCGCCTTCGGTCTCAGTCGGGCTCTGGCGCCAGTCGACGTCGAGGCCCGCACTGTCGCGGTCGAACACACGGGCGTAGCCGGCGCCGACGCGGACGTCGGAGGCGACGCAGACGTCCTCGGGGACCAGGACGCGGACGCTGCCGATGCCCATGCTGAGCTCGAGCGGCGTGCGACCCGCGGGCAGGTCGACGTCGCGCAGGTCGACGCGCAGCTCGCCGATGCCGAGCTCATAGCCGTCGCGCAGCTCCGCGAGGTCGGTGGGCCGGTAGTCGCGCTCGCCGACGCCGCCGTCGACGTCGATCCCGGCCGCGGCGACGAAGCCGAGCGGGATCGCGATGATGAGCGCCGGCAGGACCAGCCAGCGCGCGCCGCCGACGAAGGCCGCCACGCACAGCGCCACGCCGATCGCGATCACGAGACCCGCGATCACGGCGCCGCCGCCGACGGCCGCCCCCACCGCGACGGCGACGAAGCCGACGCCCGAGATGACGATCAGCAGGATGGCGAGCCCGGCCCGGCGCAGCACGTCGTTGCCGTCCTCACCGCGGTTCTCGGCGGCACGCCAGAGCGCGACCCCGAGCAGCGCAAGCAGCCCGAAGCCGAACAATGGCGGCCCGATGAAGAACAGGCCATCACCGAGCGCCACGCCCGCCGCGATGAGGAGGACGCCGCCGCCGATCCACGTCAGGACGCGGTTGCGCCCGGCGGGCACTTCGCCTCCAATCGGGTCGGCCGGGACCACCAGCCAGGCCGCGAGATAGGCGAGCACACCGGCGCCGCCGGCGATCGTCAGCACGACGAACCCGATCCGGAAGATGATCGGGTCGATGTCGAAGTAGCGGCCGAGGCCGCCGGCGACACCGCCGAGGACGCGGTCGGACGAGGAGCGCGTGAGGCGGCGGGGAGCCCCGGCCGCCGCGGTGGCGGCGGCCGGCGGGGGCGGCTCCTGCTGCGGGCGCTCCGGACCGGCCTCGAGCGGGTCGCCGGAGGACATGGGCTCCGTCGGGCCGGTCACTGGCTCGTCGGGCTGGTCGGGCTGGTCGGGCTGGTCGGGCTGGTCGGACGGAATGGACATGCGGATCCTTTGGGGAGGGGTGACGACGATCAGCAGCCTCCCGCACGAGCGCCCCCGTGCCTATTGGGAATGATCCCTACCCCACCCCTAGAGGACCCTCGCATCCTGGCGTGCAGAAGCAGGAAGGGGTCAAGTCGTCTTCGTACACTGTCGATGAGGACTGAGAAGCATCATGAACAGCGATCGCACCCACGCCTACGGCCGCGTCGTCAAGACACTCGAGGATCTCGGGCCGGCCAAGCTGCTCGCCACCGAGCAGGTGCGCATCCGCGATGCCGCCGACACCCTGATCTTCGCCACCGGCGCCGACCATGACGTCCTGGCCGCCGTCGACGACGTGCGTACGCTGGCCGATCACCTGGTCGAGTCCGACCGCTGGACGGAGGAGCGCGCGACCAAGCTGGTCGACGACCTCTCCGCCTGCGGCCCGCTCGCGCCCGTCGCCTGACTAGCCGCCGACGCCCTTGAGCTCGCGCCAGCGCTCGCGGGCGCGGATCACGATCAGCGCGATCTCGCCGAGCTCGTCCCCCTGCTCCATGAAAGACGGCATCGTGAAGCGGACCTCCTCGCCGTCCTCCTCGCGCTGAAGGGTGATCTCGTGCTCGCCGGTGTTCTCGTCGTGCCGGAACGGGAGGTAGAGCCAGCCGTCGGCGCCGGCGACGGCGACGCGCCCCTCGTCGTCGAGCGGGCTCGCGCCGCGGTTCGTCGCGGCGTCGTCAGCTTGGGTCATGTCCGTCCTTTCGGTGGCGCCGGCCGCCGCGCTCGAGGATCGCCAGGAACTCGGGCGGCTCCTCGTCCTCGTGGTTCTGGATGAACTCGAACCCGAAGCGGCCCTTGATGCAGAGGTTGCCGCGCGTGACCGGGTGATCCAGCGGCGAGGTGACCTTGACGATCTCGTTGTCCTGCTCGTGCAGCTCGAGGTTGCATCCGACACCGCAGTACGTGCAGATGGTGGTCGTCTGGGTCTGCTTGCTCTCGTCCCAGCGCCCGTCCTCGCGGCGGTCGTACTCGCTCTTGAACATGAGCGCGCCGGTGGGGCAGACGGCGATGCAGTTGCCGCAGTAGACGCAAGCGGAATCGGGGAGCGGGTTGGCGAACTCGGTGGCGATGCGGGCGTCGAACCCGCGCCCGGCGACGGCGATGGCGAACGTGTTCTGCCAGTCGGTGCCGCAGCCCTCGACGCACTTGTAACAGAGGATGCACTTCGAGTAGTCGCGCACGTAGAGCTCGTTGTCGACCTTCACCGGCTGGTGCACGGTCGCGGCGTGGCGCCCGTCGGGGATCTCGTGGTGGCCAGCGCGCACGCGGTCGCGCTCGCCGGCCTCGCACGGCGGCGCCGGCGGGCCGTAGCGCTCGGGATCGGCCCCGTACTCCTCGATCCAGCGGGCCACGTTGGGCGTCAGCGACAGGTCGACCGAGGAGGCGAGGTACTCGAGGATCATCTTGCGGCTGTGGTTCACGCGCTCCGAGTGCGTTTGGATCTCCATGCCGTCCTCGACCTTGCGCGCGCATGACGGCGCCAGGACGCGGGCGCCCTCGATCTCGACGACGCACACCCGGCAGGCGTTGACGGGCGTGAGTGTCCGCTCCCAGCACAGCGTCGGGATCTCGATGCCCTCCTGCTGGCACACCTCGAGGATCGTCTGATCCTCCTTGGCCTCGACGGTGTCGCCGTTGAGCTCGAGCTCGACGGTGCGAGGCGGCGCTCCGGTCCGCGTCCGGCTCATCGCTGTCCTCCCGTCTCGAAGACGTCGAGCTTGCGCAGCGCCGACTCGATCGCGTCGGCGGCCATCTGGCCGAGGCCGCAGATCGACGAGTCGCGCATCGAGGCGGTGATCTCGTCGAGCAGCGCGTACTCCTGCTCCTGCGAGCCGCGCGGGCGGCCGTTGCTCAGGCGCGCGAGCGCTTCCTCCTGGCGCACGGTCCCCACCCGGCATGGAACGCATTGCCCGCACGATTCGTCGCGGAAGAACGCGGCGAGGCGCATGAGGATCGCCGGCATCTCGACGGTGTGGTCGACGACCATGACCACGCCCGAGCCCATGCTCACGCCGGCCTCGCGGGTCGCCTCGAAGGACATCTCGACGTCGAGCTCGTCCGGCGTCACGAAGCGGCCGGCCGCGCCGCCGAGGAGGATGGTCCGCAGCGGGCGGCCGTCGATCACGCCACCGGCCATGTCGAGCACCTCGCGCAGGGTGATGCCGAACGGCGCCTCGTACAGCCCCGGCTGCTCCACCCGGCCCGAGACGCAGAACAGGCGCGTGCCCTTCGAGTCCTCGGTCCCGATCCGTGCGTAGGCCTTGCCGCCCTCGAGAACGATGCCGGGGACGTTGACCAGCGTCTCGACGTTGTTGACCACCGTCGGCTTGTCGAACAGCCCGTGCTCGGTGGGAAACGGCGGCTTGTTGCGCGGCTCGCCGCGATAGCCCTCGATCGAGTTGAAGAGCGCCGTCTCCTCGCCGCAGATGTACGCCCCCGCGCCCTTGCGCAGCTCGATGTCGAAGTTGATGCCCTGGCCGAAGATGTCCTGGCCGAGGAAGCCGCGCGCCCGCGCCTCGGTGATGGCGCCGACCAGGCGCTCCCACGCCAGCGGGTACTCGCCGCGCACGTAGAGGTAGCCGTGCTCGCAGCCGGTGGCGAAGCCCGCGATCGTCATCGCCTCGATCACGGTGAACGGGTCGTGCTCGAGGAGCACGCGGTCCTTGAACGTCCCGGGCTCGGACTCGTCGGCGTTGCAGATCAGGTAGTGCGGCCGGGTCGGGTGGGCCGCGACGGCCTCCCACTTGGTGCCGGTCGGGAACGCGGCGCCGCCGCGCCCGACCAGCTTGGAGTCACTGATTTCGCGCAGCACGCCCTGCTCGCCCATCTCCAGCGCGGCGCGCAGGGCCTCGTATCCGCCGTCGGCGCGATAGCTGTCGACGCTCGCCGGGTCGACCCGGCCGACGCGGGCCAGGAGCCGCAGCCCCGGGTCCCCGGCCTGGGGCACCTTCGGAGCGAACGGCGCGGGCGCGTCGCCGCCGGCGAGCAGCGCCGCGATGTCGTCGGCCTCGGCGTGGCCGACGGAGACCTCGTGCGGCTCCTCGCCCGCGAGGCTGACCATCGCCACCGGCGCCATCTCGCACATCCCCAGGCACGGGCTCTCGAGCCAGATCGGGTCCTCGCCGGGCCCGGCGCCGTTTGAGCCGTGGTGTCCGCCCTTCGGCCCGATCCAGTCCTCGAGCTCGGCGCACAGCCGCTCCGCGCCGCCCGCCATGCACGCGATGTCGGTGCAGACGTGGGCCACGGCCGGCGGCTGCGGCTCGAGTGAGAACAGCGCGTAGAACGTGGCTACCCCGTAGGCCTCGGCCGGCGGGATCGTGAGGCGCTGGCAGATGTAGTTGAGCGCGCCGGGGCTGATCCATCCGGCGCGGCCCTGCACGGCGTGGAGCACCGGCAGCAGCAGATGCCGCTGGGCGCGCGCCGCATGGCCGCCACGGGCCACGCGACGGTCGCGGTCGGACGTGGTGAGGGCGCCCACCCAACGGCTGTCGGGTGGGCCGAGCACCGCGTCGACGGCGTCGCGCTCTCCCGCCGACGGCTCATCCTTGTGCAGGACGATGTCCATCAGCGGGGCTGCGCGACGTGCGTCGCCGGGTCGGCGGCGTCGGAGGTGTCCTCGGGCTCGGCGGGAACGAGCGCCTCGACGCGGATGGCCGTCGCCTTGAACTCCGCCGTCCCCGACTTCGGGTCGGTGTTGTTGAGGGTCAGGATGTTCGTCTCCACCTCGTCCGGGAAGTGCAGCGTCATGAACGCGAGGCCCGGGCGCAAGGCGTGGTCGACGCGCACCGGGGCCTCCACCGCGCCGTTGCGCGAGGTGATGCGCACGCGATCGCCGTCGCCGACGCCGAGCTCCGCGGCGTCGGTGGTGGACAGCTCGAGCTCCTCGGGCCGGCGCAGCGGCGAGGTGTAGCCGCCGGTCTGCACGCCGGTGTTGAACGAGTCCAGCCGGCGGCCGGTCGTGAGGCGCAGCGGGAACTCCTTGGAGAGCTTGTCGACCGGCGGATCGTCCTCGACGACGTGGAACGTCGCGGGCGGGCCTTGCAGGGGCTGCACCCACAGGCGGCCGTGCAGGAACGGCGGCTCGAGCTTGTCCTCGTCGTAGCAGGGCCATTGAATGCCGCCGAGCTCCTCCAGGCGCGCGTAGCTCATGCCGGCGTGGTTCGGCGCCAGCGAGCGCAGCTCGTCCCAGATCTCCTCGGACGATTCGTAGACCCACTCGTGCCCGAGCCGCGCCGCGAGGTCGATCAGGATCCGCGTGTCGTCACGCGCCTGGCCGGGCGCGTCGAGCGCCTTGCGGCAGCGCTGCACGCGACGCTCGCTGTTCGTGACGGTGCCCTCCGACTCGGCCCAGCTGGCCGACGCGGGCAGGACGACATCCGCCAGCTGCGCGGTTGCGGTGAGGAAGATGTCCTGGACGACGAAGTGCTCGAGGCCGCCGATCAGCTTCTTGACGTGATGCGCGTCCGCGTCGGACTGCACCGGGTTCTCGCCGAGGACGAACAGCGTCGTCAGCTCACCGCGCTCCATCGCCTCGAACATCTCGGTCATGTGCCACCCGTAGTGCGTCGTGAGCTTCGTGTCCCACACGCGCTCGAACTTCGCCACCGCCTCCGGGTCGGTCTCCAGGTCCTGGAAGCCGGGGAGCCGGTTGGGGATCGCGCCCATGTCCCCCCCGCCCTGCACGTTGTTCTGGCCGCGCAGCGGGTTCAGGCCCGAGCCGTAGCGCCCGACGTGGCCGGTCAGCAGCGCGAGGTTGATCAGCGCCAGGACATTGTCGACCGCGTTGTGGTGCTCGGTGATCCCCAGCGTCCAGCAGATCTGCGCGCGCTCGGCGCGGGCGTACGTGTGCGCGACGTCCTTGATCACGTCGGCCGGTATCCCGCTGAGCTCCTCGCCGCGCTCGAGCGAGTAGGGCGCGAGCGACGCGACGTAGGACTCGAAGCCGGTCGTCCCCCGCTCGATGAACTCGCGGTTGTGCAGGCCGGCATGGACGATCTCGCGGGCCATGGCGTTGGCCAGGGCGATGTCGCTGCCGACGTTGAGCCCGAGCCACGTGTCGGCCCACTGCGCCGAGGTCGTGCGCCGCGGGTCGACCGCGTACATCTGCGCCCCGGCGTGGATCGCCTTGAGCATGTGGTGGAAGAAGATCGGGTGGGCCTCGCGGGCGTTGGAGCCCCACAGCAGGATCACGTCCGTGTCCTGCACTTCCTGATATGAGCTGGTGCCTCCACCAGCGCCGAACACCGTCGCCAGACCGACGACGCTAGGAGCGTGTCAGGTTCGGTTACAGGAGTCGATGTTGTTCGTGCCGATGGCGACGCGCGTGAACTTCTGTGCCAGGAAGTTGACCTCGTTGGTCGCCTTGGAGCAGCTGAACATGCCGAAGCTGTCCGGCCCATGGCGGTCGACCGAGGCCTTGAAACCGGACGCGGCGCGGTCCAGTGCCTCGTCCCAGGTCGCGGGGCGCAGCTCGCCGTCTTGGCGGACCAGCGGCTCGGTGAGACGGGCGTACTTCATCGGCATGGGGTCCTCCGAGTTCGGATCCGGGCTAGCAGGGCGGAGCGTAGCAACGGCGGGGCGTCAGCCACCGAACAGGGCGGGGATCTTGGTGGCCGTCTGCACGACCCCGTAGAGCAGGCCGCAGGACACGAGGATCCAGAGGAGGATCGCGGGTAAGACCGCGCTGTGGCCGGTGTCGTCGCGAGGTTCGTCCGTGCTCATCGTGCCTCCTCGGCGTAGTCGGGTTCCGACTTCTCGGTGGCGTCCTGCTCGGTCTCGTCCTCCGTGTTCACGTGATGGCGCTCGTCCACTGGCCGGAGCAGGAGGTTCGCGACGAAGCCGACCACCAGGACGCCGACCATGATGTAGAGCGAGAGCGTGTAGAGGTCCGGGCCCTCCTTGCCGGCTGCCTCCTGGGAATCGGCGACCCGGTTGACGATCGTCGGCCCCGCGATCCCGGCGGCCGCCCAGGCGGTCAGCAGCCGGCCGTGGATCGCGCCGACCTCCAGCCCGCCGAACATGTCCTTCAGGTAGGCCGGTATGGTCGCGAAGCCGCCGCCGTAGAAGGAGAGGATCACGGCCGTGACCGCGACGAAGAGCGCGATGCCCGCGGTCCCCGACGAGGCCAGGAGGAAGTACGCGATCGCCCCGATCCCGAGATAGCCCATGTAGATCGGCTTGCGCCCGATCACGTCGGAGGTCGAGGACCAGATGAAGCGCCCGGCCATGTTGGCCAGCGACAGCAGGCCGACGAAGCCCGCGGCCTCCTTGGAGTCGATGTCCGAGAAGAAGTCCTGGATCATCGGCGAGGCCTGCTCAAGGATCCCGATGCCCGCGGTGACGTTGCAGAACAGCACCGTCCACAGCAGCCAGAACTGCGGCGTCCGGATCGCCCGCGCCGCGGTCACGTCGCCCGTCGTCTGCATCGACTTGGCGTTCTCCTCCGTCGGCGGCGTGTAGCCCTCGGGCCTCCAGTCGTCGGCGGGTACCCGGACGGTAAAGGCGCCCAGCATCATCGTGATCAGGTAGAGGACGCCCAGGGTCAGGAAGGCCGGGACGATCGCGTCCTCCGGCTTGTCGGCGAAGGCGCCCAGCAGGTTCTCCGAGAGCGGCGAGGCGATCAACGCGCCGCCTCCGAAGCCCATGATCGCCAGGCCGGTCGCGAGCCCCGGACGGTCCGGGAACCACTTGATCAGGGTCGAGACCGGGGAGATGTAGCCGATGCCGAGCCCGATCCCGCCGACGACGCCGTAGCCGAGGTACACGATCCACAGCTGCTCGGTCGCGACGCCGAGCGACCCGATCGCGAAGCCGCTCGACCAGCACACTGCCGCCGCGAACATCGCCGTGCGCGGCCCCACGCGCTCGACCCACGTGCCCAGCACGGCCGCGGACAGGCCGAGCATCACGATGGCGATGCTGAAGATGGCGCCGATCGCCGTGAGACTCGTATCGAAATGCGTGACCAGCGGGTTCTTGAACACGCTGAAGGCGTAGACCTCGCCGATCGACAGGTGGACCGCCAGGGCCGCCGGTGGGATCAGCCACCGGTTGTAGCCGCGCGACGCGACCGTGCGCTCACGATCCAAGAACGACAGGCTCATGCCTCAGCTCCCCTCCCCGACAGAACGCTGCAATGGCCTCCCGCGGGGCCGATATGGGATCCGGTACCCGAACGGCACGCCGGCGACACGTCGCGCGATCGCGCGGTGAGGCGCCGGTTGCCCGGGTAGGTCCACGGGCATGGATGTCCTCGTCGCCGGTGGCCACGGCCAGATCGCCCTCCGCCTCCTCCGCCTCCTCGCCGAGCACGGCCACCATGGCCGCGGCCTGATCCGCAATCCCGACCACGCCCACGACCTCGAGCGCATCGGCGCCATCCCGGTGCTGTGCGACCTCGAACACGACGACCCGCGCCCGCACCTCGGCACCGCCGACGCGATCGTCTTCGCCGCGGGCGCCGGCCCCGGCAGCGGGCTCGAGCGCAAGCGCACGGTCGACTACGGCGGCGCCGTCAAGCTGATCGAGGCGGCTGAGGAGCTCGGCGTGCCGCGCTACGTGATGGTCTCCTCGATGGGCGCCGGCGATCCGGGCTCCGCCTCGGAGGCGATGCGTCCCTACCAGCAGGCCAAGCACGACGCCGACGCGGCGCTCGCCGCCTCGAGCCTCGACTGGTCGATCGTGCGCCCCGGCCGCCTGACCGACGATCCGGGCAGCGGCCGCGTGGCGATCGCGGAGCGGCTGGGGCGGTCTGGGCAGGTCACGCGCGAGGACGTCGCGCTCGTGCTGCTCGCGTGCCTGGAGGCGGCCAACACGATCCGCTGGACGTTCGAGGTGCTCGAGGGCGACGAGCCGGTGCACGAGGCGATCGCGGCGCTCTAGTGGGCCACTAAGTGGGTCAAGAGGAGGTCACGCTCCGCGACGGCTCGGCCGTGCTGATCCGGCCGGTGCAGCCCGAGGACAAGGCGCTGTTCGTCGCCGGCTGGGAGCAGTTCGGCGAGGAGTCGCGCTACCGCCGTTTCATGGGCGCCAAGGGCAGCCTGAGCGCGGGCGACCTCGAGTACCTCACCGAGCTCGACCACGTCAACCACGAGGCGCTCGGCGCGCGCGACGCCGAGACCGGCGAGGGGGTCGGCGTCGCCCGCTACGTGCGCCTTCCCGACCACCCCACGGTCGCCGAGGCGGCGGTCGCCGTCGTCGACGCGTGGCAGCGCCGCGGCCTGGGCGGCGAGCTGCTGGGGCGGCTGACCGTGCGGGCGCGCGCGAACGGCGTCGAGCGCTTTCACGCCAGCCTGTTCGCGGTCAACCGCTCCATGCTCGCCCTGTTCGAGGAGCTCGGCGAGCTCGAGGTGCGCAACGTCGGCGAGGGCCGCATCGAGATCGACGTCGAGCTGCCGTGCGAGCCCGATTCGGGCTTGATCGCCGCGCTGCGCGCGGCCGCCAAGGGCCTCGTGCGCCTGCGACCCTGATCTAGACGGGGGTGGCCGCCTTGCGCGCCTGACGCTCGGGCGAGATCCGCACGACGTCCCACACCAGCCCGAGCTTCTCGAGCACCCAGATCACGCCGGCTGAGATGTCGATTTCCCAGCGCTTGAGGCCGTGGCGGGCGGAGGTCGGAAACGCGTGGTGGTTGTTGTGCCACGACTCCCCGAAAGAAAGCGGCGCGAGCCACAGCAGGTTGCGCGACTCGTCGCCGGTCTCGAACTGCTTGCGGCCGAAGAAGTGGCACAGCGAGTTGATCGAGTAGGTGACGTGGTGCAGCAGGAACACGCGCACGAGGCCGCCCCACAGCACGCCGGTCAGCCCGGTCGTGATCGAGCCGCCGATCGCGACGCCGAGCACGAACGGCGCGGCGAGCCCGATGATGACCCACAGCAGGAACGTGCGGTCGATGAAGCGGATCGCCGGGTCCTCGATCAGGTCGGGCGCGTAGCGGTCCTTCTTGCCGCGCTCCGTGTGGATGAACAACCAGCCGAGATGGGCGTGCGCGAGGCCGCGCAGCGCGCCGCGCCAGCCGTGGCCGTGGTCGACGTGCGGCGAGTGGGGGTCGCCCGGGACGTCCGTGAAGGCATGGTGCTTGCGGTGGTCGGCCACCCACGAGATCACCGGCCCTTCGATCGCCATCGACCCGAACGCGGCGAAGGTCGCCCGCACCCACCGCTTCGCCTTGAACGCGCGGTGCGTGAGGTGGCGGTGGAAGCCGACGGTGATGCCCAGCCCGGTCAGGACGTAGAGGATCACGAAGATGATGACGTCGCTCCAGTGCAGCAGGCTCTGCCAGGTCAGTACCGCAGCGGCGCCGACCGCGATGAACGGCACGACCGTGGCGGTCCCGGTGAGGAAGCGGTCGAGCCTCTCGTTCGCGACCGGTTCGATGTCATCCCGCTCCATCACTGCGCTCATGGCTCCGACTCCCACCTTGCCGACGTATTAGGGCACCCTAACTCACGAGCCGTCAAGGGCGCCTTCCAGGGCAAGTACCCGCCGGACGATCGCAAGTGACGAGGCATAGGTCGAATCCATCCCGAAGTAGGAGAGTCCGCGCGCGCCGAGCGTGCGCGCCTGCGTGTACGGCGTGTCGGAGGCGTAGTGGATGATCCCGAAGTCGATCGGGAGCTTGGAGAAGTTGACGGCCTCGCCGACGGGGTAGCGATCGACGTCGGTGATCTCGTAGACGGAGTTGCAGAACGGCCCGGCCTCCATCTCCACCACCGTGAACGCCTCGCGGTAGTAGTAGTCGAGGTAGGCGCGGTTCTGCAGGAAGGTGCTCTTCACCGTCACCGCGCGCTGGTTGTCGAGGCCCGAGCCGAAGACCAGGAACGGGGCGATGTCGTCGACCGAGAACGCGTTGTCGAGCCAGTAGGTCGAGCCGGAGTGCTCGTCGTGGATGACCGAGGAGATCATCACGTCGCCGACGTCGGCGTTCAGCGTCGCGGCCTTGCCGAGCACGTAGACACCGCGCAGGCGGTCCGTGTCCTCGGTGATCTCGCGCAGGATGTTGTAGGCGGCGAGGCCGAGCGGATACTCGACGTTGACGATCACGGCGGGGCACTCGGCGAGCCGCTGCGCATCCGTGACGCCGAGGCGAGGGTCGAGCGCGCGATGGTCGAGGCGGTCGATCTCGATCACCTGCGCCGAGACGCGCAGCGCCGTGCGGCTGGAGAGGTGCGTCACGCCGACCGCGCGCTCCTCGGCCGAGCGCCGCTCGAAGATGTCCGAGTCCTCGGGCTGCGCGGTGAAGTACTCGCGCGCGGCGAAGTAGAGGAAGTTCTCCCACGAGCCCTCCGCGTCGCCGGTGCGGAAGCGCTCGAGCTCGGGCTTGAGGTCGGGATCGTCGGAGTCGACGACCCAGTCGGTGATCTCCTGCTCGCGCTCGCGGGCGGTGCCCGTGACCAGGTTGACGATCGAGTGGGCGTTGGAGGAGACGAAGTAGATCGGCCGGTCCTCGAGGCTGTGCTCCTGCAGCGTCGCCCGCACCGGCCGCCACCAGCGGCGCGTCATGCGCGCGTAGCCGACGGCGCTGCCGCCGAGCATGCGGACGCGCAGGTTGAGGCGGCGCTCGGCGACGTCGGTCATGCGCGCGCCCCAGCGCGAGCCCCACGCGGCGCGCAGGCGCGACCAGTCCTCCTCGCTGCCGCCCAGCGCGGCCGCACAGCCGGCCGGATCCGGGTCGTCGTCCTTCGGCCAGTCGAGCGAGCGCATCCGCACCCGCAGCTTGTTCCACTCGATCTGGTAGGCGACGAGCGTCGGGATCAGGTCGTCGAGGTCGGAGGAGGACGCCAGCAGCACCGCGAGCGTGCCTCCTCCGTCGTCGAACCAGCGCCGCCGCCGCGCCGGCGCCTCGAGCGGCGCCCAGTCCTCGATCGGGCCGATCCCGGCGTCCTTGAAGACCTTCGCCTCCTGGCCCAGCACGATCACCTTCGCGTCGGGCGCCTCCTGCGGCAGGCGCTGCGTCGCGTAGATGAACGCGCCGAGATCGAGCTCCTCGGAGGCCGCGAGCGGGTGCAGGCTCGAGTTCATCGCCCTGTGGCTCGGCTCGAGCACGCGCACGAGCGTCTCGCCGGAGGAGCGCAGCAGCGTCGTGTAGGTGCGGTGGTAGAGCTCGACCTCGTCGGAAGACAGCCCGACCGCGGCCTGCTGCTGGGAATGGCTGCGTAAGCGTGGGACGGCCACGCCTCAGAACCTAGTAGGTCTCTTGACATGTGACCATATGGTCACCTATTCTGAGGACATGACCGACGACGACCGCGTGTTCAAGGCGCTCGCCGACCCCACGCGCCGCTTCCTCCTCGACCGGCTCTTCGAGCGTGACGGCCGCACGCTGGGCGAGCTCGAGTCCGAGCTGGAGATGACGCGCTTCGGGGTCATGAAGCACCTGCGCGTCCTCGAGGACGCGGGGCTCGTCGTCGCACGCAAGTCGGGCCGGGAGAAGCTGCATTACCTCAACCCGGTCCCGATCCGGCTGATCCACGACCGCTGGATCGACAAGTACGCCGAGCGCCGGGTGTCGGCGCTCGCAGACCTCAAGTCAGAACTGGAGCAGAGCTCATGATGAACGCCACGCAGTCCCCCACCACGACCACGCAGGTCTACCGCGTCTACATCAAGGCGACCCCCGAGGCGATCTGGGACGCGATCACCAAGCCCGAGTGGACGGAGCGCTACGGCTACGCCGCCCGGGTCGACTACGACCTGCGCCCCGGCGGCGCCTACCGCGCCTACCCGGGCGCGGAGATGGCGAAGTACGAGGGCGTCCCGGAGGTCGTCGTCGACGGCGAGGTGATCGAGGCCGACCCGCCGCGCCGGCTCGTCCAGACCTGGCGCATGCTCATGGACCCGGAGCTCCAGGCCGAGGGCTTCACCCGCCTGACGCACGAGATCGAGCCGGGCCAGGGCGGCGTGACCAAGCTCACCGTCATCCACGACCTCGAGAACGCGCCCAGGCTGGCGGCTCTGCTCGCCGGCGACAACGAGGCCGAGGGCGCGGGCGGCGGCTGGGCCTGGGTGCTCAGCGGCCTCAAGACGGTGCTCGAGACCGGCAGCGAGCTCGACCGCTGAGACCGATCACGGCGGAGGCCCTGCGCGAGCGGGGCCTCCGCCGGTAGCGTTCGGGTCTCGATGAGCGGCGAGCGCAACGTCCTCGGCTCCGAGCTCGAGCCCTGCGGCACCGACCCGCTCACGGGCTTCTATCGCGACGGCTGCTGCAGCACCGGCCCCGAGGACCAGGGCAGCCACACGATCTGCGCCGTCGTGACGGCCGAGTTTCTCGAGCACCAGCAGAGCATCGGCAACGGCCTCACCACGGCGATGCCCGCCTACCGCTTCCCCGGCCTCGTCCCCGGCGACCGCTGGTGCGTCACCGCCGTCAACTGGCTGCGCGCCCACCGCGACGGCGCGGCCGCCTATGTCGTGCTCGCCTCGACCCACGAGCGGGCGCTCGACATCGTCCCGCTCGAGGCGCTCGAGGAGCACGCCGTCGACGTGCCCGCGGACCCCGGGTCGCTCTAGTCCACTAGCCGCGGTTGCGGTAGAGGCGGACGGTCAGCGGCGCGAACACGGCGGTCAGCGCCGCGGAGGTGCCCAGCGCGATCGCGACGTCCGTTCCGTCCACGTTGCCCTGCATGAAGCCGCGCGACGCGCTCACCAGATGTGAGATCGGGTTGACGCCGACGAACCACTCGAGCCACCCGGGCAGCGTCTCCGGCTCGACGAAGATGTTGCTCAAGAAGACGAGCGGGAACAGCGCCATGAAGCCCGTGTTCATGACCGCGTTGGGCGCGCGCATCAGCAGCCCGACGACGGTGAACACCCACGACAGCCCGAACGAGAACACCACGATCAGCGCTACCGAGGCGAGGATGCCGCCCAGCCCGCCCGCGGCCTCGAAGCCCATGATCAGGCCGAGCACGATGACGACGGTGGCCGCGATCACGTAGCGCACGCTGTCGCCGACCACGGCGCCCACGAGCGGCGCCGGCCGCCACAGCGGCAGCGAGCGGAAGCGATCGACGACGCCCTTGGTGACGTCCGTGTTCAGCGACACGCCGGAGTAGACCGAGGTGAACAGCACGGACTGCACCAGCACGCCGGGCAGGAAGTACTGCAGGTACTCGTCGGTCGAGCCGGCCACAGCACCGCCGAAGAGGTACGTGAACATCAGCAGGAACAGCACCGGCGTCAGCGACACGTCGATCAACTGCTCCGGGACGTGCTTGATCTTGAGCATCCCGCGCCAGCCGAAGGTCAGGCACGCCGACAGCGCGCTCGGCCGGGGCGGGCGCTCGCCGGCGGCGAGCGCGGCGTGGAGGGCCTCCCCCACGACGGGGTCTCGAGTCTCGGATGTGGTGCTCATGCGGCGTGCTCCTCCATCTTGGTGCCGTCGTCGTCCGTCGTCTGGTCCTCGGCGGTGTGGCCGGTGAGCGCGAGGAAGACCTCGTCGAGGCTCGGCAGCCCGAGCGAGAAGTTGGCGACGCCGACGCCGGCCGCGAACAACTCGGTGACGGCGTCCGACGCGCGTTCGGAGTCGTCGACCGGGACCGACAGCGCCGCCGGATCGGACTCCAGGTGCACCGGCGCGTCGAGCGCGCGCGCCAGCACCTGCTCGGCCTCCGCGCGCTGCTCGGGATCGAGGACGCGCACGTGCAGCGTGCCTTGGCCGACCGAGGCCTTGAGCTCGCCGGGCGTGCCCTCGGCGATCACCCGGCCGTGATCGATCACCGCGATCCGCTCCGCGAGCTGGTCGGCTTCGTCGAGGTACTGCGTGCACAGCAGGACGGTCGTCCCTTGGTCCACCAGCGCGCGGATGATGTCCCACACCTGGTTGCGGGAGCGCGGGTCGAGCCCGGTCGTCGGCTCGTCCAGGAACATCAGCTCCGGGGTCACGACGATGCTCGCGGCGAGGTCGAGCCGGCGCCGCATCCCGCCCGAGTAGTTCTTCACCTGGCGGTTCGTCGCGTCGGCGAGCCCGAAGGCCTCGAGCAGCTCCTCGGCGCGCTCCTTGGAACGAGGGCGTGAGTAGCCGAGCAGCCGCCCGAGCAGGATCAGGTTCTCGCGGCCGGTGAGGTCCTCGTCGACCGACGCGAGCTGACCGGTGAGGCTGACGAGGCCGCGGACCGCATCGGCCTCGCTGACGATGTCGCGGCCGAGGACGCGAGCGCTGCCCGCGTCGGGCCGCAGCAGGGTGGCGAGCATCCGGATCGTCGTGGTCTTGCCGGCGCCGTTGGGACCCAGGACGCCATAGACGGCGCCGCGAGGGACCGCGAGGTCCACGCCGTCGACCGCGCGGGTGTCACCGAAGGCCTTCACGAGGCCGGAAGCCTCGATCGCGAGTGTGTCTTGCGAGCTCATGGTTGTCAGTAGGACCGTACGGGACGCGCGGACTCATCGGTGTGTGGCTACCTCGAAGGTTGGGCCCGGTTCAGTCTGATTGGTCAGATTTCTTTAGTGCTTCCTGTTCTTTGGGCCGCTCGGGCGATACGGTGCACTACTGAGAGGGAGCCTTGGCCTCGTGCAGCATCCCTTCGGCACCACGCCCTGTGGGTGGCTCGCCCGCGGCTGATCCTCCGCCCAATCAGCTGGGGACTCCTGCGCTCGTCCCGGGCGCCAGGGGGATCCGAGGAGGCGAGCCCCGAATGCAGCCAGACCGAGCGGTCCCGAAGGAGGGGCGGGCGCGGTTCGCGCCTGAGCGCGAGCGGTCCGAGCTCGACGAGCTCAAGGCCACCTGCCACCGCCAGACGTTGGTGATCGACAGGCTCAGCGACGCCATCTCCGCGCTGCGCAGCGACGTCTCCGCGCTCGAGCGGGAGAACTCCGACCTGCGCGAAGAGAGCGCCGGGACCCCCGTCCAGCTGCACGGCTTGATCCCCGGCGACGACGAGATGGTCGAGGCGGTCCTCTACCTCGACGTCCAGGCCCCCGCCGCCGCCCGCGCCCTCGCCGCCGACTTCCTCCGCGACCGCGTCAGCCGACGCCTCGCCGACCTCGCCCAGCTGCTCCTGTCCGAGCTCGTCTGCAACAGCCTGCGCCAGAACGCCGCCCCCCACGGCCAGGCCGTCGTCATCCGCATCGTCCTCGATCGCGGTAGCTGGCGCCTCGAGGTCGAGGACCCGGGAGGAGCGGGCGTCCTCGCCCCCGATCCGGAACGCACCACCGCCGGCCGCCTCGGGATGAACCTGGTGCAGAGCCTCAGCGAATGCTGGGGCGTCGAGCACGCGACCGAGCGCGGGACACGCTCGTGGGCCTTCCTGCCGCGAGCGCCGCTGGAGGTCTACGACGGCCGCAACGGGGGGGCTCACGCCGCGCCGGAGGGGTAGGGCCAGTCAGAGCCTCGGTGCCCAGTCGATGCCGTCGATCAACGCCTGCAGCGCAGTTACGTGTGCGCTCAGCGCCTTGCGGCCTCGCGGGGTCAGCGAGATCCACGTCGTGCGGCGCCCGCGGTGGACGCCCTTGTGGCGCCTGACGTACCCGACCTCCTCAAGGGCGCCGAGGTGTTTGGACAGCACGGAGTCGCTCACGTCCAGCGCCTCGCGCACGGTGGCGAACTCTGCCTCGGAGACCGCGGTGAGCGTCGTCATGAGCCTCAGGCGGGCGGGGGCGACGACGTGGTCGTCGAGCTCGGCCATCAGGCGTTGAGGACGAGCACTACCAGGCCGCTGATCCCGGCCGCGAGCATCAGGGCGAGCCACGCGAGCGACTCGCCTCGCGCGTGTGCCGCCGGATCGCCGCGGTAGCTCTGCATCCACCGGCCGCCGCTGAGCGCGTACGCCGCGCCGCCCACCGCCGACCACAGCGCCATGAGCCACCACCGGTCGCCGTACGCCGCCCAGATCGCCGCGGCGAGCGCCAAGGCGTACGTCACCGACGCGGCCGTTGCGGTGCCCAGGACCACGCGGCTGGCAAAGCCGCCCAGCCAGACGCCGTTCGCTCGCCGGAATCGCGCGAGCTGGATGCCCGCGACGGCGGCAAAGACCGCCAGCCCGCCGGCGATGAGCCGTGGGGCGTCGCCGCCCAGTCCGGCCGCGGTGGTCGCGATCTGGACGGCGATCGCGACGCCGATCGAAGCGAAGAACCACGAGGGCGTGACGATGTGGTCAGCCAGCCTTGCTCGCGCCACCTCGGCATCGAGGAGCGCGGCTGAGGCCTCCGTGGCGGTAGGACGGTGTGGCTTGCTTTCCATGATGGAAAGTGTAGCGCTGACTTTCCAATTCGGCAAGTACCGGTGCAGTCATCGCCCCGACCTCCGCTACTCCTTCGAGTAGGGCACCCCATCCGCCGCCGGCGGCGTCGACCGGCCCACCAGCCCCGCCACGGCGATCAGCGTCACCACGTACGGCAGCGCCTGTAGCAGCGTCGACGAGCTCTCCGAGAACACCGGCAGCCGCTGCGCCAGCGCCTGGGTGAACCCGAACATCAGCGCCGCCACCAACGCGGCCACCGGTCGCCACTTGCCCACGATCACGACCGCGAGCGCGATGAAGCCGCGGCCCGCGGTCATGCTCTGGTTGAACGAGTGGACGAACCCGATCGAGAGGAAGGCGCCGCCCATCGCGGCGAGCACGCCCGAGGCGACGACCGCGAGGTAGCGCACCTTGTAGACCGAGATGCCGACGGCGGCGGCCGCGCGGGGGTTCTCTCCGACTGACCGCAGCCGCAGGCCGGCGGGGGTTCTGAAGACGAAGAGCCAGACCACGAAGACGAGGATGAGCGCGACCCAGACGAGCAGGTTGAGCCGGTCGAGGGCGGGGCCGAAGAAGGGGATCCAGTCGATCGGCAGCGACACGTCGGGGACCTCGGGGAGGCCGTCCGGGGTGCCCTGGTCGCCGTAGTGGTTGAGGAAGATGTAGCCGGTCGTGCCGAGGGCGAGGAAGTTGATCGCAAAGCCGGAGACGATCTGGTCGGCGCGCAGGGAGACCGCGAAGATCGCGTGCACGAGCGCGAGCAGGCCGCCGGCGATCATCCCGATCAGCAGGCCGCCGACCCAGCCGTTGGTGAGGTCGGCGCCGTAGATCCCGAAGAACGCGCCGACGAGCATCATCCCCTCGAGCCCGATGTTGACCACGCCGGCGCGCTCGGAGACGACGCCGCCGAGCGCGGCGAAGATCAGCGGGGTGGCGAAGCGCAGCATCGCCGCGACGAGCGCGGACCAGACGACGACGCGCTCGAGGTTGCCCTCGCCCGACTCGGTGGCGGCGATCGCGCCCACCGCGCAGAGGACGGCGCAGACGACCGCCCCCCAGCCGAGCCTCCGCTGCCCCTCGCGGATCACCCACACGCCGAGGCCGATCGCGCCCAGCGCGAGCACCAGCGACGGCACGGGCGTGCGCAGGAGCAGCGGCGGCAGCGCGATCCAGAACGCGAGGATGCCGAGCGCGACCGCGCCCCAGCCCGCCAGCACCGGGCGCTCGACATCCACGCGACGGGTCAGCGACGCGGTGCTCACGCCGGATCCTCGGGCCGCGACCGCCGCGGGCGCAGCTTGTAGAGCGCCGTCACGATCACCGGCGCGGAGACGAGCAGGACGATCAGGCCCTGGATGATCAGCGTCAGGTTGGTGGCGAGCTCGGGCGGGAAGACCGCCGGGTCGAGGTTGCGCACCGAGGTCCCGTTGATGAGCGCGCCGAACAGGAGCGCCGAGAACAACACGCCGCTGGTGGTGTTGCGCCCGAGCAGCGCGACTGCGATGCCGATGAAGCCGGCGCCCACCACGCCGGCGTTCTGGATGTCGTTCGTCGCCACCGCGAACTGCCAGCCGAGGATGTCGATCACGCCTGCGAGGCCCGCGAAGGCGCCGCAGACGAGCATCACCTTCACGTAGGTCCGCCCGGCGTTGATGCCGCCGTACTCCGCGGCGTCGGGGTTGAAGCCGACGGCGCGCGCCTCGTAGCCCGCGACCGACCGGTTCAGCAGCACCCAGAACACGATCAGGGCGACCAGCGCGATGAAGAGCCCGGCGTGCAGGCCCTGCAACTCGGGATCGCCCCAGAACACGGGCAGCCGCGCGTCGCCGAGCACGGCGTCGGAGATCGGGACGGACTCGTCGGACGGCGAGTCCGAGTGCAGCGGCCCGCCGAGGCCGAAGGCCCACACGCCTACCCACAGCGCGACGTAGTTGAGCATGATCGTGCTGATCACCTCGTTCGCGCCGGTGGTCGCCTTGAGGAAGCCGGCGATCCCGCCCCACAGCGCCCCGGCCAGCGTCCCGACCACCAGTACGACGAGGATGTGCAGCCACCCGGGCAGCCCGTCGAACGACGAGCCGACCCAGACTCCGACGAACAGCCCGGCGAAGTACTGGCCCTGGCCGCCGATGTTGAACAGGCCGGCGCGGAACGCGTAGGCGACGGCCATGCCCGTGAGGATCAGCGGGGTCGTGAGGATGAGCGTCTGCTGGAGGTTCAGCGCCGCCAGCGTGCGGTCCTCGGACGAGATCCACGGCAGCAGCCAGTTGAGGCCCGAGCCCTCGAAGATCGCCTTGTAGACCGTGAACGGGTTGGACCCCGTGAGCGCGACGACGAGGCCGCCGATGAAGAACGCGATCAGGGCAGTCGCCAGCGGCGTGACGATCCCGCCCCCGCGCAGGTAGCCCGAGAGCTGGGAGGCGACGGTGTGGGTCCCCTCGCCCTCGCCCTCGCTCACACGGCCTCCCGCCGGCCGCCGAGCATCGCGACCCCGAACTCCTCCTCGGACGCCTCCGGCGCGAGCTCGGCCACGACGCGGCCGTCGTACATGACGAGCACGCGGTCCGACAGCGAGCGGATCTCCTCGAGCTCGAGCGAGACGAGCAGGACGCCGCGGCCGGCGTCGCGCTGCTCGATCAGGCGGCGGTGCACGAACTCGATCGCCCCGACGTCGAGCCCGCGCGTCGGCTGCGCGGCGATCAGCACCTTCGGGTCCTCGGCGATCTCGCGCGCGATCACGACCTTCTGCTGGTTGCCGCCCGACAGCGACAGCGCGAGCGCCTCGCAATGCCCGCCGCGCACGTCGTACTCCTCGAGCAGCGGCTCCGCGCGCTCGTTCATCCGCTGCGGCGAGATCAGGCCGTGCTTCGCGATCGGCGCGCGCCGGTAGTCGCGCAGGCACAGGTTCTCGGCGAGCGAGAAGCCGAGCACGAGGCCGCGGCGGTGGCGGTCCTCGGCGATGTGGCCGATGCCGGCCTCGAGCTTGCCGCGGACGTCGGCGTCCGTGACGTCCGCGCCGTCGACGCGGATCGTGCCCGCGAGCGCGCGGCGTAGGCCGGCGAGCGTCTCGACGAGCTCGCCCTGGCCGTTGTCGTCGACGCCCGCGATGCCGACGATCTCCCCCGCCCGCACCTCCAGCGAGAGCCCCCGCACCGCCGGCAGCCCGCGATCGTCCTCGACCTCGAGCCCCTCCACCTCGAGCAGCGGAGCACCGGCCGAGGACTGCTCCTTGGCGACGCGGAAGAGCACGTCGCGGCCGACCATCATGCGCGCGAGGCTCTCCTCCGTCGCGCCCTCGGTCGAGACCGTCTCGATCTTCTTGCCGCGTCGCAGCACGCTCACGCGATCGGCGATCTCGAGCACCTCGCCGAGCTTGTGCGAGATGAAGACGATCGACTTGCCCTCGGCCGTCAGCGTGCGCAGGATCTTGAACAGCTCGGCGGTCTCCTGGGCGGTCAGCACCGCCGTCGGCTCGTCGAGGATCAGCACCTCGGCCCCGCGGTCGAGCGCGCGCAGGATCTCGACGCGCTGCTGCTGGCCGACGGAGATGTCCCGGACGCGCGCGTCGGGGTCGACGTGGAGCCCGAAGCGGTCAGAGAGCTCGCGCACGCGCCGGGCCGCGGCCTTGGTGTCGAGCAGCAGGCCCTTACGCGGCTCGGAGGCGAGGACGATGTTCTCGGCCACCGTCATCACCGGCACGAGCATGAAGTGCTGGTGGACCATCCCGATCCCCAGGTCGATCGCCTGCCGCGGCGACTCGATCGACACCACCTCGCCGTCGAGCAGCAGCTCGCCCTCGTCGGGCCGGTAGAGCCCGTAGAGGACGCTCATCAGCGTCGACTTGCCCGCCCCGTTCTCGCCCAGCAGCGCGTGCACCTCGCCCCGCCGCAGGTCGAAGTCGACGCGGTCGTTCGCGACGACCGCGCCGAATCGTTTCGTGACCCCCCTCAGCTCGAGCGCGAGGGGGGCGTTGCCGCTCGCGGCTACTTGCCCACCTCGGTGGGGATGTCGGTGATCTCGCCCGCGGCGAGCTGGTCCGAGATCTTCTTGACGTCGGCCTCGAACGGCTGGCCCGCGGCGGACACCTTGCCGAGGCCCACACCGCCGTTCTTGACGTCGAAGAGCCCGTCCTCGCCGGCCTTGAACGAGCCGTCCTGGACCGCCTTGGCGGTCTCGAACACCGAGACGTCGACCTTCTTGAGCGCCGACGTCATCACCTGCGGGCCGATGTAGGCCTGGTCGGCGTCGACGCCGATGCCCTGGACGCTCTTCTCCTTGGCGGCATCGAGGGCGCCGAGCCCGCACTGGCCCGCGACCGCGAAGACGACCTGCGAGCCCTCGCTGATCTGGTTGAGCGCGACCTCCTTGCACTTCGCCTGATCGACGAAGTCCTGGGAGTAGGCGAAGATCGTCTTAACCTCCGGGTTGGCCTTCTTCGCGCCGGCCTGGTAGCCGGCGATGTAGGCGTCGACCGCGGGCACCTTCAGGCCGCCCACGGACGAGACGACCTGCTCGCCGCCCTTCTCCTTGGCGTAGAGCCCCGCCATGGTGCCGACGAGATAGCCAGCCTCCGCCTCCTTGAACAGGAGTCCGCGGACATTCGTGGGCTTGCCCTTGAGCGCGGCCGCCGGGAAGTCGACGATCGCGAAGTTCGTGTCCGGGAAGGACTTCGCGACTTTGGCGGTGGCGTCGCCCATGAGGAAGCCGACGGCGACCACGAGGTCGTACTTCTGGCGCGCCAGCGACGAGAGGTTCGGCACGTAGTCGGCGTTGGACTTCGACGTGACCACGCGGATGTCGGCGCCGAGCTCGGACTTGGCCTGCTGCAGGCCCTTGTAGGCGAGCGCGTTGAAGCCGCGGTCGTTGAGGCCGCCGATGTCGGTGACCATCGCCACCTTGATCTTCTTCTCTTCCTTGGCGGCGGTCGACGAGCCGCCGCCGCTGTCCGCCTCGTCCTCACCGCAGGCCGCGACGACCCCGGTGCCGAGTGCGAGCAGGGCAACGAGCAGCAGGCGGATCAGGGTGTACCTCACGAAAACGAACCCTCCTCAGGGCCTGGGAACCAGATCGCCGAACCCTAGACCAGATCGAGGAGGCGCCGCCGCACGTCCTCCTCCACGAAGGCCGCACGGAGCGCCGTGCGCGTGATCTCGCGCAGCTCCTCGTCGCTGAAGCCGAACTGCTCCGCGGCGACCCTGTACTCCCGTCCGATCGACGCGTCCCAGTACGGCGGGTCGTCGGAGCCGAGCGTGACCGCCACGCCGGCCGCCCGCAGGGCGGGGAGCGGGTGCTCCGCGTAGCTCGGGTAGAGGCCGAGCACGACGTTGCTGGTCGGGCATACCTCGAGCACCGTGCCCCGCTCGGCGAGTTCGCGCACGAGGGCGGGATCCTCGATCGCACGGACCCCGTGGCCGATCCGGCTGACCCCCAGCGCGAGGCCGCCACGGACGCTGTCGGGGCCGCCCCACTCGCCGGCGTGGACGGTCAAGCCGAGCCCGGCCTCACGGGCGATCGCGAACGCGTCGGCGAAGTCCCCGGGCGGGAAGCCCGCCTCATCCCCGCCCATACCGAAGCCGGTGACGTAGGGGTGCGGCGGCGCGACCGTGCGGCGGGCGACCTCGCGCGCCTTGTCGGGGCCGAAGTGGCGCACGCAGCTCATGACGATCCGTGCCTCGATGCCTGTCTGCGCGCGCGCGTCGTCGATCCCCTGCGCGAGCGCCGCCAGGTGTTCCTCGTCGGACAAGCCGACCCCGGCGGCGTGATCGGCCGAGGCCGTGAGCTCGACGTAGATGGCGCCCTCGGCCGCGCAGCTGACGAGGTACTCGTAGACGATGTCGCGGTAGTCCTCGCCGGTCCGGATCACGCTCGTGGCCCCGTCGTAGGTGTCCAGGAAGTCGAGGAAGTCGCGCCAGGCGAAGCGGCCGTCGTCGCCGATCACGCCGTCGGGGATGCGCAGGCCGTTGCGCGCCGCGATCCGCTGCACGAGGGCGGGTGTCGCCGCGCCTTCGATGTGGACGTGCAGCTCGGCCTTGGGGACGCTCACGCGGTCGCTACCGCTCGCGCAAGAGATCGGCGAGCAGGCTCGAGGCGCCGAAGCGGAAGGTCGCCGGCGTCGCCCAGCCAGCGCCGAGCAGCGCGTCGGCAAGCTCGAGGTACTCGGCCGCCTCGCTCGCCGTGCGGATCCCACCCGAGGCCTTGAAGCCGCCGGCGCCGTGGTCGCGGACGGCCTCGAGCATCACCGCCGCGGCGGAAAGCGTGGCGGCGGGCTGCACCTTGCCGGTCGACGTCTTGACGAAGTCGGCGCCGGCGGCGAGCGAGTCGCGCGCGGCGGCGGCGATCGTCTCCGGCTCATGCAGCAGGCCGGACTCGAGGATCACCTTGAGCACGACCGGACAGGCTGCGCGCGTCGCCTCGACGACCGTCATGGCACCCTCGCGGTCGCCGGAGGCGAAGGCGCGCCACGGCAGCACGACGTCGATCTCGCGCGCGCCGCCGGCGACCGCCTGCTCGGTCTCGCGGACCGCCCGCGCGGCGTCGAGGTCGCCCTCCGGGAAGTTCGCCACCGCGGCGACGGGGATGCCGCTGCCGTCGAGCTCGGCGACCGCGCGCGGCACGTACTGCCCGTAGACGCAGACGGCGGCGACCGGCCCGGCGGGCGTCTGCGCCTGCGCGCACAGCGCCGCGATCTCGGCATCGGTCTCCTCCCCGGTCAGGCTCGTGAGGTCGACGAGCGCGACCATCCCGCGCGGCTCAAGCATGGTTCGCCACCCAGCGTCGCAGCAGCGGTGCGAGCGCCGCCGCCCCGCGCTCGCCCTCGGCCAGCGTCTGCTCGTGGGAGAGGGCGACGTCGCCCATCCCCTCGGCGAGATTGGTCACCACGGACACGGCGGCGACGCGCAGGCCGCAGTGCCGGGCGACGATCGCCTCGGGCACGGTCGACATCCCGACGAGGTCGGCGCCGAGCGTGCGGAAGGCGCGGATCTCCGCCGGGGTCTCGAAGCTGGGCCCGCTGACGGCGAGGTACACGCCGTCGTGCAGCGGCGTCCCGAGCTCGTCGGCGGCGCGGTGCAGCGCGGCGCGCAGCTCCGCGTCGTAGGCGCCGGACAGGCTCGGGAAGCGCGGGCCGACGTCCTCGTCGTTCGAGCCCATGAGCGGGTTGAAGCCCTGCAGGTTGATGTGATCGGTCAGGGCGACGAGGCTGCCGGGGCCGGTCTCGGAACGCAGCGAGCCGGCGGCGTTGGTGAGCACGAGAATCTCGGCTCCGAGGCGCCTGAGCGTGTGGATCGGGGTCGTGACCGCGCTCGCCTCGATCCCCTCGTACACGTGCGAGCGCCCGCGCAGGCACGCGACCGGCACGCCGTCGAGGCTCCCGAGCGTGAGCGCGCCCGCGTGGCCGGAGACGGTGCCGACGCGAAAGCCGGGCAGATCGGCGTACGGGATCGTGACCGCGCCGGAGAGCTCGTCGGCGAGCGCGCCGAGCCCGGAGCCGAGCACGAGCCCGAGGCGGGGCGTGAAGCCGGGCGCGCGCTCGGCCACGACGGCGGCGGCGTGCGCGCTCATCCGAGGCTCTCCGGGCCGAAGGACAGCGGCAGCAGCTCCGCCACCGAGGTCGTGCGGCGGACGCGCGCCATGTCGGCCAGGTGGACCGGTGTGTCCTGGTCGGCGAACTCGCGCAGGCGCTGGCGGCAGCCGCCGCAGGGCGCGCACTCCTCCGCGCTCGGCGCCGCCACGACCACCTCTACGACCCGGCCGCCGCCGCCCGCCACCATCGCGCCGAGCGCCGAGGCCTCGGCGCACTGCCCCTGCGGGTAGGCGGCGTTCTCGACGTTGGCGCCGGCGTAGCGGCGGCCGTCGGCGGTGCGCACCGCGGCGCCGACGGGGAAGTGGGAGTACGGCGCGTACGCGCGGCCGGCGGCCTCGCGGGCGAGGGCGAGCAGCTCCGGGTCGGGGGCGGCGCGCATCGCGTCGGCGTAGGAGCCCTCGCGCAGCGCGTCGTCGCCGATCTCGAGCGCCTCGCGGAGCCGCGCGACCCGCGCCCGCTCGCGCTCGAGGTCCGACGCGGGCGGAGCCACCGCCTCGAGCTCGAGGAACGACCCCAGCCCCTCGACCTCGTCGAGGTGGATCCGGACCGACTCCCACAGCAGCAGCCGCCGCCGCTTCTCCACCACAACGTCGACGCCGTTCGCCTCCGCCAGCGCGGCGCGCAGGCCCACGGGGTCGGCCGCCGCCACCACGCGGTAGCTCGACACGCGCACCGCGGCGGCGTCCGGCCGCGAGTAGGCGATCAGGTGCGCCTCGCCCGGCTCCTCCTCGCGCAGCTTGAGCCGCCCGTCGCGCACGCGGAAGTAGGTGTCGCGCTGGATGATCACGCCCCGGTCCTCGGCGCCGAGTGCGAGCGCGCGTTCGAGCGAGCGTGCGGGATCGGGATCGAGCGCCTTCAGCTCCACGTTGCGGCGCGCCTCGCTCACCGCCCCGAGGCTATCTCCCCGCGCCATTCACCGGGGTTGACATGCGTCCGAACGCCCGCACCTAGCTTCCCGCCCATGCGCAACCACCTGCTCCCGCTCTTCGCCGCCCTGCTCGCGGCCGCCGCCACCGCCGGCCTCGCCACCGCCAACGACGACGACGACGACCGCCGGAAGCACGGCGACCACTTCGGGTCGCGGTACGCGATCGGCCTCTGGGGCGACTTGCCCTACAACGACGAGCAAACCACGACCGGGGTGCCGAACCTGATCGCGGACATGAACGACCAGCGGCTCGCGTTCTCGGTGCACGACGGCGATATCAAGAGCGGCAGCACGCGTTGCGACGATGACGTCTACACCCGGGCGGAGGGCTACTTCAACTCGCTGCGCGCCCCCGCGATGTACACGCCGGGCGACAACGAGTGGACGGACTGCGACCGGGCCAACAACGGCGCGTACTCCTCTCGCGAGCGGCTGGAGCACATCCGCAGCACGATCTTCGACACCGCCTCCTCGTTCGGGCAGCGCAGGATGCGACTGCAGGTCCAGGCGGCGCCCTATGTCGAGAACCGCCGCTGGACGGTCGGCCGCGTGCAGTACGCGACCCTGCACGTCGTCGGCTCCGACAACAACTGCGAGGGAGATACGACCGCGCCCGACCCCGCGGAGTGCCGCCCGCGCGAGGCGGCCACGATCAAGTGGATGCGCGAGACCTTCGCGCGCGCAAAGCGCAATCGCGCGGCGGCGGTCATGCTCTTCATGCAGGCCAACCCGGGGTGGGACGCCAACGATCCTCGCGCGCCGCTGCGCGACGCCCAGACGCTGGCCCCGACGACCGACGGCTTCTACAAGACGCTGACCGCGCTGCGCGAGGAGACGACCGCGTTCCGCCGGCCGGTGTCGGTGGTGCAGGGCGACTCGCACTATGCGCGCATCGACAAGCCGCTGCTCGACGCGCGGGGCCACCGCATCGAGAACCTCACCCGCGTGGAGACCTTCGGCGACGCCCCGCAGAACGGCAACAACGAGGCGCAGTGGATCAAGGTGACGGTCGACCCCCGCAGCCGCGAGGTGTTCTCCTACCAGCCCCAGATCGTGCCGGAGAACCGCACGGCGGTGCCCGCGCCGTAGCGCCGGCGGTGGACGGGCGTCCGAGCCCGTAGAGTCCGCGCGCGTGACCGGCGTGACCGTCGTCGACCATCCGCTCGTGGCCCGCCACCTGAGCGTGCTGCGTGACCGTGCCACGCCGTCGGGCGAGTTCCGCCGCCGCATGCGCGAGGCCGCGATGCTGATCGGCTTCGAGGCGCTGAGCGACCTGCGGCTCGCCGAGATCGAGATCGAGACGCCGCTCGAGACGACCGCCGGCGCGCGCCTCGGCGACGACATCGTCGTGATCGCGATCCTGCGCGCCGGGCTCGGCATGGTCGAGGGCTTCCTCGCGCTGATGCCCGAGGCGCGCGTCGGGCACCTCGGCATGTACCGCGACGAGGAGGAGCTGTCGCCGGTCGGCTACTACGAGTCGATCCCCGACCATGGCCCGGAGGCCGAGATCGTGCTCGTCGACCCGATGCTCGCGACCGGCGGCAGCGCCGCCTCCGCGCTGCGCCGGCTCAAGGAGCGCGGCGCCGAGCGGCTGCGCTTCGTCTGCCTCGTGGCGGCGCCCGAGGGCGTCGAGGCGGTGCGCGCGGAGCACCCCGACGTCCCGATCTTCTGCGCGGCGATCGACCGCCAGCTTGACGAGCGCGGCTACATCCGCCCCGGCCTCGGCGACGCCGGCGACCGCCTCTACGGGACGGACTGAACGGAGCGGGCGATCTCGAGCGCCCGCGACTTGGTGACCTCAGCCTCGAGGCGCAGCGTGAGATCGCCGCGCCGCCAGACCAAGGTGGGGCCGGCGAGGCGCGTGGGCGACTCGCGGATGGCCCCGGACGGGTCCTCGTAGATGACAGCGTGCGGCGCGCCCCCGAGCCAGAAGCCCGGCTCGCCTTCGACACGCACCCGCTCGACCGTCGTGTCAGGGCCCGCCAGCTTGCCGACGAACCGCTCGTCGGTGCGGCCGGGGAACTGCGACAGCAGCGCCCCGGCGCCGCTCTGCGCGGACTCCGGCAGGCCTCGCTGCGGGCGGTACAGGAGCGTGACGCGGACGCTGTCGGTGTAGACCTCGTCGGGCCGCCCGAGCGCGCGTGGGACGAGGGTCCCGCGCGCGAGCGTCGTCCGCTCGCCGAGCTCGAGCGCCGAGGACGTGGGTGTGGGCGCCTCCGGCACGCGCTGGATCCGCACGCCCTCGATCCCGAGCCAGCGCAGCACCGCACTGCGCGCCTGCGGGACCGCGGCCACGCCGCCCCCGAGCACCAGGATCGCGAGCGCGACCGCCCAGGCGGGCCGGAAGCGGCGCCGACGCGGCTCCGCCTCCAGCCGCGTCCGCACGCGCTCGGTCACGTCGGGCTCCCGCGGCCACTCGACCGGGAGCTCGGCGAGGCGGGTCTCAAGCTCGCTCACAGCTCCGCCTCCAGGTGCGCGAGCGCCCGCGAGAGCCGTGACTTGACGGTGCCCGGGCGGCACCCGAGCGCTGCGGCCGTCTCGCGCTCGGTGAGGCCGAGGAGGTGGCGGCAGGCCACGACCTGCCGCTGCTCCTCCCCCAGCGTCTCGATCGCGGCGAGCAGTTGCGAGCGCTGCTCGCCGGCGAGGAGCGCCGCCTCCGGAGACGGGGCCGCGTCCCCGGAGGAGCGCTCCTCGGCCAGGTGCACCTCGAAGCGCGCACGGCGCGCAGCCGAGCGCCGGCGGTTGCGCGCCTCGTTGGCGACGATCGCGAGCAGCCAGGGACGAAACGGCGCGCCTGTGCGGAAGCGGCCGAGCGCGCGATGCGCCTTGACGAAGGCGTCCTGCACGGCCTCCTCGGCGTCGGCGGCCGAGCCCGAGATGACGTATGCGGTCCGGAAGGCGATCCCCTGGTGCTCGCGGACGAGCTGTTCGAAGGCGTCGAGATCCCCGCGCCTGGCGTGCGCGACGAGCTCCCGTTCAAGGCGTGGCCGGCCCACCACCGCCTCTTGTACACGCGCGCGCCGATGCCGGTTCCCGCGGGCCTTCTAGCCTCACTGGCATGGCCGTCACCCGTCAGGACCTGCGCAACGTTGCGATCGTCGCCCACGTGGACCACGGCAAGACGACGCTCGTCGACGCGATGCTCTGGCAGTCGGGCGCCTTCCGCGCCAACCAGGACGTCAACGAGCGCGTCATGGACTCGATGGACCTCGAGCGCGAGAAGGGCATCACGATCCTCGCCAAGAACACGTCGGTCCGCTACCGCGACGTCAAGCTCAACATCATCGACACCCCCGGCCACGCGGACTTCGGCGGCGAGGTCGAGCGCGGCCTGACGATGGTGGACGGCATCATGCTGCTGGTCGACGCCTCCGAGGGTCCGCTCCCGCAGACGCGCTTCGTCCTGCGCAAGGCACTGGAGGCGCGGCTGCCCGTGATCCTCGTCGTCAACAAGGTCGATCGCCCCGACGCGCGCATCGCGGAGGTCGTGGACGAGGTCTACGAGCTGTTCCTCGACCTCGACGCCGACGAGGAGCAGATCGAGTTCCCGATCGTCTACTGCAACGCGCGGGCGGGCCGCGCCGGGCTCGAGGCCGACGTCGACCTGCTCGCCGATGACCTCGCCCCGCTGATGGATCTGCTGCTCGAGCACATCCCGGCACCGACCTACGACCCCGATGTCCCGCTCCAGGCGCACGTCACCAACCTCGACGCGTCGCTCTACGTCGGGCGCCTCGCGCTCTGCCGCGTGCGCAACGGGACGATCCGCAAGGGCCAGCCGATCGCCTGGTGCCGCGCCGACGGGACGATCCAGAACGCCCAGGTCGGCGACCTCTACGTCACCGACGCCCTCGACCGCGTCGACGCCGAGGAGGCGGGGCCGGGCGAGATCATCGCCGTCGCCGGCATCCCCGAGGTCACCATCGGCGAGACCCTCGCCGACCGCGACGACCCGCGCCCGCTGCCGGTGATCACCGTCGACGAGCCCTCCCTGTCGGTCACGATCGGCATCAACACCTCGCCGCTGGCCGGCCGCGACGGCTCCAAGCTCACCGCCCGTCAGGTCAAGACCCGGCTCGACCAGGAGCTGATCGGCAACGTCTCCCTGCGCGTCAACGACACGGAGCGACCCGAGGTCTGGGAGGTCCAGGGCCGCGGCGAGCTCCAGCTCGCCATCCTCGTCGAGATCATGCGCCGCGAGGGCTTCGAGCTGACCGTCGGCCAGCCCCAGGTGCTCACGCGCGAGATCGACGGAAAGATCCACGAGCCGCGTGAGCGCATGACGATCGACGTGCCCGACGACTACGTCGGCGTCGTCACGCAGCTGCTCGCGCTCCGCAAGGGCCGCATGGAGCACATGGTCAACCACGGCACGGGCTGGGTGCGGCTCGACTACGCCGTGCCGGCCCGCGGCCTGATCGGCTTCCGCACCGAGTTCCTCACCGAGACCCGTGGCACGGGGATCCTCCATCACGTCTTCGACGGCTGGGAGCCCTGGGTCGGCGAGCTGCGCACGCGCCCCAGCGGATCCCTGGTCGCCGACCGCCGCGGCACCGCGGCGCAGTTCGCGCTGATGAACCTCCAGGAGCGCGGCACGCTGTTCGTCGGGCCGGGCGAGGAGGTCTACGAGGGCATGGTGGTGGGCGAGAACGCCCGCTCCGACGACCTCGACGTCAACGCCACCAAGGAGAAGCAGCTCAACAACATCCGCTCCTCCACGTCCGAGGTGCTGGTGCGGCTCGTACCCCACCGGCAGCTGTCCTTGGATCAGGCGCTGGAGTTCCTGCGCGAGGACGAATGCGTCGAGGTCACGCCGGAACAGGTGCGGCTGCGCAAGGCGGTGCTGGCGAGGACCGACCGCGTGAAGGCGGGGCGGCGGTCGAGAGCGAACGCCGCGCCTGTGTGACGTTCGCGGTCAGCGAGGCGAACATCAACGGCGGCTGGGTAGGAGTGGGTGCGGATGGCGGCGGCGTTTCTTCCCACGCCGGGCTCAAACCGGACCGCGTGGGAAGAAGTGCCGCCCACAACGGCGTTTCTTCCCACGCCGGGCCCGAACCGGACCGCGTGGGAAGAAACGCCGGTCCGGACCACCCTCCTACCCAGCCGCAGTTGACGTTCGCCGGTCCAGCCGCGAACGTCGAGGGGTCTAGCGGCGGTTGTCCCGCGACCGGCCGCCGCGGCCACCGCGGCCACCGCCGCCACCCCGCGCCGGCTGGCGCTGCGGTCGCGGCGAGACGTGCGGAGCGAAGCCCGCGCGCTCGAAGTCGGTCTGGAGCCCGAGCTTGTGCGCGATCGCGCCGACGTCGCGGGCTTGGTCGCCCATCACGAAGGTGATGGCGAGGCCGTCGCGGCCCGCGCGGCCGGTGCGGCCGGTGCGGTGCACGTAGCCGTCCTGGTCCTCGGGGGCGTCGAAGTTGACGACGTGGGTGATGTCGGCGACGTCGATCCCGCGCGCGGCGACGTCGGTGGCGACGAGCGTGTCGACGTCCCAGCGCTCGAACGCGGCGAGCGCGCGCTCGCGCTGGTTCTGCGTCTTGTTGCCGTGCAGCGCGAGCGCCTTGACGCCGCGCGTGCCGAGGCGCTTGACGAGCCGGTCGGCGCCGCGCTTGGTGCGCACGAACACGAGCGCGAGGCCGCGGTCGCCCTCGAGCTGGTCGACCAGCGCGTCGAGCTTGGCCTCGTGCAGGACCTGGACGAAGCGGTGCTCGACCTGCGCGGTCTTCTCCGCGGTCGGCCGGTGGGCGTGGTGGCGCGCCTTGCGGGTGTACGCGCGCGCCAGGTCGCCGGGGGCGCCGGCGAGCGTGGCCGAGAACAGCAGCGTCTGGCGCGACTCGGGCGTGCGCGAGACGATGCGCTCGAGGTCGGGGCGGAAGCCCATGTCCATCATGCGGTCGGCCTCGTCGAGCACGAGGATGCGGATGCGGTCGAGGCTGATGTCGCCGCGGTTCATGAGGTCGAGCAGGCGGCCGGGGGTGGCGACGACCAGGTGGGCCTTGCGGGCGAGCTTCGCCTGGCGCTCGATGCCGACGCCGCCGTAGACGGCGGCGACGGTCAGGCCCTTGGCCTGGGCGACCTCGCGGGCGTCGTCGACGATCTGGCCGGCCAGCTCGCGGGTGGGGGCGAGGACGAGCGCGGCCGGGCGGGCGTTGCCGGCCTGGAGGCGCTCGAGGATCGGGAGGACGAACGCGAGCGTCTTGCCGGAGCCGGTGGGCGACTCGGCGAGGACGTCGTGGCCGGCGAGCGCGTCGGGGATGACGAGCTTCTGGACCGCGAATGGTTCGGTGATGCCGCGGCGGGCGAGGGCGCCCGTAGCGGCAGACGATACGCCGAGATCGGCGAACGTTGGAGACGACATATTGGTGCTGCTCCTTCTAAGTGGTGCGGGAGATCTGACGGACCCGGACCACGCGAAGCGCACTCGAAGGCTCAAACCTCACGGGCAGCGAGACGCCGCCCATGGGAATCACGCTAGCAGGCGTCATACCAATGGCCAGGACCATCAAGGCCGCGCGGTCCCGGCCGACATCAATCCGGTGCCACGGATCCCGACACGCCTCCTCCCTCTGCTCGCATCCGCAGTGGCGCTGCTGGCATGCCCCGCGGCGGCCCCCGCCGCCGGCGCGACCACCGGTGCCCTCGCGGGGGAGGCGAGCCGCCCGGATGGCAACGCCTGGTCCACTCGCAGTGCCTTCGCGAGCCAGTACGCGCCGCCCAAGGCGAAGCTCGAGCTCCGCGACGAGGACGACGACGACGATGACGAAGGCCGCAAGGTCCTCCAGGCGACCATCACCGCCCAGTCGCAGGCCACGACCTACCGGGTGGAGTACGGGCCCACCGAACGCTACGGCTCGAAGTCGAGCGAGTGGTCCGCCGGCTCAGACGACGACCCCGTCGACCGCATCGTCTTCCTTCCGCTCGAGCGCGGCAAGCACTACCACCTCCGTGCGGTCGCCACCAACGCCTCGGGCTCGGGTGCGTCGCAGGACCTGGCGCTCGCGGTCACGGCGAGCGGCGATCTCGTCGGGCTCCCGCGCCACTCCCACCCCGCCCCCCCGGCCGCGACCGCCCCCGTCGCCCCGGCTCCGGACCCGAGCAGCCAGACCCCGCTCCCGACGGCCAAGCCCGTGCTCGGCACGTCGGTCGTCATCCGCCCGCTCAGCGGCTCGGTGCGCTACAAGCCCCGCGGCGCGTCCGCCTTCGCCCCCCTCGCCGCCGACGTGACCCTGCCGGTCGGCTCGCTCGTCGACACGCGCCGCGGCCGCGTCTCCCTGAAGAGCGCCCGCAACCGCCGCGGGCGCACGCAGACCGGCTCGTTCCGGGGCAGCGTGTTTCAGGTCCGCCAACGCCGCCGCAACGGCGGCATCACCGACATCGTGCTGCGCGGCGGCCGCTTCAGCCGCTGCGGCGCCGTGGCCGGCGCCTCCGCGCTGGCCCACGAGGCCGCCGGCAAGCGGCGCGTCGTCCGCCGCCTCTGGGGCAAGGACCGCCACGGCCGCTTCCGCACCCACGGGCGCGACAGCGTCGCCACCGTGCGCGGCACCGAGTGGGTGACCACGGACCGCTGCGACGGCACCCTCACGAAGGTGAGCGAGGGCAAGGTCCTCGTGCGCGACCTGCGCCGCAAGCGCAGCGTCCTGCTGACCGCGGGGCGCGCCTACCTCGCACGCCACGCCCGGCGCTAGCCGGCCATGGTCCGGGGCAGGGACGGGCTGGTCATCCTCGCGGCGATGCTCGCCGCGATGGCGCTCGCCCTCTTCGCCAAGGACGTCCACCTGCTCGACGGGGTCGAGGACGAGACCGTCGCCATGCGCTTCGAGGCCCGCGGCGCGCAGCCGGCCGATCGCGTTGCGGTCGTCGCGATCGACGACGCCAGCTTCTCCGACCTCGAGGTCCAGTGGCCGTTCAAGCGCTCGCTGCACGCGCGCGCGATCGACGCGCTGCGCGAGGCGGGGGCGAAGCAGATCGTCTACGACGTGCAGTTCACCGAGCCGACCACCGAACGCGAGGACCTCGCGCTGTACCGCGCTGTCCGCCGTGCGGGCGACGTCGTGCTCGCGACCACGGAGACCGACGGCGACGGCGGCACGAACGTGCTCGGAGGTGACGAGAACGTCAAGCAGGCGGGCGCGCACGCGGGCTCGGCGAACCTCGAGACCGATCGCGGCGGCGTCATCCACCGCTTCCCCTACGCCACCGGCGGCCTGCGCAGCGTCGCCACTGTCACTTCGGGCCTGGTCACCGGCGAATCGCCGGACCCGGAGGCCTTCGGCCACGACGGTGCATGGATCGACTACGCCGGCGCGCCCGGGACGGTGCCGACCGTCTCCTTCTCCGACCTCGTCTCCGGCAAGGCCGATCCGGCGCGCTTCCGCGGCCGCGTCGTGGTCGTCGGCGCGAGCGCCCCGACCCTGCAGGACGTCCACTCGACGCCGACCTCCGACGACCGCCTGATGTCGGGCCCCGAGATCCAGGCCAACGCCATCGCGACCGCGCTGCGCGGCCTGCCGCTGCGCGACGCTCCCGGCTGGACCGGGGTGCTCGCGCTGCTGCTGCTCGGCGCCGCGCCCGCGCTGGCTCACATGCGCGCCCGCAGGCTGCGAGCCGCCGTGCTGGCGCCGCTCGCCGCGGTGACCTTCGCCGCCGTCGCGCAGTTCGCCTTCACCCGCGGCTGGATGGTGCCCGTCACCTATCCGCTGCTCGCGCTCATCCTCAGCACACTCGGCACGATGAGTGCCGGGTTCGTCATCCAGCGGCGCGAGCGCGACCGGGTCGCCGAGCACAACGACGTGCTCGAGCAGCGCGTGCGCGAGCGCACCGCGGAGCTGCGCGACACCCAGCTCGACGTCGTGCGCCGGCTCGGCCAGGCGGTGGAGTCGCGCGACGGCGACACCGGCGAGCACATCGAGCGCATCAGCCGGCTCTGCCAGCAGCTCGCCCGCAAGATCGGCCTGGCGGAGGACGAGGCCGAGCTGATCGGCCATGCCAGCACGATGCACGACGTCGGCAAGATCGGCATCCCCGACAGCGTGCTGCTCAAACCGTCGCGGCTCGACCCCGGCGAGTGGGAGCTGATGCAGTCGCACACGACGATCGGCGCCTCGATCCTCGCGGGCTCGCGCTCACCGCTGCTGCAGACGGCCGAGTCGATCGCGCTGACCCACCACGAGCGCTGGGACGGGACGGGCTACCCCGCCGGCCTGCGTGGCGACGCGATCCCGCTCGCCGCACGCATCTGCGCGGTCTGCGACGTGTTCGACGCCCTGCTCTCCAAGCGCCGCTACAAGCGCGGCTGGACGATGGAGGAGGCGATCGCGGAGCTCACGGCCCAGCGCGGGCGCCACTTCGACCCCATGCTCGTCGACGTCTTCGTGACGATGGTGCCCGGCCTCGACGAGGACTGGCCCATCGACCCGGGCGTCGGCGTGCTCGGGTTTCGGAGGCTGCCGGGCCTCGATGCCGGCGGTCAGGCCGACCCGAAGGCGGTGAACGGCCCCGGAGCCAGCGTGTCGAGGTCGTAGGCGCGCAACCCCTCGCCCGTGAGCGTGAACAGGCGCCCGCCGACCACGAGCGTGCGCAGCACCTCGGCGCGCTCGCTGGTCCGGCCGGCCACGCCGATGCCGTCGCGGGTCACCCGGAAGCCGACCGCCTGGGCAGCGTTGCCGTCGGCGTCGGAGACCGGCACGACCGCGAGACGCTTGGGCGCCCACCACAGGAACGCGTGGTGGTCGTACTCGACGTTCGACGACGTCGACCCGCCGAGACCGGCGCGCCGCGGCGCCGCGGCGCGGCGGGGTCGGAGACGTCGAAGAGCGAGAGCTGCGTGCCGAGCCGCCTGCCCTCCGGCGTGGCGTCCTGCCCGACGCCGAGCAGCTCGTGCTCACCGACCGGGTGCAGGTAGGCCGAGTAGCCGAGGATCTTCAGCTCGCCCGTCACGCGCGGGCGCGCGGGGTCGGCGAGGTCGAGCGTGTAGAGCGGATCGGTCTCGCGGAACGTCACGACGTAGCCGCGGTCGCCGATGAAGCGCACGGCGTAGATGCGCTCGCCGCGGCCGAGCCCGCCGACCTGCCCGGCCTTCTCGAGGCGGCCCCGCTTCGTCGCGAGCACGGTGACGTAGCTCTGGCTCTCGCTCTCGGCGGTCGAGGTGGTGGCCGCCCGCAGCATCCCGGAGTGCTCCGAGAGCGAGAACTGGTTGAGCAGCTCGCCCGGGACCTCTCCGCTCGCGCGATAGTCCGTGCGCCGAGGGCCACTGACATCGAAGCGGTGGATCGAGGTGTCGGCCCGGTCCCAGCCGCCGGCGGTCGCGACATAGACGCTCCTGGAGGACGCGTAGACGGTGCTCGCATCGGTCATCACCGCGTCGGAGTCGAACGCGTGCAACCCGTAGGCGAGGTCGATGGTCAGCACGCTCAGCATCCCGGCGCCCGTGAACCGCGGCGTGCGGCGGACGTCGTCGCAGGCGACGAGCGCGCGCCGGCGCTTGTGGCCGCTGCGGCGGTTGCGCAGCAGCGACGAGGGCACCCAGCCCGCGCGGCGGGCGCGCAGCGGCTTGCGCTTGGCCATGCCGGCGATGACGCTCGGCCCGTCCGAGACCGGCACCGGCAGCTCCACCGCGCGCGGTGTCGAGGACACGACGATCCTGGCCGTGCGGCCGTGCAGGCGCGAGCTGACGTGCGCGCCGTCGACGCTGAGCGTGCGCAGCACTCAGGCCGCGTAGGCGAACGGGTGGTGGAACACGTCCATCGCGCGGTGGCGGGCCTTGACCGGGATCTCGAAGTCGGCGCCGGCCTTGGCGTCGGAGACGCGCACGCTGACGCTGTCGGTCCCGGGGTCCCAGAGGAGCCAGACGTCGATGCCGTCGTTCGACCGGTGGTGAAGCTCGCGATGGGAGGAGGTGGAGGCCATGCCGGCACTGTCGCGCAGCATGACCAGTGGCGACAGGGGGCTGACTCGTCTCATACCGGTACGGTCAGCCCCCATGATCGGACGCGAGCGACAGACGGGGATCTACTTGCAAGGCGCCGGCGGGCGCCGCCCGCGCGTCCCGCTCGACCCCGGCCGGCTCGAGGCGGCGGCCCGCAAGGCCATGCGGTCCACCGCGTTCGCCTATGTCAAGGGGGGTGCCGGCGCCGAGGACACCGTGCGCGAGAACCGCGCCGCGTTCGCGCGCCACCGGATCGTGCCGCGGATGCTGCGCGGCGTCGAGCAACCCGACGCGAGCGTGGAGCTGTTCGGCCGGCGGCTGGATTCGCCGTTCCTGCTCGCGCCCGTGGGCGTGCTCGAGCTCGCGCACCGCGAAGCCGACGTCGCGGTCGCGCGCGCCGCCCGCGCCGCCGGCGTGCCGATGGTGTTCTCCAACCAGGCGTCGCGCCCGATGGAGGAGTGCGCGGAGGCCCTGGGCGAGAGCCCGCGCTGGTTCCAGCTCTATTGGAGCGCCTCGGACGCGCTGGTCGAGAGCCTCGTCGGCCGGGCCGAGGCGTGCGGCTGCGAGGCGATCGTGCTGACGCTCGACACGACGATCCTGGGCTGGCGCCCGTGCGACCTCGAGCCGGGGTTCCTGCCGTTCCTGCGCGGGCAGGGCATCGCGCAGTACACGAGCGACCCCGTCTTCCGCCGCCTGATGGCCGCCGGGCCGACCGGCAACGGATCCCCCCAGTCGCCACCCACACCGCAGGCGCTGCGCACGCTGCTGGCGCTCACGCGCGCCTACCCCGGGTCGTTCTGGCGCAACGTCGCGTCCAGCGAGCCCCGCGCGGCGGTCCAGCGGTTCTCCGAGATCTTCTCCCGCCCCTCGCTCGCCTGGGACGACCTGCCGTTCCTGCGCGCGCGCACGAAGCTGCCGATCCTGCTCAAGGGGATCCTGCACGCCGACGACGCGCGCCGGGCGCTTGACGCGGGCGTCGACGGGATCGTCGTCTCCAACCACGGCGGCCGCCAGGTCGACGGGGCGATCGCCTCGCTCGACGCGCTGCCCGCCGTCGCCGCGGCCGTCGACGGGCGCGTGCCGGTGCTGCTCGACAGCGGCGTGCGCGGCGGCGCCGACGCGTTCAAGGCGCTCGCGCTCGGCGCGAGCGCGGTCCTGATCGGGCGCTCCTACGTCTACGGGCTCGCGGTCGCCGGGGAGGCGGGCGTCAAGGAGGTGCTCGACAACCTGCGCGCGGAGCTCGACCTGACGATGGCGCTGGCCGGCTGCGGCTCGCTCGCCGACGTCGGCCCCGAGACGCTCGAGCAAGTGGGCTAATGGCTGCCCGCCGGTAGGGCCGCGGTGCTCGACGTCGCGACCGCGGCGGGCAGCCTGCTCGCCGCCTTCGGCCTCTCCGGCGCGGCCGGGCTGAACGCCTGGATCCCGCTGCTCGCGGTCGGCCTCCTGAGTCGCGCGGGCCAGCTCGAGCTCGCCGACGGCTACGACGTGCTGGCGACCACGCCGGGGCTGATCGTGCTCGGCGTGCTGTTCGCGCTCGACTTCGTCGGCGACAAGGTACCGGCGATCGACAGCCTGCTCCACGCCGCCGGGACGGTCGTGCACCCGCTCGCGGGCGCGATCGTGTTCGCCGGCCCGACCGAGGTCCCCACCGACGTGCCGTCGCTCGTGCTGTTCGCGCTCGGCGCCTCCGTGGCCGGCTCGCTGCACGCGACGCGGGCGACGATCCGCCCGGCGTCGACGACAATGACGGCCGGCGCCGGCAACCCGTTCCTCTCGCTGGCAGAGGACATCGGCGCGGCGGTGCTGAGCGTCGTCGCCGTCTTCGCGCCGATCCTCGGCGCCCTCGGGTTGATCGTGCTCGTCGCGGGGGCGGGGCTCTGGTGGCGGCGGATCCGGCGCTCGCGCCGGCGGCGTGGGCTACCCCTGCTCGCGCTGGCGCTCGCCGTGGGGGCGGCCGCTCTCGCCCTCCCGTCGCTGCGGCCGGACCCGGCGCCCGCCGCGTTCGAGCGCCCGAGCGTGGTCGTGGTCATGACCGACGACCAGACCTACCAGGACATGGCCGCGATGCCGCTGACGCGGCAGCTGATCGGCGCCGCGGGGGCGCGCTTCACACGCTCCTACGTGAGCACCCCGCTGTGCTGCCCGGCGCGCGCCACCTACCTCACCGGCCAGTACGGGCACAACAGCGGCGTCGTCAACAACGCGCCGCCCGAGGGCGGCGTGGAGGCGCTGGACGCGCAGCACACGCTGCCGGTGTGGCTGCGCGCCAGCGGCTATCGCACGTCGCACATCGGCAAGTACCTCAACGGCTACGGGCTGCGCCGCCCGCCCGACGTGCCGCCGGGCTGGAGCGACTGGCACGGCACCGTCGACAAGAGCACGTACCAGATGTACGGCTACACGATGTTCGAGAACGGGATGCTCAACCGCTACGGGAACTTCGACGTCGAGGACCCCGCGCTCTACCAGACCGACGTGCTGCGCACGAAGGCGGTTGAGGCGATCGAGGCCACCGACCCGGACACCCCGCTCTTCCTGTCACTGATGTTCGTCGCGCCCCACGGCGAGGTCGACCCTCCCGGCAGCACGACGCAGCCCTACGTCCGCCCGGCGCCACGGCACGCGGGCCGCTTCGGCACGCTGCTGCCGCCCGCCTCTTTCCGGGGCGAGCGCGACGTCGGCGACAAGCCCTCCTACATCCGGCGCCTGCACCGCACCAACCGGGCGACCGCGACGCGGGTGCTCGCCGACTTCCGCTCGCGCCGCGAGTCCCTGCTCGCCGTCGACGAGGCGATCGCGGACGTCGTGGGCACGCTCGCCCGCACCGGCCGGCTCGACTCGACCTACGTGCTGTTCACCTCCGACAACGGCTTCTTCCAGGGCGAGCACCGGATCGTGAAGGGCAAGTACCTCGCCTACGACCCCGCCTCGCACGTGCCGCTCCTGATCCGCGGACCCGGGATCGCGCCCGGCGCAGTCTCCAAGGAGCTCATCGTCAATGCCGACCTGGCGCCGACGCTGCTCGAGGCCACCGGGTCGGCCGCGGACATCCCGGTCGACGGCCGCTCGATCCTGCCCTTCGCGCGCGACCCGTGGCTGCGCACGCGCCGAGCGGTGCTCCACGAGGGCCTCGTGCCGGGGGACATCGACCGTGACGGCGCGCCGCGCAGGCACCGCGTCCCGCGCTACCGGGCGGTCCGCACCGGCCGCTACCTGTGGGTCGAGTGGCACGGCGGCGCGCGCGAGCTCTACGACCTGGCGCGCGACCCCGGCGAGACGCATTCGCGGCACCGCGACCCCCGCTACCGGCGACTGCGGCGCTCGCTCCACGCCGAGTTGCAGCGATTGCGCTCCTGCGCCGGCGACGCGTGCCGGCAGCCCACCGGCCCGCTGGGATGAACCGCCCGCCCCCGAGCCGTCGATAGGAGATCCTTCCACCGTGTCGCCTCGCCGCCTCCGCGCCGTCCTCGTCGCCGCAGTCACGGCCCTCGCGCTGCCGAGCGCCGCGCACGCGCAGTCGAGTGCGACCAGCGCCTACCCCTCTCCGGGCACGATCTCCGCGGGCCCGGAGACCCAGATCTCCCTTCGCGGCGAACGTGCCCGCCGGCCCGGGACCGTCGGCGTCACCGGCTCGCGCAGCGGCCGCCATGCCGGCGTGCTGCGCGCGCACTCGGACGGCCAGGGAGCCAGCTTCGTGCCGCGCAAGGCGTTCCGCGGCGGGGAGCGCGTCACCGTGCGGACCAGGCTGCGGATCCGCGGGGCGCGCAACGGTGATTTCACGTTCCGGATCGCACGGATCCCGCGCCGGGTGACGATCCAGAACCGCATCCTCGAGAACATCGACGCGCGGCGGGTGCGGAGGTTCCGCTCGCGCCGCGACCTCGCGCCGCCGTACCTCAACGTCGCGCGGAGCTCTCCCGCGAGGCAGCCGGGGCTCCTGTTCCTCAGCCCGAAGTCCAAGAAGGACCAGAAGCAGGCCGGGCCGATGATCGCCGACGACCGCGGGCAGCCGGTCTGGTTCCAGGCGATGCCGGGGATCGAGGCGGCGACCGACTTCCGCACCCAGACCTACAAGGGCAAGCCGGTGCTGACCTACTGGCAGGGGACCTCGCGCCAGGGCATCGGCGTCGGTGAGATGGTCATGCTCGACCAGTCCTACCGCCCGGTCCGCCGGATCCGCACGCCCAACGGCTTCCGCCCGGACCTGCACGAGTTCGTCATCACGCCGAAGGACACGGCGATCATCATCAGCTATCCGGTCGTGCGCCGGGACCTGCGCTCGGTGAAGGGCGCGCGCCGCGGCCTCGCCGTCGACTCGGTGATCCAGGAGATCGATCTCGACACCGGGCTCGTGGTGTTCGAGTGGCACTCGCTCGGCAAGATCGCCCTGACCGAGACGTTCTCGCGGCCGGAGCCGAGTCCGCGCGCTCCGTTCGACTACGCGCATTCCAACTCGGTCACCCTCGACACCGACGGCGACTTCCTGATGTCGGCGCGCAACACGTGGGCGATCTACAAGATCGACCGCGAGACGGGCGGCATCCGCTGGCGCCTGGGCGGCAAGCGGAGCAGCTTCCGGCTCCCGCCAGCGGCCCGCTTCGCGTGGCAGCATGACGCGCACCGGCGCAGCGACGGCGCGATCACGCTGTTCGACAACTCCGCCTTCCCGCCCGTGCGCAAGTTCTCGCGCGCGCTCGCGATCCGGCTGGACGAGCGCGCGAAGACGGCGTCGCTGATCGCGGCGCGCGTGCACCCGCGCAGGCTGCTGGCCGCCACCCAGGGCAATCAGCAGATGCTGCCCAACGGCGGCGCGCTGGTCGGCTGGGGCTCGCAGCGCTACGTGACCGAGTTCGATGCCGCGGGCAACGTCGTCTTCAATGCGTCGCTCTCGCTCGGCTTCGAGACCTACCGGGCCTACCGCCTGCCGTGGGTCGGGCGGCCGCGCACCCGCCCGCGTGTCGCAGCGGCGGACGAGTCCGGCGCCGGTACCGACGTCTACACGAGCTGGAACGGGGCGACCGAGGTCGCGACATGGGAGATCGCCACCGGCGCGAGCGTCGCGGGCCTGCGGCAGGTGGCAACGGGTCCGCGCACGGGCTTTGAGACGAAGTTCACCGTGCCCGGGGCGCCGCGCTTCGTCCAGTCGCGGGCGCGCGACGCCGCCGGCCATATCCTCTCGACCTCGGCGCCGACGCGCGTGCGC
>Ga0136617_10000234_pt1 | contig 44331 bp, 43 predicted proteins | sample AntDrymUQ3222106_2_FD_129672 | JGI IMG/M metagenome (GOLD analysis project Ga0136617, IMG submission 129672) | Polar desert sand microbial communities from Dry Valleys, Antarctica - metaG UQ322 (21.06) | ecosystem: Environmental > Terrestrial > Soil > Desert | place: Antarctica: Dry Valley... | reverse complement strand
GCTGGGCGCCATCACCTACAACCTCGGTCATACCATCGTGCTTCCGGTCGCGCTGGCCCTCGCCGGCTGGTGGCTGACTCAGCCGCTGCTGCTCATGGCCGCCGGCGTGACTGGCGCGCATATCGGCATGGATCGCGCGCTGGGTTACGGGCTGAAGTACCCCACCTCGTTCCAGGACACGCACCTGGGGCGCATCGGACGCCGCGGGCCGGCTCTTCCCAGCGGATAGCGAGGGTCTTACCCGAACCGGGCCACCTCCTTGTCGATGTCCAGCGGCGCGATGATGCCGCGGTCCTCGTACTCGCCCCACTGCTCGCGCGGCACCAGCCACATGATCTCGAACTCGTTGTGGTCCGGGTCGCGGCCGTAGAGCGACTTGGTGGCGCCGTGGTCACTGGCGCCGGTCAGCGCACCCAGCTCGGACAGGACCCGCGCGGACGCGGCCAGATCCTTGATGGTGGGCACCTCCCAGGCGAGGTGATAGAGCCCGGTCGACCCCCGCGGCGGGCGCGGCGCCTGCGGTCCCACCGCCAGCAGGCCGAGGTCATGGTGGTTGGTCGACCCGGCGGCTCGAAGGAAGGCCATCATGCCGCCCTCGCGGGCGATCTCCTGGAAGCCGAAGGCGCGTTGGTAGAAGTCGACCGAGCGGTCGAGCTCACGCACGTACAGGACGGCATGGTTGAGGCGGGCGACCGGGACGGTGGTCGCGGCGGTCGGGGCGGCGGCCTGCGTGGTCGGGTCGATCATCTGAGCAGCTCCAGGAAGGTGGCGTGATGGTCGGGCGGTGCGGCCACGATACCGACGCCGCGCGGCGGCCGGGCCAGATCGAACCAATCATCCCCCTCCCCGTCCGTGACGCGGGATCCACCCTCCGCGGCGATGAGCCCAGCGGCGGCCACATCCCACACCGACAGGCCGCGTGGCTGCACGAACGCATCGAAGCGGCCGTTGCCCACCCAGGCGAGTGCCAGTGCCGCGCTGCCCGTCACGCGCGACACGCGGATCCGCTTGCGAACGCGGCCCTCACGGCGGGCGAAGCCGTAGGGCGGCAGCGACAGATGCACCACCAGGTCGGACAGCTTCTCCTTGAGTGGTGAGCGGATGGGCACGTCGTTCAGGAACGCGCCGCCGCCGGCCACGGCGCAATAGAGGTCATCGCGCGCTGGGTCCAGCACCACGCCGAGGGTCGGCCGCCCAGCCACGACGAGCGCGATGCTGACGCAGAAGATGGGGATGCCGTTGGCGTAGTTCACGGTCCCATCGAGCGGATCGATGATCCAGATCCGGTCCGGCGGCTCAGAGCCGTCCGTGTCGGGCACAGGAGCAGGCGCGGGAGCGGAGTGGCCGGACTCCTCGGCCAGGAACCGGTCGGCCGGAAAGGCGGCGCGGATGGTCTCGATGATGAGCTGCTCGGAGAGCGTGTCGACCTCCGTCACGACGTCGTGGACGCTCTTGTGGACGATGCGCTCCAGTCGCTCATACCGCTCGATCTGTAGCGTGCCCGCCAGCCGCGCGGCTTCAAGGGCGACGCTCGACTCCGACTCCAGGCCAGCCTTGCGGGCAGCCGCCAGCAGTGGTGTCGTTCGGGCTTCGTGGGTCGCGGGAAGTGCCACATCCCTGATGCTACGCGAGGTCCGGCTCTGCTCGGGCGTCATACCGCTCAGGCGTCGGGCAGAGTCCCGTAGCTGTTCCTGTAGACCTTGCCCTTCTTCGGGTGCGTCAGCTTCAGACCAGCCCAAGTGTCGTCGATCCGCAAACAGGTGCTTTCCACGAGTCCGTGGCGATAGGCGATCTCGATGACCTTGGGCAGGACGAGGTCGGAGCCCAGCTTCCCGCCCTTGGGCCACGACATCCACAACATGCCCGACGCCCGCAGATGGGCCTTGAGCTTCGGGAGGGTCTCGTCCATCTCGGCCTGGGTGATGCTGAAGAAGTGGATGTGATCGAAGTCGCCGTCGAGGTCCTCGCTGACTGCCAGCTCCGGGAGCCCGATAGCCTTCAGGGCCAAGGCGGGGGCGTTGACGAAGTAGGCCCGCATGCTTTCCTTGATGCCCATCTTCTCTGCTACGGACCGTGACATGGCGGCTCCCGAGGTGCGAGATCGGTAAGTGATCCGAGGAGATGGTAACGATGCTTCGAGGCACCGGTGCCGGGACGTCACGGTTATTCATACACTGCACGCCGGGACCCAGCCGAGGAAAGCCTGCCAGCCCGAGACCGTGATGGAGGACGCGTGAATCCCAGGAACTGGATCCTTGCCGCAGTCGCGCTCGGGTCGGGCATCGTCTTCCTGGACGGCACGATCGTCAACGTGGCCCTGCCGCGCATCGTGGAGGAGCTGCCCGGTACGTTCGTGAGCACCTTCGAGGGTCAGGCGTATATCGCCAGCGGCTACCTGGCCGTACTCAGCGCGCTCCTCATCCTGGCCGGCGGTCTGGCCGACGTCTACGGCCGGCGACGCATCTTCGCCATCGGCCTGGTGGGCTTCGGCGTCACCTCCGTGCTCTGCGGGCTGGCGCCCAATCTGGAGCTGCTCATCATCTTCCGACTCGCGCAGGGTGCCACCGGCGCGCTGCTGGTGCCCGGTGCGCTGGCCATCATCACGGCTTCGTTCGAGGGCGCGGAGCGGGGGCGCGCCTTCGGCGTCTGGGCGGCGGCGACGTCCGGCATGACCCTCATCGGGCCGGTCGTGGGCGGCGCACTGGTGGACTCCATCGGCTGGCGCGTGGCCTTCTTCATCAACGTGCCGCTGGTCATGATCGCGCTCTACGCCACGCTCCGCCACGTTCCCGAGTCGCGCGACGAGACGCGCACCGGCGGCCTGGACTGGCTCGGCTCCGCCGTGGTGGCGCTGGCCGTGGGCGGCTTGGCCTTCGGCGCCATCAGGGGACAGGAGCGAGCCTGGCAGGACAGCGTCGCCTTCATCGCGCTGGGCGTGGGAGTGGTGGCGGCGATCGCCTTCCCCTTCCTGATGGTCAAACGACGACATCCGCTGATCCCGCTGGAGCTCTTCCACTCCCGCGAGTTCACGGTCATCAACCTCTCGACCTTCCTGATCTACGGCGCGCTCTACGTGACCTTCACCTTCCAGGTCGTCTTCCTCCAAGGCACGCTGGGTTACACCGCCCTGGCGGCCGGCCTCCTGGGGCTGCCCACCGGGCTCCTGCTGACGCTCCTCTCGACGCGGGTCGGCTCGGTGGCGGGTCGTATCGGGCCGCGACCGTTCCTGGTGGCCGGTCCGATCCTGATGGCCATGGGGCTGGCCTGGCAGGTGCGCATCCCGGCCACCAGCAGCGCCTGGCAGGCGAGCCCGGGCGATCTCGGCTCGCTGCTGCCGCCCACCGACTTCCTGGTCGATGTCCTGCCCACGCTGCTCCTCTTCGGCGTGGGCATCAGCCTGGTGGTCGCGCCACTCACCACGGCACTGATGGACTCGATCCCGTCACGCAACGCGGGCATCGGGTCGGCCTTCAACAACGCGGTCTCGCGGGTGGGACAGCCACTGGTCACGGCCGTGCTGTTCATCGCCATCACGGCCACGTTCTACGGTGCTGTGAGCGCGGCCATCCCCAGGCTGGACTTCGACTCGGCGGAGGTGCGGCGCGGCGTCGCCCCGCTCAACGCACCCACCGCGGAGCTTTCCGATGAAGAGGCGACGGCGGTACGCAACGCCTCCACCGACTCGTATCGGTCCGCGATGCTGGTCAACGTGGCTTTGCTCCTGGCGGGAGCCGCCGTCAATGCCATCGGCATCCGGCGCCGCGGGCCTGGGGGCGCGGAGTCGATCGATGGACCGGCCACGGCGGGACCGCCGCCCGGCTAGCGACCGCTCGCCTCGCGCCACTGTCACTATTGGTACGGTGCCCGCGACGGTGCCGCACCCGGCCGCGCGTTCGGGCCCCCTCCGCTGGCAGGGCCGTGCGTCACTACCACTATTGGTCCAGTGCGTCCTCTGGCGCGTCCCAGCGGCTGACCGCGGGGCGGATCCACGTCGAAGGCCCCATCGACCCGGTCGGTACCGATAGTGCGGGTACCAGGCGAACAGGCTGGACGCCTGCCTCGGCGCCACCTCGGCGGTGCAAACATCCTCGACATCGAAGGGAACGCGCCCCATGGCCGCAAAAAGGTCGCGTCTCCCGGGCAGGCCGTATCGTCAGGTGCAGGCCACCGTCACGCGGCGGACATCGAAGGCGGGGTCGCCGGCCAGCGGCGTGGGGAGCGTACGTGTCACCTGTACCGTGGCTCCAGCGGCCAGGCGCTCCGTGCGGAACGTCAGATCCTCCTGGCGCGCCACCCCATCGCGGGTCACGCGGCAGGTCGCCGCGGCCGGCAAGGTGCCCGCGTTCAAGACCCGGACCACCACCTCTGCGCCACCGTCCGCCCGCGCGGCGCGTCCCTGGATGTCCGCCTCGAACGGGCCGGCGGCACTCACCGCGAAGCGCGCCAACAGACCGAACACCAGGAAACCGGCGATGACGCCGACCAGGATCGTGCCGTGGACCTGCGTCGCGCTGGGGGCTTTGATCCGCCCCGGATTGTCGAACTCGCACAGCGAGACGCCGGCCTGCGTCGGCCGCCCGCAGCGCAGGCAGCGATCCTCCGGTTCAGGGTGAGCCGGCTTGGCCGCAGGCAGGGTCGCCGGAGTCGGGCGGGGCAGTTGGGACATCGTGCCTGAATCCTACCCCGGCGCTAGCCTCAGCCAGAAAGGCACTCAGCTGGAGAGGCTGGCCCGTTCGGCCGCGGCCAGCAGCGGCGCCACTTCCCCGGGCCGCACCCAGTGGAGCACCAGCTCGTCCGCGCCGCGTTCTTGCCACCGCTCCAGCTCGCCGGCCAGATCATGGAAGAGCGGCTGCTCCTCGGCCCCCGCGCCGCGTTTCAGGTCCAGCGCCACGACCATCGCCACGTCCGCCCGCGACCGCCCAGCCGCGTCCAGCCCCTCCCGGAAGACCGGCTCCAGCCGATCGAGCTCAGTACCGTTCATGGTCCAGGCATCCCCGATCCGCGCCGCCAGGCGCGCGCCGCCGGGCTTCTCCCCGCCGATCACGATGCGCGGCGGAGGGTTCGGGGCCGGATAGGCGTAGGCGTCCCGCAGTCGATAGTGGCGGCCCTCGAAGGAGACCGGCCCGCCGCTCCACAGGAGCCGGATGACCTCCACCGCCTCCTCCAGACGCTCTACCCTCTCCGGGGCGTTCGGAAAGTCGATACCGTAGGCCTCGTGCTCCGCGGGGTGCCCGCCGATGCCGATGCCCATCTCCACGCGCCCGCCAGACGCGTCGGCCAGGGTCGCTACCATCCGAGCCAGCACAGCTGGGTGACGGTTCATGACATTGGTCACGAAGCTCCCCACCCGGATCCGTTCCGTGGAGGCGGCCGTCGCGGCCAGCGTCATCCAGCACTCCAGGCAGGGGTCTGTCAGCCGTCCGCGGCTGACGAAATGGTCCCAGCACCAGACCGTCGAGAAGCCTGCCGCTTCCAGGGTCCGCGCCGTCTCCATCCACCAGGCCGAGGTGACGCCGATGGCCGTGAGGTTGACCCCGATGGGGATGCGACCGGGCGCCGGCATGGGGCGGTCAGGCGCGGCCATCAGACCTTCGCGCCGGCCTCCAGGGCGACCTCGATCATGCGGTCGGTCGCTCGCTCCAGGTCGTCCAGCGAAAGGTAGGTCTGCTCGCTGGTCTCCTCTTCCGCCAGGGTGTCCGACACGGTCAGGATGCAGGCCGCTCGCACGTCGTCGCCAGCCGCCGACGCCCGCGAGGCGAGCGTGAAGAGCGCCGCCGCCTCCATCTCGAAGGCCAGGATCCCGCGGCCGCGCCACTTGGTGACGTAATCGTCGTCGGGGTTGTAGAAGACGTCCACGGTCGCCACGGGACCCACGAAGGGCTTGGCGCCACGCGCAGTAGCGGCATCCACCAGTGCCCGCGTCAGCTCGAAGTCCGCCGCCGGCGCATACGGGTCGCCATGAAGGTAGGTCCGCGTGGAGCCGTCGACCGGAGCCGCCGCCGTGGCCACCACCAGATCGCCGGTATGGATGCCGCGCCCGATGCCGCCGCACGTCCCTACGCGCACCAGTCGTTTGGCGCCCAGCCGCAGCAGCTCCTCCACCACGATGGACAGCGAGGGCGTGCCCATGCCCGTGGTCTGGACGCTCACCGGCTGGCCCTGGTACGTGCCGGTGTAGCCGAACATGCCGCGGTGGTCGTTCACCCGCCGGGCGTCCTCCAGGCCACCGTCGAAGAGGCTGGCGACGCGGGTGGCGCGATTCGGGTCGCCGGGCAGCAGGACCAGCGGTGCGTAGTCACCCTCTTCGGCACGCAGATGGATCTGGGGCATGGTCGTTGGGGCTCCTCGGATGGTGGGCCGTCAGATGGGCTGCCGGAAGTCTACCGACTGACCGGCCGGTCGCCGCCGGTCGCCAGGTTGCCGCCACTCGCCTGGGTCCGCTACCGTGCGCCGATGAGCGACCCTTCCGCCGGCGGCAGCCCAGCCCGCGGCGCGACCGTCCGGTTCGAGCACGTCACCAAGCGCTACGAGGTCAAGGAGAAGGGCCCCGGCGCGGTGAACGACCTGACCCTTGATGTGCCCGCCGGCAAGATCTGCGTGCTGGTGGGGCCTTCGGGCTGTGGCAAGACCACCAGCCTGAAGATGGTCAACCGCCTCATCGAGCCGACCAGCGGACGCATCCTCATCGACGGCACGGACATCAGCCGCCAGGATCCCATCGCCCTGCGCCGCGGCATCGGCTACGTCATCCAGCAGACGGGGCTCTTCCCGCACCAGAAGGTGGGCGAGAACGTGGCCGTCGTGCCGCGGCTGCTGGGCTGGGATGCGAAGCGACGCCGGGAGCGCACCGACGAGCTGCTGGCCCTGGTCGGGCTGGACCCGGCGCGGTATCGCGACCGCTACCCCAGCCAGCTCTCCGGCGGCGAGCGTCAGCGCGTGGGTGTGGCCCGCGCGCTCGCGGTGGACCCGCCGGTGATGCTCATGGACGAGCCCTTCGGTGCCGTCGACCCGATCGTCCGGGAACGGCTCCAGAATGAGTTCCTGCGGCTCCAGGAGCAGCTCGCCAAGACGATCCTGTTCGTGACCCACGACATCGACGAGGCCATCAAGATGGGCGACCTGGTCGCGGTCATGCAGCGCGGGGGCGTGCTGGCGCAGTTCGGGCCGCCGGACGAGATCCTGAGCGATCCTGCCTCTGACTTCGTGGCCCGCTTCGTGGGCGCCGACCGCGGCCTCAAACGCCTGTCACTCGCTCGCGTGCGAGACCTGGAGTTGATGCCGGTCGTGACCGCACGTGAAGGTGCGGATGCTGCCGAGTCCCGAGCACGTGCGAAGGCGGATGCGTTCCAGTACCTGCTGCTGGTCGATGCAGCCGACCGACCCATCGGCTGGGTAGACCAAGACGCGATCCCCGCCGAGGGACGCCTGACCGAGGACATCGCCATCTCGATGTCGCCGCTGCTGGATGGGCACACGACCCTGAAGGATGCGCTCTCGATGATCATCGACGCCGAGGTTGTGGCGGGCATCGTGGTCGACCGCGACGGTCGAGCGCTGGGACTGGTGACGGCAGAGACCATCGGTGCCGCGATGCGTGACGGCGTCGTCACAGAGGCCGCTACGCGCAACGAGCCACCGGATGAAGCCAGCGACCCGGAGTCCGAGCCCGACCGAGAGGCCGCCGCGACCGGAGAGGCGATCGCTCGTGGCTGACGAGCCGCTCGTCGACTGGGAATGGGTCTTCGAGCATCTGGATGACCTCTGGGCAGCGACCTACCAGCACCTTCAGCTGACCATCATCGCGGTCCTGGTCGGCCTCGTGATCAGTGCCGTCGTCTCGCTGCTCATCTACCGCGACCGCCGCTTCTACGGTCCATTGGTCGGCGTCGCCGGGTTTCTCTACACCATCCCCAGCCTGGCCCTCTTCGCGCTCCTCGTGCCGATCACCGGGCTCAGCATCCTGACCGCGGAGATCGCCCTGGTCAGCTACACGCTCCTCATCCTCATCCGCAACATCATGGCCGGACTCGACGGCGTCCCACGGGAGATGCGTGAAGCCGCCGACGGCATGGGCTACACCACGTGGCAGCGCCTCGCCCGCATAGAGTTCCCACTCGCGCTGCCGGTCATCGTGGCTGGTCTTCGCATCGCCACGGTGACCATCATCGGCTTGGTCACGGTGGCCGGGCTGATCGGGCAGGGCGGTCTCGGCGCGCTGATGATCCGCGGCTTCAGCCGCAACTTTCCCACCCAGATCTACCTCGGCGCCTTCTTGACCGTGGTCCTGGCCCTCTTGGCCGACGCGGCGCTCCTACTCCTCCAGCGAGCGCTCACCCCGTGGAACCGCAGTGGGGCACGTTGAGCCATGGAGCTGCTCTCCGAGACCCTCGCCTGGCTGATGGATCCTGGACACTGGCAGGGATCGAACGGTATCCCCCTGCGCTTGCTCCAGCACATCTACCTCTCCACGGCTTCCCTGCTGGCCGGCCTGGCGGTCGCCCTGCCCCTCGGGCTGGCCATCGGCCACACACGCCGGTTCGAGACGATCGTCGTGGCCGTCGCCAATCTGGGCCGCGCGGTGCCCTCCCTCGCCCTGCTGCTCATCTTCCTGCCTTTCGTCGGCATCGGCGACCCGCTGATCATCATCGCCCTGACGCTTCTGAGCATCCCGCCCATCCTGGTCAACACGGCGGTGGGGATCCGAGAAGTGGACGCCGAGCTGGTGGAGGCGGGTCGAGGCATGGGCATGTCCGAGCTGGGACTGATCCGACGCGTCGAAGTCCCCGTGGCCCTTCCCGTGATCCTCGCCGGGATGCGTGTCGCCGCGGTCCAGGTCGTGGCCACGGCCACCCTGGGTGCGGTCGTTGCCGGCGGCGGTCTCGGGCGCTACCTCATCGATGGCTTCGCGCTTCAGGATCAGGCGCGTCTCATCGTGGGTGCGGTTCTGGTGGCGCTGCTCGCCATCGTGACCGAGCGGACGTTCGCGTCGCTGGAGGGGAGACTGGTGTCGCCGGGCATCACGGGCCGCCACGTGACGCCTGCCGAGCTGGCGCCGCCATCGGCGCAGCCCATGTTCCTCTAGCTGGCAGCGGGCGTTCCTCATCCTGTCACTGGGCTGTCAGGTGACCGCTGATATAGTCGCCGCGCCTTCGACGCGTCTCCTTCGAGCCGTGCGAGGTCACAACATAGGAGGACCCAATGCGGATGAACCGCATGGCTGCCCTTGGGGCGTCGATGCTGGTGCTGATCAGTGCCTGCACGACGGGAGGGGGTACCACGACGTCTCCCGCTGCATCCGGCAGCCCGACCAGCGCCGCCCCGTCCGACACCGGCGCATCTCCCTCGTCCGACGCAAGCGGCCCGACCGGTGCGACCATCGCCAGCCAGTTGGTCCTGGGCGGACCGGCCGAGTGTCCAGAACGGCCCTTCTGCCTCATCGGATTGAAGGAGACCTACGGGCTGGAATTCAAAGAGTTCAGGCCTCTCGACGTTGGCGGACCCCTGACCGTGGCGGCGCTGCAAGGCGGCGACATCGACGTGGGACTCCTGCTGACGTCCGACCCCTCGATCGCGGAGCGTGGGTTCGTGCTCCTTGAGGACGACCAGCAGCTCCAGCTCGCCGACAACCTCATCCCGGTCGTCCGGCAGGAGGTCCTCGACGAGTCGCCGGAGATCGCCGAACTGATCGACCCTTGGATGGCGAGGCTGACCCAGGAGGAGCTGACCGCTCTCAACAAGCTCGTTTTCGTCGACCAGGAGGATCCGGCCGATGTCGTCGAGCAATGGCTCAGCGACAACGGGCTGGAGACGGGTGAAGCCGGCGCTGGCGTGTCGGTCACCGTGGGCTCGACCAACTTCTACGAGCAGGAGATCCTGGGGGAGATCTTCGCGCAGATCCTGGAAGCGAACGGCTTCACGGTCGAGAGGAAGTTCCAGCTCGGTGCGCGGGAGGTCGTGTTCCCTGCGCTCCAGTCCGGCGAGATCGATCTACTGGCCGAGTACATCGCCACAGCGCTTCTCTTCGTCGACCCCGAGGCCGAGGCCTCCACCGACGCGGCAGCTACCGCCGAGGCATTCAACACGGCGCTCGAACCGCTCGAACTGGTGGCCCTCGACTTTGCGCCCGCCACGGACCAGAACGGGTTCGTCGTGACGCAGGAGACAGCCGATCAGTACGAGCTGACGACGATGAGCGACCTGGCCAAACCGGCCCCTTAAGCTGCTCAAGGCTCCGGACCACAGCGGCCGTCCCTTGGCTGGGGCGGTCGCTCTCTTTTCGGGAGGATCGATGGCGCAGAGCGAGTACCTGGAGCTGGCCGACTGGCGCCGCGGTGTGGCGGAGCTCTTCGCCGCTTGGCGGGAGGCGTCAGTGCTTGACCCGGTGGCCGCGACCGCGACCTTCCGCTCCGCCAAGGACCGGCTCTTCATCCAGCACCCCCAGTCGCCGCTACGACCTGAGGCTCGAACCGTAGCGCAGGGCCTCACCTACTGGCCCTACGACCCAACGTACCGCATGACCGTACGCCTGGAACCGATCGACGGGACGGCCGGGCCGCATGCGGAGGACGGGGACCGATCGACCAGTTCGCCGGTCCACCCGCTCGCGTTACCATCATCAGCCGCCGGGCAGATCCGTTTCCGCCGCGTGGCACTCGTGCGGCTCGAGGGACCGCTTGCAGGCCGTGCTCTTGCCGTCTTCTGGATCGACGCCTACGGAGGTGGGCTTTTCCTGCCGTTCCGCGACGCGACCAGCGGTCGGCAGACATACGGCGCGGGGCGCTACCTGCTGGACACCATCAAAAGCGCTGATCATGGTGGCGATATGTCAATGGGCAGCATCGTCCTGGACTTCAACCTGGCGTTCCATCCTTCCTGCACGTACGACCCGAGATGGGTCTGCCCCCTCGCTCCGCAGGAGAACACCTTGGATGTACCGGTGCTCGCCGGCGAGCGGCTGCCGGCCGCGGGCTGAGGACGGGAAGGGCAGCGATACCCAGCACGGCGCCTGCGCATATCATCCCGGCGAGCGTCGCTGAGCTGAGGCTGCTGATCGACCCGAGGAGGACCAGTCGTCACCGTGCCACTCCGATCCCGTGCCTTGGGCCTGACCCTCGCGACCGCGCTCATCGTCACATCGTGTGATGCCGCACAGCAGCCTCCCACGAGTGCACCAAGCGCCGCCGACTCGAGCCCGGTGGGGTCCGGCGACGCGACCGCACCCGCCGGCACTCCCAGCACCGACCCGACCGGCACGACCAGCGCGGGGCCGACCAACGAGCCCGCCGCCTCCGAGGTGACGCCCGAGCCCTCGGCGCCCGGTCCCACGCCCACCCCTGCCTCGCCCGGCCCGTCGGATCCAGCTCCCACGGTCGACCCGGAGCCCACGCCGGCCGCCACGGACCGGCCCACCGCGCCACCCACCCAGACCGCGCGCCTGAGCACCGAGCTCATAGCTGACGGCTTCGAGAACCCCAACGGCGTGACCCACGCCGGAGACGACCGGCTCTTCGTCAACGAGCAGTTGGGCTGGGTGGAGGTCCTGGAGCGAAACGCGGACGGGTCCTTCCAAAAGGCCGGTCGCTTCCTGGACATGCAGGGGCTCGTCGCGTGCTGCGGCGAGCGGGGGCTGCTGGGCCTGGCATTCCATCCTGACTACCAGGAGAACGGCCTGTTCTACGTGACCTACTCGGACCAGCGGCATTCCTTCGTGATGGACGAGCGGCGAGTCTCCGAGGATGATCCTAACCGGGCCGATCCTGACTACCGCCGTCAGGTCCTGCGCATCTACAAGCCCTATAACTATCACTGGGGCGGCCACATGGAGTTCGCTCCGGACGGCTACCTCTGGCTGGGCATGGGCGATGGCGGCTTCGGTGGCTCGACGAACGATCCGGGGGACCCCGATAACCTCTCCCAACGACTCGATTCCCTCTTCGGGAAGATGATGCGTATCGACCCGGCCGACCCCGATGGCGACGGACCGGCCAGCTACGGCATCCCGGAGGACAACCCCTACGTGGACCAGGACGACGCGCTGCCGGAGATCTGGGCGCGCGGCCTGCGCAACCCGTGGCGCTGGAGCTTCGATCGCCTGACCGGCGACCTATGGGTCGCTGACACGGGTCACACGCTCTGGGAAGAGGTCAACCGGGCGCAATGGCCGGAGGTGGGGCGCGAACGGAACTACGGCTGGAAGCTACGAGAAGGACCGGCCTGCTACAGCCCCGCCACGAACTGCGATCCGCGGGGCAGAACCAGCCTGCCCATCTCCGCCTACCGGCATGAGGCCTCGCCGGGAGGGTTCCGCTGCGCGGTGACCGGCGGCTTCGTCTACCGCGGCAGTGCCTCGCCGGCGCTCCAGAGTCGATACCTCTTCGGCGACTACTGCTCGGGAGAGATCTTCAGCATCGATTCTGGCGGCCCGGACGAGCAGCCGGCGCGCGTCCTGCTGGACACGGACATGGCCATCTCCGCCATGGGTGAGGACGTGGACGGAGAGCTCTACGTCACCGACTACGCCTCGGGCGTCGAGTCGCTCTACCGGCTGGTCGGCGAACCGGCAGACTGAACGAAGGCCGGTGGCCCAAGGCGAGCCGGCGCGTAGAGAGGGGACCCGTATGGCGACGGTGCTGGAGCAGCGTGTGCGGCGATTCCTTGAGGCGCCGGGCCGCCACGCGGTCCTGGCCACCATCAACCAGGACGGCACGCCTCTCCAGGCAGTGGTCTGGTACCTCGTGGAGGACGACGGCGTGCTGGTCAATTCGCTCCACGGTCGCCGCTGGCCCGAGAATCTCCGCCGGGACGCCCGCTACAGCCTGACGGTCGAGAACGGGCTGGACTATGTCGCGCTGCGGGGTGAAGCAGAGCTGCTCGATGACGCCGACGCGGCGCAGGAGGACATCGCAGCGATGGCCCGCCGGTATCACTCGCCGGAGGATGCCGAACAGAGGATCGAGTCGATCTTTCGGCAGCAGCGGCGCGAAAGCTTTCGCCTGCGGGCGCGGACCGTGACGGTGCACGGAGAGCTCGGCTGACCCGTCGAGGGTGAGCGCGATGTCGTCCGGGCCCAGCACCAGGCACGTGGAAAGTTCGCCCGCGAGTCCGCCCGCGAGTCCTTCCGCGGCGCGACCGGAACCGAGGCGTGCGTGGAAACGCTGGTTCCCGGTGATCATCACCGCGATCCTCGTGGTGATGGCCTTCGCGGTCGGCACCTGGATCGCCGCGGACCCCGTGCGCGTGGCGGAGGTCAAGCACATCATCAGCTCACCGGAAGGCCTGCTGGCGCTGTTCCTGATCAACGTGCTGAGCAGCGCCACGCTGATCCTCCCACTTCCCGGACTCGCCCTCACCCCCCTCGCGGCCACCGTCGCCGATCCGCTCCTGGTGGGCCTCATCGCGGGCACTGGCCAGACCATCGGCGAGCTGACCGGATACCTCGCCGGCTACAGCGGCCGCAAGGCCCTGGGCATGGACTCCCGGACGCAGCGCATGACCACCTGGATGCGTCGCTGGGGTGCCGCCATCCTGTTCGTGCTGGCGCTGATTCCCAACCCGTTCTTCGACGTTGCCGGCATCGTGGCGGGGGCCACGCGCATGCCCTTGCGCCTCTACCTCCTGGCGGCAGGCTCGGGCAAGATCCTGAAGAACATCGCGTTGGCCTATGGCGTGACCCTCGGGCTGGGCTGGCTGCTGGGATCCGCGCCGTGACGGAGCAACGTGCCGCGCCGGAGCGCCGATCCGTGACCGTGCTGGCCGGTGGCTACGGCGGGGCGAAGCTGTCGCACGGCCTGGCCTTGATCGCCGATGAGCGGGAACTGGACCTTTCCATCGTGGTCAATACCGGCGACGACCTGGAGCTGCACGGACTGGCCGTCTCGCCGGACCTCGATACCGTCATGTACACCCTCGCCGGGCTGGCCGACACCACCATGGGCTGGGGCGTCCGAGACGAGACCTGGTCGGCGGCCGGGATGCTGGAGCGCTACGGCGCGCAGACCTGGTTCCGCCTGGGTGACCGGGACCTGGCGACGCACATCCGGCGCACGCAGCGACTTCGGGAAGGGGCCACGCTCACGGCCTTCACCGCCGAGCTGGCGAACGCGCTGGGGGTGACCGCCCATCTCCTGCCGGTCACCGACGACCGCCTGCGAACGCGCGTCCGAACGAGCCACGGATGGCTGGACTTCCAGGACTGGTTCGTTCGGCGTCACCACGCCGACCCGGCGCTGGAGATCCGCTACGAAGGGGCGGAAGGTGCCCGACCAACGCCCGAGGTGCTGGCCGCCATCGGTGGAGCGGACCTGATGCTCTTCGCGCCCTCCAACCCCTTCGTGAGCATCGGCACGATCCTGGCTGTACCGGGCGTGGAGGAAGCACTCCGCTCGGCGCGAGCGCCGCGTGTCGCGGTGAGCCCCATCGTGGGCGGGCGGGCGCTGCGTGGGCCGGCCGACCGGATGTTCGAGTCGTTGGGCGGTGAGGCGACCGCGCTGGGCGTCGCTGCCCTGTACGCGGAGCGCTACCCCGGTCTCCTGGACGCCATGGTCATCGATCTACTCGATCTGGAGCTGAGGCCCCGGGTCGAGGCGCTGGATCTGCGCGTCCTGGTGACCCAGACCGTGATGACGACCGACATGGACCGCTCCGCCCTGGCGACCACGATCCTGGATGCCTTCGGCCGTTAAGGTCAGCGTGAGCGCAGCCCCTACCATTGCGCGGTGATCAGCGAACCCATCGGACGATGAGCAGCGGCGGCGCCGACTTCCGGGGCCTGCACGTGGTCGTGCCGCTGCGCAGCCTCGCCTCCGGAAAGGCGCGTCTGGGCGGTGCCATCGATGCCGAGGAACGGGAGACGCTGCTCCGGGGGATGCTCCGCCGAACGCTGGCGGTGCTCTCCCTGTGGCCGGCCAGCCGAGCCATCCATCTGGTGAGTGCGGATCCCGGCCTGCTGGTCGAGACGGTGGTCGACCTTTCCACGCCCATCCGGCCGCTGCTTCAGCGCCAGGGAGGACTCAACGAGGCCTTGCGCATGGGCCGCGATGAGGCGCTGGCCGCCGGCGCGACGGCGGTCCTGATGCTGCCGGCCGATCTGCCTCTTCTCTCGATCGACGCTCTCGATCGACTCCTGGAAGCGGCCGATGCTGCGCTGGCCGCCGGTTCGGGCGGCCCGGTCGTGGTCATCGCACCGGCGGACGCTCGCAAGGGGACAAACGCGCTGCTCCTTTCGCCGCCGAGCGTCATCGAGCCCTGCTTCGGGCTTGACTCGTTCGAGGCGCATCTTCGCGCCGCGGCGCGCGCCGACGCTGCTCTCCAGATCGTGGACGATGCCCTGCTCGGGTTCGACGTGGACACGCCCGATGACCTGGAGCGCCTGGAGTCCCCTTTGATGCGAGAGCTCTCCCGCCTCGGCGCCGCCCCGGTGGGAGCCGGAGTCGAGTGAGCCTCCTGGCGGTGGCACTTCCGCCCCTGCCCCAGGTGAAGCCAGGCGACGACCTGGCCGGCATGGCCATCGACGCGTGGCGCGCACTGGCGACCGAGGATCCGACCCTGGCACCGGCCGAGGGTGACGTGTTGGTCGTGACGCAGAAGGTCGTGTCCAAGGCGGAAGGCCGGATCGTCGACCTGCGCACCATCACGCCGCGACCGGAGGCCGCCGAGTTCGCCGCACGCTGGGAGCGGGACCCCCGTCAGGTGGAGGTGGTGCTCCGCGAGGCGGCCGAGATCCTGCGCATGGAACGAGGCATCGTGATCACCCGAACGAGGCATGGCTTCGTCTGCGCCAACGCGGGCGTGGATGCCTCCAACACCGGCGATGCGGAGACGCTGACGCTGCTGCCGGACGACCCTGACGCATCCGCCCGAGCCTTCAGGGACCGGCTCATCGACGCCTTCGGGGTTCCTTTGAGCGTCGTGGTGAGCGACTCCTTCGGGCGGCCCTGGCGCTGGGGCATCGTCGATGTGGCGCTGGGCGTGGCCGGGTTCCGGCCGCTGGACGACATGCGCGGCCGGGCCGACGCGGACGGCCGGGTGATGCACGTGACGGTCGTCGCGGTGGCCGATCAGATCGCCTCTGCCGCGGAGCTCGCCTCCGGCAAGACCAGCGGACGGCCGTTGGTGATGGTGCGCGGCGCGACCCTGCCCGAGGGCGAAGGCTCCGTGACCGGTGACGTCGTGATGGACCCGACCAACGACCTCTTCCGTTGAGCCTCGCCGAAGCTGCCCGGCGTCCGGGATGACGCCACTATCGTCGAAAGGCAGCCACACCACCGTCTGACGAGCCAGAAGCACCGGCAGGGGGTAGCGGGTGCTCTTTAAGGGCTCGTCGCGACGATAGTGCCGTCAGACGACGACGCAAGCTGACCGATACACCGAGACTTGAGGCATCAGCCCATCTGAAGAGCGCTTCGCGACGATAGTGCCGTCACACCGGGACACGAGCGATGCCCGGGGATATCGCGCCCTCGCTGGACGCCTCGGTCCCGCAGGTCATCGACTACGGCGCGTCCGCTACGCTCCGCGCGTGAAGCTCGGACTGCAGATCAGCTCCTTCACCTGGCCCGGTGGCGACGTCATGATCGGACCCACGCTGGCCGATATCGTGCGCACTGCCGATGCCGTCGGCTTCGACTCCATCTGGGTGATGGACCACCACTTCCAGATCCGGAGCGTCGGCCGGACCGAGGAGCCGATGCTCGAGGGCTATACGGCACTCGGCTTCATGGCCGCCCTGACGCGGCGCGCCCGGCTGGGCCTGATGGTCGGTGGCATCCACTATCGACAGCCAGGGCTCTGGATCAAAGCTGCCACCACGCTCGACGTCCTCTCCGAGGGGCGCTCCTACTTCGGTATCGGGGCGGCCTGGAACGAGGAGGAGTCGCGCGGCCTGGGCTTTCCCATGCCTGAGCTGCGAGTGCGATTCGGCATGCTCGAGGACACGCTGCGCATGGCGCACGCCGCATGGCAGGGCGAGCAGGGGACGGAAGCGGCCTTCCAGGGCCGGCACCATCAGGCGGAGCGGATCCTCAACAGCCCCCAGGCGCTCAGCCGCCCTCATCCGCCCATCCTCATCGGCGGAGGCGGGGAGCAGGTGACCCTCCGCTTGGTGGCCCAGTACGGCGACGCTTGCAACATCTTCGGCGGGCCCGATCAGTTGCGGCACAAGTACGAGGTGCTGCGCGGCCACTGCCAGCGCCTGGGACGCGACTACGACCAGATCGAGAAGACCAACCTCACAAGCGTCTCGATCACGCCGGACGGCGCCCGCCGATCGCTCACGCCGAGCGCCTTCGTCGATCGACTCGGGTCATGGGCCGAGGCCGGTTCGATGCACACCATCTTCAGCATCCGAGATGTGTCCGATCTCTCGAAGCTGGAGCTGATCGGACGCGACGTGATCCCCCAGGTCCGCGGCATGGGGCCGCCCAGCCCCATCGCCTAGAACGCCGTCAAGTGGCGCCGCGCTGGCCTCGGTCACGGGCGCGCTCCGGGTCGTGGTCTGATGTGACGACACCTGGCTGCGTCTCGTCGCTCACCGAGCGGGCCCGGGTGGCGCGATCGCTGTAAAGCGGCAGCCCCAGCCGCGCCGCGAGCAGCAGATACCCACCCACCACCACGAGCAGCAACGGCCAGCCACGCGCTGAGATGTCCAGCATCACCTCTCCCAACCCGGCGGCATAGGTCACGGCTCCCAGGGAGACCAAGGCGAAGCCCGGGATGAGCGGCCACGATCGCACCGCGGGGATCCCGAACATGGCCCCGAACAGCCACACCAGAAGGAACCCGCCACCGACGCTTACCAGCACGCCGGCACCTCCGAAGTCCGGGCTGCCCTGAGCCGCCGTCAGGATGCCCACGCCGACACCCGTGATGACGCCTCCGGCACTGAGCAGGGCGGGAGAACGCACCAGCAGGAACGCGCCCAGCAGCGCCAGGCCGATGAGCAGCGGGATCAGAAAGGCGAGATCGGGCAGGAACTCGAGCGCCAGCAGGAAGGCGCCCACGATCAGCAGGATCCCACCGGCCACCCAATCCCGACTTACGCGCGGCATGCCCCCAGTATGCAGCCGCGGGACGCGCGCGGGGGCGCCGCGCCGGCCAGCGAGCCAGGAGACGACACAGCTTCGGTCCGGGCCCTCACGCGCTAGCATGCAGCCCATGACCGGACCGACCCAAAGCCCCACACCCTTCCAGATCATCGAGATAGCGGACGACGACAGCGCGCCCGAGTCCGCGTCGGGTCCTGGCGTCTCGGCTTCGGCGGCCGTCTCGGTGCGCCCGTCGACCGACGACGGCGGCGGCGGCAACGACGGGTCGCCGGAAAGCGGCGAGTCGGGCGGGCACGCCAAGGTCGTCATCATCGGATCGGGTCCGGCCGGCCTGACCGCGGCCATCTACGCCGCACGTGCCAACCTGGCGCCGATCGTGCTGGCAGGCTACGTGCCGGGCGGCCAGTTGATGATCACCAGCGACGTGGAGAACTATCCGGGCTTTCCGGATGGCGTCCAGGGGCCAGAGCTGATGGGCCTCTTTCGTAAGCAGGCCGAGCGCTTCGGTACCCGGATCGTGGACAACGACGTCGATCGGGTCGACTTCTCCGGGCGTCCCTTCCGGATCTGGGCCTCGGGCACGGAGTACACCGCCGACTCGGTCATCGTGGCCACGGGTGCCTCAGCGCTGTGGCTCGGCCTGGAGAACGAGACGCGCCTGCGGGGTCGCGGCGTGAGTGCCTGCGCCACCTGTGACGGGTTCTTCTTCCGCGGCAAGAAGGTGGCCGTCGTGGGCGGCGGCGACACGGCGCTGGAGGAGGCCACCTTCCTGACGCGCTTCGCGACGGAAGTCCGGATGCTCCACCGGCGGGACCAGTTCCGCGGCTCCAAGATCATGCAGGACCGCGCCCTGGAGAACCCCAAGATCTCGGTGCGCTGGAACACGGAGGTCGTCGATGTCCTGGGCGATCAGGTCGTGAGCGGCCTGAAGCTTCGCGATACGGTCACCGGGGACGAGACCGAAGAGCAGGTCGATGGGCTCTTCCTGGCCATCGGGTACAAGCCCAACACGGACGTCTTCCGGGACCAGCTGGAGGTCGACGAGCGAGGCTACCTGGTGGTCACCGATGAGACGCGCTCCCGTATCGAGGGCGTGTTCGTGGCCGGCGACGTCCACGATCACCGTTATCGGCAGGCGGTGACCGCAGCGGCGGACGGCTGCAAGGCGGCCATCGACGCAGAACGCTGGCTGGAGTCGCAGGGCATCGCCGAGGCGGCCACCGCGACCGCATGGTGAGCACCGCTCACGAGGCGGACCGGCGAAGACCATCCATCCTCACGGTCATCGGGACGCGGCCGGAGGCCATCAAGCTGTCGCCCGTCATCCTTGCCCTCCGTGAGCACGCAGACGCGCTGGACTCCAAGGTCTGCCTCACATCCCAGCATCGATCGCTGGTCGACGACGTGCTCGAGACCTTCTCCATCGTCCCCGACCTCGACCTCGACGTGATGACGGCGCAGCAGACGCTCGGCCGGCTGACCGCCCGCGTCCTCGAGGGCATGGAGGGTGTGCTCGAGCGCGAACGTCCCGACCTGGTCATCGTCCAGGGCGACACCTCGACCGTGCTCGCGACGACCATCGCCGCCTTCCAGTCGGGCGTCGCGGTGGCCCACGTGGAGGCCGGGCTGCGGACCGACGATCTGCGGCATCCCTTCCCGGAAGAGGCTAACCGGCGCATCGCCACGGTCCTCACGAGCATCCATCTGGCGGCCACCGAAGCAGCACGTCAGAACCTCCTGCGAGAGCGTGTCGCGGAGGAGGACATCGAGGTGACCGGCAACCCCGGCCTGGACGCGCTCCGCCTCGCCGCGGAGGCCGCCGCCGAGGCCGACCGGGCTGGCGTCCGACCGTCGTTCCAGTCGGGCGATCAGGAGCGCATCATCCTGGTCACGGCGCACCGCCGGGAGAGCTTCGGCGCGGGTCTGCGATCGATCTGCGAGGCCATCGCGCGTATCGCTCGGGCGCGACCGGAGACGGTCCGCATCGTCTATCCGGTGCATCCCAACCCACAGGTGGAGGGGCCGGTCCGCAGCCTCCTCGGCGATATCGACAACGTGACGCTGCTCCGGCCGTTGCCCTACCGGGACCTGGTCGCGCTGCTGCGTCGGTCGTTCCTGGTCCTCACCGATTCCGGTGGCTTGCAGGAGGAGGCGCCGGCACTGGGCAAACCGGTGCTGGTCATGCGTGAGACCACGGAGCGCCCCGAAGCGGTCGACGCCGGAGCCGCCATCCTGGTCGGTCGGGAGACGGAGGGGATCGTCCGGCAGACGCTCGCTCTGCTCGACGGCCCCGCCGAGTACGCGCGGATGGCGGTTCCCAGGCCCATCTACGGCGACGGTCACGCCGCCGATCGGATCGTCGACGCGCTGCTGCGTCGGATGACGCCGGAGGGCTTCGGCCGATGAGCCAGGAGTCGCCCGAGCCGGAGGTCACCGGCCTCCCTGCACCCCGCGTGACGTCGGCCACGCCCATCGACCGCACCCGGCGGGCGGCAAGGTCCCTGCACGTCACGATCGTGGCGGCCAACACCTTCGAGTTCGACTCGCGCTTCCTGCGCTCGGCGACGACGCTTTCCGAGGACGGTCACGACGTGACGGTCCTGGGCTGGGCGGGTCCCGGCTTGCCGGACGAGGCATCCCTGGCCCCCAACGTCCGCCTGGTCCGGCTACACGTGCCGCGGCCCATCAGCGACGCGCTGCGCCCGCTTCCGGCTCGTGTCCGCCAGGCCGTCTGCCGGCTCCTCGGTCTCGATCCCGCCACAGCGGTCCTGCCGCCGGAGGCCGCTCGCGGGATGGACCGGATCCGACATCCCGTCCGACGGCTGCTGGAGATCGTCGCCAACACCCGCCGAGTAGGACCGTGGACGGACCTCGTGGTCGAGGCGGCGCCCGAGACCGACTTCTTCCATTGCCAGTCGCTGGTGGCACTGCCGGTGGCCCGAGCCGCCGCCCGACGCCTGGGCGTGCGCTTCGTCTACGACGTCGCGGATTACCACTCCGAGGCGGAGCGGCTGGCCCGGATGCCCTGGGTCGTGCGTGAGCTGGTGCGACGCCGGGAACGCGCCTGGGTCCGGGATGCGGCAGGGTTCCTGGCCGTGAGCGATCCGGTGGCAGAGCTGGTGGCTCGTCGCTGGAAGATCGCCCGCCCGGGCGTCCTCCTGAACTGTCCCCCAGCGTGGCTGCCGGAAAAGCCCGGGCCGCCCGCATCGGAGCTACTTCGGGGCGCTACGGGGATCGCACCGGAGCGACCGGTGGTGCTGTTCCACGGCGGCTTCAGCATCGACCGCGGGCTGGAGGAGCTCCTCGAGGCATTCGATGAACCAGCGCTCCGCGACCTGGGCATGGCCGCCGTGTTCATGGGCTATGGCCGGCTGCAGGGCTATCTCGAGCGCCGGGCCAGCGCCGACCCGGACCGCATCCACGTGCTTCCCGCCGTCTCCCCCGATGACCTGCTGCCCTGGATCGCCGGCGCGGACGTGTCGTTCGTGGGGCAGCCGCCCTGGACGCTGAACCACCGTATGAACCTGCCCAACAAGCTCTTCGAGAGCCTGATGGCGGGCGTGTCGGTGGTCGTTTCGACCGACAATGAGCAGTGCCGCCTGGTGACGGCGGAAGCTGTCGGTGTCTGCGCGGACATCGGCGATGCGCGGGCCATCGCCGGCGCGCTGACCTCCCTGGCCGGCGGCTCGGCCACCACGCGTGCCCGCCTGCGGGAGCACTGCCGTTCGGTCGCTCTGAGCAGATACACCTGGGAGCAGAACGCCGGCGCGCTGGTCGACCTGTACCGGCGCCTCACCGAGCGCGCCGTGTGAGGGCGGCCGCGCCATCGGGTGAGCGGCGCGCCAGGGTCGCCATCCTCGTCAACAACCCCTTCGTCACGGACGCCCGGTCGTGGAAGATGGCCTCGACCCTGGCTGCGGCGGGCTACGCGGTGACGGTCGTGGCCCGGGACGAGGGCGGGCCGCCGCAGCCGCTCGGGCATCAGCCGTTCGATATCGTGCATGTGGCACAGCCCACACCCTTCGCACGACTGCCGCGAACGAGGCTGCCCGACGCCGATCCAGGGGTCACCTACTCCCCTGCTGGTGGCGAGGGATCCGGGCGCGGTCTCCCGGCACGCGCTCGGGCCCTGGTGCGCGCCACCGCAGGCCGAGCCCTCCAGTCGGCTCGGTATATGCGTCTGACGAGCCTGTGGGCGCGCGACATCGCCCGTATCCTCCCCGGCGCAGACGTGTGGCAGGCAGAAGAGATGGTGACCTTGCCGCTGGCGCTGGCGCTGCGGCGTCGACTCGGCGGTGTCGTCGTCTACGACTCGCACGACCTGGATGTCCACAGCGCACGCTTCGCCCGGCTTCCTGGGCCATGGCGGATGCTCCTGGCACGCGCGGAGCGCAGATGGGCCCTCTCCGCCGACGGGCTGGTCTCCGCCAACGCGGGGTATGCCAGCGTCCTCGAGCGGGCCTGGGGTCGCCGGCCCGCGGTCATCTGGAACGGCGCTCCCCGGTTCGATCCTCCCGACCCTCCCGAGCGCCGGTGGCATGAGCGCTACGACCTTCGAGCGGACCTCAGGGTGGTGCTCTATCTCGGCCTGGTGATGCCGGGTCGGGGCATCAGCCAGCTGTGCCAGGCGATCGCCCTGGTGCCCGACGCCGTGCTGGTGGTGGCGGGCTACGGCGCGGACTACGAGCGATACCGTGCGGAAGCGGCCTCACTGCCGCATGCCGAGCTGATCATCTTCGCGGGAAGCGTGCCGCACAGCGAGATCCTGCCCCTGGTCGCCTCAGCCGATGTGGCCGCCATGCCCGTCCAGGGCGATACGCTGAACCACCGCCTGAACGTGCCCACCAAGCTGTTCGACGCGATGGCCGCGGGTGTGCCGGTGGTGGCCAGCGACCTGCCGGGCATGGCGCCCATCGTGCGGGCCACCGGTTGCGGGGAGCTGTGCGATCCCGACGACCCAGCCGATATCGCGCAAGCCATCCGCGTCATCCTGGCGGCGACTCCCGAGCGTCGGGCCGCGTACCGCGAGGCGTGCCTCAAGGCCGCCCGCGGGCCGTATGGCTGGGACCAGCAGGCGTCGGTCCTCAGAGCACTGTACGACAAGCTTCCCATCCCGAACGACGCCTTCCCCTGAGACCGGGCCGTCAGCGCCGCAGGATCTCCTCCGTGACCTCGTCGGCGAGTGGCTCGAAGGGGAACGGCAGGGGCGTGCGCTTCTGGATGGTGATCTGGTCCGGGCGCTCCAGCACCGCCATCCGGCCGCCCTCGATGAGCATCCGGTCCACGGCGCCCATCGACCCGGCGAAGATCGTCCAAGTGGGCACCCCCAGCAGGGCCGCCTCGCGATTCATGGAGCCACCCGCGCTGATCACGACATCGGCGGCGTAGAGCAGGGAGGGACCATCCACCGGCCGATCGGGGATGAGCACGCCGGGACGACCGGCGTACTCGGCGCCCTGCTGCTCCGTCCTGGGAAGCAGCACGACCTGTGCCCCGCCGGCCTGCAGGTACGACAGGACGGCCTCGAAGAGGCGGTTGTGTATCCCGCGGTGGTACAGGCTCATCGTGGCCGGCGGCCGCAGCACGGCGATGGCGCGGCGCGCATCCAGGCCGAGCTCCACCGGGACCCGCGGGTCAGGCTCGAAGTCGGCCAGGGTGACCTGCTCCTTGAGGCCGCGGATGGGCCGGTATCGTCGCTCGTCGAGCCCCAGCGCTCTCAGCGAGGCGAAGGGGACCACGGCCGGGAACATCACCTTGTCAGCCAGCCTGAAGTTCACGCGGTGCTCGATCGATGCACCCTCGTAGTCCTGGATGACCGTGTTGTGCACTCTCAGGAGGCGGCAGGCTACCGAGAGGTCGTTCGAGCCGATGCTGACGGCCTGGTGAATGCCCTTGGCTCGTGCGAAGCGGGCCAGGGCCAGGCTGCGGCGCGGCAGGTTGGCGGCCTTTCCGCGGAGCGAGGCTCCGCCGTGCCGGCCCACCGTGGTGTGCTCGATGGCATGGAGGTCCAGCAGCCCGATGGTCTGGGCGAAGTCGCGCGAGGTCACCACCGTCTCCACACCGGCCTCCGCCATGCGGCTGAGGATGGGCCGAAAGAAGAGCACCTCCGGGGAGTTCTTGATGTCGAACCAGACCTTGCGGCGTGGCCCGAGGTTCGTCGGGGATACCGCCACTGTCTCTTCCACGGGACGATAGTAGGCTGCCTCCCGGCGGTCCACGTGGCGGTCACCGTCGCACCGTCGATGGCCGGCGGTCGGACAGACATCCGCGTTGCCTGAGAGGGTGAAGTTGCGACTGGTCGAGAAGGTGCTGAACCGGACCGCACGGGTGCGCCAGCACCGCTGGCGCATGGAGCGCTACCAGAGTCCTGAAGCGCACATCGTGGTAGGCGGTTCACCGCGCAGCGGGACGACGCTGTTCCGCCGCATCCTCGACCGGCATCCCGCCATCTGCTGCGGGCCGGAGATGGGCCTCTACATACCCACCCGCTTCCGATTCGAGCCACTCGCCGCGCTTTCCGGCCTGCCGGCGGCTGAGCTTCGGGAGATGTTCCGGCACAGCGCATCGCAGGCTGCCTTCATCGACTCCTTCGCGGCCCGTTACCGGACGCTTCGCGAGAAGCCCCGCTGGGCGGAGAAGACGCCCCTCAACGTGCGGCACTTCGGTTGGGTCCGGGAGCGATTCCCGGAGGCTCGGCTGGTCCACGTCATCCGTGACGGCCGGGATGTCATCTGCTCGGCGGCAGGCCATCCCGACCGCCGGTGGGTCGATGGCCAGTGGGTCTGGGCGCTGCAACCGCGCCGGCTGCAGGACCTGGCCCGTACCTGGGTCGCCGACACGAGCGCCGGGCTGCGCCTTCGGGGGGAAGCCAACTACCACGAGCTGCGCTACGAGGATCTGGTCACCCGCCCGGAGGACACGCTGCGGCGGCTGTGCGACTTCCTGGGTGAGCCCTTCGATGCCCGGATCCTGGAGGATGAGGATGACCGTGCTCCTGCTCCCGACCAGAGCCTCGCCGCGGCGGGCACGCCGGTTCCGGCCCCGTCAGACCGCGGACCGGTCTTCACCCACTCCATCGGGCGGTGGCGCCGCGACATCCCCCCCGAGGGCCTGCCCGAGATCCTGCGCATCTGTGGCGACCGCCTGGCCCAGCTCGGCTACGTCGCCTGAGGAGGCTTGGTGAAGGGTCAGTCGAGATAGCCGGCCTCGTGCAACCGAGCGCCCAGGAGCAGCTTCAGCCAGCGCCGGGCGGAGGTCCCGATCCTCTCCTGCCAACGCGAGGCCGCTCCGGCGTCGAAGCCCCGCTCTCCGCGACGGCTGCCCTTGGAGACGACCTTCTGATCGAGCAGCGCGTCGTCCCAATCGAGGCCCAGGAAGCCGACCAGCTCCTGCAGAGTGGCCCGCGGATCGCTCACCAGATCTTCGAAGCGCACCAGGCGGTAGTGGTCCGGGTAGCGGCGCGCTAACGCTCGGTGACGCCGCAGGGCACCGGCCCAGGTGAGGGCCACCTGGTGGAGGAGGAAGGTCCGAAAGAGGAAGGGGATGCGCACCAACTGACGGTAGGGCACGGTCACGGCCCGTTCCGTGCGGCGTCGCAGCTCGGAGACGTAGATGGCCCGGGGATCTCGGATCATATGGATGACACGTGCCTCGGGATACCACTCCAGGAGTGTCTCGACGTAGGCCAGATGAGCGGGTGTCTTCTCGCCGATGAGTCGCTTGCCGGTCACGTCCGCGTAGGTGCGCATGACGGCCGTGAAGATGCCTCGGTCCGTCCGGTCGGAAGCCAGCAGGTTTGCCTCGAAGGTCTCGCGCGGAACGGTGCGCACCAGCCAGCGCCAGTAGGGGCTGATCTCACGCAGCCTGGAGCGCCGCTGGAACTCGCCGGACCAGATCAAGTCCACGATGGCGCGGACCGTGGCGTCCTCTCGCGGGTCGCCCAGGCGCCGAAAGTAGTGGCGCGCCCCTTCCCGATCGAGGAGGTGGCCCACGTAGTGGTTCTCCGTTGCCACCCCGAGCTTGGGGTGGCTATCGAGTACGCTGCGCATGAGGGTCGTGCCGCTGCGGCTCACCCCGACGATGAAGACAGCCTCCGGCTCGCGCGTCGCCCCGGCCTCGCGTCCGGCCTCCGCGTTCACGATACGAGGAGCTCCCACTTGGCCCCAGGCACCTACAGCACGCCCTCCCCTATGTCCGTCGACGGCGGGCGGACGCACGATATCGGCCCGTGGACGACCAGTATCGGTCCCTGCCCGTGAGCGTGCCGTTCTTGGCTCGCAGTGACGTCCGGCTCTTCCTGACCAGCGGCGCCATCCTCTTCGTCGAGCTGCTGCTCATCCGCTGGATCCCCGCCAACGTCCGCTACATCGGCTTCTTCTCCAACTTCCTGCTGATCGCCAGCTTCCTGGGCATCGGCTTGGGGATCCTCCTGGGGCGGCGCGGACGCAGCGTGTCGCTGTCCGTGTTCGCGGTGCTGCTCCTGCTGGTCGTGGGGCTGATCATCCGCGTCCAGCTCGACGTGCAGGTGCGCACCCAGGACGAGCTCTTCTTCGGCCTGACCGACGCGAGCCGCGCGGCGGAGACCAACTACTTCGTCCTTCCCCTGGTCGTGCTGCTGGTCACCGCTGTGATGGCCGCCCTGGCGCTGCCGCTGGGCCCGCTCCTGCGCTCGATGAGACCGCTCAAGGCGTACGGCATCGATATCGGCGGCTCGATGGCCGGCATCGCCGGGTTCACGCTGCTCTCGGCGGCGGGCACCGGCCCCATGGTCTGGTTCATCGTGGTGGCCGTCCTTCTCGTGCTGCTCATGCTGGGGACGCGCCTCAACGCCTGGGCGCTGGTGGGCCTCGTGGCCATGGGCGCGGTGCTCTTCGGCGTGCAGGCACAGGTGGCCGGCCGGCCGGGCGAGATCTGGTCGCCCTACTACCGCATCTCGACCTATCCGGACGCGCTGGGCCGCACGCAGATAAACGTGAACGGCATCCCGCACCAGGCCCTTCACGAGGTCGAGGCACCCAAGGAGGAGTTCTACGAGCAGATCTATCGCTGGTTCCCCGACCGGACCTACGAGCGGGTGCTGGTGGTGGGTGCCGGCAGCGGCTCAGACGTGGCGCTCGCGCTGGCGCGGGGAGCGCAGCACGTGGACGCGGTCGAGATCGACCCACGGATCCAGCAGATCGGCGTCGAAAGACATCCCGACCGTCCCTACGACGACCCGCGCGTCACGCGCATCGTCAATGACGGCCGCGCCTTCCTGCGCACCACCGACCAGCGCTATGACCTGGTCGTCTTCGCCCTGCCCGACTCGCTGACGCTGGTCAGCACCACGGCCAACGTCCGCCTCGAGTCCTTCCTCTTCACGGAGGAGGCCTTCGCCTCGGTAAGAGACCACCTGACCAATGACGGTGTCTTCGTGCTCTACAACTACTACCGAGAGGATTGGCTGATCACCAAGCTCTCGGACATGCTGGAGGAAGGCTTCGGCTCCGCGCCGCTGGTCCAGACGTACGATGCGCGCAAGGCGACGCTGGCGGCCGGCCCGCTGGTCACGGCACTGGGCGGCGGACCGCCGCCCGGCGACTCCGTGGATCCCGTGCCGGAGGTGGGAGAGCCGGTGCCACGCGCGGCCAGCGATGACTGGCCGTTCCTCTACCTGCGCACGCCGTTCGTGGCCGATTACTACCTGATCTCGCTGGGCGTGATCCTCCTCGGCGCACTGGCCGCCGTGGCCGTCGCGGCACGGGCGACGGGCACCAGCCTGCGGCGCTTCAGCCCGCACTTCTTCGTGCTGGGCGTGGCCTTCCTGCTTCTCGAGACGCGCAGCCTGGTGAGCTTCAGCCTGCTGTTCGGCACGACCTGGCTGGTCAACGCCCTGGCTTTCTTCGCCATCCTGGCCAGCGTCCTGCTGGCCGTGCTGATCAACGCCAAGTGGCCCATCCGCAGGCCGCAGTTCCTGTACGCCGCGTTGTTCGTGACCATCGGCATCTCGTTCCTGCTGCCGCCCGAGTCACTCCTCTTCGACCCCCCGGCGCTCCGCTATGCCCTGGCCGCGGGCCTGGCCTTCGCCCCGGTCTTCTTCGCCAACCTCGTCTTCACGCGGTCGTTCCGCGACACGAAGACCGCGGATATGGCCTTCGCCTCCAACCTGCTGGGAGCGATGGTCGGTGGCGCACTGGAGTACCTCGCGCTCATCACCGGCTACCAGGCGCTGCTGCTGGTGGTGGCCGCGCTCTATGCCCTGGCCTATCTCTTCGCCACGCGCTGGCGCAAGCTGGCGGACGTCGATCTGGTCGCCGACGGCGAGGAGCGAGAGGCGGAGACGCGGCGCGGGCGGGCCCTCCCCTCCCCTTCGGCCTGATCCATGGGCTTCGGTCCCCGGGGAGGGATGGCCCGCGTGATGCGTGGCGCCAGCGCGGACCCGCCGAAGGTCGCCCCCGAGAGGCGCGGCGCGACGTTCCGCAAGATCGCCGCCTTCTTCGGGCCGTATCGCCGGCAGGTCCTCCTGGTGCTCCTGACCATCATCGTCACGAGCCTGCTGGGACTGGTCAACCCGTACCTCCTGAAGCTGCTCATCGACGAGGCCCTGCCCTCCAGGGACCTGGGCCTGCTCAACCTGTATGTCGGGCTGATGATCATCGTGCCCATCGGATCGGGGCTGATCGGCGTGGGGCAGACGTACCTCAACAACGTCATCGGCCAGCGCGTCATGCAGGACCTGCGCAACGCGCTCTACGCGCACCTGCAGAAGATGCCCCTGCGCTTCTTCACGGAGACACGCACCGGGGAGATCCAGAGCCGCCTGGCGAACGACGTGGGTGGCGTCCAGTCGGTCGTCACGGAGACCGCCAGCAGCGTCTTCAGCAACCTGGTCGTGGTCGTCAGCACGCTGATCGTGATGTTCCTGCTGGACTGGCGCCTGACCCTGCTGTCCATCGCGGTCACACCGTTCTTCCTGTACCTGACCTACCGCGTGGGCAAGATCCGCCGGAGGCTCTCCACCAAGACCCAGGAGAGCCTGGCCGACATCACGTCGATCACCGAGGAGACGGTCAGCGTCAGCGGCGTGCTCCTGACCAAGACCTTCGGCCAGCAGCAGCCGGCCATCGACCGCTTCCGTGTGGCCAACGCCAAGCTGGCCGCCCTTGAGATCCGGCAGAACATGGTGGGTCGCTGGTTCTTCATGATCGTGGGCACGATCTTCAGCATCACGCCGGCGCTGGTCTACTACCTGGCCGGCATCCTGGCCATCAACAACGATCCGACGGCACCCACCATCGGGGACATCGTGGCCTTCACCACGCTCCAGAGCCGCCTCTTCTTTCCCCTGGGCCAGTTGCTCAACGTGCAGGTCGAGGTGCAGGGTGCGCTGGCGCTCTTCGACCGCATCTTCCAGTACCTCGAGATGCGCTCGGAGATCGAGGATGCGCCCGATGCCACGGCCATCGCGCCGGCCGATGTGCGCGGTCGCATCCGCTTCCGGCAGGTGTCGTTCCGCTACCCGGATGCGGTGGTCGTGGAACCGCTGCCCGGGATGCCGCTGCCGCCCTCGACGGCGTCCTTGCCAGGCGCCGAGCAAGCAGAGGAGGCAGCGGCTGGCGAGCCGGCGGGCGAGATACGTCCGTTCGCGCTGGAAGACATCGACTTCGAGGTGGAGCCGGGACAGCTGGTGGCCCTGGTCGGGCCGTCGGGGTCGGGCAAGACATCGACCACCTACCTGGTGCCGCGCCTCTATGACGTGCAGGAGGGTGCGGTCGAGATCGACGGCCTCGACGTGCGCTCCATCAAGCTGTCCAGCCTGGGCGACATCATCGGCTTCGTGACCCAGGAGACGTATCTCTTCCACGCCACGGTGCGCGAGAACCTGGCCTATGCCAAGCCCGGTGCCACGGACCGGGAGCTCCAGGCGGCGGCTCGCCTGGCGGCCATCCACGACCGGATCCGGGAGCTGCCGCTGGGCTACGACACGATGGTCGGCGAGCGCGGCTACAAGCTGTCGGGCGGCGAGAAGCAGCGCGTGGCGCTGGCGCGTGTGCTGCTGAAGGACCCGCGCATCCTCATCCTCGATGAGGCCACCAGCGCACTGGACACGGTCAGCGAGCGGCTCATCCAGACGGCCATCGAACGGGTCATGAAGGGACGCACGACCATCGCCATCGCGCACCGCCTCTCGACCATCCTGCGCGCCGACCAGATCCTCGTCTACGAGCGCGGCCGCATCGTGGAGCGCGGCACGCACGCTCAACTGCTCGAGGCCGGTGGAGCCTATGCACGTCTGTACCTGGAGCAGTTCGTGGGCACCACGAGCGGCCCGCGGCCGGCACCCGAGACGGGCGTGTCACCGGCCGCCGCGTGAGAGGATGATCCCGCCATGGCCATACTGAGCCGCGATCTGGGCGTGCTGTTCATCCAGACGCCGCACACCGGCTCCACCGCTATCGGGAAGCTCCTGCGACAACGCTACGGCGGTACACGCCTCCCCGAGCAGCCGCCAGGCTGGGGCGCCGGCGACGGCACGGTCAAGCACGCCACCCTGGATGAGCTGCTGGCCGCCGGCCTCCTCAGCGCGGAGGAGCGGGCACAGCTCGTGGTCGCGGGGGGCGTGCGCAACCCCTGGGATCACGTCGTCACCGTGTTCATGCGCGCACAGAGCGGCCAGGGCAACTGGAAGGGACGCCGCACGCAGCCTAGAGACCTGGAGTTCGAGCCGTGGCTCAGCGCCCGCTACGCGCCGTCGCTCGGGCAACGTGTCCGTGGCCAGGCGCCTCACCGGCCCAAGGACTACATCTCGGGCGCCGACCACATCATCCGCTACGAACACCTGCAAGAGGACTTCGACGACCTGCTGAGGCGAGTCGGTGCGACTCCCGTCGAGGTTCCGCGCATCAACGTCACGGTCGCCAAGGAGGAGACCGCCCGGCACTGGTCGACCTTCTACAGCCCTGCCTCGCAGGCCATCGTGGCGGAGGCCTACAGCGACTGGATCGAGCGCTTCGGCTACCGCTTCGAGCCGGCCTGAGACTCTTTTCGGAGGGCGCTAGGCCACCTTCCAGACGCGCCAGAGGGCCGACGGGTCGCTCAGCGGGTCGCCGTGGACCAGGAAGAAGTCGGCCGGGCCCCCGTCACGGATGACCCCGGCATCGGGCTCGCTCAGCAGCTCCCCGCCCCGCCAGGTGGCGGCCGCCAGCCCCTCCCAAGGCTCCAGACCGGCCGCCACGAGCGACTCCACCTCCCAGGCCAGTTGGTTGGCGCGCAGCGACCCACCGCCGAAGTCCGTGCCGGCACAGACCGTGACCCCCGCCTGCTGCGCCAGCCGGACGCTCTGCTCCGCCCGCTCGAGGCGCGCGCGGATGGCCGACGCCCCTTCCTCACCGGCGAAGCGCGGCATCGCGGTGGTGCGCCCGAAGCTCAGCCAGGAGCGCATGACGGACAGCGTCGAGACCAAGGTGACGCCGTTGGCCGCCATCGTTGCGGCGACATCCGCGTCAAGCTCGAAGCCGTGCTCGAGGGCGTCGACGCCCGCCTCCGCCCCGACTCGCGCGCCGTCCAGCCGGCCGGAGTGCGCGGTGACCTTCGCACCTCGGCCGTGGACAGCCGAAACGACCGATCGGACCTCATCGACCGACCACGGCGCACGCGCGGGGTCCGGCCCATCGAGGTAGATCTTCACCAGGTCAGCGCCGTCGTCCAGCTGGCCGATGGCCGCCGCCACAAGCTCGTCGCCGTTGGCTGCCTCGAGGTCGAGGCCGGGCAGTCCCGCGCCGGCGCCGAAGATCCAGGTGCCCGCGGCCCGCACGTAGGGCCGGTCGCCCCGCCCCGCCCAGCGATCGCGGACCCCCAGGCTGAGCGCCCGCCGCCGACCATCGACAGGATCCTCAGCTATAGGTGCGCCCACGTCGCGCAGCCAGCGCACGCCGGCCGCGAGTGCGAGGGCGCCGTTCTCCTCGGCGACCTCCAGGAGCCGCTGGGGCGAGTCACTGAAGCGCGCGATCCAGTTGGCGCCGCCGGGGCCGGTGAGGTGGCTGTGGCAGTCGACCATGCCGGGCACGATCGTGGCGCCCGCGGCATCGACGATGGTCAACCCCTCGCGCGGACCCGAATCCTCTTCGCCGTCACTGGGCCGGATCCAGGCGATCACGCCGTCCTCCACGAGGACGCTCACGCCCACGCGGAGTGACGGTCCCCGCCCATCGGCCAGGGCAGCATCGCGGTAGAGGGTGCGGCCGCGCGGCCCGCCCGGTGCGGCCGAGGGCGAGGCGGATGGCGATGACGTGGGAGACGTGGCGGGTGCGGATGCCGGCGGCTGCCTAGAGGCGGTCGCGGCGAGTGTGGCCGCCGGGGATGGACTGCTCCCCGCCGGTGTCGAGGGGCTCAGCGCGGCTGCTGGCGAGGGGGGCGTAGTGGCCTCCCCGCAGGCCACTACGAGAGCCGACGCCGCCGAGGCGGCGAGGAAGTGCCGCCGTGACATGGCCACGCCTTCGAACGGGCCGCCCGAACCGAAGGGAGCGGGCTCTGAGGCTGTCATCCGATCGTGCCGTCCGCCAGGTGGGCGAAGTCGGGCCAGAGCGACACGTCAAGGTCCGGCACGATGGCTCCCAGCGCGCGGACGTCGCGCTCGTACTCGTCCCGCAGGAGCCTCAGTCGCTGCGCCGGCAGCTCGGCCTTCTCGCTGCGCGTGCGATTCCGCGGCCGGCGCAGCTCCTCCTCCGGGAGTGGATGTGCGCTCAGTCCCAGGAAATCGTAGGTGCGCGCCAGCTCCCCGGCGGGGTCGGCCACGCAGCGCTCGTACTGGAGGACCAGCACCCGATCCCGCGCGAAGGATCCGTACCAGCGTTCCAGCTGGCGTGCGTAGAAGCCCCGGTTGAACATGTCCGTCGCTGAGCGGCGTCCGCGCGGCGAGTCACGCTGCTCGTCATGCGCCAGTGCCGATCGGTACCGCTCGATGGGGTCCCGCAGCAGCACGATGATGCGACAGTCGGGCGCCGCCTCGTGCAGCATCCGAGGCACCCAGTGGTCGGCCAGGTACTCAGGGGTCTTCTCGCCGGTGATCGACCCGGGCGGGCGGGGGAAGAGCCGGTGGTACGACTCGATGTCGGCCGGGGTGAGCCAGCCCTCATGGAACCGGTCGAAGTAGTGCAGCTCGGGACGCTGGTGGGGATCCTGGTAGACGTTCGGATGGGCCTCGATGAGGCGGAACCACCAGGTCGTGCCGGCCTTCTGCGCCCCCACGCCGACGAAGTCGGGTGGTCCGACCACGAATCCCGGGGGGCAGGCCGGTGGCTCCGTGGCCCGCCCCGTGGGGCGAGGAGCATCCGTCCGTGCCTCCGTAGAGCGACGCTTGAGCCTCATCCAGTGGTCGCTCCAGGCGAGTTGGGGTTGCCATCGATGCGCGCCGCCATGCTATCGCTCCGCCGACGAGCGGATCGGCAGGCGCCCGGCGAGCAGCCGCTCCTTGGACGCGCGTACCGACGTGTCCGTCGCGCTCCCTCCCCGGTCATTGATGCACAGGAACTCGGCGCGGGCCAGCTCCTTTCGATCCAGGGCACGCGCGAAGTCGGCTTCCAGGGACCGGTGCCCGGTCGTGCGCGCGATGGCCCGGCCCTTCTTCACGGCCCAGTGGTGGTAGACGAAGGGGATCAGCGAGACGTCGGCCGGGTCGCGGAAGCGCGAGCGACGGACGGCCTCGAACTCGGCAGGCAGCTCCCGCTCCAGCTCCTCGATGGCCGATCGATCCAAGGCGTAGGGCACGTGCTCGTGCTGTCGCGTCGGCAGGAAGCCATGGCGCGCCTGAAGAAGACGCGCACCGTTGACGCGCGCGCTCTGCCAGTCCTCCGCGACGCCCGCCTCGATCGACTGCATCCAGTAGATGACGCTGCCGCGAGGAGCCAGGTGGGCGATGGTCTTCCCGTCGAAGGTGAAGAAGGCCGAGGGGACGGCATCGTTCCAGATGAAGAAGTCGTCGTTCAGGTAGAGGAAGTGCTGGGTCATGTGGGGGATGCGGTGCAGGAAGGTCTCGATCGCCTCGGAGTTGAACAGCGGCAGGAAGTCCGGGTCGATGACCTCACGGTGGTCGATCCAGCGCACCCGGTCGGACGGCTGGAACCAGCCCGGCGGCTGGCAGTTGCTGAAGATGTGGATGCGTCGGATCCAGGGCGCGAAGAGGTCCAGCGAGCGCAAGGAGTAGCGCAGCTCGTCCGACTGCGCGAAGCGATCCAGGTCGAGTGCCCCGATGTCGCGGAAGGCGGCGATCTGCTCACGCCAGCCAGCGTCCGTGGCATCCACCCAGGTGTAGACCGCATCGACGGGGAAGGTGATGCTCGTGTCGGTGAGTGGCGGGTCTGCGCCCTCCGGCGGGCGATGAGCGGCCCGGAGACGGGTCACGGGGGCGCCATCGGAGAGCGCCACCCACGAGGAGCCACGACCCCTCCGCCAGAGCCGGACGAGCACGTTCTCCACCAGCCTGCCGCCGGCATCGACCACGAAGAGACGGAACGCCTCCTGCTCGCCCGCCAGGCGGAGGGCCTTATCCCGCTGCCGCGCCGTGATCCGGACGATGCGGCCGGGCAGGCTCAGGAGACACTCCTTTCCTCCCACATCGGAGGCGGCCAGGACGGCGGCCAGGACGGCCGGAAGGCGCTCACGCGGGATGTCATACCCGAGCGGGTCGCCGGCGGCATATCCGGACGCACCGATGTCCAGCGGTGCCAGGAGCGAGGCGATGGAGGTGTCCGATCCGAGCGCCGGGAGATCCTCCGGAGCAGGCCATCCGATGGGAGCGCGTCGCAGGGCAGACAGCAGACGACGGACCGTGGTGGAGGGCAGGCGGCGTTGGGGCATCCTGGAGCGTCAGAGCTGGGTCGAGACGATGGCCTGCTGAGCGGCCGGCGAGGGCTCGGCGCGCTCAGGTGGGCCCGCCAACAGCCGCAGGATCCGTTCGGCAGCCCGGGTGGCCAGCGAGCGCGGGACATGCATGCCGTGGGGCGGATGGCGCAGCCACATCGTGCGCTTGCCGGTGATGCGCCGAAGACCGACCCTGCCCGCCAGGACGCTCACTCGGGCCGTCCGCCTGAGCGGCGCGCGACCCAGGCGCCACGGGTCCCTGCCGTCGCGCGGCCAGTGGACGAGCGCCGGACTCTGCGTCCAGGAGCCGCCGCCCAGCACGACGCCATCTGCAGCCAGATCCGCGGCCCACGTCTCCCACCGCTTCACGAGGCCGATGCCGTTCGGCCGCATGGCCAGCCGGCCGCGCGGCGGCATGCGATCGGGATAGTCGTGCCGCTCCAGGATGTCGTGGCAGATGGCCGCCGCAGCGCGCTGCTGGCGCGGCGTGAGCTCGCGCCGCCATACAGCGAGCCGCGACGAGTCGGGGCGCTCCGCGGCCTTGGCCAGCCACCACTCGGAGCGGTCCCCGATGGCCGCGGCCGCCTCGCCATGCTCCAGCATGCGCGGATCGAAGGGCTCGCCCAGGAAGTCGCACAGCCGGCGCAGCTCAGGCTCCGGCTTCGCCACGAGGTCCTCGAAGCGCATCGTCAGGAGCCGCCGGTCGCGCCGGATGATCGGTTCCGTCTTGTCACTGAGACGGGCGCACTCGTACAGGTTCACGATGAGCGACGATCCACCGAACGGCGCTCGCATGACGCTCAGCGCCACGTCCCGCGGATCGCGCACGATGCGCACGATCGGTGCCTCCGGGAACGCCCCCCGCAGGCGAGGCAGGAACAGGATATGGCGGGGCGACTTCTCGGCCCAGCGGGGCTTTCCGGCCGCCTGCGCGTAGCTCGAGGTGATCGTCTCCAGCATCACCGCGATGGAAGGCTCGTGGCGTGCCAGCGCATCGTGCACCTGCGCTCGGTCCAGCCCGTACAGCTCGTAGAAGGGCACGCCGCGGCGCTGGTTGCCGGACAGGTGCTCGACGGCGCGGCTCGGCCAGTGGGCGGGGTCCAGCAAGTCCGAGGTGTCTCGCGGCAGGCGCATGAAGAAGGCCGTCTCGGGTCCGCAGGCGAAGGCCGGGTGAGCACCCAGCATCGCTGTGAGAAGCGTGGTGCCGGAGCGGGGCAGTCCGACGATGAAGACCGGCTGGGTGTCTGCCATCCGCCCGCTAACCCGTCACCGGAGCCGGCCGGGCCGCGGGGGCATCCCCGGCGGCATCCTCGTCCGTTCCCGTTCCCGGTTCCAGGCCGAGCAGCCGCGCCTTGGCCAGCTCGTACTCGTGCGGACGGGAGCGCCGCGCCGGCTCGTCCCAGGTCTTGCCCACCATCAGGAACCAGTAGAAGGATCGGATCACCGCGACGATCAGGCCGGTGTGCCCATCCTGCCGTCCGCCGCCCCGAACGTACTCGCGCCAGAAGCTCCGTGCCGCGCCGCGGAACAGCCGCTGGGTGCTCATCGGCCGGCTCCGCCCGACCCGCTGGCGTGCCTCGACCGATGTGTAGCGGTTGGTCTTCTCGAGCAGGTCTTCCAGGCTGTCATACGAGAAATGCCACAGCGCCTGATCCTCGCGCTCGGGCAGCAGGAGCCGCCGCGCACCCGGCTGGGGCGCCAGACCGGCGTGGATGCGGTCGTTGATGTCCATCGCGTCGCGCCGGAAGAAGCGTGGCTTCCGATTGGGCCACCACTGCCCGTAGCGCAGCCACCGGCCCAGGATGATGTTCTTGCGCGGGACCATGACCACGTCCGTCTCGCCCCGCTCGGCGATCGCCCGGAGCACCGGCCCGAGGTCGGGCGGGACCAGCTCGTCGGCATCCAGGACCATCAGCCAGTCGCCCGTGGCGGCATCCACGGCCGCCTTCCGCGCCGCCTCGACGAAGCCTGTGTGGGGGTGCGACAGCACGCTGGCTCCCGCCGCTCGGGCGATCTCCACCGTCCCGTCGGCGCTGTCCTGGTCCATCACGATCACCTCGTCGCACCAGCTCGCGAGCGAGGCCACGGAGTAGCGGATGTTGGTCGCTTCGTTGCGGGTGTTGATGATCCCCGAGATGCGAACGGTCAAACCGGGCTTCCGCCGTGGGGCCGCGTGTGGATGGAGGGCTGCATCGCGCGAAGTCTAGTCGGAAGGCGTCATCGACCCGGCGTCGGGCGGTCCGGCGTCGCGCGGTCCGGCATCGCGCGCGGCCGCGGCATTGACATGGGGAAAAGGTGCCTCGGGCACGGCGTCGCCCAGGAAGGGGCACAGTCTCTCCCAGCCCTCGCCGGCGGTGATGCGCAGCACCAGCAGGTCCGCGGGACGGTCGCGGAAGTGCTCCTGGACCTCCCGGTCGTGTCGTTCGTAGCGGGCCAGGAAGGCCGTCTCGTTCCCCAGCGGCGCTCCGGCGCCGTAGATCCATTGCCGCATGGGTGTGGTCTCCGCCCCGAAATGGTGCACCACGCTCCGGATCCACTCCTCCGAAGGCCGCACCGTCAGCACGAACCTGCTCCCCGGATAGCGCTGGTCCAGCTCGCGGTACAGGATGGGCCAAGGGTTGTCCTGGAAGGCATCGAAGCGCTCCGCCAGCCGGAAGGCCAGCGGTCTGGCCGTGCGGGCGATGTCTGGATCGCGGACCCCGTTCGGCCCGGTGACGCGATAGCCCAGCAGCCGGAGCGCCGTGGCCAGCGAGGTGGTGGCGGTCTTGTGGAAGCCGATGCCGAAGACCTTGGGGCTCTTCATGGGCGGTGCTCGCTTGGTGGGTCAGCCAGCCGGGTGCCAGGCGTTCGCGCTGCTAGCATTCGCCGGGTGACCGAGTCTACGACGCGGCGGAGGGATGGCCGCCAGCGCAGGAGCATCGGACAGAAGCTGCGCAGGGCACTCACCGATCCGCGCTACCTCGGACGCGCCGTGCTCCGCCGGACGCGCATCCGCCGGATCGTCCTCCGCGCGAAGGGCCGCTTCCGCGCCTGGTATCCCCGCCGGCGGCCGCGCTTCGCCTCCTTCATCGGGCGGGCGCGACGCCAGCGGGTGGTGCACGTGCTTCACATCCGCAAGACGGGTGGCACGGCACTGAAGGATGCGCTGGCGAGCTGTCCCAAGCCGAAGGGCGTGCGCATGGTCTTCCACGGGCACTCGGTCCGCCTGGTGGACATCCCGCGGCGAGATGAGGTCGTCTTCTTCGTGCGTGACACAGCGCCGCGTTTCGTCTCCGGCTTCAACGGCCGTCTGCGGGAGGGCCGCCCGCGCTACGACGTCCCGCTTTCCCCGCAGGAGCGCCGCTCGCTCACGATATTCCCGACTCCCCAGGATCTGGCGCTGGGCCTGTATGCCGAGGACGCCACCACGCGCGAGGAGGCGGATCGCGCCATGCGCGAGGTCCGCATCGTGGGGACCCGGCTCGCCGACTGGCTGGGCGATGCCGAGTCGCTCAACGCCCGACGCGACCGGATACTGCTCATAGGCTGGACCAAGACGCTGCCGGCCGACTTCGAGCGGTTGAAGGGGCTCCTGGGACTTTCCATCGAGTGCCGGCTGCCCACGGGCGACTCGGCACATCGCGCGCCCGAGACCCAGGTGCGCACGCTGTCGGACGCGGCGGTCGCGAACCTGCGCCGCTGGTTCGCGGACGACGAACCGCTCTTGGCAGCCTGCCGCTCGCTGTCGGACCGCCAGCAGACCGCCAGGGCATAAGGCACCATGACAGGCGAGACGAAGACGATCGTCGCCATATGGGGCTCGGGCTCGACCTTCGAGGCAGTCTCCGAGGGGGATGGCGGTCAAGTTCACCTGGCCGGCGACGAGGGCCAGGTGGGGTACCGACCGACGACCCTCTTGCTCACCGCGCTGGCCGCGTGCGCGGGCATGGACGTCATCGCCATCTGCCGCAAGAAGCGCCAGGATGTCGCGCGGTACGAAGTGACCGTCTCGGGAGAACAACGGCCGGGTCCCCCACGCACGTTCTCTAGCATCGAGGTGGAGCACCGCTTCGAGGGCGGCAAGGTCGACCCCGCTGCGGTACGCCGGGCCATCGAACTCTCTGCCACGCAGTACTGCCCCGTCTCGGCACACCTATCGCAGGGCGACGTGACCATCAGCCACCGATATCGGATCACCGGCGCCGAAGGTGAGCAGGCCGCCGAGGTCGTGGTCACCGGGCCGCACGGCGCCGGACTTGCTCCGGCGGGCCAGTCTCAGGCGGTCGCGGCGGCGGGCAGCGAGCGCTCCGCCTCACCGATGTAGCGCACATCGGGGCGGATCAGGCGGTTGGCCGATGCCTGCTCGATGCAGTGTGCGGTCCAACCGGCGTTGCGCGCCAGCGCGAAGGTGGCCGGGAAGAGCGCCGGTGGAAGACCGATGCCCTGGAGCACCGCCGCGGTGTAGTACTCCACGTTGGTCTGGAGCGGCCGGTCGGGGTGGCGTTCGGCCAGGAGTCGCAGCGCGATGTCCTCCACAGCCACGGCCAGCCGCAGCCACTCCGCGGTGCTGGACATGCCCTCGGCGACGGTGCGCAGGGCGGCCGCTCGGGGATCGTAGGCGCGGTAGACACGGTGCCCGAAGCCCATCAGCCGCTCCCCACGCTGGAGCGCGTCGCGGATCCAACCCTCGGCGCGGTCGGGAGAGCCGATCTTATGCAGCTGGCTCACGACCTCGGACGGGGCGCCGCCGTGGAGCGGCCCCTTCAGCGCCCCGATGGCGCCGCAGACGGCGCTGGCCAGGTCGGCCTGGGTGGAGGTGATGACGCGCGCCGTGAACGTGGAGGCGTTGAAACCATGCTCCGCGGCGACCACGAAGTAGGCATCCAGCGCGCGTGCGGAGGCCTCATCGGGCGCCTCCCCGTTGAGCTGATAGAGGAAGCCCGCCGCCAACGTGAGCTGGGCATCGGGCTCGACCACCTCGAGGCCCTGCTGGAGTCGCGCGAAGGCGGCCAGCGCGGAGGGCGCGATCGCCGTGAGCGCCCGGGCCTGCTCCGGCGTGGGCGGCCAGCCCAGACGCTCCGCGGCGCCATAGGCCGAGACGGCACTGCGCAACGCGTCCATGGCGTTCGTCCCGTCGGGAAGGCTGCGCAGGGCGGCCAGGACCGGCCCGGACAGCGGCGCACAGGCGAGCATCGCGTCGGCGGGCCATTCGCCGGTCCAGAGCAGCTCGGCGACCTGGGCGTAGGTCCCCTGCTGGACCAGCTCTCCGATGGGGAATCCCCGGTAGGTCAGCCGACCGTTCTCTCCGTCGACCCGGGCGATGGACGTCTCGCCAGCGAGGACCTTCTCCAGTCCTGGTGAGTACGGCCGTGCGTCGGTGGCGGCTTCCATCAGGGCAGAGTCTAGTCGGTAGGGTGGGGGGGTGGCTGCCCTGCGGGGCTCGCCGCCGGGTCCCCATCGGGCGGAGGCCGGCCCGTGCCCCGCGATTCCAGGCGGGCACCGGCCCCCAGCATCGCCTCCACCGCCCGGTCGCCGTCGCCGGCCTGGAGCTCGACAGCACGGATGGCGTTCTCCAGCACGGTGGTCGGATACCCGTGGCCGCGAGCGTCAAGGACACTGGCCTGGACGCAGTAGTCGGTGGCCAGACCGCAGACCACGAGACGCGTCACGGACGCCTCCGCCAGGAGTGCGGCCAGTTCCGTGGGGACCGTCTCTCCGCTGATCGGGTCCCGCATCGAGAAGGCGGAGTAGCCATCCTCTCCGTTGCTGCCCTTGCGCACCACCGGTCCATCGACCAGCAGGTCAGGATGAAGCTCCGCGCCCCAGCTGTCTCGGACGCAGTGCACCGGCCAGACACCGCCGTCCTTCTGGAAGTGCGGCGTCACTTCGGGATGCCAGTCCTGCGTGTAGAAGACGGGCGCCCCGGCCGCCCTGGCACGGGCCGATTCGATGTTGATGAGCGGCACGATCCGCTCACCGCCACGGACGTACAGGCTCCCCGACGGGTCGGCGAAGTCGTTCTGCACGTCTACCACGAGCAGGGCCGTCTGGGGATCGTAAGCGGGCATCGGGGAACTCTAGCGTGAGCCGCCGAGCCTGCAGGCGCAAGTGAAAGGCCGCGGCCGCGGATCCACGGGCCGAGCCGCCTCGCGGCTAGAGCTGCCGCGCGCGTCCTCGTCTCCCAGATTCCCATATGTCACCCATGGCGACGTTATGCACTCGGGCGCCTCGTCCCGAGCCCGCTCCAAGCGATGACTACCAAGAAGCGACCTCCTCGAAGCAGGCGGATCGATCGATGCGAGCGTGGCCACCGTCGCGACAAGGGCGAATAGTGACGCCGGCACTCGTGGACAACGGACACCGTGGCGACACGCTGGATAACGCCGCGTGGGCGTACGTATGGGAGGAACACGCGGGCACGCAGCTGACCTGCGGCTCGCGCAGCGACGGGCCTCTCAGCCGCGACAGTCTCGCGGGGCCAAGGGGGACGACCGGGCATGCAACCGACTGGAGGGCAGTGGTGTTCTAGCATGGGCCAGCCGTCGTCCGAGCTGCCGCCGTCCCGAGCACGCCCGTTACATCAGTCATCCGGAGTCCACGTTGTCACGCCCCGTCCCTCCCCCCGCGCCCGTACCGGGTCGCCCCTCCCCGATCGCGCTCCCGCAGGGCGATGCGCTTGCCCTGTGGCTCGTCTTCGGCGCGCTGTCGGCCGCCTGGGGCAGCTCCTTCCTGTTCATCAAGATCGGTCTGGACGAGGGGTTGCCGCCGCTCACGCTGGTGACGTTCCGGCTGCTCATCGCGATCGTCTTCCTCTCAGTAGTGCTGAAGCTCACGGGCGGGCGATTGCCACGCCAGCGCAGCGCGCTCTACCGGTTGGCGGCGCTGGGCCTCATCAACGTGGCCATCCCGTTCGGGCTCATCACCTGGGGCGAGCTGTGGATCCCCTCGGCGCTGGCCAGCATCCTCAACGGTCTCGTGCCGCTCTTCACCATCGTGCTCGCCGCGCTCCTGCTGCGGGACGAACCGATCACCTCCAATCGACTGGCCGGCCTGGCCATCGGCTTCGTCGGCGCGGTCCTGCTCCTCTCGCCGCAGATGACGGCAGCGGACCCGGCGGTCGACTCCACGATGGTGCTGCTGGGGGAGCTGGCCGTCGTGGTGGCGTCCGTGTCCTACGCCTTCTCGGTCGTCTACATCCGCCGCTCCATCAGCGGCAAGCCACTGGTCGATGACCCGGTCCGCGGGCCGCGAGCGCTGACCCCGGTCGAGACGGCACTGCCCCAGTGCCTGTCGGCGGTGGTCATCGTTGGCGTGATGGCATTCGTCCTCGAGCGGCCAGATGGTGCCTTCGTCGTCCCGCCGACGCTGCCGGCCTGGTTCGCCGTGGGCTGGCTGGGGATCATCGGCTCAGGCATCGCCTACCTGCTCTTCTTCCGCCTCATCAGCGCCTGGGGCGCCACGCGCACGACGCTGGTCACCTACGTCATGCCGGTCATCGGGATCGCGCTGGGCGTCGTGGTGCTCGGTGAGCGACTCGACCTGGCCGAGGTGATCGGCGCGATCCTGGTCATCGGCGGCCTGGTGCTGGCCAACAGCTCCCTGGGGCAGCGCAGGCTCTACGGTCGGGGAGAGGCGCCGGCGGAGGCGGCCGTCCGCGAATAGGCCGTACTCTGGGCTGGCAGGATCCCCGTACGGAGAAGTCGATGACGCTCAAGCTCGGCTACAAGGCGTCCGCGGAGCAGTTCGCTCCCCGTCAGTTGCTCGACTTCGGCATAGAGGCCGAGCGGCAGGGCTTCGACTCGGTGGTGGTCTCGGACCACTTCCAGCCGTGGCGCCACACGGACGGCCATGCGCCGTTCAGCTTCGCCTGGCTGGCCGCCCTCGGTGAGCGCACCAGCCGCGTCATCCTGGGCACCAGCGTCGTCACTCCCACCTTCCGCTATCACCCGGCCATCGTGGCCCAGGCCGTGGCCACCATCGGCAGCCTCAATCCGGGGCGGGTGATGCTGGGCGTGGGCACCGGCGAATCCCTCAATGAGGTGCCGGTGCTCGACATCGAGTGGCCTGAGTCGCCCGAGCGCTTCGCCCGCCTCAAGGAGGCCATCGAGCTCATCCGCAAGCTCTGGAGCGAGGAGTTCGTGACCTTCCAGGGGCAGTACTACAAGACTCGCGCGGCGACCGTCTACGACCGCCCCGAGGAACCCATCAAGCTCTATGTGGCGGCCTCGGGACCAGCCGCTGCGCGCCTGGCGGGCCGCGTGGCGGACGGCTTCATCTGCACCTCCGGCAAAGCCCCGGAGCTGTACAGCGAGACGCTCCTGCCGGCCGTGGCGGAGGGTGCCGGCAAGTCCGGCCGCGACTACGACGGCATCGAGAAGATGATCGAGATGAAGGTCTCCTTCGACACGGACAAGCAGCGCGCCAAGGAGGACACCCGCATCTGGGCCGCCCTGGCCCTGCCCAGCGAGAAGAAGATGGGCGTGGACGATCCGCGCGAGATGGAACGCCTGGCGGACGAGCTGCCGCTCGACCAGGCGGCCAGCCGCTGGATCGTCTCGGACGACCCCGAGGAGCACGTCGAGCGCATCCGGCCTTACGTGGAGCTGGGCTTCACCCACCTCGTGTTCCACGCGCCGGGACCGGACCAGGGGCGCTTCCTGAAGCTATACGGGGAGCAGATCCTGCCGCGTCTGCGTGATCGCTGGGGCTGACGCGGCGTCCGTCCCGCGCATCGCTGAGACGAAGTATCATCTGGAACATGGTAGAGACGCAGCCCCTGGTGACGGCGCTCGATCGAGCCGGTTATCGCCTGACCGAACCACGGCGGGCGGTGGCGGACCTCATCACCCAGCGTGATGGTCACTTCACGGCAGCCGACCTGATCGACGAGGCCCGCGACCGCCGGCTGGGCATCGGGCGGGCCACCATCTTCCGGGCGCTGGAGCTTTTCACGGAGCTCAACGTCCTGGAGCGCCTGGACCTGCCCACCGGCGAGCACGCCTACGTTCCCTGCGAGCCCGCGCACCATCACCACGTCGTCTGCTCGCGCTGCGGCCGGAGCAGGGAGGCATCGGACCACGGGCTTCAGGCCATGGTCGACGAGGTCGCTCGACATACCGGCTACCGCATCGACGACCACCGGCTCGAGCTCTACGGGCTCTGCCCTACCTGCCAGGACTCGACCACGCCCTGATCCCGGCCGATCCCACATCGCCAACGGAGGACCAAGATGAACGCCACACGACGCATGATGAGACTCCATCTCAACACCCTGTCCGGCCGCCTGATGGCCGGTGTGATGACGCTCGCACTGACGGCGGCTGCCTGCGCCGGGAACGAGCCGGCAGCATCGGGGGCCGCGCCGGACGGGACCAAAACGCGAGTCGTGGCCACCACCACGGTCCTGGCCGACCTGGTGGCCCAGGTCGGGGGCGACCTGGTCACGGTGACGCCGCTCGTGCCGCTCGGCGGCGAG
>Ga0136617_10000233_pt1 | contig 44357 bp, 37 predicted proteins | sample AntDrymUQ3222106_2_FD_129672 | JGI IMG/M metagenome (GOLD analysis project Ga0136617, IMG submission 129672) | Polar desert sand microbial communities from Dry Valleys, Antarctica - metaG UQ322 (21.06) | ecosystem: Environmental > Terrestrial > Soil > Desert | place: Antarctica: Dry Valley... | reverse complement strand
CTTCTGGGCCCCGCCCCGCGACTCACCGCCCTTGTTGGAACCGCTTTTGTCCGATCCGCTCTTGTTCGAGGATCTCTGCGCGGGCGCCACGCTTATCTGCCCACGTTGATCTGGATCTGGCGCGGCCTGGCCTCGCCCAGCGCCCAGTCTTCCTCGTTGTTCCCGCGGTACGAGCTGTCCAGCATCCGATTCATCCTCTCCTGCAGCGTCAGCAAGTCACGCACCGGCTCCCAGCGAACCATGGCCATAGTCATCTCTCCTATCTAGCTGGGGGTCCTTCGGACCCCCGCTCGCTTGTACCCCCAGCGGCACCGGGGTGCGCCTCCGTCGGCGCTCGCAGACCACTCCCATTCGCGCCCTCCTGGACGCCCGTCAGTTCTTGACCGTGTACTCGGCATCGACCACGTCGTCACCACTCGTGGCGTCGCCCGCCCCCCCGGCCGGGCCGCCCGTCGTCCCCGCCCCGCCCGAAGGACCGGCCGCCTTGTAGAGCGATTCCGCCAGCTTGTGGCTGAGCGCCGTAACGCGGTCGAGCTCCTGCTTCAGTGCCGCCGCGTCATCCTCCGCCGCGGCCTTGCGCACGGCGGCGATCGCTTCCTCGACCTCCCGCGCCTGGTCGTCGCCGACCTTCTCGCGGTTGTCCTTCAGGGTCTTCTCCAGGCCGTAGGCAAGTGAATCGGACTGGTTGCGGAGGTCGACGAGCTCTCGCCGCTTCTTGTCGTCGTCCGCGTGCGCCGCGGCCTCGCGGACCATCTTGTCGACCTCGTCCTTGCCCAATCCCGAAGACGAAGTGATCGTGATGTTCTGCGTCTTGCCCGTCGCCACGTCCTTGGCGGAAACGTTCAGGATGCCGTTGGCGTCGATGTCGAACGTCACCTCGATCTGCGGCACGCCTCGCGGCGCCGGCGGAAGCCCCGTGAGATGGAACTTTCCGAGGGTGCGGTTGTCCTTCGCCATCTCGCGCTCGCCCTGGAGGACGTGGATCTCCACCGACGGCTGGCTGTCGGCTGCGGTCGAGAAGACCTCGGTCTTCTTGGTCGGGATGGTCGTATTGCGGTCGATCAGCTTGGTCATCACGCCGCCGAGGGTCTCGACGCCCAACGACAACGGGGTGACGTCGAGCAGCAGCACGTCCTTGACGTCGCCGGAAAGGATTCCGGCCTGGATGGCGGCGCCGATGGCGACCACCTCGTCCGGGTTCACGCCCTTGTGCGGCTCCTTGCCGAAGAAGTCCTTCACGAGCTGCTGGATCCGCGGCATGCGCGTCATCCCGCCGACCAGCACGACCTCGTCGATGTCCTTCGCTTCGACGCCCGCGTCCTTGAGGCACTGCTTGACGGGGCCCATGGACTTCTGCAGCAGGTCGTCGACCAGCTGCTCGAGCTTCGACCGCGTCAACTTCAGGGCGAGGTGCTTCGGGCCGGATGCGTCGGCGGTGATGAAGGGAAGGTTGATCTCCGTCTCCATCGTCGTGGAGAGCTCCTGCTTCGCCTTCTCCGCGGCTTCGCGCAACCGCTGCAGCGCCATCTTGTCCTTGCCGAGGTCGATGCCCTGGTCCTTCTTGAACTCGGCCACGATCCAGTCCATGACGCGCTGGTCGATGTTGTCGCCGCCGAGATGGGTGTCGCCGTTGGTCGCCTTGACCTCGACCACGCCCTCGCCGACCTCGAGCACGGAGATGTCGAACGTGCCGCCGCCGAAGTCGTACACCGCGATGGTCTCGTCCTTCTTCTTGTCGAGCCCGTAGGCCAGCGCGGCCGCCGTGGGCTCGTTGACGATGCGCAGGACGTCGAGCCCTGCGATGCGGCCGGCGTCCTTGGTGGCCTGGCGCTGCGAGTCGTTGAAGTAGGCGGGAACCGTGATGACGGCCTTGGTGACCTTGGCGCCGAGGTAGTCCTCCGCGGACTGCTTCAGCTTCTGCAGGATCATCGCGGAGATCTCGGGCGGGGAAGAGAGCTTGCCGCGGACCTCGACGCGGACGTCGCCGTTGCCGGCCGCGACGACCTTGTAGGGGACCATCTTGCTCTCTTCGCTGATCTCCGAGAACTTCCGTCCCATGAACCGCTTGATCGAGAAGATCGTGTTCTCGGGGTTGGTCACCGCCTGGCGCTTCGCGACCTGGCCGACGAGCCTTTCGCCGTCCTTGCCGAATGCGACCACGGAGGGCGTCGTGCGCCCGCCCTCGGCGTTGGGGATGACGACCGGGTCGCTCCCCTCGAGGACTGCGACGACCGAGTTGGTTGTACCGAGATCGATGCCGACGACCCTGCTCATGTCCCGCCTCCCCTGGGCTTGCGGCCCTTTGTACATGCTCATAGTAGGCACGACATTAGCGCCTGTCAAGCACCTAATCTGAGTCCAATACGCTCATATCTCCTTCAGGGGCCTCGAGAACGGCCGTAACGTTAACCCTGAAAACGGCTTGCGTCTTCAAGCCTCCACGAATTACCATGACGGGCGCGGAGATTCCTTGAGAACTTCATCCCCAGACGAGTTGGATCGGCAGCGGTGTCAGGTCGGCGGGATCAACCAGAATTACACATCGTCGGCGGGCACCCTGTACCACATCCAGGTCGAGGACCTCGGCCCGGTAATGGATCGTCTCACCGAGACCGACGTCCGCCGGCTCAACATCATCGTCTATGCCAACTACGGCGAGCCGAATGCCCGAATCATCCACGGCCGCGACTACGACCTGCCCGACCTGCGGACCCGAGAGCACAACGAGGTCATCCAGGGCCGCATCATTCCGGAGGTCGTCGCCTCCGCGCGGCAGGTCATCGAGGAAAAGGAGAGGAAGCAGATCGCACGGATCAAGGGGCTGATCCGCGACTACCACCGCAGCCGGGAAGATACGGCAAAGATGGCCCTGGCGGAGGCCAACGGGCTTTACCCGTTCCTGTTCTCACGGGCCTGGAGCGAGCTCAAGCGGGAAAAGGATGGGGCCGCGGTGGAGCCCGAACCGCACGAGGAAGTGGTTTATCCCCTCGAGGCCTCCCTCAGGGTTCGAGTGCTCGAAATCGAACGGCTGATCCAGGCCATTGCCTCTGACCTCGAACGTCTGAAGGCGGCAGGAAACGCGGACGACATCCTCATTCAGACCTGCCGGAAGCTGACCCTGCGCGCCCGGGAGGCCCTGGCCGGGCGGAAGGCCGGAGCGTTCACGGTCCGCCGGCTCGACGTGATGCGGAACAGCCTCACGACCACGTGGCGGCAGATCCAGGGCCGGTTCACCTAGTCGAAAAGCCGCCTTTCCCTCCGGCTCTGGCATTCAAGTTGCTACACCGTGCGCTGGAGGTTTCAATGAAAACGTCGCGGATCGCCTTTCTACTCGTCCTGCTGGCGGGGGCTGCGTCGGCCCAGCAGCAGGGCAGCACGTCCTATCCCCCCGATCGCAAGACCGACGCTCCCACATTCATGAACGCAGAGGTGGTGCGGGTCGACCGGACGACGAACAAGATCACGTTCCGGAGCGAGAGCCGCGAGACCACGCTCACCGTCGAGGGGGAAGCCCTCTCCTCACTCGAGAACCTGCACGCGGGAGACAAGGTCGTGGTCGGGTATCGCATCGTGACGGACGGCAGCGGCCGCGAAGTCCGGTACGTGACGTCGGTCACCCAGGCGTCGCCCACCTCGGGCGACCCCCGCCGCGTGACGATCGCCGCCGGCTCGACGGTGCGGGCGCGCGTGCTTAGCTACGACCGCGCGCGTCGCCGCGTGACCGTGATCGACGAGACCGGCGGCCTCCGGACGTTCCCGGTACGGAGCGGCCTCACCGGGATCGACTCCCTGCAGCCGGGCGCGAACGTTGCCTTCAACCTCGGAGCCGCCGGAACCGGCGTCAACGTCTCCGGGATCACGTCGCTCGGGAACACGCCCGTGTTCGCGAACAACGTCGCCTTTCCATCCGTCAGCGGCCAGTTCGTCTCCTTCAACCAGCGCACGGGGGCTGTCACGCTCGATACGCCCAACGCGGGGCGGGTCACATTCCCGGTGGGCGGCGATCTCCGCAACAGCTTCGGCACCGTGCGGCCCGGACAGAACCTGAGCCTGAACTTCGACGTGACCACGGGCGCGCAGCAGGCGCAGACCGGCAGGGCCGGACAGGCAGGCCGGGTGCAGACGGGCGGCGCCTCGTCGGTCGGGTCCACGCAGTCGCTGGCCACCATCACGGGCGTGCAGTCGATCGCCGCCGGCGCCGCTCCCGTTCAGGCGGCGGGCGTCCCCGGGGCCGTCTCGCCCATCTCGCCCAACACCGCGTCGATCAACGCGCCCGGCCTCGCCGGTACCCCCGGCGCGACCACCGGAGTCGGTCAGCAGGGCGGCGCGCAGGGCGGCGTCCAGGCCGGAGGGCAGGGCGGAGTGCAGCAGGGCGGCGCCCAGGGCGGCAATCAGGCGGGCGCGACCGGCGGTGGGGTTGGTGGCGTGGCCGTCGGGGGGTTGACGCCGGGCAGCATCGGCGGGCCGGTCGGCGGGACTGTCTCACCCCTCGGCCGCCAGATCCCGAGCGTTCCCAACGCGGCTGCCGTCCACCCCGTCGTCCTGCCGCCAGCGGTGGCCAAGCAGCCGCTCTCGGCCGATCAGGTGGGCCTCATGCGCGCGCAGGGCGAGGCGGATCTCGGCAACGCCGCCGTCGCGCTCGCCGCCGCCGCCGCGCCCATCGACGTGGCGTGGTCCGGCTTCAAGATGCAGTGCCTGCCTGGCTTCACTCCGGAGACGGTCAACTCGGGCCGCGAGTGGTACCTGCTCGCGCAGGGACGGATCCTCACCCCCAGCGACGATGCGTGCCGCGCGCTCTACAGCGACCTGACCGCGCGCGCGAACGGTTTCATGCAGCAGCTCGACATCGTCGAGGACGCGGCGCGCAAGGCCGACGTTCTTCCCGTCCGCGTCCGCGAGGTGTTCGACCGTCATCGTCTTCGTTAAGGGGAGGGGCCCTACAGTCGGGCCCCTCCCGCACCCACCCCGCGCGCGCTCGCCGAAGTGAATCCGGCTCGCGCGCGGCTTTTCGTTAAGGGGAGGGGCGCTACAGTCGGGCCCCTCCCGCACCCACCCCGCGCGCGCTCGCCGAAGTGAATCCGGCTCGCGCGCGGTTCTGGAGCCAAGCCGGGGCCGGCACGCGCCCCTGTTCCTGGCTCAGCCCTTGGCGGGGATCGGGGCCGTCGGCGCGCGGGTGAGCGCCTCGCCGAGGTTGTACTTGATCTCGAAGGCGATCTTCGTCACCTCTATGCCTTCGAAACCCTTCACGCGGCACGACAGCGCCGGAAGCACCGCGCCATCGGGCCCGCGCCGATACTCGATCTCGCAGTAGCGGCACTCGCCGTTCCAGCAGTACTTTCCGCTGGCGATGTCGGGCGCGACGAAGCTCAGCTGGCGGAGCAGGAGGTTGTTCTCGGGCACCTGGAGAAGCTTGCCTCGGACAACGATCGTGATGAGGCGTTTCCACGGCTCGAAGAGGTGGTCCGACATGGCGACGATTACAGCACGCGCCCGTTCCGCCGCCAACCGTGGGGATAGAATCGCGCGGTAACAGGAGGTCCGCGTGTCCGAGACGACCGTCGCCCGCCCGGCGTTCAAACCGTACATCCCGGACGACGCGAACATCCCGGAGCTGACCTTCCGCGCCGTCGCCCTCGGCGCGATCCTCGGCCTCGTCTTCGGCGCCTCGTCCGTCTACCTCGCGTTGCGCGTCGGCCTCACGGTCTCGGCGTCGGTTCCCATAGCCGTCCTGTCCATAACGATCTTTCGCGCATTGTCGCGATTGCTCGGTGGCCGGGCGTCGATCCTCGAGAACACCGTGGTGCAGACGACAGGATCGGCAGGGGAGTCGATCGCGGCCGGCGTGGCTTTCACGCTGCCCGCTCTCGTACTGCTCGGTTTCGAGATGGACTGGACGCGCACGCTGCTGCTGTCGCTGTGCGGCGGCATCCTCGGCGTGCTGATGATGATCCCGCTCCGCCGCTACCTGATCGTGAAGGAGCACGGGATCCTCACCTACCCGGAAGGGACGGCGGCCGCCGAGGTGCTGGTCGCGGGCGAAGCGGGAGGCACGCAGGCGAAGCTGGTTTTTCAGGGACTCTTCGTGGGCCTGGCGTCGAAGCTACTCACCTTCATCCTCCGGCTGTGGCCCGGGGTCGCCGAGTGGCACCTGCCGCGATACAAGGCCGCGCAGGTGTCGATGGACCTGTCGCCGGAGCTGATGGGCGTCGGCTACATCATCGGCTACCGCTCGGCCGCGATCATGGTCGGCGGAGGGCTGCTGTCGTGGCTCGTCCTGATCCCCGCCATCGCCCTGTTCGGGGAGGGGCGCGCGGGCGCGATGTATCCAGCCACCGTTCCCATCGACCAGATGCAGCCGTTCGACATCTGGAGCCGCTATATCCGCTACATCGGCGCGGGCGCGGTGGCGGCGGGCGGGATCATCAACCTCGTCAAGGCGATGCCGACGATCATCGACAGCTTCCGCGCGTCGTTCCGCGATCTGAAGCTCACTTCGGATGCCTCCGAGAAGAAGCGGACCGAGAAGGACATCCCGATCTCCGTCGTCCTCGGCGGCTCCGTCGCCCTCGCGCTCTTCATGTCCTTCCTGCCCCAGCTGAAGGCGGTGCCTGGCCTGTGGATCGGCGTGATCTCCGCGGTGGCGATCATCGTCTTTGGCTTCTTCTTCTCCGTGGTCTCCTCGCGCATCACCGGCGAGCTGGGCTCGTCGTCCAACCCGGTGAGCGGGATGGCCATCGCCACCCTGATGGGCGTCTGCCTCATCTTCATCGTTCTGGGCTGGACCGGCCACGTGTACACGGCGGCCGCGCTGTCCATCGGAGCCGTGGTCTGCATCGCGGCCAGCAACGCCGGCACCACGAGCCAGGACCTGAAGACGAGCTTTCTCGTCGGCGGCACGCCGTGGCGCCAGCAGGTCGCGCTCATCGTCGGCGTCATCACCAGCGTCATCGTCATCGGCTGGACGCTGCAATTCGTGAACGCCGCCTACCGCACCGTCGAGCAGGCCGCGTATCCCGTGATGCTGGCGGTGGAGCCGGCCGCCCGGCTCGAGAAGGGGCTCGATGGCGTGGACTACCGGGTGGCGCGAGCGGGCGGGCGGGGCGACATCCCCGATGGCTCGTACCTCGTCGATCCCGCGGGCCAGGTGCGTTATCGCATCCAGGAAGGGATCGGGTCCGAAAAGGCGCCCGCGCCGCAGGCCACCCTGATGAGCCTCGTGACCAAGGGCATCCTCACCCAGCAGCTGCCGTGGGGTCTCGTGCTCCTCGGCGCGTTCACGGCGATCCTGATGGAGATCATCGGCGTGCCTGCGCTCGCGTTCGCCGTCGGCATGTACCTGCCCCTCGAGAGCACGACGCCGGTTTTCCTGGGCGGGCTCGCGCGCAAGCTCGTCGACCGCAGGCGCGGCAATGACGCGGAATCCGATGCGGGCCCGGGCGTCCTGTTCAGCTCCGGGCTCGTGGCCGGCGGCTCGATCATGGGGCTGCTCGCGGTGGGACTTGCTTCACCGGGGCTGGAGGCGTTCGCGGGCACGGTCGGGTTCGGCAACCAGGCCCTTCCCGCGTGGGTCGGCTTCCTGGCCTTCCTCACCGTCGCCTGGCTGATCTACCGCACCGCGCTACGTGCCGCTCCCGCAATCGTGGACGCGCCGATCGACACGCCGCGCAAGCAATGAAAATTGCCTTCATCGGGACACACGGCGTGGGGAAGACCACGCTGTGCTTCGACCTGGCGAGCGCGCTCAAGCGCGCGGGCGTCTCGGTGGACATGGTGAAGGAAGTCGCCCGGCTTTCGCCGCTGCCGATCAACCGCAAGACCTCCCTCGACGCGCAGACCTGGATCCTGATGACGCAGGTCGCGGAAGAGATCCGGTCCGGCGCGTACAACGAAGTCGTCGTCTGCGACCGCAGCGCGATCGACAACTATGCCTACATGGTGCTGGCCTGCGGCCGCCAGAAGCCCTTCGAGCGGTTCGTCGCGCACTGGATGAAGAGCTACGAACTGCTGTTCAAGGTGTCGATCTCCGGGGCGGCGTCGGCGGACGGCGTTCGCGATACGGACGAGTTCTTCATGCGCTCCATCGACACCCTCGTCGACAAGCTGCTGGCGGAGATGAGGGTCCCGCACGAGGTACTGCCCGCGCGGGACCGGGACCGCTGGAGCGACCGGGCGCGCGAGCTCGTCCTGGCGCGGCCCGAGCTGGCACGGCTTTTTAGGTAATTGGACTGGTGCCATAGGTAAGATTAAGTTACTATCATTACCTATGATTAGAGACACTACCGAAACGGCCCGGGAGATCGGCGTCGCCGACGAAGTCTGGGTCGCGGCGTGCCTCCTCCACCGGGAGCACCCGGAGCGTAAGGATTTCACCATTCGTGAAATCGTCGATCGCGCTGCCCGGGAAGGCTTGCACGTCAGGCGACGGCCGGGAGTCTATGTGCACGTGGTCCAGCACTGCGTGGCGAACCGACCCGCGAACCCTGGGCGTTATCGCATGCTGTCCGAGACGCGACGTGGCTACCGGAAGGTGTTCCTCCCTGGGGAAGGCTGGCACCCGGATAGGAACGAGGGGCGGACTCGTCCGGTCGCAGAAGCGCTGCCTGAGCGTTACCGCGATCTCGTGGAATGGTACGAAGGCCTCAGCAACGAAGTACAGGCCGCGGCCGTAGACCCCATCCTCGCGCTGCGTGGGCTTGGTCGTGATCTGTGGCAGGACCAGGATGCGGACAAATACGTCGCGGGCCTGCGCCAGGGATGGGATTGAGCCGGGTCTTCTGGGATACGAATCTCTTCATCTACCTCTTCGAAGGTGCAGGCGAGAAGGCGGATCGCGTCGCCGCGCTCCGGTCGCGCATGCTGGACCGTCGCGACGAACTGCTGACTTCGACCCTCACGATCGGTGAGATCCTCGTCAAGCCAGTGCAGGCCGGACGAATGGATCTGGCACGCCTGTACGAGCAGCGGATCGCGCAGGTCGCCACGATCGTCCCCTTCGACCTGGACGCCGCTCGATCCTATGCCTCGGTCCGGACCAACACCGGGATCAAGGGAGCGGATGCTATCCAGATCGCCTGTGCTTCGGCGGCGGGGGCGAATCTTTTCATCACCAATGACGAGCGCCTCGGCGGACGCAGCTTTCTCGGTATCGATTTCATCGTTTCTCTCGCGCGTGTCCCCCTGTAACCACCTCTCGTGCGCGTCGTTCCTTGACACTCCTCGCCGCGTGGGATAAACCGCCGGCACGATGAGCGCCGACCAGGCCGCGTTGATTGCGCCGGCAGTCCAGCCTGCGACCCCCGGCGACGCCTGGGTTCGCGACCGCAGGTTCTTTACGGCCATGGCCGTCGCATCGATCGTGACGGTGTTCGCCGGCTTCGCGCCGTCGTATTACCTGAAGACGGTGCTGGGCGGTCCAGGCGTTTTCGGGCGGCCCGGCCTTTCTCCGCTGCTCCACCTCCACGGCTTCATCTTCACGAGCTGGCTGGTGGTTTTCCTCATCCAGACGAGGCTGGTCGCGGCGCGCCGCATCGCTCTGCACCGCCAGCTGGGTTACGCGTCGCTCGTTCTGGCCGCGGCCATGGTTGCCGTCGGCTTTTCGGCCGCCGTCGACGCGGCGCGGCGCGGCTCATCCCCTCCCGGCGGCCCTCCTCCGCTCGCCTTCATGATCATTCCCATGGCCGACCTCGCGATCTTCGCGACGCTGGTCGGGGCGGCGGTCTGGTTCCGACGCCGGGGGGACGTGCACAAACGCCTGATGCTGATGTCCACGATCGCCATCCTGACCCCGGCGATCGCGCGCCTGCCCGGCGTACTCGCCTTCGGCCCGCTGGCCTTCTTCGCGCTCACCGATGCATTCGCCGTCGTGTGCCTCGTCTATGACCGCGTCACCCGCGGTCAGGTCCATCCGGCGTTCTGGTGGGGAGCCGGGCTTCTGCTCGCGTCCCAGATCGCACGGCTCGCGCTCTCGGGAACGGCCACGTGGCTCGCTCTCGCGACGTGGCTCACCCGCTGACGGTGGCGCAATTCTCTGTCGAAGCCTCGATCGAGATCCTGGAGCGGACCCCGGCGGTCATGCACTCCCTTCTCGGCGGGCTCTCCGAACCGTGGGTCGGCGGCAACGAGGGGCCGGACACCTTCAGCCCCTTCGACGTCGTCGGGCACCTTATCGACGGCGAGGAGACCGACTGGATGCCGCGCGCCCGGATCATCCTCGCCCAGGGGAGCGACCCGCGCTTCGAGCCGTACGACCGTTTCCGTCACCGCGCGCGCAACGTCGATCGGACGATGGGCTCACTGCTCGCCGAGCTGACGCGGCTCCGCGCCGAGAACCTCGCGGAGATGCGCTCCTGGACGCTCGGCGCCGGGCAGCTCGACTTGCGCGCCACGCATCCGAGCCTGGGTCCGGTCACCCTCCGGCAGCTCCTCGCGGCGTGGGTGGTCCATGACCTCGAGCACATCGCGCAGGCCGCGCGTGTGATGGCGAAGCAGTACGGCGGCGAAGTCGGCCCCTGGGTCCCGTTCCTTCCCGTCCTTACCGACCATCCCGTGCCGCGATCGTAGCGGCCTCTACTCTTCGCGGACGTCGATGCCGAGCTGCCGGCACTTCTTGTAGAGGTGGCTGCGCTCGAGGCCGAGGCTACGCGCGGTATTGGTGACGTGCCCGCCCATCTGCTTCAACCTCTGGCGGATGACGTCGCGCTCGTACTGATCGACCAGCGCCGCGAGAGGTCCTTCGGCGGAAGGAGCACCCGCGGGCGGCGAGCCGGCGGCGCTCGCCGGAAGCGCCATGCGGACGTCATCCTCGCCCACGGGATCGGCGTCGCCCAGGATCAGGACGCGCTCGACGACGTTTCGCAGCTCGCGGACGTTGCCCTTCCAGGGCTGCTGCCGAAGCAAGGCGATCGCTTCCGTCGAGAGCTTTCGTGGCCTCCAGTGGTTGCGACGCGACGCGGCGGTCGCGAAGTGGGCGGCGAGGGCAGGGATGTCCGCGGCCCGATCGCGCAGCGGCGGCACGCCGATGGAGACGGTGTTGATCCGGTAGTAGAGGTCCTCTCGGAACCGGCTCGTGGATATCAGGGCATCGAGGTCCTGATTCGTCGCCGAGAGCACGCGTACGTCGACCTTGATCACGGCCGCTCCGCCCACGCGGGTGATCTCGCCATCCTGCAGCACGCGCAGGAGCTTCGCCTGCATGGGTGGCGTCATGTCCCCGATCTCGTCGAGGAACAGCGTGCCACCGTCAGCCTGCTCGAACCGCCCGCGGCGCTGCGCGACGGCGCCGGAGAACGCGCCTTTCTCGTGGCCGAACAGCTCGCTCTCCACCAGCTCCGCGGGTACGGCGGCGCAGTTCATCTTGACGAAGGACTGCGCGCGGCGCGGCGACAGCTCGTGGATGGCGCGCGCGATGAGCTCCTTGCCCGTGCCGTTCTCGCCGAGGATCAGGACGGGGGCGTCGGCGGCCGCCACGCGTTCCACGCGCCCGCGCACGGCCGCCATCGCCGGCGAGTCCCCGATGAGGGCCAGCTCGTCGGTCCAGTAACGCTTCAGCTCGGCGTTCTCGCGCTGAAGCCGGTCGAGGTGAAGGGCGTTTCGGAGGGTGAGCAGAAGACGGTCCAGGCCGACCGGCTTCTCGACGAAGTCGAGAGCCCCCAACCGCGTGGCCTTGATCGCGGTCTCGAGGCTCGCCTGTCCGCTCATCAATATGACCGGAACCTGCGGGGCCTTTTCGCGGGCCGCGGCCAGGAACTGCAGACCGTCCATCTCCGGCATCACGACGTCGGAGAGGATCGCGTCCACGGGCTCGTCGTCGAGCCGCGCCAGCGCGCGCGCCCCGGACGACGCCGTGATCGCGGTGTACCCCTCGAGGGCAAATGCGCGCGACAACGACGCCAGCGTGCCCTCGTCGTCGTCCACGATGAGAATTCTGGGTTTCAGGTCCTTGCCTCGCGCGGATTATCGCCCGGCAGGAACAGGGTGAAGGCGGTGCCCGCGCCGGGGGCGCTCGTGACCTCGATCCGGCCGCCATGGTCGGAGACGATCCCCTGCACGATGGCCAGGCCGAGCCCGGTGCCGCCGCGCTTGGTCGTGTAGTACGGCGTGAACAGTCGCGTGCGCTGCTCCTCGCTCAATCCGGGGCCGGTGTCCTCGACGTCGATGCGGACGCCATCGGGCTGGCGAGCGGTCCGAAGCGTCAGCGTGCCCGCGCCGTCCAGCGCATCGAGCGCGTTGCTGACCAGGTTGCCGAGAGCGCGCGCGAGCAGGTCGCGGTCCCCTTGGAGGAGGGGAAGATCGGTGGCGAGCTCGCGCCGGATCTCGACCGTGCCCGCGCGCGGCGCGTAAAGCCGGAGCGCCTGCTCGACGACCTCGTTCAACGACAGCGGCGCCGGTTGCGGCGCCGGCATCCGCGCGAACTGGCTGAACTCGTCGATGATCTTCCGCAGCGCGCGCAGCTCGTCGAGGATGGTCAGGCTCGAGTCGCGGAACAGGTCGGCCAGCTTGCGCCCGCTCGAATCGTCCTCGGCGACGCGGCGCAGCGTCTCGATCGAGAGCTGGATGGGGAAGATCGGGTTCTTCAGCTCGTGGGCCAGGCGCCGCGCCATCTCGCGCCACGCCGCCACCCGTTCGGCTTGCAAGACGCGTTCGCGCGACGTCGCCAGCTCCTCCGTCATGCGATTGAACGTGGCCGCGAGCTCGCCGATCTCGCCCGGCGCGCGGGTGTCGACACGGGCGGCGAGGTCCCCGGCGGCGACGCGGCGCGCTCCGCCAGCCAGCGCCCGTACCGGGGCCGCGAGCCGCGCCGACACCAGCGTCGCCGCGACCAGCGCGCCCAGCATCGCCACGAATGCAGCGATGAGGGTCGAGCGCCCGACGCCGCCCATGACCTCGACGATCGCGGACCGCGGGACGGCCACGACCAGCAGCAGCTCGGGGGCCAGGGCGCGCGCCCGCCAATGATAGGACTCGCCGCCGAGGGCGATCTCGCCGGCCGCGTCCGTGGATCCCGAGGGTCCCTTCGCCTGCGGTCCGCCCGTCCAACCCGCCAGCGGCGACTTCTCCCGCGCGATCCAGCGCGCGCCGCCGTTGTCCCGGATGGCGACTTCCGCGCCCATCAGCTCCGAGAGCTCGTCGAGCAGTGTGCCGTCGACGAGCGACCCGCCGCGGACGATCACGGGCTGCCCCTGCAACGATCCCGGGGTCTCCGCGACGAGGGCCAGGCGGTCCGCGGCCCCGTAACCTTCCGAAACCTTTTCGACGCGGAAGCGCGGCGCGCCCGCAAACGTCCGGTCCTGCTCACGCAGGCCGAAGCCCACCGGCCAATGCAGCGACGACAGGATCGTTCCATCGGCGCCGACGATCTCCAGCATGGGCAGGTCCCGGCGCTCGCCGGCCTCGATGGCGAGACCGGGAAGATCGACGTCGGCCGACTTCGGCAGGTCCTCCCGCGCGACCGCGGCCACACGCGTCCGGGCGACGTCCTCCATGCGCGCGAGGCGTCCCTCCACGGACGCGATGCCGTCCCGCAGGCGAGCGGAGGCGGTCCTCTCGAACGTGCGCGACAGAAGGATGAGGACGAGGGCGGCCAGCAGCAGGACCGGGGGCACCGCGACGGCGGCAAAGGCGCCGAGGAGGCGGCGGCGGATGCTGCCGCCGCGGCGCGGCTCGTCATCCCTCACGGCATGATCCAGGCGTCCTCGAGGCGGATGTGCCCGCCGCGGTCGACGGCCACGCCGTGCAGCCCCATGCGGCTCCGGTGCCCGATGGGCAACGCGGCCAGCGGGAGAACGACTGCCTCGCTGCCGCGCGAAGGCGCGAGCCACGCCAGCTCCTCCCGCGCGAGCAGCGGTTCCGGGATAGCGGGCGTCCACGCGACGAGACGGGCGGCGGCGCGCAGGGTCCAGACGTTGTCCGGGGAGACCTGGATCGCGGTGGCGTCGAGGCCCGCGGCCCCGAGATAGGCGACGACTCGCTGGCTGACCAGGGCGGGGACGTCGCTGCTGACGGCGAGCACCATCGAGATCTGCGCTGCGGCGGACCGCGACGCCGGCCGCGGGGACCTGGCCGGCCGCGCCGGAGCGGCGCCGGGCATCGCGCTCAGCAACAGCGGCGGAATGGGCGAGAGAATCGTGGCCCCGCCGGGCAGGAAGTTGCGGACCAGGTCTTCGCGGTCAATTGTGGCGTCCACCGCTCGCCGAACTTCCAAGCGCGCGAGGGATGGATGGTCTGGATCGAGGATGAGCAGGAGCGTCGCCGCGAGGGGCCCGGGACCTATCGCGGGCGCGAGGTCGACGCCGTTCCCGGACCCGGAGCTGCCGGCGAGTTGAACCGCGATCGCGTCCAGGAAGGGGCGGCCCCGAACGTGCGCCGGAAACGCGACCGCGGCCAGAGTGCCGCGGATGGGGGAGGCGGTCGTGGGAACGAAAGGTCCCGCACCCGCCCCACGCGCGCTGGTGATGGCGGCATCCGCGGCGGCCAGTAAGGAAAGCGTGGAACCCGATGGGTCCCGGACCCGGACCACGAGCGTCAGCGCGTCGGCGACCACGAGGCCGGGGAGAGCGTCCGTGGCGCGATCGCGGTACGCGCGACCTCCATCCACTCGCGCCGCCCATCCTGCAGCCGCGGCCGATGGCGAGCGCAGGTAGCGCCGCAGCGAACGCGCGGCGTCGGCGGCCGTAATCGGCGCGCCGTCATGGAAGACCGAATCCGGCCGGAGCCGGATGGCCCACTCCCGCCCGTCTGCCGCGGAGGCCCACGATTCGGCCAGCGCGGGTTCCGGGAGCTCGTTCCGAAGAACGACGAGGCGCTCGTGGACGAGCGCCGAGAGGAACCGCGCGCCGGCCCCGTGCGCGGGCGCAGGGTCGAATCGCGCCGGCATCTCGACGATCCCCACCGTCATGCGGCCGCCGTACACAGGGCCGAGTGCTGCCCCGACCACAGCGGCGATCGCGATGGCGATGACGACGAGCGCCGCCACCGTGGCGCTCGCCCTAGGGCTGTTCACGTGCGATCTCCATGACCACGATACGGTGCCCGCCGCCTTCGGCGATCCCGGTGGCGACGGTGGCCCGATCGCTGCTGACGAGGGCCGCCACGGCGGTCACCGCGGCCGGGGCGGGGAACGTCGCGACGATCGTCCCCCGCGCGGCGCCGCCATGGATGGACAGGCTGTCGCCGGCGCCTGCGGGCTGCGCCGACGAGACGATCCACACACCCGGCCAGAGCAAGGCCGCCGCGCTGCCGACGGAATGCGCGCTCCATCCGGCGCCCTCCACCCCGAGCCGCCCATCGGGCGCGATCGCCCACGGCGTTTCACCGGCGGTCGCGCGAAGGTGCGGCCCGTTCCCCAGCCCCGGTACCGTGACATCGATCAGGTTCGTTCCAGGCCGGAACCGCGCTCCCTGCGGCGAGCCCCGAAAGGGAAGGGCGGCTGAGCGCTGGGTCTCCTTCAGACGGCCACCCTCGATCGTGAACAGGACCGCGCCGGGTGCGACGTTCGCGCTCACCCAGAACGACGAGTCGCCGGCGTCGGAGACGATCATGCCCGCGGGGGCGCGGACGGCGAGTGTCGCTTCCATCGGGAGCTGATCGATGCGGCGCAGGGTACCGGAGTCCTGCTCGTACACGGCGACGCTATCGGTCAGCAGAACGGCGATCCGACCCTCGCCGACAAAGGCGAGATCCAGCACACGCCCAGGGGCAGGCGTGGCGGCGACCGCCGTCCCCATGGCGAGGCGAATCGAATCGCCGGCTGCGTCCGCGGAAGCGATCACCGCGAGCAGCGCTGCTCCCAGAGGCGCGCGCACGCGGAAGCATATCGTGGGCCGCATCAACCCCCGCACCGCGCGGCCTGACGTATCCTTTGAAAGCATGTCCACGACGACGACGGTAACGGGAAAACTGATCGCCGACCTGACGGCGGCCATGAAGGCGAAGGACGCGGCCAAGACGGGCGCGCTGCGGATGGCCAAGGCCGCCTTGATGAACCGCGAGATCGACAAGAAGAGCCCGCTCGACGACGCCGAGGCGCTGGCGGTGATCCGCGGACTCGTGAAGCAGCGCGAGGACTCCATCTTCCAGTTCCGCAAGGCGAACCGGCCGGAGCTGGTCGAGAAGGAAGAAGCCGAGCTGACGGTGCTGCGCGCCTATCTGCCGGCAGAGGCCTCGGACGAGGAGATCGAGAAGGCGGTGGAGCAGGCCATGACGGAAACTGGCGCATCCTCGGCGAAGGACATCGGCAAGGCCATGAAGGCGGCCATCGCGGCACTCGCCGCCACCGGCAAGCCCGCGGATGGCAAGCGCGTCAACGATGCCGTCCGCAAGCGGCTGAGCGCCTGAAGCGATGAAGGAATCGATCCGCAAGGTCGGCCAGCGCTTCATGATCGGCTTCGACGGCCTCGAGGCCTCGGCGGACGCGAAGCGCCTGATCCGCGACTACGGCGTCGGCCAGGTCATCTACTTCGCGCGCAATGTCGCGAATCCCGAGCAGGTCGCGGAGCTGTCCCGCGAGCTGCAGACCTTCGCCCGCGAATGCGGGCAGGAGCTTCCGCTGGTCATCGGCGTCGACCAGGAAGGCGGCCGGGTGGCGCGGATGGGCCCGCCGTGGACGGTATGGCCGCCCCTGCGCGCGCTCGGACGCCTCGACTCCGAGGACCTGGCGCGCCGCATGGGCGAGGCGCTGGCGCAGGAGTGCCTGTCCGCCGGGATCAACTGCGACTTCGTGCCGGACCTCGACGTCGACACCAACCCCGACAACCCCATCATCGGCAACCGCTCCTTCGGCACCGATCCCGATCTGGTCGGCCGCCTGGGCGCGGCGATGATCCGCGGCCTGCAGGGAAAGCGTGTCATCGGATCGGCCAAGCATTTCCCCGGTCACGGAGACACCGACAAGGACTCGCACCTCGAGCTGCCCGTCGTGGACCAGCCTCGCTCGCGGCTGTACGAGGTCGAGATCAAGCCCTTCTGGAAGGCGATCGAGGCCGGCGTGGCCACGGTGATGATGGCTCACGTGCTCTACACCGACCTGGACCCGGACCTGCCGGCGTCGCTGTCGCCGCGCGTCGTGGACGCCATTCTGCGGCGCGAGCTGCGGTACGACGGCGTCGTGATGACGGACGACCTCGAGATGAAGGCGGTGGCCGCCCGGTGGGCGCCGGGTGAGTCGGCCGTGCTCGCGATGAAGGCGGGATGCGACGTCGTTCCCGTGTGCGGCATCAACCCTCATACGCAGGTCGAGGCGATCGAAGGCGTCATCCGCGCCCTCGAGGACGAGCAGCTCAGCTGGGACTCCCTCGACACCGCGTGCACGAGGGTGCGCCGCATGAAGGAGCGCTTCCTGCTGCCGTATCGCGATCCGTCCCCGAAGGAGGCGCGCCAGTCCGCCGGCCTCGGGGAGTGGGGCGCGCTGGCGCTCGAGATCTCCGAGCGGGGCGGCGAGCCGATGCGCTTCCCGTGGAGCGCGCCGTCGTCATGAGCCGGCCGTGAAGTGGACGCGGCCGCGCGCCCTGCGGCCCGGCGACAAGATCGGTGTCTGCGCCCCGTCGAGCGCCGTCGACGTCGACGGGCTCGATCGGGGCGTGGCCGCCCTCCAATCGATCGGCTTCGAAGTTGCCGTTGGCGACGCGGTTCGGACGCATCGGCACTTCAAGGCCGGGACGGTCGATGCTCGCCTGCGCGATCTGCAGTCGTTCTGGGATGACGACTCCGTCGCCGGCATCGTCGCCGCGCGCGGGGGCGGCGGGGGGGCCTGGGTCTTCTCCGGCCTCGACGGAGCAGCGATGGCCGCGCGCCCGAAGGTCTTCGTGGGTTACAGCGACCTCACGTTTGTCCACTCGCTGCTGAACGGCCACGGCCTGGTGACCTTCCACGGGCCCATGGTCGCCAGGCACGACTTCGCGGACGGTTTGTGGGACGAAGCGAGCTTCCGGTCCGCCGTCTTCGGGGAGGCGCCGTATGCGACCCCTCCCGAGGACATGATGGTGCTGAGGCCCGGCACCGCGGAAGGCCGGCTCCAGGGCGGTTGCATCTCGATCCTCGCTTCCGGGGCGGGAACCCCGCTTGCGATGAAGCCGGATCCCGAAGGAACGATCCTTTTCCTCGAGGATTTGCAGGAGCAGCCCTACCGCATCGACCGCCATCTCTTCCAGCTCCGCGCCTCGGGCGCCTTTGACGGGGCGCGGGGAATCGTCTTCGGCGACATGCAGGACTGCAATCCTCCCGCCGGGGCCGACTACACCCTCACGGATGTCATCCTCGACGCCCTCGCGGGGATCGATGTGCCCATGGCCATCGGCCTGTCGAGCGGCCACACCCGCAATCGAAACGTCACCCTGCCTTTCGGCGCCCGCGCCCGCCTGACCTGCGGCGACGACGCGCACCTGGAGATCCTGGAGGCTTCGGTCCTATGAAGATCCACATGTCGGCGATCGCCGGAACGGCGATGGCGTCCCTGGCCGGCCTGCTGCGCGAGCGTGGGCACGAGGTGACGGGATCCGACCAGGACATCTATCCTCCGATGTCGACCCAGCTCGAGGACCTCGGCATCCCGGTGCGGTCTCCCTATGCCGCCGAGAACGTTCCCGCGGACGCGGAAGTCGTCGTGGTGGGAAATGCGCTGTCCCGCGGCAACCCCGAGGTCGAGACGGTGCTCGACCGGAAGCAGCGCATGTCGAGCCTGCCCGCGATGCTCTCCGAGGAGTTCATCCGCGGGCGGACGTCGCTCGTCGTCTCCGGCACCCACGGCAAGACGACGACGACGAGCCTGCTCGCCCACCTGCTGCACCAGGCGGGCAAGGACCCGTCGTTCCTCATCGGTGGCGTCCCCAAGGATTTCGATCGCAGCTACCGGCTGAGCAAGGGCGAGTTCTTCGTCGTGGAGGGGGACGAGTACGACTCCGCGTTCTTCGACAAGCGGCCGAAGTTCCTGCACTACCTGCCCGACATCGCAATCATCGGCAACATCGAGTACGACCACGCGGACATCTATCCGGATCTGGCCGCGGTGCAGCGGGTGTTCGTGCAGCTCATGAACATCGTGCCCCGCCGCGGCCTCATCGTCGCCGGGCTCGAGACGCCGGCGCTGCGCGAGCTGCTGCCGCGTTCGCATTCGCCGGTGGAAACTTTCGGACTGAGCGAAGGAGCGGATTGGCGCGCCGTCGACGTCGCGGTGAAGGATGGGGGCTGGGGCTTCCGGCTCCTCCTGCGCGGCAAGGACCTGGGCGAGTTCAAGCTCGGCCTCGGGGGCGAGCACAACCTCCGCAACGCGCTGGCCGCGCTCGCCGTCTGCAACGCCGTCGGGGTCACGCCCGATTCCGCGCGCGCCGCGCTGGCCGGTTTCGCGGGCGTGAAGCGGCGCCTCGAAATCCGTGGCCGCGAGCGCGGGATCGTCGTCTACGACGATTTCGCGCATCATCCGACCGCGGTTCGCGAGACGCTGCGCGCGCTGCGGGCGGCGGCGCCTCCCGGTCCTGGCCGCCTGATCGCGGTGTTCGAGCCCCGCTCGTACACCTCGCGCACCCGCGTCTTCCAGGAGGACTTCGCCCGCGCTTTCCAGGACGCGGACCAGATCCTGGTCGCCTCCGCGCACATGCCGGGCAAGGTCCCCGAAGGCGAGCGCATCTCCGAGCACGAGCTCGTGCGCGCCATTGCCGAGCTCGGCCGCGACGCGCGGTTCGTGGGGACGGTCGACGACATCGTCGCCCATCTGGGCCGCGACCTCCGCGAGGGGGACCGCGTCGTCATCCTCTCGAACGGCGGATTCGGCGGCATCCACGAGAAGCTGCTGGCCGCCATCGCCGCCCGACGCTGACAGTCCGCGAACCGTCATGGACCGTGGAAGCCCCCTTCCCGGTGTGGTATACCGTGCCGTCGGTTGATCGCGGCTTCAAATGGTTGACCAAGGAGGACGAATGAAGCGGTGGCAGCTTTACCTCGCGCTGTCGATGGCGCTCGCGGCGGTGGTTCCCGCGGGGGCGCAAACCAGCGGCGGCACGGTGTCGGGCTCGCTCGTGGACGAGTCCGGCGCGGCGCTTCCCGGCGCGAACGTCCAGCTCATCGGGCCCGGCGCCAACAAGTTCGCGGTCAGCGGAAACGACGGCCGGTACACCTTCACCGGGGTTCCCGCGGGGACGCACCGGGTGACGGCCACCCTGGTCGGCTTCAGCTCGGAGACGCACACCGTCGAGGTGGCGGGCTCGAGCGCGGTCGAGGTCCCCTCGGCGACCCTCAAGATCACGCTTCCCGGCGAAGAAGTCGTCGTCACCGCCAGCAAGGCGGAATCGTCGCTCGTCAATGCCCCCGCGACGATGAGCGTCGTGAGCAGCGAGACGATCGAGACCTCGCCCGCGCAGAACTACGGCGACCTTCTTCGCTCCGTGCCCGGCCTGAACGTCATCCAGATGTCCGCCCGCGACATCAACATGACCAGCCGCCAGGGCACGTCGACGCTGTCCAACTCGCAGCTCGCGCTCCTCGACGGCCGCTCGATCTACCTCGACTTCTTCGGTCTGATCCTCTGGGACTTCGTGCCTTCGAATCCGTCGGACATCAAGCAGATCGAGGTCGTGCGCGGCCCCGCGTCGGCGGTCTGGGGCGCCAATGCGCTCACCGGCGTGGTGAACATCATCACCAAGACCCCGCGGGAATCGCCGGGGGGCAGCGTCACCTTCAGCGGGGGCACCTTTGACCGCGAGGAGGGCGACTCCGGCCAGTCGTACGGTGTCTCGGCCTCTTACTCCGCGGCGCCCAACGATCGCTGGTCCTACCGGCTCTCCGGGGGCTACTTCCAGTCCGGCGCGTACTCACGGCCGACCGGCCGCATCGTGGCGTCGACGCATCCCCTGGACAGCTCGATCCGCACCGGCGGCGGCACCTATCCGAACTTCGAGAACCAGGGCACGAAGCAGCCCAAGATCGACCTCCGCGTCGACCAGGAGCTGACCAGCGGCGGGCGCTTCACCTACTCCGGCGGGTACGCGGGAACAGAGGGGATCGTCCACACCGGCATCGGCCCCTTCGACCTGCAGTCCGGCTCGTACATGAACTACGGGCGCGTGGGATTCGCCCAGGGCGGCCTCCGCGTCGCCGCCTTCCTGAACAACTTCGACGGCGAGGCGCCGAACCTGCTGGCCCGGGACGCCAGCGGCACCCCCATCCAGCTGAACTTCAAGACCCAGACCTACGACCTCGATGCCGGGTACACGCACGTGGTGCTCGGGAACCACATCCTTTCCTACGGCGGCAATGCGCGGCGCAACAACTTCGACATCACCATCGCGCCGCAATCGGAGGACCGCACGGAGCTCGGCGCGTACTTCCAGGACGAGATCTTCTGGGACAAGTTCCGCCTGTCGCTCGGCGGACGCGTGGACAAGTTCGGCAACATCGACGATCCGATCTTCTCCCCCCGCGTCACCGCTATCTTCAAGCCCGTCCCGGCCCACGCGTTTCGCCTGTCGTTCAACCGCGCGTTCCGCTCGCCGTCGACCATCAACAACTTCCTGGACGTCACCTTCGCGCAGCCGATCGACCTGAGCGCCTTTGCCGCCGCGGTGCCGGCGCCGCTGCAGCCGTTCTTCCGCGCGCCCTTCCCGCTGCCGGTGCGCGCCGTGGGCAGCGACATCGACGAACCGTCGTTCGCCGGACGCGACCGCGACGGCCTCGTCGAGGAGTCGCTCACCGCCTACGAGATCGGGTACACGGGAACGCTGGCGGGGCGGACGACCGTGGGCGCGGCGTTCTACATCAACGACACCGACGACAACATCAACTTCATCGCCAGCCCCGGCGTCGGCCAGTTCCAGGTGCCCTTCTACACCCCCCAGGCGCCCCCGCCCGGGTTCCCGAACGTGGCTGTCGGCGGCATCCCGCTGTCGTCCTTTGTGGTCGGCGCCCTCCAGCAGCGGGGCATCCTGCTGCCGCGGAACCTGACCTACATGAACATCGGCAAGATCCGGAACAAGGGCGTCGAGCTGTCCGTCGACCACACGTTCGCCCGCAACTGGTCGGCGTTCGCGAACTACTCGTGGCAAGCCGAGCCGGAGCCGCTGGACGATGTGGGAAGCCCCGAGCGTTATCCGACGTCGGAGATCTCGCTGTCGCCCGCCAACCGCGTGAACGCGGGCCTCGGGTTCAACAACGATCGGTTCCTCGGCAGCGGGTCGGTGAACTGGGTCGACGACGCGTTCTGGGTCGACGTGCTCGACGCCAGCACCCATGGGCCCACGGACGCCTTCACGATGGTGAACGCGACCTTTGGGGTGAAGTGGGGCAGCAACGGCCGCGTCGTCACCTCCATCAAGGGCACCAACCTGCTGAACGAGTCGATCCAGCAGCACATCTTCGGGGACATCCTGAAGCGCTCGCTGCAGGCCGAGCTGCGCTTGCGCTTCTAGCCGATCAGTCTTTCGCGCCGCGTCTTGCGGGGGATCGCCCAGGCGATCCCCCGTTTTGTGTTCGGCGCGACCATTTACGGGGGGGGTCGACGACAGCACCGCCCGCTCACGCGACTAGAACAGCGTGTAGATGAAGGGCGCGACGGCGGTGCCCTGGGTCAGGACCACGAGCAGGCCGAGCAGGCCGAGCATCAGCACGATCGGTCCCAGCCACCACTTCTTCCGCACGCGCATGAAGGACCACAGCTCGCCGATGATGCCCAGCTTCTCGCGGGTTTCTTCGAATGCCATCGCTACCTCTTGCGGTCTAGTCCAGCTCGTACTGGGTGCGCCAATCGACGTGCTCGCGCAGCGCGGGCTGCTCCTTCTTGTCGAGAAGGAAGGATCCGAGAACGAGATGATCCATGTTCGTGCGCATGAAGCACAGATATGCGTCGCTGGGCGTGCACACGATCGGCTCCCCACGGACGTTGAACGAAGTATTGATGATGATGGGCACGCCGGTGATCCGGTCGAACTCCGCGATCAGGTCGTAGTAGAGCGCGTTCTGCTCACGGGTCACCGTCTGCAGGCGGGCCGAGTTGTCGACGTGGGTGACGGAGGGGATGACGCGCTTGCCTTCGCGGACCTGCGCCACCAGGAGCATGTACGGGCTCTCGCAGTCGATGTCGAACCACTCCGCCGCCTTGTCGGCCAGGACGGAGGGCGCGAAGGGACGGAAACCTTCGCGGAACTTGATCTTCTGGTTCAGCGTGTCCCGCATGTTCGGGTCGCGCGGGTCGGCGAGGATGCTGCGCCCGCCCAGCGCCCGCGGGCCGAACTCCATCCGCCCCTGGTACCAGCCGATGACGTTTCCCTCCGCGAGAAGGCGCGCGGTCTCGGAGAGCAGCTCCGCGCGCGGTAGCCGGCGGTGGGGGATCTCGTGCGCCGCGAGGTACTGGGCGATCTGGTCGTCCTTGTACTCAGGGCCCAGGTACGCATGGGCCCATGGCTTGCCCCGCGGCTCCTTCTCGATGGTGTTGTACAGGTAATGCGCGACCCCGACCGCGCCGCCCGCGTCGCCGGCGGCCGGCTGGACGAACAGCTCCTTGATGGGCGTCTCGCGGATCACCCGGCCGTTGGCGACGCAGTTCAGCGCCACGCCCCCGGCCATGCAGAGATTCGTGAGGCCCGTCTCGCGGTGGATGTAACGCACCATCTTCAGCACGACTTCCTCGCACACCTTCTGCACCGAGGCGGCGATGTCGAACTCGCGCTCCGTCATCCAGCTCTCGGGCTTGCGCGGCGGGCCCCCGAAGAACTCGCTGAAGGCGCCGTTGGTCATGGTCAGCCCGTAGTCGTATGCGAAGTACTTCATGTTGAGCTTGAACGAGCCGTCTTCGTTCATGTGGACCATGTCGCTCATGATCCGGTCGAAGTGCACCGGCTTTCCGTAGGGCGCAAGCCCCATGACCTTGTACTCGGCGCTGTTGACTTTGAAGCCGAGGTAGTACGTGAAGGCGCTGTAGAGCAGCCCGAGCGAATGCGGGAAGCGGATTTCCTTGAAGAGCGTGATGTCCGTACCGCGCCCGACCCCGAAGCTCGCCGTGGCCCACTCGCCGACGCCGTCGACGGTCAGGATGGCCGCTTCCTCGAATGGCGAGACGAGGAAAGCCGATGCCGCGTGGCTCATGTGGTGCTCGGCGAACAGGATCGGACCCTTGTACGGACGCAGCTCCTTGCGGATGATCGACGGCATCCACAGCTTCTCGTGGATCCAAAGCGGCATCGCCTTGCGGAACGAGTTGAACGAGCGCGGGAACGTGGCGACGTAGGTCGACAACATGCGCTCGAACTTCAGCAGCGGTTTGTCATAGAAGCCGACCGCGTCGAGGTCGCCGGGGCCGATGCCGGCCTCCTCGAGGACGTACTTTACGGCGTTGGCCGGGAACGCCGAGTCATGGCGCTTGCGGCTCAGCCGTTCCTCCTGGCAGGCCGCGATCACGACCCCATCGCGGAGCAGGGCGGCCGCGGAGTCATGGTAGAAGCACGACAGGCCCAGGACGTGCGTCGGCATCAGAACTGGTGGCGCGTGGAGGCGCGTGGACCGAGCGGGTTGGGCTCATGGTCGCGCCAGAACGATGCCTCGGGGGCCAGCCCGCGGTCGAGCGGATCCTTCCCGAAAAGCTTCATCCCGATGCCCACCAGCGACACGGACAGGAAGTACACGAAGGAAAGGATCACTGCGGTCCAGATGCTGCCGATGAACACGAAAGCGGCGGTCCACTTCCGGTAGGCGGCAGAGCGCGGAGCGATGCGGCGGAAGATCAGCTCGACCACCAGGACGGTGGTGGCGAGGCCGAGCAGCACCTTGTTGTGGAGGGGCAGTCCCGCCGCCCAGGAGAGGGGATTAGGCAAACCCCAATGATAGGGCTCGCCCTGGAGGCGGTCAAACCGGCCGCGGTCAGGTGATCACCTTGCGGGGTCTTTGCGGTGAACGCCGAATTGCAGAGTTCCCGGCCCCGGGCCATCTTCGTTAACCCGCGCGCCGCAGACGAAGACGCGCGACCAGAACTAGCTAGCTAGCCCGGCTTCCGGGCCGCGAGGGTGCGCTTCAGGGCGGCCGCCTTCTTCTCGCCCATGCCGGGCAGGGCCTGGAATCGGCCGTCCTCGATCGCGGCGGAGAGCTCCTGAGCCGAGCGGACGCCAAGCCCCGTCCAGATCCGGCGCACGCTGGCGTGCCCGAGACCGGGCAGCCGCAGCAGCTCGAGGACGCCGCGGGGCACTTCGTCGAGCAGCTCGCGGTGCAGCGACGAGGACCCGTCGCGGACGATCTCGGCGAGGGTCGCGGAGATGCCCTCGCCGACTCCCGAAACCCCCGTCAACGGCTGGCCCCGGCGCAGCATCCCGGCCACGTCGAGATCGCTGGCCTCGACGCTCTCCCCGGCCACGCGGTAGGACCGGATGCGGAACGGGTTCTCGTCCTTGATCTCGAGCAGGTCCGCGATCTCGTGCAGCACGCGCGCAAGCGATCGGTTGTCCATCGCTACCTAGCGCGGCGGAGTTTCCATCGGGAGCGTGATGGTGAACGCGCTGCCCAGGCCGAGCGCGCTCGTGAACTCGATGCGGCCGCCGTGGTCCTCGACGATCTTCCGCGTGATGGCCATGCCCAGCCCGACGCCGCGCGGCTTCCCATGGGTGAAGAAGGGCTCGAAGATGCGCGGCAGCAGCTCGGCGGCGATGCCGTGACCGGTGTCCTGGACCTCGATCTCGACCTCGCCCGGGCGTTCCCGCGACCGTACGGTCAGCGTTCCTCCCGAGGGCATGGCGTCGGCCGCGTTGGTGGCGATGTTCAGCAGCGCGCGCACCATGCGATCGGCGTCGACGATCAGGATCCCGCGAAAGGCAAGGTCCGATCGGAAGATCACCCCGCGCTCGCCGAGGTCCCGTTCCACGAGCCGCTGCATCCGGGCGATGAGGTCCTGCATCCCGATGCGCTTCCGGCGCAGGCGGGGGGTGCCGCCGCTGGTGAACTCGAGGATCTCGTCGATCATCGCGCTCATCCGCTCCGTCTCCTCGAGCACGAGGTGCGCGCACTCCTTCCGCCGCGCGGGGCCGATGTCCATCTCCTCGATCATCGCCGCGTAGCCGCGGATGGACGTCATGGGATTGCGGAAGTCGTGGACGATGGTCGAGATCATCCGGCCGACGGTGGTGAGCCGCTCCGAGCGGATGCGGTCCTGGAGCAGCTCGAAGTTGTGAAGGGTGGTCGCAGCGAGGCCGGCCAGCACGTCGAGGAGCTCGCGGGTGTCCGTGGACAGCGGGGGAGGGTCGACGAAGAGCACCCAACCGAACAGCGCGCCCGCCCGCTCGATGGTGATCGGCAGCACGCGCGACGGCAAGCCGGCGGGGAGCCCTGTCGACTTGCGCGACCGGAGGTCGCCGAGGGCGGTTTCGATCGCCTGGCGCGCCTCGACCGGGAAGGGCGCCGCGGCGGGGGCGGACCACCACGGGCGCTCGTGCGTCCCGACCTGGGCCACGACCTCGGCGCGGGCGACGCCCGCGATGTTGCGCGCCGCCTCGGCGACCAGCGCGAGCACGCGGTCAGGCTCGGTGACGGTGTCGAGCCCGCGGGCCAGGGCATGCAGGCTGTGCAGCTCGCGGCTGCGCCGCTCGAGACGGCGGTGCTCGGCGAGAAAGGCCTCGTCCACCTCGCCCGGCCGCGGCAAAGCCATCTCCGGCTTGTAGCATGGCCCCACACTCCCGGCAATGGCGGAGGGCATCGTCTGTGACGGGGATCTATAATCCGCGTCATGGCGCCCGAGACCGCGCGACCCGAGCGCGAGATCCGCTCCGAATTCCTCCGCGGCCAGATGCGCCAGTGGATGGACGAAGTCGTGGCGGCGGGGAAGACCCGCGACCTCTTCGAGCTCGAGATGTGGCTGCGGAGCTTCGAGAGGTTCTTCCGGATCAAGAACCAGCCGCTCTCCGAGAAGGAGACGCGGCAGCTCGCCCTGCGCAACTGGTCGGAGGAGCTGCGGCTCGTCGACAACGTGATGCTGCGGACGATCCAGCTCTGCTCCGCGATCCTGACCGAGGACCACGTCAACCTCACGCGGTTCGACAAGTACCTCGAGGGATATCTCAAGAAGGACGACGCCGTCGATCCTTACATCGAGAAGCTGATCCGGCAGTCGACGCCGGAGGCCGGGCTGACCTTGCTGCGCGACTCGCTGGAGGACGTCCACGTCCTGCTCGCCGACCTCACCCGGCTCTCCCGTGTCCAGTACGGCACCTTCACCTCGGTCGGGAAGATGCTGTACCGCGAGATCCGGCGCGGCCACCTGCTGGCGCTTCTCATCGACAAGAAGTTCAAGCCCATCCACGACAAGATCCACAACACCGCCATCGCGGCCGTCGTGCACGGGATCGAGGACCCGCTGGTCCGCAAGCAGGCGGCGAAGGTCTTCCTCGAGTTCTTCCGGATGCTCCACTATCTCGAGTTCGCGGATCCGGCCCGCTCCAGCGACGAGACGGTCCGCAACTCGATCCTGGTCTTCTCGCTCATCACCTCGGAGATGCGGCTGCTGCTCGCCTACGTCGAGCGCCGGGCCATCAAGGCGACGGAGCCGGGGACGCCGCTCAACGAGCTTTACGACTCGTTCGTGTACTGCCTGCCGTTCGAGCTGAAGAAGGTGGTGAACACGGAGCTCCTCGACATCTCCGCCGCCCGCCAGCCCGACATCGTCCGCGCCCGCGTCGAGAACAGCCACGGCATCCTGAAGGACTGCTTCCAGCAGTCGGTCGTGCAGATGGCGCAGGCCCTCGACTCGAAGGTGCAGGGGCTCGACATCTTCCCGGACTTCACCGCCAAGCTCGAGCAGTCGGTGATGCTGCGGGACAACCTCGCGAAGCTCATCGGCGCCGTGCGCGTCTTCCAGTCCGCGCGCGACGAGGCGTCGGCCCAGGGCATGAAGACACAGATCTCCGCCTTCTACGACCACAGCATGAAAGACCTGATGTACCGCGACTGGTCGGGCTTCGAGCTCTTCTTCATCGAGATCCTGAAATGCTCGAGCCTGCCCGCGCTGACGCAGATCGGCCATCGCTTCGAGACGTTCCTCGTGACGCTGTACCGCGAGGTGCAGAAGCGCGCCATCCTGCAGTCGGCGCCGCCGAGCGACGCCGTGATGACGCTCGACCTGGCCTGACCGGGACCAGGCGCCCACTCGTGAACCTGATGAGCCGGCTCGCCGGCGTCGAGCCCGGCGAAGGCCGCACGGCGGGCCTGATGCTGGCCCATTCGTTCTTCATGGGCCTTGCCACCGTATTCTTCGAGACCGCGGCCAGCGCGCTCTTCCTGGCCCGCTTCGGGTCGGCCAGTCTGCCCTACGTTTACGTGGCGGCCGCGCTGCTAAACACCGCGGCGGGGCTCGCGTACACACGTCTGGCCCGCCGGACCGCGTTCGCGCGCCTGATGGGCGGCACGTTGTGGGTGCTCGTGGGATCGGTCGTCCTCCTGCGCGTGGGCCTGACCATGACCGGAGCGGCGGCGCTCACCTTCTTCCTGCTCGTCTGGTATCGCGCGATCTCCATCCTCACCGACCTCGAATACTGGGCGGTCGCGGCGCGGCTGTACGACGTCCGCCAGGCGAAGCGGCTCTTCCCGGTGATCGGGACGGGCGAAGTCGTGGCCCGGATCGCTGGATCTTTCGCGGTGCCGCTGCTCGTCTTCACCCTGGGGGTGGAGAACCTTCTGACGCTGTCCGCGGCCGCGCTGGTCGCGTGCCTGGCCATCGTCGGCATCGTCCTGCGCGGGCTCGGCGCCGAGCCGGCGCCATTCGCCGGTCCCGAGCAGGTTCCGCGGCGCGGCGTTGGCGAGCTGCTGCAGGACCGGTACGTGGCGACGCTGGTGGGGGTCGCGGCCCTCGGCGTGCTGGCGAAGTATCTCGTCGACTTCGCGTTCCTGGAGCAGATGCGCTCACGGTACGCGGACGCGACGACTCTCGCCGCCACGTTTGCCGTGTTCTCCGGCGGAACGCAGGCGCTGAGCCTGCTCACGCGGTTGTTCGTGGCCGGTCCGCTCTTGCGCCGCCACGGCGTGCGCGCGGGACTGCTGGTCCTACCCGTCACCCATCTCGCCTGCACCGCTCTCGTCGTCGCCGCGGGGTGGATCCCCGCCCTCGACGCCGTCGTCTTCTGGCTCGTCCTCGCCAACCAGGGCATCTACAAGACCCTCAAGCACCCCATCGACAACCCTTCGTTCAAGGTCCTCTACCTGCCGCTCCGCCGCGACGAGCGGCTCTCCACGCAGATCGCCGTGGAAACGATCGTGACCCCGTTGACCATCGGCATCGCCGGGGGCCTGATGCTGCTCTTCACGCGCGTCGTCGCGTACGACCCGTCGGTCTTCGCTTGGGCGATGCTGGCCGCGTTCGCGGCCTGGGCGGCGCTGGGCGCGCGCGCGGGGCACGAGTACGCGGAGGCGCTGCTGCGCGCCTTGCGCGGACGTATCGTGGACGACACCCCGTTCCTCTATGGCGATGCGCGCAGCCTGGCCGTCCTGAAGAGCACGCTGACCAGCGAGCGTGCGGCCGACGTCCTGTTCGCACTCGGCCTCCTCGAAAAAGCGGGCGATCCCGAGGTTCCGGCGATCGTTGCGCGACTGCTCGGCCACCCGTCCCCCGAGGTGCGGCGGTCGATGTTGGCGCGGGTCGAGGCGGCCCGCATGTTCGCCACCCTGCCCGTCATCTTGCGCACGGCGACGAGCGATCCCGTGCCGGCAGTGCGCGCGGCGGCGCTCCGGACCCTGTCGATCCTCGCCGGTCGCGATGCCTGGTCCGTGCTGGAAGGAGCGCTGGCGGACCCCGACCCGGAGGTCCGCCGGGGAGCGCTCGCGGGCCTCGTCGCCGGCGGCGCGCCCGCGGCGGATCGTAAGCTCCAGGAAATGGCGCTGGCGGGGGATCCCATCGAGCGCGGCGTCGCGGCGCGTGTCCTGGGGGAAGGTGCGCCGTCCGATTTCCGCGTCGATCTCCTGCGGGTGCTTCTCGCCGATCCTCGCGCCGACGTCCGCCGCGTCGCTCTGCAATCGGCAGGCCGGGTGAAAGCAGGCGCCCTGTGGCCCATCGTCTCCGCGAGCCTCGCCGACCCGTCGTGCCGCGCATCCGCGGCCTCGGCCATCGTCGCCGGCGGTGATGCCGCCGTCGGTGAAGCGAAGGCTCTTTTTGCGTCCGGCGCTCCTGCTTCCGTGTTGCGGCAGGCGGCCGTCATTGCCGGGCGCATCGCGACACCGCGCGCGGCGGAGGCGCTGCTGCCGCACATCGGTCGTCGCGCTTCCAGCGTGCGGGAGGCGGTCCTCGGCGGGATCCGCGCCAGTGGCGGGGCGGTCGCGACCGAGTTGGTCGAGGATCGGATCCGCGACGAGGTTCGCATCGCGGCCTGGGCCAGCGCCGCCTGGCGGGACCTGTCGGGGATGGCGAGGGCGGATCTCCTCCGCGAAGCGTTGAAGGCGGAGGTGGTCGCGGCGCGGCGGCGCGTGCTCCTGCTTCTCGAGATGATGGGCGATCCAGCCGGTATCCAGAGGGTCCGCGACGCGCTGGCGCACGGCGCGCGCGAAAAGCGCGCTTACGCGCTCGAGGTGCTGGACGTCACCCTCCCCGGATCGGTGCGCGCCCTCGTGCTGCCGCTCATGGAGGATCTGGCGCCGGGCGACCGGGCGGAGCGGCTCGGGGCCCGGTTCGACAATCCGCCCGCGTCACCCGAGCAGCGCGTGGAGGAGGCGATCGCGGGGACCGAATCGGATCTCGCGCCATGGACGACGGCGTGCGCGCTGATGGCGGCGGGCAAGCTGGGAGCTGGGGAGTCGGCGCCAGGAGGGATGACGATGCTGACCATCGAGAAGGTGATCTGCCTCAAGGCGGTGCCGATGTTCGCCGAGGCCTCGGAGGAGATTCTTGCCGACGTTGCGGCCATCCTCGAGGAGCGCGAGGTGCGGGCGGGGCAGGTCGTCTTCGAAAAGGGCGAGGCCGGCGACAGCCTCTACGTGATCGTGCACGGGCAGGTGCGCGTCTACGACGGCGACCGCACGATCACCCACCTCGGGGAGCACGACATCTTCGGCGAGCTTGCGCTGCTCGATCCCGAGCCGCGCCTGGCGTCGGTGGCGGCGGTGACGGACACGCGCCTGTTCCGGCTCGACCGCGAAGGATTCGGGGAGCTCATGGCGGGCAACATCGAGATCGTGCGCGGCGTCCTGCACGTGCTGTGCGAGCGCCTGCGGCGCCAGGCTTCGACGGTCCCGGATGCCTCGGACACCCCTCGGAGATAAGCCGTCTCTCCGCGGCTTATCTTCGGGGGACCGGGCCATGTTATAAACCGCGTTTGCGTATCACCGTCGCGATCCCCTGCTACAACGAGGCGCCCACCATCGCAAAGGTCGTCGCCGACTTCCGCGCCGAGCTTCCCGAAGCTGACATCCTCGTGATCGACAACGCTTCCACCGACGAAAGCGCCCGCGAGGCGCAGGCGGCGGGGGCGCGGGTGTTGCGCGAGAAGCGGCGCGGCAAGGGGTTCGTCATGCAGACCATCCTCGAGACCGTCGAGGGCGACGTCTGCGTCGTGGTGGACGGGGACGACACCTACTTCGCCGAGGACGTGCACACCCTGCTCGCGCCGGTGATCGGCGACCGCGCGGACATGGTGGTGGGCGACCGGCTGCGCGACGCCAGCAAGGCGGCGCTGAACGACCTCCACCGTTTCGGCAACCGCGCCATCCTTGCCATCATCAACGGCGTCTTCCGGACGTCGTTCCGGGACGTGTTGTCGGGCTACCGCGTGATGAACCGCGGGTTCATGCGCACGGTGCCGCTCATCACCGGCGGGTTCGAGACCGAGACCGAGCTCACGCTGCAGGCGCTGGAGAAGGGGATGGTCATCCAGGAAGTGCCAATCCGTTACCGGGCGCGGCCCACGGGCAGCTTCTCGAAGCTCTCGCCGTTCGCCGATGGGTATCGCATCCTCATTACGATGGCGGTACTGCTGCGCAACCATCGACCCCTGTATTTCTTCACCTTGATCGCGTCCGCCCTCATCGCCGGGGCGGCCGTCTACGGCGTGGCATGGGCTTCCAATCGGCTGCCCGAGTACGGGACGCTGACTCACACCCTGATCCTCGCCGGCCTCGCTCTCGTCGCCGCCGGGTTCGTGCTCGTCGGCGTCGTCTTGAATGCCGTGAGCGCGGGCTTCCGGGAGATCGTCGCCCTGGCACGGAGACCTCGGTGACGACGGTGGCGGCCGCAGGCACGCAGACGCCGGGCGCGCAGATGGAATCCGTGCCCTGCGCCGTCTGCGGCAACGACCGCTTCGAGGTCGTCGTCCCCTCGCGACGCGACGCCTCGCGGCCGGTGGACCTGGAGACGGTCTTCAGATCCTCGGGCGACGAGCCGCTGCAGGACCAGATGGTCCGTTGCACGTCGTGCGACCTGCACTACGTTCGGCCCCGCCTCAAGTGGGAGCTGATCCTGGAGGGGTACAAGGGCGGCACGGACGAGAACTTCGTCTCCCAGATCGCGTTCCGGGAGCGGACGTTCCGGAAGTGCCTCGACAAGATCGAGGCGATGGCGCGGCCGGCGGGTAAGCGAGTGCTCGACGTCGGCGCGGCCGGCGGCTCCTTCCTGTTCGCGGCGCGCGAGCGCGGCTACGAGCCGCACGGATGCGAGCCGAGCACCTGGATGTGCCGCTTCGCGGAGGAGCATTACGGTCTCGAACTCTTCCCGGGGACGATCTTCGACATGCCGCTGGCGCCGGGATCGGTCGACCTCTTCACGCTGTTCGACGTCATCGAGCACACGCCAGATCCCCAGGCGGTGCTGCGGCGCGCCTACGAGCTGCTGTCGCCGGACGGCGTGCTCGCGATGTCGTACCCCGACTACGGCAGCCTCGCCGCGCGGATGCTGGGCTCGCGCTGGCCGTTCCTCCTCACCGTGCATCTCTATTACTTCACCCCCGCGACGATGACGGCGCTGCTTCGCAAGACCGGCTTCGAGCCCCTCGGGTACAAGCCGCATCTGCAGACCCTCGAGCTCGGTTATGTCGCGCAGCGCGCGGCTCCCTACCTGGGCCCCCTGGGCGGCCTGGCCACCGGACCGCTCCGTGCCCTCGGCCTGCAGCGTCTTCCGTTCCAGTACTGGGTCGGCCAGACGATGGTCGTCGCGCGCAAGGCCGCTGCGAAGGCGTGAACAGGGGCCCGTCGCCGGACGATCGGGTCCTCGTCCCGCCACGTGGAGCCCGGGGCCCGGTCGTCGTCCTCGGCGGCGGCGTAGCCGGTCTGGCCTCCGCCTACTACCTGGCGCGGGCGGGATTTCCCGTCACCGTCGTCGAGCGCGCGCCGGTGCTGGGCGGGTTGTGCGGCAGCTTCTTTAGCAACGGCTTCACCCTCGATCACGGCCCGCACAAGCTCTACTCCGTGGTGCCCGGGATCCTCGACGAGATCCGCGGCCTGCTCGGCGACCGCCTCATCGAGCACAAGAAGAAGAATCGCATCCGGCTGCTCGGCCGCTACCTCGACTATCCGCTCAGCCTCGGCAACCTGCTGCCTCTTCTCGGCCCGATGCGGGCGGCGCGCCTGGGCCTGGGGTACGGCGGCGCGGTCGCCGGCGGCTTGCTGGGCTCGGAGCCGCGGACCTATGAGGAGTACATCCTGCGGCGCTTCGGCCGCGGCGTGTACGAGCTTGTCTTCGAGCCGCTGGCCTGGAAGGTCTGGGGCGATCCCCGCCAGCTTTCCGCCGACCTCGCCCGCGCGCGGATCCCATCGGGCGGCGCCGCGGAGCTCATCCTGCGCCTTCTGAAGCTAAAGGAGACGACGGCCGACGACGACGCGCCCTTCTTCTATTATCCGCGCGGCGGCTTCGGCGTTTTCCCCGATCGCCTGGCGGAGGAAATCCGCGCCGCGGGAGGTCAGACCCTGACCGGCGCGACCGTGCAGCGGCTGGAGCGGGACGGGTCGAAGGTCAGCGCGGTCGAGATCATCCGCGATGGAAGAACCGAGCGTCTGCCGTGCGAGACGCTGATCTCGTCCATCCCGATCCATTCCCTCGGCGGCCTGCTCTTCCCCGGAGACGCCGCGGTAGCGGCGGACATCGCGCGACTGCGCCTGCGCGATCTCGCCCTCGTCTATCTGTTTCTCGGCCGGGACCGCCTTGTCGACGACCACTGGATCTTCTTTCCAGAGCGGCAGTATCCGTTCAACCGGATGTTCGAGCAGAAATCGATGGATCCGGGGCTCGGACCCGAGGGGCGCACCGCGATCTGCTGCGATCTCACCTGCGACGAGGGCGATCCCGTCTGGACGGCGCCCGACGAGGACCTCGTCCAGCGCTGCTTCACCGCGCTCGTGGAAGCGGGGCTCGCCCCCGCGGAGAGCTTCGAGGGCGGCATCGTGCGACGGTTCCGCAGCTTCTATCCGATGTACACCGTCGACTACAAGGAACGGCTGACCGCGGTCTACGGCCGGCTGAAGGCGGCGTCCAACCTGGTGCTCACGGGCAGGCTCGGCATGTTCAACTACAACAACTCCGACCATTGCCTCGACATGGGCCGCTTCATCGCCTCCGACCTCGCGGAAGGCGTCGAGCCGCCGCGAATCTGGGCGGGACTCGAGGAGAGGGTCCGCACGTACCGGATCATCGATTGATCCGGGGCCGCGGACGCGACGCGGCCCTTGTCGCCCTCCTCGTCGCCTTGCCGCTGGCCGCCGCCGTCACCGGCTCGCGATCCGCGCGCGCGATCACCCTCAACCTGGGCCCCGGTGACGCGCCGTACATCGCCGGCTTCACCCCCGCGTACGAGATCGACGACAAGGTCGGCACCCACTGGTCGACCTATCACGCCCGTGTCGACCTGCCGCTGACCGTGAATGCCGACGACGCGATCCTCGTCCATCGGTTCGCCCGCGTGTTCCCGCAGACGGCGGTCACCGAGGTGTCGCTCGCCGGCCGCGTGATCGATCGCTTCGAATCCCGTGGCGGCGTCTTCGAGGAGCGGCGCTCCTTTGTAGGACCCATGGCCGGCGAGCAGGTCGCCATTCGCATCGACGCCGATTCCCACGAGCGCCAGGACCGCGGGCTGAAGCTGGACTGGATCCGCCTGGAGATATCGCGGGGGGGTACCGTCCGGCTGCGAGGGGCCGCGCGGTTTACGCCGCCCCTGGTCGTGGCGCTCGTTGTCGTCATCCTCGTGCTCGGGGGATGGCCGGCGCGACTGGCCGCGGCTCTTGCCGCGCCCGTCGCCATGCTTCTCGCCGCCGGGCTCTGGATCGACCCCTGGATGACGCACCGGATGCTCCGCGGGGTCGCGCCGGCGCTGGTGGTTTTCGGTGGAGCGGGGATCGTGCTCGGGCGGTGGCAGCTGCGACGGGGACGCGCGCTGGCCGATAGCGTCCGCGTGCTGACCGCCCTCGCCCTCCTCGCGTTCCTGATCCGCGCGGCGGCGGTGAATCACCCCGACTTCTACTATCCCGACCAGCGCACCCACGCGCGCCTGGTGGAGAAGGTCCGCGAGAAGGGGCTTACCTTCTTCGTCTCGCCGTCGGTCGCCATCGCCGAGCACGGCGTCTGGCGCACCGAGGCCTACGGGCGCACCTACGCGTTCCCCTACTCGCCCGCCTTCCACCTGCCCTTTACCGCGCTGGCGCTCGGGTACGACACGCTGCTTGCCGCAATGAAGCTGACCGCGGCCGCGGTCTCGGTGGTGCCGCTCCTCCTGCTCTTTGCTCTGGCCCGGCGCCTCGGCGCCTCCACCGCCGGCGCGTTCCTGATGGTCTTCATTCCGACGTACACGTCGCGCCTCTCCTTTGCCTTCTTTCCGTCCCTGTTCGGCCACGCGGTGGACATGGCGTTCGTGCTCTGGCTCGCGGGCAGCGCCGACCGGATCACGGAGCGGAAGACATGGCTCGCCGGCGCGGCGTGGGTGGCGGCGTGCCAGCTCGCTTACGTTTCCGGCGTCATCAACATCAGCCTGCTCGTCACACTGCTGGCGGTGGTCACCGCCGTGTCCGGGAGGCGTCGTGCCGCCCTCGCCATCCTGGCCATGGGCGCAGCGGGCTCGATGGTGGCGGTCGCCCTCTATTACCGCGACTTCCTGCCCATGGTCGGCGACGTCGCTTCGCGTGTCCTTGCCGGGGCGGCGCGCGCCCCCTCCCGTTATCCCCTCCGGCCGTTCGTGGCCGTCGCCTACGAGCGCACCCGCGACTTCTTCCACTTCGTGTATCCCGTCCTGGCCGCTCTCGGCGTCTGGCTCCTGTCCCGTCACGATGGCGAGGCGGCAGGGGGTGATGGACGGTGGCCGACGCGGAGGCGGCTCATCGTGGCCTGGCTGGCGACGTACGCGCTGCTGCTCGTCGGGCGGGCGCGAGTCCCGGACGTCTTCCTTCATGGCCACGAGACGCTGCTCGTCACGCCGCTGGTCTGCCTGGCTGCCGGTGAGGCGCTCGCGGCGCTGGCCCGGCGCGGCGGCGGGCGCCGCGTCATTGCGGCCATCCTGCTGGCGGCCCTCGCCATCCAGGGCATCGCGTGGCAATGGCGTGCCGTGGCGGATCAGTTGGGCAACGCCCGCTAAGACGCCCTTCTGGTAGACTCCCGGGCCATGGCCGGCAACCCGTTCGCGAAGTTCCTCACCCACTTCGAGAAAGGGCATGTCCTCTTTCGCGAAGGCGAAGACGGCGAGGACATGTACATCATCCAGTCCGGCAAAGTCGCCATCAAGAAGAAGGTGAAGGACGGCGACACCGTCCTCGCCGTGCTCGAGAAGGGCGACTTCTTCGGGGAGATGGTGATCCTCGAGCGGGCGCCCCGCTCCGCCACCGCCGAGGTCGTCGAGCCCGGGGACCTGATCGTCATCAACGGCGAGACCTTCGGGGACATGATTCGCTCCAATCCCGAGATCGCCGTGCGCATGATGCGCAAGCAGTCCATCCGCCTGCGCGAGACGAACAAGCAGCTCGAGATGGTGATGGAAGGCAAGGGGGGCGTTCCCGCGCCCGCGCCGGCTACCGAAGCGCGCGCCGCCGCGCCGACCTCCGGCACCATCACCGCCCAGGCCCGCGGCTACTTCATCTCCCCCAGCACGGGAAACGTGTTCCCGGTGCTGACCGGCGACGCGCTCATCGGCCGGTTCGACTCCGTCACCGGGACGAGCCCCGAGGTCGACCTGACCAAGGAAGACCAGAGCAGGAACATCTCGCGGCGCCACGCGCGCATCGTCCAGAAGGACGGAAAGTTCTTCGTCGCCGAGGAGATCGGGACCATGAACGGCACGTTCCTGAACGGCAAGAAGATGGCCAACGGGGTGCTGACCCCGATCAAGGACGGGGACGAGCTCACGCTCTGCCGGCTCGTCCTGAACTTCAAGATCCCGAAGTAGGGGCCGCTCGGCGCTCAGCCGATCGAGGTCAGGATCTCCTTCAGCGTGTCGGGATGCACCGGCTTGGTCAGGTGGTGGGCGAATCCCGCTTCGCGCGTGCGGCGGCGGTCCTCTTCCTGCCCGTACCCCGTCATGGCGATGATGATCACGCCTGCGAGCTCGGGCAGCCCGCGCAACCGCTCCGCCACCTCGTATCCCGAGACCTCCGGAAGCCCGAGATCGAGCAGGACCACCCGCGGCCGGAACTCGGCGGCCGCCTGCATCGCCTCGTCGGCGTCGTGGGCGACGCGCACGTCGTGCCCCCACATCCCGACGAGGATGGCCATGGTCTCGGTGGAGTCGCGGTTGTCGTCCACCACGAGCACGCGATAGACGGCGCCGCCACCCGTGCGAGGCGCCGGGGTCGGCGCATCCAGGGCGGGGGCGGAGTCGAGAGGGAGCCGCACCTCGAATTCGCTGCCGCGGCCCGCCCCCGCGCTGGTGGCGGTCACCGTTCCCCGATGGAGGTCGACCAGGCGCCGGACGAGCGTGAGGCCGAGGCCGAGCCCTCCTTGCGACCGGTCGAGGCTGCGATCGCCCTGCACGAAGATGCCGAACATCCGCGGAAGAAGATCGGGGGCGATGCCGATCCCGTCGTCCCGGACCCGGATCACCGCCAGCCGGTCGAGCTTCTCCAGCGCCAGCAGGACGTGACCTTCCGCCGGCGTGTACTTGGACGCGTTGTCGAGGAGGTTGAGGACGATCTGCGTCAGCCGCGTCGGATCGCCGACGACCGGCAGCAGCGCCCCGTCGTGCTGGAAATCGAGCGACTGCCGCCTCCGCTCCATTCCCGGCCGCGCCGCTTCCATGGCCGCGCGGACGGGCCCGGCGAGGTCCAGGGACTCGGCGCGCAGCGCGATCTTGCCGCTCGTGATGCGGCTCACGTCGAGGAGGTCGTCCACCAGTGTCGACAGGTGGTGCACCTGGCGCTCGATGATCCCCGCCGCGCGCTGCTCGGGGCCATCGCCGCCGCCGGCCGGGCCGGCGCGCAGGATGGCCACCGCGTTGCGGATGGGCGCCAGCGGGTTCCGCAGCTCGTGGCCGAGCATGGCCAGGAACTCGTTGATCCGCCTTTCCGACTTCTCCAGCTCCTCGATGCGCTTGCGGTCGGTGAGGTCGCGCGTGACCTTGGCGAAGCCGCGCAGCCGCCCGGTGCGGTCGTGGACGGCGGTGATCACGACATTGGCCCAGAACTGCGTCCCGTCCTTGCGGACGCGCCAGCCTTCGTCGGCGAAGCGCCCTTCGCGCTTCGCTACGCTCAGCTCGTGGGCAGGCCAGCCCTTGTCCTGCGCGGCCTGGGGATAGAAAGCGGAGAAGTGGCGGCCGATGATCTCGTCGGCCGCATAACCCTTGATGCGCTGCGCGCCACTGTTCCAGCTCTGCACGCGCCCCTCGGGATCGAGCATGAAGATCCCGTAATCGAGCACGGATTCGACGAGGAGCCGGAAGTGCTCGTCCTCGAGGCCCTCCTCCGCGCGCTCCGGCTTCTCTTGCTTCTCGATCACCGGGCCTCCGTGCGGGCGGCGATGTCCCGGCGGAGCTGCTCGTGGTTGCGCGGTAACAGCCGCTTGTTGCGGCACTCGTCGAGGGCCAGGATCGTCATGCGGTCGATGTTCGCCTGGTCGCGGGACGTCGGCAGCAGGTCGTCGAGGGCCGCGGTCAGATGCGCGGTCGAGATTCCCGTAGCCCCGTCGCGGAGGGCGAAGCGGTACGCGGTCGTGATCGCGAGCTCGATGTCGCTGCCCGTGTAGCCGTCGGTCCGCCCGGCGAAGGGCGTGTAGTCGGTGATGGTCGAGGCCATCCGGTGCTTCTTCACCACCACCTCGAAGATCTGACGGCGCGCGACCTCATCGGGCATCAGGACGGGGATCTTGATGTCGGTGCGCCCGGAGCGCCGCATCGCGGAGTCGATGAGGTCGACGCGGTTGGTGCTGTCGATGCGCAGCACCTTGCCGCGCAGGGCGTTGTCGGCCCAGAAGTTGAAGGCGCCGGCGCGCATCCTCTCCGTGACCCCCGAATCTCCCGACCCCTGGTCGCGGCTCCCACCCTCCGCCTGGTCCGATTCGTCCACGATCACGACGACGGGAGCGAGGGCCCGGATGGCCGCGAACGCTCTCTCCTGGTTCCGCTCCGACTGGCCCACGTACATCCCGCGCAGCGGACGGAACTTCACGCACAGCATGCCGCATTCCTTCGCGAAGCACTCGGCCAGGTAGCTTTTTCCCGTTCCCGGCGGCCCCATGAGGATGATGCCGAGGGGCGCTGCCGAATGGAGCCCGCGGCGCATGATGTCCGCGATCTCCCGCAGCTCCGTCACCGCGTGGTCGAGGCCGCCCACCGCCGAAAGGTCGTGGCGGGGCTGGAGGATCTCGAGGACGTCGCCGTACTCCTGGCGAAGGAGGTCGATCTTCCGCTCGAGGATCGACCCTCGCGCGATGGGCGTGCGCGCGGCGCGGGCGCGCTGGACCATGTCCTCCATCTGCACGAGGGCGAGGCCGCCGGTCTCCGCCCCCAGCTGCTCTGGCGTCAGTTCCCACGCCACCTCCGGCCAGCGCCGCTGCAGCTCGCGGGCGAACTCGACGCGGTCCTCGAGGGCCGGCCGCGGCACCGACACTACTTCCGCGCCGGACGCGCCGGCGTAGACCTCGGACGAGACGTCTCCTGCCGCGGGCGCGGTGAGAACGACGAACGGGCGCCGCGCGGCGATGGCGGGATCGGAGGCCCAGCGGGCGAGCGTCGTGATGTTCTGGCGCTCCGACGCCCCGCCCTCGGCGGGGGCAAGCGTGTGGGCATAGTCGACCACGATCGCCACCGAGCCCGGCGCGCAGCGATCGGTGGACAACAGCGCGTCGAGGAGGATCAGCGCCCGCACCGGGTCCGCGGGAAGAGGACCGGCTTTGAGGCCCAGCGCCTTGCGAAAGGCCTTCTCGCGCGCCCCATCCGGGAAGGAGAGGCCGCCGCCGACGTCGTAGGACACCACGATCGCACGCGCATCGGCCAGGCGGCGAATGCCGTCGGAGATGCCGACATAGTCGGCGCCGAAGGGATGGACGTCGCGTATGTTGCCGTGGAGGAGGAACAGGTGGCTGGCTCCGGAGTGGTAGCGGTCGAGGACCGCAGACTGCAGCCAGGCCGGAACGCGGACCGCCCTCAATGAGCGAGGCCGAGAGCGTGCAGGCCCGTTACGCCGCCGATGAACACGTCGGCGCCGTCGACCGCCGGAGACGATTGGGACGCGCCGCCGGGCAGGGGCATTCGGAAGACGACCCCGCCCGTCGCGTCCATCAGGTAGAGGCGCGCATCGGTGGAAGACACCACGACGCGCGTTCCGACGGCCACGGGCGACGACAACACCGGCCCACCCGTCTCGCCCTGGAACCGCGGTTCGCCCGTCGCGAGATCGACACCATGCACGTGGCCCTCGTGACAGCCGAAGACGAGGGCGCCCGACGAGAGGCACGGCGAGGAATAGACGGCGTGGCCGACGGCATGCTCCCAATCGGGGACGCCATCGGCGGCGCGCAAGGAGACGAAGGTCCCGTCGAAGCCGGCGACGAAGACGGACTGTCCGTGTACGGCCGGCGTAGCACGAACCTTGGCCGCGATCTTCCGCGACCAGAGTGGCATGCCGGTGGCGGCCTCGAACGCGTGCAACGACCCATCGTCCGCCCCGACCATCACCGCTTCACCGGCGAGCGCGGGGGACGAGAACACCGCGGCGAGCCGGCGCGTCCATCGCGGCCGGCCCGCTTCGTCGAGGGCGACGAGCGCGCCCTGCCCCTTGGCCTCGACGGTGCCGACGATGACGAGACCGCTCGCCGCCAGGGGCGACGATCGCACCATCCCCCCGACCCGGGCCCGGAACCGCTCGCGTCCGTCGGCGAGGCCGATGCCGACCACCACGCCGTCGTCGGTGCCGACGTGGACGACGCCCGCCGCGATGCACGGCGACGACTCCACCGCGGCGCCGACGCGGATTTCCTCCAGCACCTGACCCGTCCCGCGGTCGACAAAAACCAATCGCCCGTCGGACGTGGCCGCGATCACGAGATCATCGACGACGATCGGAGACGCCGCGACGGCGCCGAGCCGCGCGTGCCATCGATGGGCGATCGCTCGTGCCTCCGGCATCGCCGGACGCATGCCCGTGCGGCCCGCATCGCCGCGGAACATGGGCCAGGCCGGAGGGGACGTGCCGACGGCCGCCAGGGCTCCGTCGAGAGCGGCCAGCGCAACCGCCGCGGTCGGATAGCGGTCGCCCGGGCGCGGTGACGCGAGGGCGGCAAGGACCGCGCGGCGCCGGACGGTGCTGAGGTCGGCGCGCGGCGGCCCGTCCAGCCGCCACGCCGGGGAGGCGGTGCGGCCCAGCGCCAGCGCGCTCAGCAGGGCGCCGAGGCGAAACACGTCGTCGCCCACGTCCTTTCGAGTGCCCGACCCGGCCCCGAGGCGGGGAACGCCATCGGCCATGGCCACGTCCGCAGGCTCGAGGGACGGGTGGCGTGGCGGCGTCTCCCCGTGCGCGGCCACGAGCTCACGGGCGAGGTCGCGGCCGAGCGCGAGCACCCGCTCCTCGGGCAGTCGGGCGGTCGAATCCCGCGTCGCTTTGCGCAGGTGGTCCTCGAGGGTTTCGTGGTCCATCATTACACCTTGAAATTCCCCGGCAGCAAGCTCCTGCACAGCTGGGATCTCTCCGCCCAGCATCTCTCCCTCAACGATCTTCTCCGATCCTGCCAGCAGATCGGCCTGACCGGCTTCGCCGAGGTCAAGACGCCCACCGCCGTGGCCCTGATCTTCTATTACCTCGGCGGCGAAGTGAATGCGCTCTATCGCGAAGGCGCCATGGCGTACAACGGCGGCATCGCCCTCGAGAAGCTGCGCGCCCAGGAATCGGGCATCGAGGGCGAGGTCTGCATCTACGAGCTGCCGCTCGACATGGCGCACCTGCTCCGCGGCACCACGAACCGCCAGAAGCTCCCGGAGACGGTGAAGTCCCGGGACGAGTTGGCCGCGCTGCTCGCGCGCCTGCAGGCCGCCGAGCACACGGGAACCCTGGAGCTGCAGGCTCGCCGGGGGGCGGCCATGGTCCTGCTCGTGAACGGGCGCGCCTCGAACGTCTACTGGGAGACGACATCGGGCCAGACCTTCGAGAAGGCCGAAGCGCGCAATCAGCTGGAGGAAAGTCTCGATCACGACGAGGCGACCCTGTTCCTGTCCGACTTCTCGCGGGACGTCTGGAAGAGCCGGCACGAGGTGCAGGCCGCGGTACGGAGCCGGCTCGAAGCGCCGGAGCAGAAGGGCGTGGAAGCCCTCACCGCCGAGGAGACGGCCCTGCGCCAGCAGGTGCTCGACGACGTCACCGCCGAGGTCCCGGCGGTCGTGCTCGCGTTCATGTTCGACCTGCTGACGGGCGCGGAGTACGCCCGCAAGGCCGGCAAGGCGGCCTCCGCGCTGCGCGTAGGCCTGCTCGCTTCGAAAGTGCCCGGCCTCATGCGCTACGTGTGCGCCCTCGTCAGCATGGACAACGAGGACGAAGTCGAGCTGCTCGAGATCACGACCGACCGCATCGCGGTGCTGGTGGCCACTGTGCCCGGCGCCGCGGAGGCGGTCGGCGTGCTGGCGGAAAAGGCGCAGCCGACCGAGCTGATCGGAGGGGCGTTGTCACGCATCGTGCGGAGTTACGCCGCTCGGCTCACCCCCATCCGCGGAGTCGCCGACCGTTCCTGACGCGGAACGCGCGGCCTCGACGTCGCTCACGGGGACGTCCTGGCGCACTGGTAGAATCGACTCGCGATGACGTTCATCACCCTCGAGGGCATCGAAGGCAGCGGCAAGTCGACGCAGGCCGTGCGGCTGACCAGGGCGCTCGGCCCGGCGACGATTCTCACCCAGGAGCCCGGCGGCACGGAGATCGGCCGGGCGATTCGCACGCTCCTGCTCGACGTGCGGCAGAAGGGGATGGCGCCCCAGACGGAAGTGCTCCTCTTCTTCGCCGATCGCGCGCAGCACGTCGCGGAAGTGGTCCGCCCGGCGCTCTCCGAGGGCCGCACCGTGGTCTCCGATCGCTACGTCGATTCGTCCATTGCCTACCAGGGGTACGGACGCGGCATCGACCTCGATCTCATCCGCGTCGTCGCGCGCGCCGCCACCGGCGGCCTCGTCCCGGACCTGACGCTGTTCATCGACGTATCGGTCGAGGTCGGGCTGGTGCGGGTGGGGAAGCGGGGGCACCACGATCGCCTGGAGGGCGAAGTGTTCGAGTTCCACGCGCGGGTGCGGGACGGATACCGGACGCTTGCCGCCGCGGACCCCGGACGGTGGGTGTCCATCGACGGCGAGGCGGACGCCGACGACGTCGAGCGGCAGGTGATGGAGGCGGTCGTGGCGCGCGGGATGCTGGCCGGCGATGCCGTTCGATAACATCCTCGGCCACGACCGCGTGCGTCGCCTGGTGAGCGGGGCGCTCGCCGGGGGGCGACTGCCGCCGGCGCTGCTGCTGAGCGGCCCGGAAGGCGTGGGGAAGCGGACGCTGGCCCTGGCCATGGCGCGGGCGCTGCTGTGCGAGACGGGCGGCGACGGATGCGGCGCGTGCGCGCCCTGCGGGCGGGTCGAGCGCGGCCTGCACCCGGACGTGATGGTCATCGCGCCGGAGACCGCGTCGATCAAGATCGAGCAGGTCCGGACCCTGGTCAAGGAGATCGCATCGGGCCCCTTCGAGGGGCGCGCGCGCGCCTTCGTGATCGACGACGCGCACGCGATGACGGAGCAGGCGATGAACGCGCTGCTCAAGAGCCTCGAGGAGCCGGCCGCTACCTCGCACGTCATCCTCGTCACCGGCGCGCCGCAGGCCTTGCTCCCGACGATTCGCTCCCGGTGCCAGGTGCTCCGGTTCGGGCCGCTGCCGGCGGCGGTCCTCGATGCCCACTTGCAGGAGCGCCATGGGTTGACCGCGGACGAAGCGCGTCTGCGCACTTCCCTTTCCGGAGGGAGCCTGGGCGCGGCGCTGGCCTTCGAGGCCGATGGCTATCGGGCGGTGCG
>Ga0136617_10000232_pt1 | contig 44463 bp, 48 predicted proteins | sample AntDrymUQ3222106_2_FD_129672 | JGI IMG/M metagenome (GOLD analysis project Ga0136617, IMG submission 129672) | Polar desert sand microbial communities from Dry Valleys, Antarctica - metaG UQ322 (21.06) | ecosystem: Environmental > Terrestrial > Soil > Desert | place: Antarctica: Dry Valley... | reverse complement strand
CCGAAGACGACGTAGCAGAGCATCATCACGCCGGTGATCAGCACCGCGATCGCGAAGTCGATGCCCACGAGCGCCTGGACGAGCACCCCCGCGCCGACCATCTGCGCGATGAGGTAGAAGGCCGCGACCGTCAGCGTGCCGATCGCCGCCGCGGTGCGCGCCGGGCGCTCGCGCAAGCGGAAGGCGAGCACGTCGGCGATCGTGTACTTGCCCGCGTTTCGCATTCGCTCGGCGAGCAGGAACATGACCGTCAGGAAGGCGACGAGGAAGCCGACGGAGTAGAGGAACCCGTCGAAGCCGAAGATGAAGATCAGGCCCGCGATGCCGAGGAACGAGGCGGCCGACAGGTAGTCGCCGGAGATGGCGAGCCCGTTCTGAACGCCGCTGATCGAGCGGCCCGCGGCCCAGAAGACCTCCGCGCCGGTCATCCGCTTGGAGGCCCAGTAGGTGATGACAAGCGTGATCGACAGGACGATCCCGAAGATCACGAGCGCCTCGACGTTGGCGGCTGCGATGACGGTCATCGCGCCGTCACCTCCGGCGACTCGCGCGAGACGTCATCCGGCGTTGAGGACAGCGCACGCCGAGCCACCTTCTCCGCCAGCGGGTCGTACACGCGCTCGGCGCGGCGCAGGTACATGATCCCGAGCACACCGACCATGACGAATTGCGTCAGCGCCAGGCAGTAGCCGACGGTGAGCCCCTCATAGACGGATCTCGCCATGAAGTCGGGTGCATAGACCGCGAGCAGGACGAAGCCGAAGTACCAGGCGAGGAAGAAGATCGTGGCGGGCAGGACGAAGCGCCTGCGTACCGCGATGAGCTCCCGGAACTCGGGCGACTGCTCGACCGCTTCCCAATCGACGTGCGAATCCGTTGCCGACATGGCCTTCCCTTCTGGCTCGGTTTGTGTCATTCGGCACCTACCCAGCTCGATCCGCCGCTATGCGGGACAGACCGGAATCCGGAGCTATGCATATCGCGCATCGCGGACCGCGGTCTACGCGGTACGCCTGCGGCGGCGCCCCTTGCGCAGGCGGGCTACATCGTCGTGACCTTCGGTGGCGGGCGCTCCTCGCGGAAGAGGCGCAGCGCGAAGGCGCCCGCGGGGTGCGAGCGCCAGCGGAGCACGGCCTCGGCCATCTCCTCCGGCATGTCCTCGGGCTGCGGAAGCGGCGTCCCGTAGGTCGGCGGCGCGACGACCGGCGCCGCGAGCGCGGCGAAGGCGAGGTCGGCGGCGCTGAAGCGGTCGCCGACGAGGTAGAGGCGCCCGTCGGACAGGCGCTCGCCCACGGCGTCGAACTCCTCGTCGACGTGCTCGGCGGCCTCCTTCGCGGTCCGGTCGCTGATGCCGAAGTGGCGCCGGATGATCATCTTCGCCGGGGCCAGCACGAACGGGAACACGCGCCGCTCCCAGCCCGGGACGCCGGTCAGGTTCCAGGGCGTGAAGCGCTTGGCGTCCTTGAACACCTCGTGGTAGAGCCACAGGCGGCCCTCGGGTCCGAGCACCGTGTCGAAGCGCTGCTCGAGCGCGAGCACCTCCGAGCGGTCGGGCTGCTCGGTCGGGTAGAGCCGCTGCGCCGCCGGCACGTGCTCGTCGGCGTACGACAGGATCGCGCGCGACTCGCCGTAGACGCCCTCGGCCGTCCGCAGCACCGGCGCCGTGGTCGCGCCGCCGGCGCGCTTGACGGCGACGCGATGGACGAGCTGGATGTGGCGCTTCTCGGTGTAGTCGAGCCCCGCGCGGTCGAGCGCCCAGCGTGCCTTCTCGCAGTAGTGACTGATGGGGATCGTGACGAGGATCCGCTCTTGGGATGACACGGCGAGCACGGCAGCACCACCGTAGAGGTTCGCCGCACCGGCGTGGACTGGCAAGCTTGCGCCGTGCTCGAGCCGCTGCGCACCGTGACGGCCACCCGCTACGTCGACGCCCTGCGCGAGGGCGGCTCGCTGCCGGGGCTCGTCGAAGCAGACGACCTCGGCATGTACGTCACGAAGTTCCGCGGCGCGGGGCAGGGCGAGGGCGCGCTCGTCGCGGAGGTGCTGGCGGGCGAGCTCGCGCGGGCGCTCGGGCTGTTGGTGCCCGAGCTCGTCGTCGTCGACGTCGCGCCCGAGCTCGGGCACGCCGAGCCCGATCCCGAGATCCAGGAGCTCATCGCCGCCAGCCCGGGGCCGAATCTGGGCATGGACTTCCTCCCCGGCGCACTGCCGTTCACGCTTCCGGCCGATCCGCCGATCGAACCCGCGCTGGCGGCCGACATCGTGTGGTTCGACGCACTCGTGACGAACGTGGACCGCACGCATCGCAACCCGAACCTCCTGCTCTGGCACGGGCGCACGTGGCTCATCGACCACGGCGCGGCGTTCTTTCGCCAGCACGGCGACCGCGCGCTGGCGCAGACCGCGCACGACAGCGTGCCGATGCTTGCCGAGCACGTCCTGCTGCCGTTCGCGGGGCCCATCGAAGAGGCCGACGAGCGACTCGCCGGGCCGGCGCTCGCCGCCGTCGGGCAGGCCGTCGCGCTCGTGCCCGAGGCGTGGCTCGGCGCGAACCCCGCCTCGCGCCGCGGCGACCTCGCGGCGTTCCTCGCCCAGCGGCTGGCCGCGCCGCGCTCGTTCGTCGAGGAGATCCGCCGTGCCCGTGCCTGACCACGCCGCGACGAAGCCGTTCGCCTACGCGCTGCTGCGCGTCATGCCGCGCGTCGAACGCGGGGAGCGGCTGAACGTCGGGGTCGTCGTCTACAGCCGCCAGCACGACTTCCTCGACCTGCGCACGCACCTCGACGAGGCGCGCCTGGCGGCGCTGGACCCCGAGCTCGACCCGGGGCCCGTCCGCTCGCGCCTGGATGCGCTGCGCAGCATCGTCTGCGGCGAGCCCGAGGGCGGCGCGCTTGCGCAGCTGCCGCCGTCGGAGCGCTTCGGCTGGCTCGTCGCCCCGTCGTCCACGATGATCCAGCCCTCGGAGGTGCACACCGGGCTGACCGATGACCCGGCGGCCACACTGCAACGGCTCTTCGCCTCACTCGTGAACTGAATTGCACCCGTTGAACACTGTTCACCGGGATGTCACGCCCCACGAACTGCGATGAGCCTCTACGCGCCCTCGTCCGCGACCGGCTTCCAGCACCGCGTCGCCGACCATGCCGCCAGCGGCGCCTTGCGCGACCTGCTCGAGCACCACCGCCTCTCGTATGCCCCCGAACCGCTGTCGGAGGGCGCGATCTTCGGCCTCTCCGGTGCAATGGCGCTGCGCGCTCGCATTGCGAACGCGTCGCTGCCGGCCATCGACCTCGACGGCCGCGCGGCATCGATCGAGCCGGAGCTCTGCCGTCACCTCGGGCTCGCGAGCGACTGGTGCACGACCGACGTGCCCGACGAGGCGTGGCAGCTGCTGCACGCCGAGCTGCTGGCCGGCCGGCCCACGCTCGTGCGCGCCGACATCGGCGAGCTCGATTACCGCGAAAGCGCGCCTCACGACACCCGCCACGCGATCGTCGTGACGGGCTGCGACCATGACGCCGGCGTCGTCTGGGTCGCCGATCAGAGCTTCCCGGAGCCCCAGCGCTGCACGATCGACGCGCTCGCGCGTGCCCGCTCCTCGCCCGCGTGGCCGGAGCCGGCGCGTCACGGGCTGCTGCGCCTGCGCGCGGCGGGGCGCCTCGCGGATCCGTACCGTGCGATCTCGGCCGCACTGCGACGGACGGTGCGCAACATGCGTACCCCGACCGAGTCCGACCACCCGCACATGCGCAGCGGCCTGGACGCCGTCGACGCGCTCGCGGCCACGTGGCCGCGGCTGCCCGGCATGACCGGCGACCGGCTCGGCCAGACGCTCGGTGCCCTGCGCTTCCGGATCCGCGACGGCGGTACCGGCGGAGCGCTCTACCGGTCGCTGCAGGCGCGCTTCCTGCACGACGCGGCGGCGCTGCTCGGCTCGGCTCGGCTCGGCCAGGCGGCGCTCGTCTGCGACGACCTCGCGGACGCCTGGCGCGCGCTCGCCAGCTCGCTGGACATCCAGGACGCCGCGATCGCGCACCAGGTCGCGGCGCCGTGGGTCCGCCGGGTGCAGACGCTCGAGCACCGCCACGTCGAGACGCTCGAGGCGCACCTGCGGTTGCGCCGCGCGACCGCTGCCTAGCGCCGACCAGGCTGGCGCCCGGACGTTCCCGGCGCACGCGTTCGCCTAGCATCGGGGGCCGATGCGTGACTACCGATCGGCGATCCGTACCGATGTCGTCCTGTTCGACGGCGGCATGGGGGCGACCCTCGAGCAGTTCGACCTCTCGCTGGAGCACGACTACAAGCTGCCAGGGCGAGCCCACGAGGCGCTTGTCCTCAACCGGCCGGACGTCATCGCCGGCGTCCACGAGTCGTTCGTCGAGGCGGGCGCCGACGTCATCCAGACCGACACGTTCCAGGCCAGCCGGCTGAAGCTCGACGAATGGGGCCTCGGCGAGGCAACGGTCGAGATCAACCGCCGCGCCGCGGAGATCGCGCGCGCGGCGGCCGGCGAGCACCGCTTCGTCGCCGGCTCGGTCGGGCCGACGGGCTTTCTGCCCGCCTCCGACGACCCGACGCTCGGCGACATATCTTTTCGCACGCTCGCCGACGCGTTCACCGAGCAGTGCGCCGGCCTCACCGAGGGCGGCGTCGACGTCATCCTCATCGAGACCGCGCAGGACATCCTCGAGGTCAAGGCCGCGGTCTTCGGCGCCCGCGAGGCGATGAGGCAGGCCGATCGCGAGGTTCCGATCCAGGCCCAGGTCTCGCTGCTGCCCAACGGCGGCAAGATGCTCCTGGGTACGGACATCTCCGCCGTCCTCGCGACGCTCGAAGCGCTGGGTGTCGCCGCGATCGGCCTGAACTGCTCGACCGGACCCGAGGACATGCGCGACGCGATCCGCTTCCTCGGCGAGTTCTCGCCCGTGCCGGTGTCGTGCATTCCCAATGCCGGGATCCCGATCCAGGGCCCGGAAGGCCAGACGATCTTCCCCGAGGGCCCCGAGCCGTTCGCCGCGACGCTGACCGAGTTCGTCGAGCGCTACGACGTCGGCATCGTCGGTGGCTGCTGCGGCACGACCCCCGACCACATCCGGGCGCTCGCCGAACGCGTCAAGGGTCGCCGCGTCAAGGCCCGTCCGGCGCCGCGCCAGGCGCACGTGAGCTCGATGATCACGGCGACCCCGCTCGTGCAGGAGCCCCGCCCGACGATGGTCGGCGAGCGCGTGAACTCGCAGGGCTCGCGCAAGGCCAAGGAGCTGCTGCTGACCGACGACTACGACGGCCTCAACCAGATCGCCGAGGACCAGGTCGAGGGCGGCGCGCACGTGCTCGACCTCTGCGTCGCGCTCGTCGAGCGCGAGGACGAGGCCGAGCAGATGCGCCGGGTCGCCGAGCGCGTGTCGCTGTCGCAGCCGGCGCCGATCCAGGTCGACTCGACCGAGCCGGAGGTCATCGAGGCGGCGCTCGAGCAGATCCCCGGGCGCGCGATCGTCAACTCGATCAACCTTGAGGCCGGGCGCGACAAGCTCGACCGCGTCGTGCCGGTCGCGCTCGCCCACGGCGCCTGCCTCATCGCGCTGACGATCGACGAGATCGGGATGGCCAAGACGGCCGAGCGCAAGCTCGAGATCGCCCGGCGCCTGAAGGAGCTGTGCTGCGACGAGCACGGGCTGGAGCCGGAATCGCTCATCTTCGACTGCCTGACGTTCACGCTGACGACCGGCGACGAGGAATGGCGCCCGTCGGCCATCGCGACGATCGAGGGCATCCGCTCGATCAAGGAGCACATCCCCCTCGTCAAGACGTCGCTCGGCGTGTCCAACGTGTCCTTCGGCGTGGCGCCGCGCGCCCGCGCGGTCCTCAACTCGGTCTTCCTGCACCACTGCGTCGAGGCCGGCCTGGACCTGGCGATGGTCAACCCCAACCACATCACGCCGTACGGTGAGATCAACGAGCACGAGCGCGCGCTCGCCGACGACCTCGTCTTCGACCGCCGCGAGGATGCGCTGGAGCGCTTCATCGCGCACTTCGAGTCCCAGACGGCCGAGGCGGAGGACGAGAAGGCCGACCCGACCGCGGGCATGGAGCCCGAGGAGGCGCTGCACTTCCACATCCTGCGCCGCAAGAAGGAGGGCGTCGAGGTGTGGATCGAGCGCTCGGTCGAGAAGATCGGCGCCGTCCCGACGCTCAACGACGTCCTGCTGCCGGCGATGAAGGAGGTCGGCGACCTCTTCGGCGCCGGCGAGCTCATCCTGCCGTTCGTCCTGCAGTCGGCGACCGTCATGAAGCGCGCCGTCGCCAAGCTCGAGGAGTACCTCGACAAGGTCGAGGGCTACACGAAGGGCACGGTCGTCATCGCGACGGTCTTCGGCGACGTGCACGACATCGGCAAGTCGCTCGTCAACACGATTCTCACGAACAATGTCTACACCGTCGTCGACCTCGGCAAGCAGGTGCCGATCTCCGCGATCCTCGAGGCCGCGCAGGAGCACGACGCGACGGCGATCGGGCTCAGCGCGCTGCTCGTCTCGACCTCCAAGCAGATGCCGCTGTGCATCGAGGAGCTGCACGCCAGGGGCGTCGAGGTCCCCGTGCTCATCGGAGGCGCGGCGATCAACCGCGACTTCGGGCTGCGCGTGCTGTACCCGAAGGGCCGCGCGTCCGACGAGATCTACGAGCCGGGCGTCTTCTACTGCAAGGACGCCTTCGAGGGCCTGCACAAGATGGACCAGCTCATCGACGAGGAGGCGCGGGCGGCGCTCGTCGCCAAGACCCGCGCCGCGGCCGACCACTTCCGCAAGCACGGCAAGGACCCGGCGCCGCTCGTGACCGACGACACCTCCGTCCGCTCGGCCGCGCGGACCGACGTGCCGATCCCCGAGCCGCCGTTCTGGGGCGCGCGCGAGATCGAGGTCCCGCTCGACGAGGTCTTCCCCCACCTCGACACCCACGTGCTCTTCAAGCTGCACTGGGGCGGGCGCGGCGTGAAGGGCGATGCCTGGCGCACGCTCGTCGACGACGACTTCCAGCCGCGCCTGGAGCGGATGTGGCAGGAACAGGACTACCTGCGCGCGCGCGCCCGCCTGGGCTACTTCCCCTGCTACAGCGAGGGCAACGACGTCGTCGTGCTCGATCCCGACGACCGTGAGACGGTGCTGGAGCGCCTCGTCTTCCCGCGCCAGCCCGCACACCATCGCATCTGCCTCGCAGACTTCTTCCGCCCGTAGGAGAGCGGCGAGCTCGACGTCGTCGCGCTGCAGGCCGTGACCGTCGGTCCCGAGGTGACGGAGGTCATCACGCGGCTGGAGGCAGAGGGCGAGTTCGCCGAACAGCTCTTCACCCACGGCCTCGGCGTGCAGGCGGCCGAGGGGACGGCCGAGTGGCTGCACTCGAAGGTCCGCCGCGACCTCGGCATCGGCCCCGCCGACGGGCGGCGCTACTCGTGGGGCTATCCGGCCTGCCCGGAGCAGTCCGAGCACGAGAAGGTCTACCGGCTGCTGGACGCGCCCGCGATCGGGCTGTCGCTCACGGGTGGCTTCGCCGTCGAGCCCGAGCAGTCGACGCTCGCGATCATCGCCCATCACCCGCAGGCGGTCTACTTCGGCATGAAGTCCGGCTTCCTTCCGAAGGAGAAGGCGCCGGACGACATCATCGCCGGCTCCGATCGCGACGCCACGCAGACGCGCGACCACGATCCGCGCGACGGCCCGCCCGAGGACGAGCCGGCGCTGGCGGTGGACGCGCGGGGCTGATAGCGCGGGCCGCTCGTGATGCGGAGGTCGCGCGCGGCGATCGTGGGCTCGAGCATGGTCGTCCGCGAGCGTGTCGCCTTTTCCCTCCATGTGGAGGAAAACGCGACACGGTTCGCGGTCCGGTCGCGCTCACGCCAGCAGCCGCGCCTCCTCGAGATCGAGATCGCGCTGGATCTCCCGCCAGATGTCGGGCTTCAGGCGGCCCTCGTTACGCAACCCGAGCAGGGCGTCGCGCTCGACGCCGATGAGGTCGCGGCGCAGCTCGCTGTAGCGCTCGACCGGCTCGCGCGCCGCGGCGCGTGCCTCCTCGGCGTCGCCGCCGATGACGGCCATGCAGCGGCGAAAGCGCATGCGGTAGAGCTCGCGCATGCGGCGCAGGCGCTCGGGCGTGATCTCGCCCTCGCGCTCGAGCTCGTCGAGGCGGTCCAGCGCGGCCTGGGCGGCCTCGAGACGGGCGACGGCCTCGTCCGGGCTCCACTCGCGCTCGCGCTCGATGCCGAGCAGCCGCATGAGCGGCGCGAGCGTCAGGCCCTGCCCCACGAGCGTCACGGCGATGACGCCGACCGTGACGAAGATGAGCAGCTCGCGCTGCGGAAACGACTCGTCCAGCGCGAGCGCCGCCGCGAGGGAGATCGCGCCACGCATCCCGCTCCAGCCGACGATGACGCGCTCGCGCCAGTTCTCGCCCGTGTCGGCCCGGCCCGCCGCGCGCGATCAGCGGCGCGATCCCGACCCATGCCAGCCGCACGCCGATGACGACGGCGCTGACGGCTGCGATGTCGGCGAGCAGCGCGCCCGTGTCACCGCCGACGCGCACGCTCTCGTAGATGCTCTCCAACTGGAGGCCGAGCAGGACGAAGAGCGTGACGTTGAGGCCGAAGACGAGCACCTGCCAGAACGCCACCGCGCTCAGGCGCGTGTCGGCGTCGAACATCTCGTGCGCGTGCCAGCCGAACCAGACGCCGGCTGTGACGGTCGCCAGCACCCCCGAGAGCCCGAGCTCCTCGGCGCCGATGTATGCGCCGTAGGCGAACAGGACCGAGAGGAAGATCGCCAGCGTAACGTCCGTCAGGCGGCGGTAGGTGCGCATGCCGACCCAGGCGACGGCGAGGCCGATCGCGACGCCGCCGGCGGCAGAGGTGACGAAGTCCAGCGTGGCGCCGGCGAGCTCGAACGTGCCCGCCGCGACCGCGGCCACCGCCACGCGGTAGGCGACGAGGGCGGCGGCGTCGTTGAGCATCGCCTCGGCCTCGACGGCAAGCGACACGCGCTCGGGGACGCCGAGGCGGCTGAACACCGCCGCCGCCGACACCGGGTCGGTCGGCGCAAGGATCGCGCCCAGCACGAACGCCGCCGGCCAGCCCAGCCCGTCGATGACCGCGTGCGAGACCACCGCTACGGCGCACATCGTCACGAGCACGAGGGCGAACGTCAGCGACACGAGCTGCCCGGCGGCGGCGCGCAGCTCCTGCGGCGAGGCGTAGAAGCCCGACGCGTGCAGCAGCGGCGGCAGGAAGACGAGGAAGATGGCCTCCGGCGCGAGGCGGATGTCGGGCAGGCCCGGGACGAAGCCGATCGCGACGCCGCCGATGACGAGCACGATCGGATAGGGAATCGACACGAGGTCGGCGAGGCGCACGAGCACCGCCGCGGCGAACAGGACCGCGATGAGGAACTCGATGTCGCTCACGACGCGGCTCAGTCTACGAACGGCCTCGCATCGACCAGTTCCGGACGCGTCCTCCAGGTTCGCGGAGTGACATCAGGTCTTTGCTCGACCGTTGCCGGCGTCGATCCGGAAAGTAGGCCCTCGCGATGAGCGGCGCACCGCTGGACCCGCCGCTGGGCCCCGACGACCACGTGGCGGGCCCCGAGGACGCCCCTTACGAGCTCGTCATGTACGGCGACTTCCAGTGCCCGTACTGCGTCGCGGCGCAGTCGATCGTGCGCCGGGTGCGCGAGCGCCTCGACGGGCGCCTGCGCTTCGCCTTCCGCCACATGCCGCTGCGCGAGCTGCATCCGTTCGCGCAGAAGGGCCGCCGAGGCGTCCGAGGCAGCCGCGGCCCAGGGCGCCTTCTGGCCGATGCACGACCGCCTCTACGCGGCCCGCGGGCGGCTGTCGATCGACGATCTCCTCGCGTACGCCGCCGCGCTCGGCCTCGACGCCGCACGGGTGCGCGCCGAGCTCGCCGACGGCGTCCATGCCGAGCGTGTCGACCGCGACGAGCGCAGCGCGCGCGCCGCCGGCGTGCAGGGCACGCCCGCGTTCTTCGTCAACGGCGCCCTCCACGAGGGCGCCTTCGACGCCGGCTCGCTCGTCGCGGCCCTCGAGAAGCCGCGAGCGGACGAGGCCGAGCGACGGCCCTGACAACGGCGACATGGCGAGTACTTCTCGCTCAGCCCGACGAACTCGCCAATCGACGAGCTCGGGACCTCCTCCGCGGCATCGTCCCGCGAACCGAACTCACCTCTGAGCTTTCGGCGCGCCCCGCCGCATGAGCAGCCCGTAGAGCATCACGAGCGCGCCGACGACGATGAGCAGCGGCGGGAGATACTTCAGCGGCGGCCACGGGTCGGCGAGGTCGCGGAAGTTCTCGCGCTGCGTCTCGAGCACCGGGATGACGTCCTTGCCGAAGTAGTCGTCCAGGGCCGGCATCGTCCGCACCGGCGTCGTGCCGTCGAAGCGCGTGAGCTTCGACGTGCCGGGAATCGCGTTCCAGCCGAGCGTCACCGGCCGCACCGCGAGGATCGCCTGCGCGAGCCGCGGCGTGCGCTTGCGGAGCGTCGCGACGAGCTCGTCGCCGCTGATCTTCAGCGTCTTGGAGAGGAACGCGAGGAGGTGCGGGACCTCGGCCGAGACCGCGCTGAGCGGGATCGCCTCCAGAACCGCCGCCGTTCGCGGGGCCTGCGTGCGCAGGGCGCGGAGCACGCTGGCCTCCGAGAGGTGAGTCCTTTCGGAGATGAAGGTCACGAGCTCGGGCACCTCGGCGGCGGCGCCGCCGCGCGCGGTGGCGATCGGATCGCCGAACAGCACGGTCTGGTGCACCATGTCGACGCCGGCGCGGTCGCCCAGCACGCGCTGCTCGGCGAACGCCGGATCCAGGTCGGCGAGGACGTCGTCGGCGGCGTTCAGGCGCGGGAAGTACTGCAGGACGACCACGAGCCCGACGATGACGACGCCCACGGCAACGACGGCCGACCAGGCGCGCCTGCCCGGCGGTGCGCTCGCGGCGCGGCGGGCCTGCACCAGGCCGAAGGCGAGGACTGCGACGCCGACGACGAGCAGCAGCCAGGGGATGTAGCCGACGCCGCCCGTGCCCGCGATCTTCTGGAAGTCCGCCCTGTCGCGCTCGACGGTCGCGACGAGGTCCGCGCTGAAGTAGTCGCGCAACTCGGGCACCGTCCTGACCGGGGTCCTGCCGTCGAAGCGCGTCAGCCCCTCGCTTCCGGGGAAGTCGTTCCAGCCGCTCGCGACGCTGGGCAAAGCCGTGAGCATCTGCGAGAGCCTCGGGAAGGACTGCTCCAGGTCGGCCGCCATCTGCTCTGTGGAGACGTTGATCCTCGTGGCGAGGAACCGCGTCAGCGCAGAGGTCTCCCGGGCCACCCCCGACAGCGGCAGCGCGCGCAGCAGGGCCTCGGTGTGCGGCGCCTCCTTGCGCAGGACGGCCGCCACCTGCCTCGACGACAACCTCGTCCTCTTCGTGACGATGCGAATGAGCGTCGCGATCTCGCGGCTGCCGCCGCCGCGCGCAGTCACGAGCGGGTCGGCGAGATCGACGTACTTCGAGATGAAGTCGATCCCCGCGCGATCGCCCGCCACGCGCTCGTCGGTGAGGGCCGGCTTGGCCGCGTCGATGACGTCTTGGCCCGCGGTGAGGCGCGGGATGAGCTGCAGGGCCCAAACGAGCACGACGACGACAAGCCCGGCGAGCGCGACGACGAGCCAGGCTCGCGACGCACGCGCCGACAGGAGCCCCTTCATCGGTTCTCTGCCCGACGCACCGGGCGGGAGCGATCCGACACGACGAGCGCGAGCTTCTCGGCCCGAGTCAGGCGCTTTATGCGCGCCTCCTCGCGACGCGCGGCGCGCCGGTCGGCCATGGGCTGCGCGAGCGCGAGCTCGACCGGCAGGCGGCTGGCGGTGTACCGGCTCGCGCGCCCCGCCCGGTGTGCGGCCAGGCGGCGCTCGAGGTCAGACGTCCAGCCTCAGTACAGCGAGCCGTCGCGGCAGCGCAGGAGGTAGACGTACGCAGCCGTCATCGCCGTATGCGATTCGACGTCGCTGCGCAGGATCTTCCCTGGGTGCGCCACTCAGGCCGGTTCGCGCGCGAGGCCCTGCACGGGTGGGAGCTCGACCGGCGAGGCGTGCATCGCGCGCAGGCGCACCTCGCGCCAGGAGAGTCCCTCCTTCACGAGCGCCGGGGCCCCCATGACGATCGCGGTCGCGATCTCGACCGCCTGGAGGATGATCCCGTAAGCCAGTGCGTCGGCGTGGCCGACGCCGTAGGCGCTCAGCACGGCGACGCAGGCAGCCTGGAAGACGCCGATGTTCGACGGCGTCGCCGGCAGCACGGCGGTGACGTTGACGGCGAACAGCACGGCCGCCGCAGCCCCGATGCCGGCGCGGTCGTCGAGCCCGAGCGCGACGAGCAGGACGTAGCACGACAACCACTGCACCACCCACGCCGACAGCTGCGCGAGCGCGGCCGTACCCCCGAGACGGGGCCGGCGGAAGACGCGCAGCCCGTCGCGCACCTGCACCAGCGCCGACCGGACCTGACGCACGAGCGTCGCCACCCGCGAGAAGCGGGAGGGCTTGCCGGAGCGCAGCAGCGCCGGCACCGCGAGCACCGCGACGGCGATCGCCAGCGGCGCGATCGCGACGACGAGCAGGGCCGTGTGATGCGTGAAGAGGTCGACGGTCGAGAACATCACGATCCCGAGGACGACGAGCGCGACGATGTTCAGCAGCGTCTGCGAGACGATCGTGCCGAGTACGACCGGGAGGTGCTCGCGCGCGCCGCCGATCCTGCGCGCGACGATGAACGCGCGCGACGGCTCGCCGAGCCGCGCCGGAAGCGTGGCGGACATGAGCACGCCGATGAACGTCCCCTGCAGGGCGTCGAAGGCCCGCACGCGGGCGCGGGGCAGCGCCGCGCAGAGGATCGCGTGCCACGCCACGCCGCGAAGCACCATCGAGGCGCACATGAGCCCGAGCGCGAGCAGCACCCACGTCGGCGTCGCCGCGAGCAGCGCCTCGCCCACGCGCTCGATGCCGATCCGTCGCAGTGCGACGGCCGCCAGCAGCGCCGCCACCAGCGCGCCGAGACCGACCGCGGCGCGGCGCGCGAGGCGCAGGCCGGGACGCGGCGCGCCGTCGCCGCCCGCCGGCACGGGCTCGAGGGTCGGCAACCTCCGAGCCGGCACGCGCTCCCCGTCGGCCGGCGCGAATCCCAGGCGCAGCGCCGCGCGGGCGGCGGCGCTCGCCGGCGCCGGCGCCGCGTGCAGCGCGATCGCGTCGCCGTAGGCGTCGAGCACCTCGGCGGCGACGTGCGGCCAGGCGTAGCGCTCGGCCGAGCCGCGCGCCGCCTGCGCGAGCGCGGCCAGGCGGTCGGGGTCCAGCGCAAGGTCGCGCAGCGCCTCGGCGAGCGCCGTCGCGTCGCCGCGCGGCACGAGCAGCCCGTCGACGCCGTCGTCCACGACGTCGCGGTAGCCGGCGATGTCCGAGGCGACGACCGGCGTGCCGGCCGCGAAGGCCTCGGTCAGCACCATGCCGAAGCTCTCCCCGCCGAGCGAGGGGGCGCAGAGGACGTCGGCCTACTCGAGCACGGCGAGCTTGTCGGCGTCGCTGCACTTGCCCAGCGCGACGACGCCGCGGTCGTCGAGCATGAGCGGCGCGAGCTCCGCCGGCGTGACCCCCACGACGTGCAGCGCCACCGGCAGGTGCTCCCGCACCGCCTCGAAGGCGCGCAGGAGCACCGGCAGGCCCTTGCGCTCGACGGACTGGCCGACGAAGGCGATCCGCAGCGGCTCGCGCTCGGGGCCGGGCGTGCGTGAGGCGGGCGGATGCGCGGGGACGTCGACGCCGTTGGGGATGATCCGGTAGGTCCCACCGTAGAAGCGCCGCCCGGTCCAGGCCGCGGCCTCCGAGACGGCGATCCGCACGTGCAGTCGATTCAGCCGCCGCCGCGCGCCGAGCACGTTCGCGAGGTTGTTGGAGAAGGCGTTCTCCGAGTAGCAGTGGAACGTCGCGACGAGCGGCGCGTCGACGGTCATGAGGGAGTCCCAGCCGGGGATCGGGGCGACCGGCTCGTGCAGGTGCACGACGTCGTAGCCGCGCTCAAGCTCGCGGCGCAGCCCGACGAGGGTCGACACCCCATAGGCGACGTTGGAGATCGCGCCGTTGGACGGGAAGCCGAGCGTCCGGCCGAGCGGGACGAGGTACTCGGGCAGCGCGCGCTGAGATGGGCGCGCCCCGCGGTGGAGGCGCACGGCCAGCCGGTCGTCGGGATCGACCGGGGACAGCACGCGCACGTCGTGGCCCGCGGCCAGATACTGCTCCGCGAGTGCCTCGATGTGTCGCGTCACTCCCCCTGGATATGTCCACGAATACGGGGACACCAGCGCGATGCGCATTTGCGGGATCCTAACCCTCTGCGTCGAGCGCGGGAGCGCCGCGCACGTAGGCCGTCGCGCAGGCCAGCATGAAGACGCCGAAGACGAACAGCAGCGGCCCGGAGTCGTTGGTCAGCGCACCGACGATCGACGCCGTCAGGCCGCCGATGAGCGCCGCATGCCAGGCCGGCGATCCGAGCAGAGGCGCATAGATGCGATCGCGATAGCGCAAGGCGTAGGCGACCGCGAGCGCCGCGACGACCGTGACGAACGGCATCGCGCCGAGCGCGAAGACGTTGAAGGCCAGCGTGTAGCGACGCACGACGACGTCCCACAGCGAGCCGGCGCTGTCGGCGTGGAGGATCGTGCGCGTGAAGTGGCCGTTGCCGCCTGTCGCAAGCTCGAGCGCCGCGAGCGCGGCCAGCGCCGCCACCGGGACGAGCGCCGCGAGCGCCAGGCGGCGCGGCGACGGGCGTCCCGGCAGCATGAGCAGCGTCGCGGCGGCGACCCCGGCGCCGACGGTGATGACCCCGCCGACGTCGGCGCCGAGCTGAGCGGCGCCGGTGAAGATGCCAAGGACCAGCCCCGCCACGGCGAAGACGGCCGCGGTGGCGCGCGAGCGACGCCGGCCCCACAGCAGCGCGCCGAGCCCGAGCAGCAGCAGCACCGCGAGCGTCGCCTCGAGCTCGTTGCCGAGGCCGTAGAAGCGCGACCCGGACCGCGGGTTGACGCCCAGGAGCGAGCGGATGATGAGCGGCGAGCCCGCGGCCAGGTCGATCGCGTACGAGACGACGGCGACCGCCGCCGGCACGAGCGGGCCGCGCGGCCAGCGCACGAGCCGATCGGTGAGCGCGCCCAGGCCGAAGGCGCCGGTGCCGATGATCGCGATCTCCGCCGGGCGCCCCGGCGCGAGCCACCCGGTCAGCAGGAGCATCGGCAGCACCCAGAGCATCGCCAGCGCGCCGATCCGCAGCGCCGCCCGCACGCCGCGCCGATCGGCGGCGAGCCCCAGCGCGAGCGTCAGCGCCAGCCATCCGAACAGCAACGCCCCGAGCGCCGGCGTGCGCCGCCCGCTGACGACGCGCAGACGCGCCTCGACGGTCTTCAGCGCGGCAGCGTCGCGCACGCCCTCGGCGCGAATCGGCTGTCCCTTGACCCCGTCCGGAATCGACAGGCCGAGCTTGTGCAGGACCGTCACGGGGATGTCGATGCCGGCGACGATCCCCGGCAGGCGCGTCGTGGGCGAGGTCAGCGAGCCGTTCCCGCCCGGGACGCCGACGGCGCCGGCCGGCAGGAGCTGGGGGACGCGCGCCCGCGGCGGCGTCTGCATGACGACGAGCAGATCGCCGGGACGGCGGTCGCGCAGCAGCGCGTCGAGGGCGGCGTCGCCCTTGGCGGCGGTCGGCAGCCCGGCGACGACGAAGCGGTGGCGGCGCAGCAGCCGCGTCACGCGCGCGGGGAGGTCGGCCGCCGACCCGAGCGATACACGGGCGACGTCGCCCGCGCGGTCGGCGGCGACCACCGCCTCGAGGTGGGTTCGTCCGGTCACACCGGCGTAGGCGGCACCCCCGGGGATCCTGCTGGCGAGCAGGCCGGGGGTGATCTCGGCCAGCGCGGTGTCGGCGCGCTCCAGCGCCTTGCTCCAGCCGAAGATGAAGCCGCTGCGGTCACCGCCGACGACGAGCTCGAGGTCGGGCGGGTCGCGCGGGTCGTAGACGGCCGCCGACGTGCGCGAGCCGGCCGAGAGGTCGAGCACGGCCTGCTCGGGCGAATAGCGGGCCTGCGTCGCGCTGACGAGCCCGAGCGCGAGCTGCGGGCGTGCGTCGAGGCGGTCGAGCACCGGCTTGGGATTGTCGTCGCCGCCGCTCGGGAGGAAGGCGAGGACGGCGCGCGGCTGCTGGGCGCGCGCCGGCGCCGCCCCGCCGAGGGCGAGCAGGAACACCGCGAAGGCGGCCGTGAACCGCGGAACGTTCAGATGGACGGCCATCGCCCGCTCTATCCTGTCTCATCGTGCCGACACGTCATTTCGTGAAGTACACCTTCCTCAAGCTCGATCCCGCCTGGCGGCGCCTGGACGACGACGTGCGCGAGACGCACAAGCGCGAGTTCCTCGCCGCCTGCTCGGACTTCTCCGACGGCCACCTGCTGCGGGCATTCTCGACCGTCGGGACGCGCGGCGACACCGATCTCATGCTGCTCGCGCAGGCGCAGAACCTCGACCGCATCCACGAGTTCCACGTCGTGCTCGCGCAGAGCGGGCTCATGAAGTGGTCTCAGGTCCCGTATTCGTACCTGGCGATGACGAAGGTCTCGGAGTACTCCGAGGAGTCACGCCTGGAGGTTCGCCCCGCACACGCGAAGTACCTCTTCGTCTATCCGTTCGTGAAGACGCGGGCGTGGTACGCGCTCGACCCTCAGGAGCGCCACAGGATCATGCAGGAGCACATCAAGATGGGTCGCGAGTACCCGGAGATCGACCTCAACACGTCCTACTCCTTCGGCCTGGACGACCAGGAGTTCGTCGTCGCCTTCGAGACCGACGATCCCGGCTCGTTCCTGGACCTCGTCCAGCGGCTGCGCACGACCGAGTCCTCGCTCTACACGCTGCGCGACACGCCGACCTTCACGTGCATCAACACCTCGGTCGAGCGCGCGCTGTCGGCCCTCGACGGCGTGCCGATCGCGGCGGAGATCGCCTGATGAGCGAGCACCCCGGCGAGATCCGCGACATCACCGTCATCGGCGCCGGCCCCGTCGGGCTGTCGACGGCGTTCTGGGCCGGCATGCGCGAGGCGTCGTCGCGGATCGTCGATTCGCTGCCGCAGATCGGGGGCCAGCTCACCGCGCTGTATCCCGAGAAGTGGATCTTCGACGTGCCCGGCCACCCGAAGGTCCTCGCGAAGGACCTCGTCGAGTCGCTGCGCCGCCAGACGCTCGAGCAGTTCGACGTGCCCGTGCACCTCGATACGACGATCGAGGCGATCGACTGGGAGGACGACATCGTCGTCCTGCGCACGAACAACCCCGACCATCCCGAGCTGCGCAGCCGGACGGTCATCATCGCCGGAGGACACGGTGCGTTCGAGCCCAAGAAGCTGCCCGGCTACGACCTGACGCCCTGGGAGGGCCGCGGCGCGCACTACCTCGTCGGCTCGAAGTCCGAGTTCGCCGGCAAGAAGGTGCTCGTCATCGGCGGCGGCGACTCGGCCTGCGACTGGGTCATCAACCTCATGCACACCGCGGAGTCGGTCGCGCTGTGCCACCGCCGCGAGGGCTTCCGCGCGCACGAGCTGACGGTCAACCAGGTCATGGCGGCGGCCGACGAGGGGCACGTCGACCTGCACGTCCCGTTCCAGGTCCGCGAGGTCATCGGCAACGGCGCGATCGAGCGGGTGCGGCTCTTCCACTCCGAGGACGAGTCGCGCGAGATCGAGATCGAGGTCGACACGATCCTCCTGCAGCTCGGCTTCAAGACCGCGCTCGGGCCGCTGAAGGATTGGGGACTGGAGATCTCCAAGGGCGCGATCGTCGTCGACTCGCTCATGAAGACGAACCTGCCGGCCGTCTGGGCCTGCGGCGACATCACGACCTTCGACGGCAAGCTCAAGCTCATCGCGACCGGCTTCGCGGAGTCCGCGATCGCCGTCGCGCAGGCGGTCCACTCCTTCCGGCCGGAGATGAAGATCCAGCCGAAGTACTCGACGAACACGGGCGTCCCCGGCGCTGCCGAGGGACAGCCCTGAGCGTCAGACCGCCGAGCACTCCTCTTCGTCTGCGACCCGGAACGAGGAGCCGCAGCCGCAGGCCGCGACGACGTTCGGGTTGTTGACCTGGAAGCCGGCGCCCTGCAGCGACTCGACGTAGTCGATGACCGACCCGCGCACGTACGGCAGGCTCGGCTGGTCGACGTAGACCTTCAGGCCCGCGTACTCGAAGACCTCGTCGCCGTCGCGCTGCTCGTCGAAGGCCAGGTTGTACTGGAAGCCCGAGCAGCCGCCGCCCTTCACGCCCACGCGCAGCCCGGCGGCCGGGACGTCGACGCCCTGGGAGCTGAGGAACTCATGGACCTTCTGGGCACCCTTGTCGGTGATCGTGATCATGTACTGGAACCCCCGGCGTCGTTTCGGGCAATCGGCAATACTTCAGGAAGTGTAGCGACCGTGCGTGTTGTGCTGGACGAGCATCGCACGGCGCGGCGATCGGGTCCAGGGGCCAGCAGCCGGTGCTCGCTAGGCTGTCGGCAGATGCCCAGCGCAGACGAGGTCAAGACCCGCATCGAGGCCGCCATCCCGGGCGCCGAGGCCGACGTGCAGACCGCCGACGAGGTGCACTTCAGCGCCCACGTGCGCGCGTCTGCGTTCGACGGCCTCTCGCGCGTCCAGCAGCACCGGCTCGTCTACGACGTGTTCGAAGGAGAGCTCGGCGGCGCGATCCATGCCCTCGCCCTCAAGACGGAGGTCTCATGAGCGACAACCAGATCCGCGACGCGATCGCCGAGGCGATCGCCGACAACGACATCATCCTCTTCATGAAGGGCACGCCCGACCGGCCGGCGTGCGGCTTCTCGGCTCGCACCGTGGCGATGCTGCAGGCGCTCGAGACCCCCTTCACCGCGGTCGACGTCCTGCCCGACCCGCGCATCCGCCAGGAGCTCTCGGCGCTCTCGAGCTGGCCGACGATCCCGCAGCTCTTCCACAACGGGGAGCTCATCGGCGGCTGCGACATCGTCACCGAGATGTACGAGTCCGGCGAGCTGGCCGCGACGCTCGGCGTCGAGGCGCCGGCCGAGGCGACCACCGAGGCTCCCGCCGGCGCCGGGCCTGCCCCGGCCGCGCCGCTGGGCATCGAGAACCGGCTGGGCTGAGCTCACCTCTCCGCGGGCGGGCTAACGCCGGATCCTCACCCGGACCGTGGTCCTGCCACTGATGCGCAGCTGCGGATCCCGGTAGACCCTGCGCGGAGATTCGCCGCTGAAGGCGGCCGTGACACCGTCGTAGTGCTGGAGGCGTCCGATCGCCGATCGCACCTCGACGAGCGACTGCGGCCCCGGATCGTCTCCGCCATCCTGCTCCTCGAAGACAACATCGAGCTCGCCCGGATCGTCGGGGTCACGGCCGACGTCGGCTGGAGTTCCGAGCAATCGCAGGCTTCGATTCCCGCTCGCCGTGTCGGACGGCACGAGCACGCGGATCGTCCGTGTGCTCGTGACTCCAGTACGGGTGCGCCGCAAGCGCAGCCTGACCTTGACGGCCCGCCCGCGGCGGGCCGCGCCCACGACGTTCGCCCCGACGATGAACGCCTGGCTCATCCCCGAGCGCACGCGGAGCCCGACGTCGACCGCCGTCGGGTGCAGCGTCCCGAAGCGATAGCCGTCGAGGACGCCGACGACCGCGGCCATGTCGTCGGCGACGGCGCCCGCGAGAGCATTGGGCACCTCGCCATCGACGGCGTAGGCGTTGCAGAAGCGCAGCGGCTCGCGTAGTTCGCGCAGCGTGACCCTCACGCACATGTCGCCGCTCTGGCTCGCGGGCGCGCCGGCCAGGATCGCGCCGGCCGACTCGGCCACGGCTGCGGAGCCCGCGAGACCGAGCGCGGAGATGCCCTCCGGCAGGCCGACGTCGCCCTCATCGGCGACCCGCGTCAGGCTGCTCGTCACCCGGCCCGTGCGCAGGTCGCGGGCGGTCACGCGCAGGAGGAAGCTCGGCGGTGGCGCTCCGAACCGGCCGACGACGGCGGATGGGCCGTCCGAGGTGATCGTGCCGATGTCGTTGCCCGGAGAGCCGAGCTTGTACGTCGAGGCGTCGGGCACGGCGATCGGATTGTTGACGACGGTGTGGACGAAGGCGTCCTGGAGGAAGAGCGAGCGCCGGCCGGCGCCGCGGGAGCTTTCCAGCGGGTGCCCGAACATCCAGGCGATCGGACCGTCGACGTAGGCGACCGTCCCGAGTACGCCGATCGAGATGTCGCCGGACGCCACCGCGGCGATGACGGCCGAGCCCGGCACGAGCGGCTGCGGGGCGAACGTCGCGCGCGACCCCGCGGGCGAGCTGAAGAGCACGCGCCCCGCCCTGCGTGCCGCGCGCGCGAAGCTCGCCGCGAGCGACGGGCGCAGGCCTGCGATCGTCAGCGGCGCGGCGAGGCTGCGAGCACCGGCGACGGCGGCTGGCAGCGCCGCCGGCGGATCCGGCAGCTGGGCGAGGATCGCCTCGATCGGCGTCGCCAGCACGGTCCGCCCGCCGAACTCTCCGATCGTGTCCGAGATCGCGCCGATGGTGCGGCTCGAGCCGTCTTCGCCGGGGCACAGGACCGGCGAACCGGAGAAGCCTGGGCCGATGCCCGTCGCGTCGACCGCGGGCCCGGAGACGCGGACGAGGATGCGCGCCGTCTGCGGCCGCTCGCCGATGACGTCGAGGACCTCGACGTCGAAGCTCGACACCTGCGTGCCACGCACGACCGTCAGGCCCGCGCAGCGCGCGCCGACCTGGACGTCGGCCAGCGGCATGATCGGCTCGGCCGCATGAGCAGGGACCGGCGCCGCGAGCGCGACCGCAACAGCGGCGAGAAGCAGGCGGCGCATCCGGGCCGACAGTAGCATCGGCCCATGCCTGGGCCCGCCGCGTCGCTGCCCACCGCTGCCGTCCGCTGGGACGGCCGGCGCCTGCATGTCCTCGACCAGACGCTGCTGCCGGGCCGCGAGCAGACGCTGGAGCTGGCCGGCGCAGCGGACACCGCCGAGGCGATCGCGCGGCTCGCCGTCCGTGGCGCGCCGAACATCGGCATCGCGGCCGCCTACGGGCTGGCGATGGAGGTCGACCGGACCGCCGGCGATGGGGCGCTGGCGGCGGCCGCGGCCCTGTTGCGCGGCGCGCGGCCGACAGCCGTCAACCTCGCCTGGGCGGTCGACCGCGTGCTGGCCGCCGCGCTTGCGGCGCCGCTGGCCGAGCGCCGCATCGCGGCCCGCGCCGAGGCCGAGGCGATCCACGCCGGCGAGGACGCCGCGAGCGCCGCGATCGCGCTGCAGGGCGCCGACCTCCTCGGGGACGCGCGGCGGATCCTCACCCACTGCAACGCCGGTGCGCTCGCATGCGGCGGCACCGGCTCTGCGCTTGCGATCGTGATCGAGCTCGCGCAGCGCGACGAGATCTCGGTGCTCGCCTGCGAGACGCGGCCGCTGCTGCAGGGCGCGCGGCTGACGATCTGGGAGCTGCGAGGCGCCGGCATCCCCCACGAGCTGCTCGTCGACGGCGCGGCCGCGGGGCTCATGCGCCGCGGCGAAGTCGACGCGGTCATCGTGGGCTGCGACCGCGTGGCCGCCAACGGGGACGTCGCGAACAAGGTCGGCACGTACGCCCACGCGCTCGCGGCGCGCGCCGCCGGGATCCCGTTCGTCGTCGCCGGACCGACCTCGACCATCGACATGGCCATCGCCAGCGGCGACGAGATCCTCATCGAGGAGCGCTCGGCCGAGGAGGTGCGCCACGCGGGCGGCGCGCTGCTGACGGCGGCCGACACCCCCTGTCGCAACCCGGCCTTCGACGTCACGCCGGCCGAGCTCGTGACCGCGCTCGTGACCGAGCGCGGGATCGCGTCGCCGCCGACCCGCGCCTCGATCGCGGCGCTGCTCGCGGGGGCGGGCGGGTCGGAGTAGGTGCGGGTCGCGCACTCGCTGACCTCGCGCGACGTCGTCGTCGAGGAGCGGCCCGATCCGGTCGCCGGACCGGGCGAGGTCGTCTGCCGGGTGCTGGCCTGTGGCGTCTGCGGCTCGGACGTCAGCGAGACCTACGTCTCGCGCAAGCTGCCCGGCGTGCTCGGCCACGAGGTCGTCGGCGAGGTGCTGGAGACCGGCGCGGGCGTGGCGGGCATCGGGCCCGGCGACCGCGTCGTCATCCACCACCATGTCCCCTGCGGCGAGTGCCGGCGCTGCCGGCGCGGCCACGAGACGCTGTGCGAGCAGTTTCGTGCGACGGCGCTGGACCCCGGCGGGTTCGCCGAGCGCGTGCGCCTCAACGCGCCGCTCGTGACCGAGCTCCTCGACCTCGGCGCGGTGGACCCCGTCGCCGGCACGTTCGTCGAGCCGCTGGGCTGCGTCCTGCGTGCGCTGGACCGCGCCGGCCTGCGGCCGGGCGACGCGCTGCTCGTCGTCGGCGCCGGCTCCAACGGACTGCTCGCCGTTGCGGCCGCGCACACGCGGGCGGTCGACGCGGTCTGGATCCGCGAGCCGCGCGACGACCGCCGTCGCCGCGCGCAGGGCCTGGGAGCGGCCCACCACACCGACGAGCCGGTCGACGTCGCGTTCGTCACGACCGCCGACGCCGGGGCGATCGCCGGCGCCGCCGCTGCGCTCGCCCCCGGCGGGACGCTCTGCCTCTACGCGACGACGGGGCCCGGGACGTCGCTGGGCCTGGACACCGAGCAGCTCTTCCTGCGCGAGATCACCGTCTGCTCGAGCTGGTCGGCCGGCCCGGCCGACATGCGCGGCGCCTACGAGCTCATCGCGAGCGGCCGCATCGACGTCCTCGCGCTCGTCACGCACCGCCTCGAGCTCGACGAGACGGCGCGAGCGCTCGACCTGCAGCGTCGCGGCGAGGCGCTGAAGGCGGTCGTGCTGCCGTGAGGGCGGCGGTCCTGCACGGCCCCGGCGAGCTGCGAGTCGAGGAGATCGCCGAGCCGGAGGGCGAGGTCGTCGTGGCGATCGAGGCGGCGACCGCGTGCGCGACCGACGTCAAGTGCCTGCGTCATGGCCACCTCATCCTCGGGCCCTACCCGGCGCGCTTCGGCCACGAGACCGTCGGCCGCCGCGAGGACAGCGGCGAGCGCGTGCTGGTCGGCGATTCCGTCGCGTGCGGGTCCTGTTCGTCGTGCGCGAGCGGCCGGCCGCAGCTCTGCGAGCGGATGACGTGGGTGGTCGGCGGCTTCGCCGAGCGGATCGCGGCGCCGGCGGGCGCGCTGCACACCGTCCCCGACGGGCTCGAGCCGGCGGGTGCGGCGATGGCCGAGTCGCTGGCGGCCGCAGTCCACGCCGTCGCGCGTTCCGGCGCCGCGGCGGGCGTCGACGCCGCGGTGCTCGGGGGCGGCACGATGGGGCTCATGCTCGCGCGACTGCTCGTGCTCGAGGGCTGTGACGTCACGCTCGCCGACCACCACGCCGAGCGCCGGGCGCAGGCGCGGACGTTCGGAGCCCGGGCCGTGGAGCAGCTCGGGCGCCACGAGCTTGTGCTCGAGGCCGTGGGCCGCCCGGCGGCCTGGCGCGCGGCGATCGCCGCGGCGGCGCCGGGCGCGCCGGTCGTGCTCGTCGGCGGCTGCCCGAGCGGGACCGAGGTGACGCTGCCGGCCGCACCGCTGCACTACGCCGAGCTCGACGTCCGCGGTGCGTTTCACCACACGCGCGCGGAGGTCGACCGAGCGCTCGAGCTGCTCGCCGCCGGCGCCGTCGACTGGCGGGCGCTCGCCGGTGAGACGATCGGCCTCCACGCGCTGCACGACGCGCTGCTGCGACCGGCGGCAGGCGAGGCGCGCAAGCTCGTCGTCGACCCGCGCGTGTAGGGTGCCCGCCGCATGGCGGTCGCCGTCGTCACCGACAGCACCCACTACCTCCCGGGCGAGGTCGCCGCGGCGTACGGGCTGCGCGCCGTGCCCCTCTACGTGACGTTCGGCGGCACGCTCGCGCGCGAGAGCGAGATGCCCGACCTGCAGGACTTCTACAAGCGCTTGCGCACCGCGTCGGACCTGCCGACGACGTCGCAGCCGTCGGTCGGCGACTTCCTCGAGTGCTACGAGCCGCTACTGCAGTCGGGCCACGACATCGTCTCGATCCACCTCTCCGCCGGCATCTCGGGCACGTACGACTCCGCGCTGCAGGCGCGTGCCCAGCTTGCCGAGCGCGGTTACGACGGGCGCATCGAGGTGCTCGACTCGCGCACGGTCTGCGGGGGACTCGGGCTCGTGCTGCTTGCCGCCGCAGCCCGCGCGCGCGCGGGCGGCAACGTCGACGAGGTCGCCCGGCACGCCCTGGACGCGCGCGCGGGCGTGCGGATCTGGTTCTGCCTCGACACGCTGGAGTACCTGCGCCGGGGCGGGCGGATCGGCGGCGCGCAGGCCTGGCTCGGGGGCGCGCTGAAGATCAAGCCGATCCTCTCGCTGGAGTCGCAGATTGAGCCCGTCGAGCGCGTCCGCACGAGCGGCCGCGCGTTCGAGCGGATGGTCCAGTACATGCGCGACCTGCACGACGACGGCGCCGACGCCTGGTGCGTGCAGCACATCCAGGCCGCCGACGATGCGCAGCGGCTCGTCGCGCGCGGCCGCGACATCTTCGGCTGCGAGCCGCTGTTCGTCGGCGAGGTCGGGCCCGTCATCGGGGCCCACGCAGGGCCGGGCATGGTTGGCATCGGCGCGATGCCGACCTCGATGCTCGCCTGAGCCGCGTGGCGGACGCCGCCGATTCGCGTCGCAACCTTCATCTGTCAAGATTCCGGTGTGATTCGCGCGCTTGCGTCGATGGTGGTCGTCGTGCTCGGTCTGGCTACGCCGTCGCGCAGTCGTCGAGCGCGAAGCCCGCCACGCTCTGCGCAAAGAAGGCGGGCGGCGCCCTGCGCCTCGCCAGGGACGGGAAGTGCAGGCGCACCGAGACCAAGCTCTCGGTCAACAAAGTCGTGACGGTGCGGGGGCCGGCGGGTGCGGCCGGGCGGCCGGGGGCCGACGGGTCCCCCGGGGCCCCGGGAAGGGACGCCGCACCGGCCGACTTCGCCGGTGAGCCGGCGAGGCTCGTCGCCGGCGCGCCGGGCGGCGGAGGACAGTGCGCGGCGGTCGCTCAGTTCTGCACCGGCGGCAACGGCTGGTTCTGGCGCAACTACGGCAACGGCTATCAGGCGGTCGGCTTCTGGAAGGACCGCGGCGGCGTCGTGCATCTCGAAGGCGTCGCCGAGCTGACGGGCGGGTCGGGCGGAGCGCAGCCCGCCGCCTTCGTCCTGCCCCATGGCTACCGGCCGCCGGCCGACCGCAGGTTCACGATCGTCAGCACGGTGGATACTCCACGCCACGTCGACGTGCACGCCGACGGCCGTGTGGAGCCGGTCCTCGGGGGCGGCGGCACCGCCCCGCTCGACGGAGTCAGCTTCAGGCCATGACGTACCACGGCGGCCGGTAGGACGCTGCAGGGCAGGCGGGTCCTGAGCCCGTGCGGGGTCCGTGGGTCGGGCCGTTGGAGCGCCAGGATGTCCTTTGCCGTGCAGTGATCGATTCGATGCGCTGGCGGATAGCTGCGTGGCGCACGCTCTTGCTGACTCGTCTTTGCGGCGCGAGCGATAGACGCTGGCGTTTAGGACGGCGAGGGTCGCCTCGAACTGCTTGCCGCGGAAACCACTCATCTAGACGGCATCTAGACGAACTCGCCACGCGGATGACATCGTGCCGGCGGCCGCGCAGCACGGTGAGCTGACCGGCATGCACAATTGACCCCGCTTGTCCCACCGCCGCGAGCGTGGTCACTACTGCACGACATACGTGCAGACGTGACCCCGGTTCTCGCGCAGCCCTCGGAGAGGTCACTCGTGCATGCGAATTCGACTACATGATTGATGCGTATCCAGTCGAGTCCTTCCAACGCGCCGATCGCGCTCCCCAGCCCCCGGCCGTGGAACTCCGTCGACGGCACCACGCTCGCCTACGAGCGGACGGGCGCCGGCCCGCTGTTGATCCTCGTCGGCGGCACGTTCAACACTCGACACTCGGTGAGCACCCTGGCCCCGCTCCTCGCGCCGCACTCCACGGTCTACGCCTACGACCGGCGGGGGAGGGGCGACAGCAGCGACACGCCGCCGTACGCCGTCGAGCGCGAGGTCGAGGATCTCCATGCGCTCATCGCGGCGGCAGGCGGGTCGGCGCTCGTGTACGGCCACTCCTCCGGAGCGGCCCTCGCCCTGGAGGCGACGGCCCGGGGCCTGCCGATCACGAAGCTCGCGGTCTACGAGCCGCCCTACATGCTCGACGACGACCGCGAGGAGCCACCAAGCGACTATGCCACTCGCATCCAGGCCGCCGTCGACGCCGGTCGCCCGGACGAGGCAGCGGAGATCTTCCTGCAGGACTTCCCGCCCGAGGTCATCGAGGCGATCAAGCAGGCGCCGGCCTGGCCCGGCATGGTCGCCACCGCCCACACCCTGCCCTACGACATCGCCGTCGTCGAAGCAGACGGTTCGATCCCCACGGATCGGCTGGCGACGATCGCGGTGCCGACTCTCGCCATGGACGGCGCCGCCAGCCCCGCCTGGGCCGGCAACGCCGTGGCCGCGGTCGCCGAAGCGGTCCCCGGCGCCCAGCAGGTCACCCTCGACGGCCAGGACCACGCGGTGGCCGACGCCGCCGTCGCCCCGGTCCTGATCGACTTCCTCGGCTGACACAGACCGCGTCCGCCACTCCACGCTGGACGTGCTGCACAGCTCGAAACGACCTGCTACCCGTTGCTCGGCCTCCAGCCGATCGAGGGCTGCGCGGTCGTCCTGAAGGTTCCTAGGACGCGGGCTTCGGCTTGGGCCCACGGTTCGGCTCGGACCTGCGCTTCGGCGGCGGCGTGCGCTTCGGCGCGGGCCTGCGCTTCTGTTCGGTCGGCGGTGGCGAGGGCTCCGGCGGTGGCGAGGGCTCCGGCGGTGACGGTGGCTCCGGCGGTGACGGTGGCTCCGGCGGTGACGGCGGCTCCGGCGGGGGGTCACCGGGAGGCGGCTCGCCCGGCGGCGGCTCGCCCGTGTCCGCCGCCGACTCGTCGCCGTAGTACTCCCGCAGCACGATCTGCAGCGCGGCGGCGATCGGGATCGCGACGAGCGCCCCGACGACCCCGAGAATCGACGAGCCGGCGAGGATCGCGATGATGACCGCCAGCGGCGGCACGTTCACGGTGCGCTTGAAGATGAACGGCTGCAGCACGTTGTTCTCGAACTGCTGGTAGAGGATCAGGAAGATCCCGTAGACGATCGTCGAGCTCGGGAAGTCGTTGAACAGCGTGACGACGAGGATGATCACGCCGCCGATCGTGGCGCCGACGAGGGGGATCAGGCCGAAGAACGACATCAGCACGGCGAGTGGGACCGCGAACGGCACGCCGAGGATCGACAGCACGATGAACGTCAGGATCCCATTGATCGACGTGATCGTCAGCGCACCGGCGACGTAGCCCGACGTCGACTTGTAGATCCGAGTGAGGATCCCGCGCACGCGCTCCTCGCGGTGGCGGCGGCCGAGGCGCCGCACGAGGAAGTCGCTGATGCGCCTGCCGTCGAGCAGCAGGAAGAACGCCATCGTCAGGATCGTCAGCAGCTGGAAGGCGGTGTTGACGACCCCGGCCGCGATGCTCTGCAGCGCGCCCGCCGCGTCGCCGAGCCTGGACGGCAGCTTCTGGGCCTCCTCCTGCAGCCGCGGGGTGATGTCGTACTTGTTGTCGAAGTCGCGGATCGTCTTGTTGTTTCGCAGGTCCTCGATGTAGCTCGGGAGGTCGCGCGAGAGGTCCGTGGCCCCGTTGACCACCGGCGGCACGAGGAGCGAGAGCACGCCTCCGAAGACACAGAAGATGAGCACGTAGACGATCAGGATCGCCGCGGCCCGCGGCAACCTGCGACGTGAGAAGAAGTCGACCGCCGGCCCGAGCGCCACGGCGACGAAGATCGCGATGCCAAGCAGCAGCAGCGTGCTGCGGATCTGCACGAGCAGGTAGAGGAGCCCCGAGAACGCCGCGACGGTGAACAGGATGCGCGCGATCTGGCGCGTGGTCAGGGCGTCCCAGACCGACACGCCCGCGAGCGTAGGGCGCGCGTCGGACGGCGCCCCTCACCGGATCCGGTCGGACCCCGGGCGCGGTCAGTCGGCTAGCGCCGGCGGCGGAACAGCCCGCCGATGGCGGCGATCCCACCGCCGATGACGAAGCCGGCCACGGCGGCGCCGATCACGACCTGCTTCTGGTGCGCGACGAGATGGGCGCGCCAGTCCGTCACGACGGCGACCTCGTTGCGCAGGCGCTCGATCGAGGTTCCGAGCTCCTTGCGGTTGGCCTCGATCGAGGCGCGGATCTCCTCGGGGCTGCGGGTCGGCATCAGCGGCGCTTCCACCTCAACGTCCGCTTGATCTTGTGCGCCTCGTCGATCGCCATCTCGGGGACGGGCGGCTGACTGGCCCCCACGAAGCGCGCGGCGAGATAGCCGGCGACGCCGCCGAGGACGAACAGCAGGCCCGCGACGACGAAGAAGCCCCAGAAGATCGAGCTGTCGCCGACCGGCAGCGCGAACCACGCCAGCCAGGCGAGCCCATGCAGGAAGAACAGCAGGCCGGTGATGACGAAGATCCCGGCGGCGATGCCGACGACGATTCCCTTGAGGAGGCTCGTGATCTTCTCGGTGACCTCGGCCTTCGCGAGCTCGATCTCCTCGCGCACGAGCTTGGCCGCGCGCTCGGAGATCTCCTGAACGGTCTGCGCGAGGTCGTGTGTGGGGCTCTCAGCTGCCAAGGCGGCGCAGGATCGCAGCGAAGAGGAGACCACCGACGAACGCGGCTCCGACGATCACCTCAGGACGCTCGGCGGCGAGCTCCATGACCGGCTCGGGCCAGGACGGGGCGGTGCCGGCCGCATGACCGGAGGCGTAGGCGGGCGCGCTCTCGGCCAGCGGCGTGACGCCGACGGCCTCCGACCCCGAGGAGACGACCGCGACGGGCTGCTCGGCCACGGGGAAGGGCATGGCCGGCGCGGGCGGCGTGTGCGCCGCCGCCGGGAATGGATCCGACCCGCCGGCCGGCGGGTCGACGGGCAGCTCGACGGCCTCGCCGTCGACGACCGCTTCGGTGGGAGCCGTCCAGCTCTCCGCGGCCGGCTCGGGTGGAGGCGACGCCGAGACGCCTGCGGGCTCAGCCCCCGGCTCAGCATCCTGGCGTCGCTTTCCGGGCTTCATTCCGGCGGATCTTCCCCGTAGATCCGGCGCCAGATCATCGCTGCGGCGCGCGTCGTGGCGATCGAGGCCAGCGCGCCCAGCCCGGCGAGCAGGCCGGACCAGACGAGTCGTTTGACCATCTCATTGCTCATTGCCTGCATCCTCTCAGACCGCCCCGGCGGATGTGGCCCGGCCGTCCGCCGCTTCCAGGCCACCGCAGATCGTCTCGACGATGAAGGCCTTGGCCTGGTCGAACTCGGCCTCGCCCTGGGGCAACATGTCGAAGATCCAGCCGGTGAGAACCTGCTCGATCGCGCCGTAGAACGCGAGCGCGGCGAACGCCGGCGTCACCTCGCGCTTGAACGCCCCATCGGCCTGCGCCTTGGCGACGATGTCGGCGATGAGCGCGTACGCCTCGCGGATCTTGCCGAGATGGGTGCGGCCGAAGGAGTTCGCCGCTCGCGTGACCTCGACGATGATGACCTTCATGAGGTCGGGGTCATGACGGTAGGAGTCCACGATGAAGCCCGCGATCGCGTGAAGCTTGTCGCGGACCGGGATCTGGCGGCCGTCGATCTCGGATATGACGTCGAGCATGACGTTCCAGCGATCGAGGAAGAGCGTGTCGAGCACCTCGTCCTTCGATCGGAAGTAGTGGTAGACGAGGCCATAGGCGACGTTCGCCTCGTCGGCGATGTCCGACACGCGGCACGCGTGGAAGCCTCGCTTGGCGAACACCACGACCGCGGCGTCGAGGATCATGCGGCGCTTGTCGCCGCCGACGGCGCGGGGCGCGGCCATCAGTGGTGGACCTCGACCGGCCAGCTGTAGGCGGCGGGCCGGCGGTTGGCGAGCGCCGGCAGATCGCGGCGGATGCGGGCCTGGGCGTCGAGGTCGAGGTCGGCGACGATGGCTCCCTCGCGGTCGGCGGCGAGCGCGAGCACGATCCCCCAAGGGTCGACGATCATCGAGCGCCCGCCGGAGCGCAGGCCCGCCTCGTGCTCGCCGATCTGGTTGGCGGCGACGACGAACGCCTGATCCTCGATCGCGCGAGCGCGCAGCAGCACCTCCCAGTGGTCGCGCGTCGTCGGCACCGTGAACGCCGCCGGCACGGTGAAGACGCGTGCGCCGCGAATCGCAAGGATCCGGTAGAGCTCCGGGAAGCGGACGTCGTAGCAGATGCTGAGCCCGAGCTCGACGCCGCTCGCGGTCTGGCTGACGGCAAGCTCCTCGCCGGGCTCCTCGTGCTCGGACTCGCGGTAGACGGTGCCCTTGACGACGACGTCGAACATGTGCACCTTGCGATATGTCGCATGGATCTCGCCGTCGGGTCCGACGTGCACCGAGGTGTTGCGCAGCCGGGCGTCGCTGCCGTCGCCGCACTCGGAGATCGAACCGGCGACGAGGTCGATGCCCAGCTCGCGGGCGATCCCCCGCGCCCACGCGATCGCCGGGCCGCCCAGCGGCTGCGCGCCCGCGTGCAGCGCCTCGCCGCGGCCGAGCGCGCTCCACTTCTCCGGCAGGACGACGAGCTGCGCGCCGTCGGCGGCAGCCGCGCGCGTGAAGCGATCCGCACGTTCGAGGTTGCGGTCGAAGTCGGCGGTGGAGTTCAGCTGGACGGCGGCGACGCGCATGCTCTCGGCTCTCGGATTGACTCGTCAGTCAACTCTATGGATCCTACCCCCTGGGCGGTCCGAGCTCATGCTCGCGTCCACAGCGCCGGCCACGGCACGCCGCCCACGCGCGGCGTCGACGGCGCGCAATCGCACTGCTCGTCGTCCGAAGCGACTATCGTCAGTCTTTGGTCCGCTGCCCGGGGTAGGGGTAAGGGCGCGAACTGGCCTGAATGGAGCACCGCTCCGCACGCCGCACGCGGGTGATGGTGCAACAGGAAGGGGCACTCGACCGCAGGGGAGACCACATGAAGCTTCGACCGCCGAGCCCAGCGCTCGTCATCTCGATCATCGCGCTTTGCACCGCACTCGCGGGCACCGCGTACGCCGCCACCGTGATCACGAGCAAGGAGATCCGCAACGGGACGATCCAGAACGTCGACATCAAGAAGGGGACGATCCAGTCCTCGCGACTGTCGCCCGGTCTGCAGAGGGCCGTCACCAAGAACACCGGCTCCGGCAAGACAACCGGCAGCTCCGCGGCCGGCGGTCGTGTCGCCTACGAGGCGATCCGCAAGTCCGGCCCCGAGAACGTGCCCGCCAACCAGATCGTCACCGTCGCCACGCTCAGCGTGCCTGCCGGCGCGTACGTCATCACCGCGAACACCATCATGACGGCGTTCACCGGTTCGACGAACCTGCTCGAGGCGCTGTTCGCGACCAACGGGTCGCAGAGCGGGGCATGCACCCTCGACGCCGCCGGCGTCACGGCCTCGGCCCTGCAGACGATCGTCGTCAACGACCGCCAGACCCCGGCGACGCTCGGGATGCAGCTGACGCGCACGGTCGGCGCCCCGGCGGACATCAAGCTGCAGTGCTCGGCTGCGATTCCCTGGCGCCTGTCGGAGACGTCGGTCATCGCGACGAAGGTCGACAGCCTCACGCTCACCGAGGTCACGGGCTGACCTCTGACCCCGACGTGCCTTGCGGCGGCGGCGACCGATCCCCGGTCGCGGCCGCCGACCTGGCTTCAGCCGTCCAGGCGGCCGACGATGACCCGATCGCTGCCGGCCCACCGCCGGCGCGAACCGTCACCATCGAGCAGATGTCACTGCCGATCGTCACCGAGCGACTCGCCCTGCGGCCGTACCAGGTGACCGATCTCGCCGAGCTGCACGCGGTCCTCTACAGCGACGACGAGGCGATGGCGCTGCTCGGCGGCCCACGCGAGCTCGCGGGGACGCGCGCGGCGCTCGAGCGCTCGATACGCCAGCAGCGAGCCGACGGCTACTCGTTCTGGCCCGTCATCGAGCGCACGACCGGCTCGCTCGTCGGCGAGGCTGGGCTGTTCCCGCTCTCCCCCGGCGGCCCGGACATCTCGCTCGGCTACGCCTTCGGCGCCCGCTACTGGGGTCGCGGGTATGCGACCGAGGCCGCCCGCGCGGTGCTCGGGGAGGCCTTCGGCGCGCTTGGCTTGGAGCGTGTCGTGGCGATCACCAGGGAGGCCAACCTCGGCTCGCGCAACGTCCTGCGCAAGCTCGGCTTCCGCATGGACGGATGCCGTCACGTCTGGGGCGCCGAGCAGCTGTACTTCGTGCTCGAGCGCGACGAGTACAACGGCGGCTAACGCCGTCGCTGCCGGCGCAGCTCGGCAAGCAGCTGCTTGGAGTGCATCGCCCCGATGAGCTCGCGCAGGGGCTCGGCGCCGGAGGCGATGATCTCGACCGCCCGCTCGGGCTCGACCTCGCCGGCGAGGCGGTCCAGCAGCGTGCGCACCTCCTCCTCGACGAGCGGCGCGAGCGCCTCGCGGTAGCGCAGCGTGTCGTAGACCGTGAAGCCCAGGGCCTCGTCGTAGCCGCCCGCGCGGAAGCGGCTGATGGCCTTGATGATCGCGACGTCGTCGGCGTCGTAGCCGCGGCTCGTCGGCGACAGCACCTCGAGCTCGGCGAGGCGGTGCAGGACGTTGCCCGGGACGTCGAAGCGCCGGTGCGCCTGCGCCGCGCTCATCCGCTCGCCCTCCTGCGCGGCGACCGCCTGCTCGAGGATGCGGTCCTCGAGCTCGACGAGCGCCCGCATCCGCCCGGGGTCGGACTCGATCACGCCGCGAATGAGCTTCAGCGGCATGAAGCGCTCCTCCTGCAGGCGCTTGATGAGCTTCACCCGCTCGACGAGCTCGGGTGCGTACCAGGCCATGTTGCGCGACGTGCGCACGATCGACTCGTCGCCGCCGAGCAGGCCCTCGCGCAGATAGTGCTTGATCGTGCCGGCACTGACGCCGGAGCGCTCGGCGAGCTCGCTCATCTTCAGCAGGCCCTCCGCGTTCATGCCAGAAACGACCCTTCGCTGCCGGCCGCGGGTCCCGCGACCGCTCCGGACTGCACGAGCCGCGCGATCCGGGCGTCGTCGTAGCCCGCTCCGCGCAGCACGGCCTCGGTGTGCTCGCCGAGGGCGGGCCCCGGCAGGCGGTTGCAGTCGGCCGGCGTGCGCGAGAGCTTGACCGGCGCGCCGAGCAGCCGGACCGGCGCCGTGACGCCCGGCTGGTCGAGACCGACGACCATCTCTCGCGCGCGCACGAGCTCCGACGCGAGCGCCTCGTCGAGGTCGAGCACCGGCTCCAGGCAGCACTCGTGCTCGGCGGCGAACGCCTCCCACTCGGCGCGCGTGCGGGCGGCGAAGACCGCCTCCACGGCGGCGTGGGCGTCGCTTCCGGGCGCGGCGAGCTGCTCGGCGACGAGGTCGTCGCGGCCGACGCCGTGACACCACGCCGCCCAGAACTTCGGCTCCAGCGCGCCGAGCGTCACCCAGCCGTCGGAGCAGGCGTAGGGCCGGTAGCAGGCCAGGCCGCCGGCGAGCTCGAGGCCGCCGCGCGCGGGCGCCTCGCCGTCGGCGAAGAACCGCGCGGCGACCATCGCAAGCCAGGACAGCGCTCCGTCCGCCATCGCGACGTCGACGATCTGGCCCTCCCCCGTCCGCTCGGCCTCGCGCAGCGCGGCGAGGATCCCGAACGCCGCCATGAGCGCGCCGCCGCCGAGGTCGGCGATCTGGCCCGCCGCCTGCACCGGCGGCCCGTCCCGCTCGCCCGTGAGCCCGAGCAGCCCGACGAGCCCGAGGTAGTTCATGTCGTGGCCCGGACGGTCGCGCAGCGGTCCATCCTGTCCGTAGCCCGTGATCGCGCAGTAGACGAGCTTCGGGTTGATGGCACGCATCGCCTCGTAGCCGACGCCGAGGCGGTCGAGGACGCCGGGCCGGAAGGACTCGAGCACGACGTCGCGTGAGCGCACGAGCGCGAGCAGCACCTCGCGACCCTCTTCCTGCTTGAGGTCGATGCGGATCGAGCGCTTGTTGCGGTTCAGCGCGAGAAAGAGCGCCGATCGCACGCTCTGCGCGGCCCCCTCCACGTACGGGGGCGCCCAGCGGATGTAGTCGCCCGCGCCTGTGTCCTCGACCTTCAGGACGTCGGCGCCGTAGTCGGCGAGCAGCAGCGAGCAGAAGCCGCCGGGCAGCAGCCGGCTGAGGTCGAGGACGCGCACGCCGGCAGGGGCAGGGGCGCCGTCCGCGCGGCGTCCGGCGCCGCGTCGTGGTGGCGGCACGCGGGCGATGGGAGGCGGTCCTTCGGCCTCATGCCCCCACGCCGAGCATCTTCCGCGCCTGCGCGACCGTCGCCGGACGGCGGCCCGCGTCCTCGGTCATCCGCCGGGCGCGCGCGACGAGCTCGCCGTTGGAGCGCGCCATCGTGCCGTCGGGCAGGTAGAGGTTGTCCTCCAGGCCGACGCGGACCGAGCCGCCGAGCGTCAGCGCCGCCGCGACGAGCATCCACTGCGCACGCGAGATCCCGACGACGCCCCAATGTGCCCCGACCGGGACGTTGTCGACCATCGCGGCGAGGTTGCGCGCCGTCGGGGGAATGCCGCCGGTGACGCCCATGACGCAGTCGACGTGCAGCGGCGGACGCAGCACCCCCATGTCCAGCAGCGGCTCCAGCGAGCCGATGTGGCCGACGTCGAAGCACTCGTGCTCGGGCCGGATGCCGAGCTCGTTCACCGCCTCGAGCAGTTCGACGATCTCGTCGAAGGGGTTGGCGAACACCGTCTGGAACACGAAGGCCTTGCGCGACGCGGAGTACTTCGCGTAGTTCATCGAACCCATGTTCAGCGCCGCGACGTCGGGGCGCAGCTCGCGCAGGTAGGCGATCCGCTTGGCCACCGGCACGCCGACGGCGCCGGTCGAGTAGTTGACGATCACGTCGTCGCCGCGCAGCTCGGCGCGGATCGCCTCCGTGATCGCGCGGAAGTCCTCGACCTCGTAGGACGGCGTCCCGTCGCGCCGGCGCGCATGGATGTGGATCATCGCGCCGCCCTCGTCGACGATCCGCCGCGCCTCCGCGGCGTACTCCTGAGGCGTGTACGGGATCGCCGGGCACTGGTCGCGGTTGGCGAGCACGCCGGAGATCGCGCAGGTGATGATGACCGGGTCGTCGAGGCTCACGGGCACGTGAAGAGTAGAACGCGCTACTTCTCACTCCGCCGCCCGGCCCAAGTGCAGCGACCGCTCAATAGGCTCCAGGGTCATGGAGGAAGAGCATCGCCCCGCCGCACAGTCGCGCGCCGCCGGCGACCAGCGCTCGGCGTTCGACCGCTTCGTCGAGGCCGCCCACCTCAAGGTCAGCCGGCCGGCGTTCTTCTTCGTCTGCCTGGCGATCGTCGCCCTGTGGCTCGTCAGCATGCCGCTATGGGTCGACCTCAAGGCCTGGCAGGTGGCGATCCACACGGCGACGAGCGTCTACACGCTCCTGCTGCTCGCCCTGCTCGAGAACGCCGGCCGCCGCAGCGAGGAGGCCGCGCAGGAGAAGCTCAACGTCATCGCCGAGGCGCTCGCCGCGCTCATGGCGTCGCGCGCGGCCGAGGATCCGAAGCTCGAGAAGGCTGCGAAGACGCTCCGCGAGGCGGTCAGCCTGGAGGAGCGTCACTGACGCCCGCGCTCAGGCCGGTCGCGGCCTGACGCGGCTGGTCAGTCGTCCGCGGCGGCGATCTCGCCCTGCACGCGCTCGAACGCGGCGGCCGAGCCCTTGAGGCTGTCCTCCGTCATGATGCGATCCAGATGCTCGTCATCGTGCCGAACGGTGTAGGGCACCGCCACGCCGTTCGCGCTCTTGACGATCGAGCTCTTCGTGGGTTCGCTGCGGTTGACCCTGAAATCCTTGGTCATCACGGATGACGATAGCGCGAGCCCAGGACCAACTTCCAGTGCAGCGTCACGTCATCCCCCACGGCTCCCGACGCGGGCCATGCGCGTTCGCAGCCAGCCGAACGCGACTGCTGCGCTCACGATGCTCGCGATCCAGGTCGCGATCGTGACCTGGCGCTTGATGTGTGGCTTGAGCTGGGCGGCATTCACCGGCACCGCGGTGCACCGCAGGCGCTCGACGTCGCGGACCTGCCGTCCGGGCGCTCCGCGCAGCCTCGTCGCGGCGTCGCATCGGTAGCTCGTCGACGCCCGGACCTCGCGCTCCACCAGCCCGCCCGCGACGAGCATCGCCACGGACAACGTGCACGCGGTCGGCAGCAGTGCGGCGAGCCTGACACCAGAGAGCAACCGGGTGGCGAGCGGTGCTCGCCCGGCCGCGCCAGGTAGCCCACGATCAGCACGGGAACGGCAAGCAGGACGGCGGCGGCCACCTGGCCGTCGAGGTCCGACAGACGGCTCTTGGCCCAGAACAGCAGGATGACGTTGACGATCGATAAGAGCGTCAGCGCCGCGAAGACCCCGCTCGTCTCGGGGCGGAAGCGGATCGTGGCGAACCCCTTGTCCGATCGCTGGGGTCGGGTCGGCCGCCCCTGTGTGCCGGCGACGGAGGCAGGTGGTTGCTCGACCGGATGCCCCGGCGCCCCGCCCCGAACCGACGCCTTGGCCGCCGCAGCCAGGAACGTGCGCGCAGGACGGGAGCTGTGCAGGTTCACGTGCGGGCTGTCGCCGTCCTCGTCGAGGTCGATGGAGACCTCGGCGAACTCGGGTGATCCGTCGCCTCCCGTCCCGGCGAGCGCGACTGCCGGATCGCGCCCGTGCTCGTCGACGACGTACTCGCCCGTGAGCACGGCATGCGCGAGATGGACGTTGTCGGGCGCGGCGATGTCGATGTGGTAGCTGCCGGCCGATCCGAGTGGAAGCGATGTGAGCACGACCTCGTTGTCGGTCCAGCCCAGCCGCGAGGCGACGTTGCGCGCCGATCGGCTCCAGGGAAGAACCGAGCTGTAGGCGAACTTCAGCACCCGTTCCTGGCCGGCGTGGTACTCGACCGGTACGAGCAGCATGAAGCTGCTGGCGAGCTCCGCGACCAGTGCGCGGTACTCGTCCATGACCGACAGGATGCGACCGAGCTCGCCGTCGAGCGCACGATCCAGGATGACCTGCGCCTGGCGCGGTCCAGCGCCGACGATCGCCTGCACCGTCGCGATGACGTCGTCGCTGGGCTCGGTGCGCGTCCGCTCCGCCAGCGCCAGGCTCCAGATCATGGCGGCGGCCCCGACCGCCGCCAGCCGTACGTTCTCCTCCGTGGGCAGGACCATGAGGCTGGCGCCGCCCTCGTCGCGAAGGTCGAACTGGACGAGCGGCGCCTTCTTCAGCAGCGCCAGCGGGACGTAGATCTTCTGCCCCTCCCGGGGCCGAACCTCCTCCGGGAAGATGTCGACGGGAGGCCAGCGGACCGTGGCGCTCACGCGCCAACGTACGGTCGTGTCGTCGATGTACGACACCTGCTCGACGCGACGCAGGACCCACTCCGGGTATCGCAGCGCCAGCGTGACCGCGATGACGCCGAGCTGCTGCTCGTTGCGAGTTTCCGCGCCGGTGCCGGAGGCCACGGACTCAGCCTAGGACCGGCGGCGGATCGCACGGACGTCCTAGACCGGCATGACCCCGTGGCGCTTCCACGGCCGCTGCACGCGCTTGCCCGCGGCCATCTCGAGCGCGCGGATGACGGTCGGGCGGGTCTCGCGCGGGTCGATGACGTCGTCGACCATCGCGTTGCGGGCGGCGACGTAGACGTCGATGAGCTCGCGATAGGCGGCGATGAGCTCGGCCTTCTTCGCCGCCGGGTCGCCGGCCTCCTCGACCTGCTTGCGAAAGACGATCTCCACGGCGCCCTCCGCGCCCATGACGCTGATCTCGGCGGTCGGCCAGGCGACGATGAGGTCGGGCTCGTAGGCGCGGCCGTTCATGACGTAGTAGCCCGCGCCGTAGGCCTTGCGGAGCACGACGGTGACCTTCGGCACCGTCGCAGCGGCGACCGCGTGCAGCATCTTCGCCCCGTGGCGGATGATGCCCGCCGCCTCGACCTTCGTTCCGACCATGAAGCCGGGCACGTCGACGAGGAAGACGAGCGGGATGGCGAAGGCGTCGCAGAGCGTGACGAAGCGTGCGGCCTTGTCGGCCGAGTCGTTGTCGAGGATGCCGCCGAGCTGGCGCGGCTGGTTGGCGACGATCCCGACCGGACGCCCGCCCATTCGCGCCAGGCACGTGATGATCGAGCGCGCGAACTGAGGCTTGAGGTCGAGCCACTCGCCGTCGTCGACGATTCGCCGGACGACCTCGTACATGTCGTAGGGCTGGCGGTTTGAGGCCGGCAGCACGTCGAGCAGCGCGTCGTCCATGCGATCGACCGGGTCGTCGGTCTCGCGAACCGGCGGCGCCTGCTCGCAGTGCGACGGGAAGAAGCCCAGGTACTGGCGGATGCGCGCGACGCACTCCTCGTCGTCGGCGACCTCGAGATCGCCGACGCCCGACGTGCGGCAGTGCACGCGTGAGCCGCCGAGCTCCTCCTGCGTGACGTCCTCGCCGACGGCGGCGCGCACGAGGTGCGGACCGGCGAGCGCCATCGAGCCGCGCCCCCGCACCATCGGCACGAAGTCCGCGAGGCCCGGGATGTAGGCCGTGCCGGCCGCGCAGGGGCCCATGAGCGCCGCCACCTGGGGGATGATGCCGCTGGCGACGACCTCCTCCCGAAACAGCTCGCCCGTGCCGGCGAAGAGCGAGCCGACCGCCTCCTGGATGCGCGCGCCGGCGCTGTCGAGCAGCCAGACGAACGGCATCCGCTTCGTCAGCGCAAGCTCGCGCAGCCGCGCGACCTTGATCTCGCCGGTCGTCCCCATCGAGCCGGCCATGACGGTGAAGTCGTAGGCGGCGACGGCGACGAAGCGCCCGTTGACGTGGCCGTAACCGGTGATGACGCCGTCCGCCGGGGCCTCCCTGCCCTCCAGGCCGCGCACCGCGTGGTGGATCCCGTCCTGGATGCCGAGCTCGGTGAAGGTGCCGCGGTCGACGAGCAGGTCGATGCGCTCGCGCGCCGTCAGCTTCCCGGCGGCGTGCTGGCGGTCGATGCGCTCCCGCCCGCCCCCGAGGCGCGCGGCAACCCGCCGCTCGTGCAGGTCCTCGGCGAGCGGGCGCAGGATCGACGCGGGCTGTGCGTCGTCGCTCATCGCGAGGACCTGCCTTCCGGCTCGATGCTGTCGACAGTCGAGCAATGACGCGCTGTCATCGCGAGAACCTGCCTTCCGGCTCGATGCTGTCGACGGTCGAGCAATGACGCGCTGTCATCGCGAGAACCTGCCTTCCGGCTCGATGCTGTCGACAGTCGAGCAATGACGCGCTGTCATCGCTACGCCAGCAGTGGCGCGATCGCGTCGGCGGCCAGCTCGCCGTGACGCGGGGCCGCGGAGGTGATCTCGGCGCCGACGAGCGTGCCGACGGCCGTCGCGTGGGCGAGGAACTCGCGCAGCCCGGTCGGCGACAGCCCGCCCGGGGCCGGGACGCTCGCCGGGAACGCCAGCGGGTCGAGCACGTCGAGGTCGACGTGGACGAAGAGCTCGAACCCCTCGAGCTGCGCGGGATCCTCGACGCGGTGCACGCCGCAGCGGTCGAGCGCGACGCGCTCGCCGCCGTCCAGCTCGCGCACGCCGTGCATGATGACCCGCGCCGGCTCCAGGCCGGCGCCGAAGCCGGTGTCCCAGAGCCCGCACGCGCCGGCCAGGCACATGCCGCCGAGGTAGCCCGAGGCCGTCGTCTCCGGCGTGTTGAAGTCGCCGTGCGCGTCGAGCCAGAGAACACGGGTCGCGGGACGGTGGCGAACCACGACCGGCAGCGTCGCGACCGACACCGAGCACTCGCCGGCGAGCAGGATCGGCGCCCGTCCGGCGTCGAGCGCGTCGTCGACCTGGCCGCCCGCCTCCAGCAGGCAGCCGTGCGAGTCGCGCAGGTCCTCCTCCCACGTCCCTGACCTCGGCTCGCCCGGCGAGCCGACGATCCGCGCGTCGAGCAGCTCGGCGAGCTCGCGCGTGCCCTCGGCGGCCTCGTGACCACGGTCGGACGTGCGGCACAGCATGCCGACTACCTGCCGGTCCACCGTGGCTCGCGTCGCTCGAGGAAGGCCGCCACGCCCTCGTGGGCGTCGTCGGTGGATAGGGCGATCGAGAGCTGCGCGCGCTGGTACGCGAGCGCCTCGTGCAAGCTCATGTCCTGCTGGGTGTAGAGCGCGTCCTTGCCGAGCTTCACGAGCAGCGGGGACTTCGCCGCCAGGGCCTGCGCCCACTCGGCCACGGCGGCGTCGAACGCCTCCGGCGCGACCACGCGGTTGACGAGCCCGATCCGCTGCGCCTCGTGCGCGTCGACGCGATCGCCGAGCAGCAGCAGCTCGGTCATCTTCTTGCGCCCGACGTTGCGGACGACGAGCGCCGCGATCATGAACGGGAACAGGCCGACGTTGATCTCGGGGGTCCCGAACGTCGCCCGCTCGCCGGCGATGACGAGGTCGCAGGCGAGCGCGAGGCCCAATGCGCCGGCGAGGACGTGACCCCGGGCGGCGCAGATGACCGGCTTGCCGAGCCGGCCGATGAGCGCGAACAGGCGCGGCAAGCGGTCGTTGGCCGCGTGGCGCTCGACGAGCGGCACGTCGGCGGTGAAGCCGGCGAGGTCGCCGCCGCTCGAGAAGACCGTCGCGTGCGTCGAGGCGAGCACGACGCAGCGCACGCGCTCGTCGTCGCGCGCGGCCGCGAGCGCCGCGAGCAACTCTTCGAGCAGCGCGTCGGAGAGGGCGTTGCGCGTCTCGGGGTCGTCGAGCGCGATCGTCGCGACCGCGTCGGCGACCTCGTAGCGCAGCGTGGCGTACGGCACGAAACGCAATCTACTGGCCCGCGCGGCGCGCGTCGTTCGTAAAAAGTAGGACGTTCCACTGTTCACTTTCGCCCGTGCGCGGTAGCGTACTCCATGGCCGCCGCCGACGAGGTCCTCAAGCCCGACCACGCCGCCCGGCGCGGGCACTTCATCTTCGGCGACGAGCACCGCGCGCTGCGCGAGACGATCCGCGCGTTCGCGACGAAGGAGCTCGCGCCGCACGCCGACGAGTGGGAGGAGACGACCTTCCCGGACTGGGTCTTCGCCCGCATGGGCGAGCTCGGCTTCCTCGGCCTCGACAAGCCCGAGCGCTACGGCGGCCAGGGCGGCGACTACTTCACGAGCCTCGTCCTCGCCGAGGAGATCGTCCACTCACGCTCCGGCGGCCTCGCCATGGGCGTGGCGGTGCACACGGACATGGCGATGCCACCGATCCTCGCCTTCGGCACCGAGGAGCAGAAGCAGGCATGGGTCGTGCCCGCGATCGCGGGCACGAAGATCCTCTGCCTCGGGATCACCGAGCCCGACGCGGGCTCCGACGTCGCGGCGATCAAGACGCGCGCCGTGCCCAGCGACGCCAGCGACGAGTACGTCATCAACGGCTCCAAGACGTACATCACCAACGGCCATCGCGCCGACGCGATCATCCTCGTCACGAAGACCGATCCCGGCGCGGGATACGACGGGTTCACGCTGTTCCTCGTGCCGATGGACCTCCCCGGCGTCGTGCGCGAGCAGCGCCTCCAGAAGCTCGGCATGCACGCCAGCGACACGGCGCTGCTCGCCTTCCAGGACGTCCGCGTGCCGGCGAGCGCGGTGCTCGGCGAGGTCGGCAAGGGCTTCTACCACATCATGTGGGAGCTGCAGGGCGAGCGGCTCATCGGCGCCGCGGGCGCCGTCGCGACCGCCCAGCACTGCTTCGACCGGACGCTGCGCTACGCGCTGGAGCGCCGCGCCTTCGGCCGCGAGATCGGCCACTTCCAGGCCATCCGCCACAAGTTCGCCGAGATGGCGACGAAGATCGAGTCGGCGCGCCAGATGGTCTACACGACCGCCTGGCGCCATGCCGGCGGCGAGTACCCGGTACGCGAGATCACGATGGCCAAGCTCCACGCGTCGCGGATCGCCGTCGAGGTCGCCGACGAGTGCATCCAGATCCACGGCGGCGCGGGCTACATGAAGGAGTACGGGATCGAGCGCTACTGGCGCGACCTGCGCCTGAACCGCATCGGCGCGGGCACCGACGAGATCATGCTCGACGTCATCGGCCGCAGCTACGGGCTCTAACTAACGCGCGATCCACAGTTCGTGTTGATCGGTGGTGTCGATGGTTCACGGGTACCGTGTGGGGGCCCGATCCGTCCGGCCGCGGACGCCTTATCGCCTTCACGCTCTGGAGATCCGGTCGATGTAGGTCTGCACCGCACGCACCGCGTCGCTGACATCGGTCACGGCGAAGTTGAGCTCCTCGGCCATCGCTTGGTATGCCTGCGTCCAACTCGGATGAAGGGTCACGGTCGGCAGCCATGCGTGCTGCGCCCGGGCGACGAAGACCCGCTCGCAGGCATCGCGGACGGCCGCAGGGTCGGGTTCGAGCGCTTCGAGCAGTTGGAGGTCGATCAGGTCGCGAAACCGCGGATTCTCGCGGCCGTCCGGGAACTGCTCGGTGACGGCGTGCAGCTTCTGCGCGATCTGCCAGCGCTCAGCCAGCACCATGACCATGTCTGGCCCAGCGAGCCCGACCGCACGGAGGCTCGCCCCGGCGACGGGAGTGAACTCGTCCTCGCTGGTGTCCAGCGGTTGCAATTTCCAATCGCAGTGACGTGAGCGCCCGTCCGACGAAGCAGCACCACGCCCAGCGCCAGCAGCGTGACGGCGCGCCCCCGACGGCCGACGCGGTCGAGCAGCAGCACCGCCCTTCCGAACGGCACGCACGGGAGGAGAGACCGGCGCTCATCGGTGTCGACAGCGTCGACGAACTCGCCGCCGTCGCCTGTGATGCTCGCGACCGCCTCGGCGAGCCAGCTCTGCTGGCAAGGGCCAGCGGCGCCGGGTTGTGAGGTGTCATGGAGGGTACGGCGGATGCGACACGCGAAGTTCAGCGCCGCCGGAGCGCCAGGAACAGCGTCGCCACGTGAAGCGCTTGGCCGAAGTCGCCGGAGTCGATGAGTTCGTAGAGCCTATTGACGGTGACGAACGTCGATGAGATCTGCTCGCTCGGACTGTGCTTCGGCGCCGTTACCGGCGATGAGCCGCGGACCACGAAGCAGTGCACGAGGTTCGTGTGCGTGGCGGGGTTGACTGCGAGCCTGCCGGCTGCGCACCACTCACCGCCGGCGTGGCCTGTCTCCTCCCGCAGCTCGCGCTGCGCTGCGGCCATCGGCGAGGCGTCGGCCGGGTCGACGGCTCCTCCGGGCAGCTCAACGAAGGCGCGCTGACGGGCGTGACGGTACTGGCGGGTAACGAGGATGCGATCCGCTTCGTCGATCGCGACGATGTGGACCCAGTCCGGATACTCCAGCACGTAATACGGGCTGACCTCGTCGCCCGCGAGCGTCACGCACCGGTCGACCCGCACACGAAGCCACGGATCGTCTAGCGCCCGCGCGGATCCGGCGACCCGCCATGGAGGCGACGGTCCCAGCTCGTCTAGCGTCGCCTGCACAGGGTCTTCGCTACTTGATCTCATAGACCTGCCCCGTGATGCCGCTCGCATCGGGACTGATGAGGAAGGCTACGAGCTGAGCCACCTCCTCCGGCTCGATGAAGCGGAGCAGCGCAAGGCCTGACGCGGTCCGCTCAAGCTCTTCGCCCAGGGACGTTCCTCGCTGCTCGGCGACACCCGCGAGCTCACGCAGATTGGACTCGGTCCGTACCCATCCTGGGCAGACCGCGTTGACCGTGATCGCGCGTTCGGCCAGCTCGAGAGCCCAGCACCGGGTCAAGCCGATGACGGCGTGCTTCGACGCCGCGTACGGCCCGTAGGCTGCGCGGCCGGCCGTGCCGAGTTGCGAAGCAACGTTGACGACGCGCCCGCCGTCGCTGATGCGCTGCTGTAGCGCCTTCGTCAGGAAGTAAACGCCGTCGAGGTTCAGCCGCATGATCGCGTTCCACGCTCCTCGATCTGCTTCGTCGACGCGCTCCTCGATCCACCGGCCCGCATTGTTGAGCAGCGCATGGATCGGCTTGCCCTGTTGGCCGGCCCAGTGTTCGATCGCGTCGCGCGAACTCAGGTCCACCGATGACCACTCGAAGTCGCCCGGCAGCGCTTTCTCAGGCGGATGCCGAGACAGCTGGGTGTAGACGTCTGAACTGGCCCCGCTGTGGACGCTTGAAGTGGCCCCACCTCCGTCCGATCGCGACCTCACGGTCGGCGCTCGTGTCGAGCGCGATCGGGAGGTCGCAGGAGGGTGGGAT
>Ga0136617_10000231_pt1 | contig 44538 bp, 44 predicted proteins | sample AntDrymUQ3222106_2_FD_129672 | JGI IMG/M metagenome (GOLD analysis project Ga0136617, IMG submission 129672) | Polar desert sand microbial communities from Dry Valleys, Antarctica - metaG UQ322 (21.06) | ecosystem: Environmental > Terrestrial > Soil > Desert | place: Antarctica: Dry Valley... | reverse complement strand
CTAGGACTCCGCTCCCTCGTAGTTCGGGTCCGGGTGCAGCCCGCCGTTCGCCGGCGAGTACACCGTCGTGATGCCCTCGTCCCACTGGATCTCGTAGCGCGGGTTCGGGTCGCCGCGCAGAACGCGGGTGATCACGCCGTGGCGGCCGGGGCGCAGCGGCTGTCGCGCTGTACGCCTGCGGCGGCCTGACTTCTCGGCGACGACTCGGTCGCCAACCTCGTATGCCATGCGGTGTCCTCCTGCGGAAGAGTCGATATGCGCGGCGTGACGATCGCCGCCTCGCGCGCGAGCCGGGCAGATGGTAGTCGCATGAGCGTTTGCTCCCATACCGAACGTGGAGTTCCGCGGCGCGGGCTCACGATCGCTCGCCGAACGCACGCCGCGCGAGCCCGAAGCCCGCTCTGGCGCGCGCGAGGAACTTGTACGTGCCGTCCTCGCACAGCTCGCGCGCAGCCTCGGCGAGCGCGTCGGTGGCCGCGAACGCGAACGCGCCGCCGACCGAGATCCGCTTGACCCCCGCCGCGGCGAGCTCGGCGACCGGCGGCACGCCGGGAAACGTGAGCACGTTGAGGGGTCGACCGACTTCGGTCACGACGCGGCGGATGTCCTCGATCTGCGCCAGCCCGGGCGCGTAGAGCACGTCCGCGCCGGCCTCGCCATAGGCCCGCAGGCGCGCGATCGTGTCGTCTAGGTCGTGGCGGTCGTGGAGGTGGTTCTCCGCGCGCGCGGTCAGCACGAGGTGTACGGGCCCGGCGTGCGCGGCCTGCGCGGCAGCGGCGATCCGCTGCACCGCCAGCTCGACGTCGTAGATCGGTGCGTCGCGGTCGCCGCTGGAGTCCTCGATCGAACAGCCCGCCAGGCCGGCATCGATCGCCAGGCGCACCGTCTCCGCCACGCCGGCCGGGTCGTCGGCGAAGCCGTTCTCGAGGTCGGCGGAGACCGGCAGCTCGGTCGCGGCGGCGATCGCGGCACCGTGCGCGAGCGCCTCGTCGCGCGTCACCGAGCCGTCGAGCCGCCCGAGCGTCGCGGCGAACCCGCTGCTCGTCGTCGCGAGCGCCTCGAAGCCAAGCGCTGCCAGCAGCGTCGCGGAGCCCACGTCCCACGGGTTGGGCAGCAGCAGCGGGCTCTCGCCGGCGTGCAGCTCGAGGAACCGTCGCGCCCTGCCTGCCTGATCGGTCATCGGCTGATCATCGCGCCTCGGCCGGCACGCCGCAGCCGATCAGCTCCACCCGTCCCAGGCGTGCAGCTCGGGCTTGGGGTCGATCGGCACACCGCGCGAGCGGATCTCGAGATGCAGGTGACAGCCGATCGTGCGGGCGTTGCCGGTCGCGCCGATGCTGCCGATCCGCCGGCCGGTGCGGACACGGTCGCCCGGCCGCAGGCGCGACGCACGCAGGAGGTGGGCGGCCGCACCGGCCTGCCGGTCGCCTCGCGCACGACGTCGAGCTGCAGCTCGACCGGCGCCGGGGCAGCAATCCGAGCATCGATCCGGATCGGGCGCCCGGCGACATACGCGTACTGCGGGCTGACGCGCGCGCCGAGGAGCGTGAAGGCAGGTGCGGTGGTGACCGGCGCGGACCCGGAGACGACCGTCGCCGCCGGGGCGAGCGTCACGAATGCGGCCGCGGCTGCGCTCGTCGCCGCGGCGAGCACGACGCGCGCCCGCCTGCTCACCCCGCGTCTGCCGGTCCCTCGAGCTCGAGCACGTCGAAGGACCACAGCTCGCTCGCGGTTCCGACCGGTCCGCCCGTGCGGTGCTGGGCGTGCCCGGCCGCGAAGTCCGGACCCGACAGCCACGCCTCGAAGTCCTCCTCCGAACGCCAGCGCGTGAGGACGAGGCACACCTCGCGGTCGTCGTTGGGCCGCAGCAGCTCGAAGGCTTCGAAGCCCGTCGCGCTCGAGACGCGGCCGGCGCGCGAGGCGAAGCGCTGCTCGAACTCCTCGAAGCGCTCGCGCGGGACCGTGATCGCGTTGATCTTGACGACGCTCACGCTCGTGCCACCTAATACGTCTTCTGTGCCAGCAGCCCGCCGCCGGGGCCGAGCAGCTCGACGGTGTCGCCGGCGTCGTCCCAGACCTCGTTCTTGCGGCACACGTAGTAGCTCGTGCCGCGACGCACGGCGCTCTTGTGCCCGCTGCGACAGCCGGTCAGGACGCGCAGCTTGCGGCCCGCCGCGAGCTTCGTCCTGCGCAGCTTCAGGGTGTGGTCGGCGGCGTCGCGCAGCGCGTAGCCGCGCAGGTCGACGGCCTTCTTGCCGGCGTTCTTGATCGTCACCGATTCGGCGTCCGGCCCGCCCTTGGCCTGGATGACGACGATCCGCAGGTTGCCGGCGCCGGCGCGCTTGCCCTTGCAGCCGCCGTCCTTCCAGCGCTTGACCTCGCGCGCGACCGCGGCGCGCAGGCCCTTCGCGTACGTCTCGACGTCCGCTGAGATCTGGCGGCGGGCGGACTCGAGCTGCGCCTGCGTGAAGCGGCAGGGCGTGACCTTCTCGTCGCGCGAATAGTCGTTGCCGACGGAGGCGAGATCGGCCTGCGGGCTGCCGGCGGCGCTTGGCGCCAGCACGGCGGTGGCGACGAGCACGGCAGCGATCACGAGCTGGATTGCGGATTTCACGGCCACGAGTATGACGGCTGAGCAGCCCGAACGGCCCGCCGGTGCGATGCCTCCGCGGTCACACTCGCTCGAGCAGCGCCAGACCGTGCGGCTCGACGAGCGGCCCCACCGGCACGCTCCCGGCGAGCTCGTGCTCGCGGCCGCTGAGAACGTCGCGGTAGCGACCGGGCGGAACGTCCAGCAAGGCGGCTCCAGTGGACCGGCGCAGCGGGACGACGACGAGCGCATCGCCGTCGCCGCGCGCGAAGGCGCAGACGTCGGCGCCCGCCGCGACGGGGGCGTACGCCCCACCGGCCGCGAAGACCTCCGGCCGCCTGGCGCGCAGCTCCAGCGCGCGTGATATGAGCTGCAGCTTCATGGTCTCCCGCGTCGGCTGCGCCCCCCCGTGCAGCCCCTCCAGCGCCGCCCGCCGCGCATCCCAGTCAACCGGCCGGCGGTTGTCCGGATCGACGAGCGACAGGTCGATCAGCTCATCGCCCTGGTACACGTCGGGCACGCCCGGCACGGTGAGCTTCAGCAGGAGCTGGCCGAGCGCCGAGCGCTCGCCGACCTCGGCGACCTCTCTGACGAACGACGCGAAGGAGTTCACGAACGGCTCGTGCGTCAGCAGCGCCGCCGCGAAGCGCTTCACGCGCTCCTCCCAGTCGTGGTTCTGATCGATCCAGTTCGTGTTGCGCTTGGCCTCGCGCAGCGCCTTCTCGACGTAGGCCTCCAGCCGCTGCGCCGTGATCGGCCAGACGCCGACGAGCGTCTGGAAGATGAGGTAGCGCTCGTGCCCGTCCGGCGCCCCATCCTGGACGAGCGCGTCGGTCAGCTCATACCAGCGGCGCACGCACGTCGACCAGGCCTCGGCCATGGCGCTCAGCGCCCCGATCCGCGCCCGCGCATCGCCCGACCGCTTCGTGTCGTGCGTCTGCGTCACGAGCAGGTTGTCCGGAAATCGCCGCGCCCGCTCCATGTTCGCCGCGTGGAACTCGTCGACCGACACGCCCCAGCGCCCCGGATCGCCGCCGACGTCGTTGAGCGCCAGCAGCCGCAGGTAGCGGTAGAACGCCGTGTCCTCGATCCCCTTCGCCGTCACCGGCGGCGAGGTCTGCTGAAAGCGCGACACGAACTCCGCCGGCGCGCCGTCGAACAGGTCCGGCCGGCCGGCGGCCTGCAGGGCGGCGCGGTCTGCGTCGGCGAACTCGCCGTCGCGCACGTACGTGCGGTAGACCGGCAGCCGCGCCAGCGCCTCCTCCAACGCGCCCGGGTCGTGCAGCCGCGCCAGCCGCTGCAGCTCGCGGCGAAACGTCCCGTGGGCCTGCTCGAGCTGCGCCTCCAGCGCGACCTCGTCGAACGACCGCCCCTCGCCGGTCAGCTCGTACAGCAGCTCCGTCAGCGGCCCCTCCCCCGCCGGGTCGACGAACAGGCCCTGGACGTCGTTGAGGAACTCGTAGCCGACCGTCCCGGAGACGGGCCAGTCGCGCAGCTGCTCGTCGGGGTGCAGGATCTTCTCCACCCACACGCGCTCGGCGCCGGCGTCGTGCAACCGCTCGAGGTAGCCCGCCGGATCGGCGAGCCCGTCCGGATGGTCGATGCGCAGCCCGTCGAGCACGCCGTCGGCAAGCAGCGCCAGCACCTTCGCGTGCGTCAGGTCGAAGACGTCCGGGTCCTCGACGCGCACGCCCGCCAGACCGTCGATGTCGAAGAAGCGCCGGTAGTGGCCCGTCTCGGGGTCCACGTCGAAGACGCGTACGCGCTCGTCGGGATCGGCCCACCAGCGGTTCTCGTCGCCGGTCCCCATGTGGTTGGGGACGATGTCGAGGATGATCCCGAGCCCCGCGCCGGCGAGCTCGCGCAGCCCCTCCTCGCCGCCGAGCGACGCCGACACGCGCATCGGGTCGACGACGTCGTAGCCGTGCGTCGAGCCCGAGCGCGCCTGCAGCGACGGCGACAGGTACAGGTGGCTGATCCCGAGCGAGCGCAGGTAGGGCACGAGCGCGCGCACGTCGTCGAAGCGCATGTGCGGGCCGAGCTGCAGCCGGTACGTGGCGCGCAGCGCGGTCACGCTACGCCGTGGGCCCGACCCGCTTGAGCACCGTCACCGAGCGCGCCTTGACCGCGTGCGGCTGGCGCGCGCCGGTCGTCAACGCGCCCGGCGCGGCGTCGGGGTCGGCGGTGCTGAGCTCCAGCGCCCACGACTGCCCGTAGCGGCGCCCGGGCAGCACGAACGTCATGTCCTCGTGATGGCCGTTGATGAGCAGCAGGAACGAGTCGTCGACGATCCGCTCGCCGTGGCGCCCGCGGTAGGGAAACTCGTTGCCGTTGAGAAACAGGCCGATGACGTGCCCGTTCTGCTGCCAGTCGCGCTGCGTCATCCGCCGCCCGTCGGGCCGAAACCACCACGCGTCGGGCAAACCCTGTCCCGTGGCGCCAGTCGCCTTGCCGGAGAGGAAGTGGCGGCGGCGGAAGACCGGGTGGTCGTGGCGCAGCGCGATGAGCCGCTTCGTGAACGCCTGCAGCCGCCGCCCGCGCTCGTCGATGTTCCAGTCAAACCAGGAGATCTCGTTGTCCTGACACCAGGCGTTGTTGTTGCCGCCCTGCGAGCGCGAGAACTCGTCGCCGCCGAGCAGCATCGGCACGCCCTGGGAGAGCAGCAGCGTCGTCAGGATGTTGCGCTGCTGGCGCTCGCGCAGCGCGACGATCTCCGGATCGTCGGTCGGGCCCTCGTGGCCGTGGTTCCAGGAGCGGTTGTCGTCCGAGCCGTCCTTGTTGTCCTCGAGGTTGGCCTCGTTGTGCTTCTCGTTGTAGGAGACGAGGTCGGCGAGCGTGAAGCCGTCGTGGGCGGTGACGAAGTTGATCGAGGCGAACGGCTCGCGCCCGTCCTCCTTGTAGAGGTCGCTGGAGGCCGTCAGCCGGTTGGCGAAGTCGGCGACGCTCGCCTCGCCGCGCCAGAAGTCGCGCATCGTGTCGCGGTAGATGCCGTTCCACTCCGTCCACAGGACGGGGAAGTTGCCGACCTGGTAGCCGCCCGGCCCGACGTCCCAGGGCTCGGCGATGAGCTTGACCTGCGACAGCACGGGGTCCTGGTGGATCGTGTCGAAGAACGCGCTCAGCCGATCGACGTCGTAGAGCTCGCGCGCCAGCGCGCTGGCGAGATCGAAGCGGAAGCCGTCGACATGGCACTCCATGACGAAGTAGCGCAGCGAGTCCATGATCAGCCGCAGGACGCTCGGGTGCACCGGGTTGAGGCTGTTGCCGGTGCCCGTGAAGTCCATGTAGAAGCGCTCGTCGTCGGGCATGAGCCGGTAATAGCTCTTGTTGTCGACGCCCTTGAAGGAGAGCATCGGGCCGAGGTGGTTGCCCTCCGCGGTGTGGTTGTAGACGACGTCGAGGATGACCTCGATGCCGGCCTTGTGCAGGGCCTTGACCATGCCCTTGAACTCGCGCACCTGCTCGCCCATGAAGCCGGTCGCGGCGTACTCGGAGTGCGGCGCGAGGTAGCCGATCGAGCTGTAGCCCCAGTAGTTGCTCAGGCCCTTGTCGGTGAGGAAGTGCTCGTCGGCCTTGTGATGCGCGGGCAGCAGCTCGACCGCCGTCACGCCGAGATCCTTGAGGTACTGGATCGCCGGCTCGGACGCCAGGCCGCCGTACGTGCCGCGCAGGTCCTCGCGCACGTCGGGGTGCAGCTTCGTGAAGCCCTTGACGTGCGCCTCGTAGATGACGGTCTCCGTCCACGGCGTGCCGAGCAGGCGGTCGCCCTCCCAGTCGAAGCCGGGATCGACGACGAGCGACTTCGGGATCGCCTCGGCGTCATCCTCGTCGTCGGCCTCGAGATCGGCGACGTCCGTGTCATCCGGGATGTAGGGCAGCGTGCTCGCCTTGTCCCACTTGATCTCGCCCTCGATCGCCTTCGCGTACGGGTCGATCAGCAGCTTGGCGGGGTTGAAGCGATGGCCCTCCTCCGGCTCGTAGGGCCCGAACACGCGGTAGCCGTAGCGCTGGCCGGGCCCGACCTCGGGGACGTAGCAGTGCCAGTTGTAGGCCGTGCGCTCGGTGACCTCGATGCGCGTCTCGTTGTCGTCCTTGTCGAAGAGGCACAGCTCGACACGCTCGGCGTGCTCGCTGAACAGGCTGAAGTTCGTGCCGCGGCCGTTCCAGATCGGCCCGAGCGGAAACGGACGGCCGGGCCAGACCTCGAGCGTGCTGTCGGTGCTCTCGCTCACGGCTGCCCGCCCGAGCGGACGAGGGCGCCGGACAACGGCGCCAGCAGAACCTCGCCGTCGCGCAGCTGCGCGACGGCGGCCGCGCTTGCGAGCACGATCTCCCGCTGAGCGGGCGCGACCGGCACGGCGCGCGGCTCGTCGGCGAAGTTGCAGACGAGCCGGAACGGGCCGCGGTCGACCGCCAGCCAGCGGCCCTCCTCGTCGTATTCGGTGAGGACCTCGTCGTCGGGCAGCTCGCGGCGCACGCGCAACAGTCTGGCGAAGAGCTCGGCGGTCGGCTCGTGGCGCTCGCGCGTGAGCTTGGAGCGCTCGAACGTCTCGGGGTCCTGCGGGTCGGGCACCTCCTCGCCGGCGAACTGCGCGAACGCTGCGAACTCGCGCCGGCGGCCGTCGCGCGTCGCGGTCGCGATCTCCGCGTCGATGTGGTCTGAGAAGAACTGAAAGGGCGCCGGCTCGCCGTACTCCTCGCCCATGAAGAGCATCGGGGTGAACGGCGACAGCAGCGTGCAGAGGGCCGCGAGCGGGCGCGCGGCGGCCGGCATCCGGTCGCCGAGGGCGCGGTTTCCGACCTGGTCGTGGTTCTGGTCGAAGACGACGAACTGCGCCGGCGGGCGGTCGTCCGCCGACGCGCCGAAGCGCCGCTTGCGAAACGCCGAGTACTGCCCGTCGTGCACGAACGGCCGCCGGAAGGCCTTGGCGAGGTCCGCGACGGCGCCGAACTCGGCGTAGTAGCCGTCGGTGTCGCCGGTCAGCAGCACGCGCAGCGCGTGGTGGAAGTCGTCGGCCCACTGCGCGTCGTGGCCGAAGCCGCCGAGGTCGCGCGGGCGGATGACCTTCGGGTCGTTGAGGCCCGACTCGGCGATGACGAGCGCCCCCGGCCGCGCGGCGTGGACGCGGTCGGCGAGCTCGGCCATGATCGGCCTCGCGCTCGCGTCGTAGATCGCGTGGATCGCGTCGAGGCGCAGGCCGTCGACGTGGAAGTCGCGCACCCAGCCCTCGGCGGACTGCAGCACCCACTCGCGCACCGGACCCGAGTGCTCGTCGTCGTAGTTGATCGCCTGGCCCCAGAAGGTCGAGTAGCGCTCGGTGAAGTACGGCCCGAACGCAGAGAGCGCCGTGTTGCCCGACGCGCCGACGTGGTTGTAGACGACGTCGAGAATGACGCTCAGCCCGTTGGCGTGAGCGGCGTCGACGAGCCGCTGGAAGCCGTGCGGCCCGCCGTAGCTCGACTGCGCGGCGGAGAGGTACACGCCGTCGTAGCCCCAGCCATGCTGGCCGGGGAACTCCGCGACCGGCATGACCTCGATCGCGGTGATGCCGAGCTGCGCGAGCGCGGACAGGTGCTCGATCGCAGCGTCGAACGTGCCCTCGCCCGAGAACGTTCCGATGTGCAGCTCGTAGATGACGAGATCGGAGAGCGGATGGCCCGCGAAGTCCTCGTCGGTCCAGGCGAATGCCTTGGCGTCGATGACGCGTGACGGCCCCCGTAGCCCGGTCGGCTGGTGGCGCGAGGCGGGATCGGGCAGCTCGCTGCCGTCGTCGAGCACGTAGACGTACTCCTCGGCCCCCTGCGCTGGCACGCGCGCCTCGTGCACGCCCTCGCCGACGTGGCGCAGCGCGTGCTGTTCGCCGCCGACGCGGACGCGGACGTTGTCGCTGCCGAGCGCCCAAACGCGGAACTCGACGATGCCGTCATCGAGCGGAGTCGCTCCGAACCGGCGTTCCCATGGATAGATCTCGATGGCTGCTGACACTCGCCCCAAGGTACCCCAGGCTCGGCGAGAGGAACCCGTGCGGCTCATCAGTAACGGCGGGGTTACGTAACCACTGTGTTACTCTGGTCGCGCCATGGACCCCGGGCACTGCGAGCTACGCCTCACCCGCCGCTACGACGCCTCCCCGGCGGAGGTCTGGGCGGCGCTGACCGAGGCCGACTCGCTCGGGCGCTGGCTCGCCGCGACGGTCGCGATCGAGCTGGCCCCCGGCGGCGCGTTCGAGCTCGCCAACGGTGTCGACGCCCGCGTGCGCGCGCTCGAGCCCGAGCGCGTGCTGGAGCTCGACTGGCGCTTCGCCGACGAGGATCCCTCGGTCGTGCGCTTCGAGCTCGCCGCCGACGGTGACGCCACCCTGCTCACGCTCGACCACCGCCGCATCGACGAGCGCTTCGGCATGGCGTACATCTCGCGCTGGACGAGCGCGCTGACGCGCTTCGCGCGCGAGCTCGGGCGATGAACGCGCTGCCTGCGCTCGCCGACCCGACGCGGCGGCGGATCGTCGAGCTGCTCGCCGACGGGGAGCGCAGCGCGGGCGAGCTCGCCGCGCAGTTTCAGACGAGCCGGCCGGCGGTCTCGCGCCACCTGCGCGTCCTGCGCGAGTACGGCCTCGTGCGCGCCCGCGGCGAGGGCACGCGGCAGCTGTACTCGCTGAATCCCGCGCCGCTCGCCGAGCTCGACGACTGGCTCGGGCGCTACCGCAGCTTCTGGACGAACCGCCTCGACGCGCTCGACACGGAGATCCGCCGCCGCCGGCGCGCCAACCCCGACAAGGAGGACCGATGACGATCACCCCATACCTGTGCTACGCCGACGTCGAAGCGGCGCTCGAGTTCCTGCAGCGCGCGTTCGGCTTCGAGGAGGTGCTGCGCTACACCGGCGCGCAGGGCTACGTCAACCACGCCGAGATGCGCCTTGGCGACGACGTGATCTACCTGGGCGACCCCGGCGACGAGTACCGCAACCCCGCTACGCTCGGCGGGGCGACGGTTCTCGTCAACGTCCATGGCATCGAGAACGCCGACGCGCTGTGCGAGCGCGCGCGCGACGCCGGCTGCGAGATCACCGAGGAGCCGGCCGATCAGGACTACGGCGAGCGGCGCTTCGGCGCCACCGACCCCGAGGGCCACCGGTGGTTCTTCGCCCAGCCGATCCGCGAGGTCGCGCCGGAGGACTGGGGGGCGACGCCGGCGCAGGGGTAATCGCGGCCCCTACCGCCATGGACGCCACGTGGCCGCGCGGCGCGAAGGATCACACCCGTCTGCCATACTGTCTGGCATGCGCACCACGCTCGACATCGACGACCGCCTGCTCGAAGCCCTGATGGCGCGCAGCCCGGGCCTCTCGAAGACGAAAGCGATCGAGCGCGCGATCGAGCGCTACGTCAAGGAGGACGTATACGAGAGCCTGCGCAAGCTGCGCGGGTCGCGCCCGGACATGGTCGACTTCTCGATCGCTAACCGGCGCCTCGACATCGAGCGCCAGGAGCGCGAGCGGCCGGCTCACGCATGATCCTCGCCGACTCCTCGCTGTGGATCGACTACCTGCGAGGCGTTTCCAGCGACGCCGCTGACGCGTTGGACGAGCGACTCGCCGCTCGCGACGTGCTGATGTGCGGCCCGGTGGCGGCCGAACTCCTGGCCGGAGAGCAACCAGGCGAGCGGATGCGACTCTGGGACCTCTTCACGGTGATGCCGTGGGCGGACCTGGATCGCGCGGACTTCTTCTCCGCCGGCGACGCCGCCGCCCTGCTGCGCGCGGAGGGCCGTCCGGTGGCGCTGTACGACGTCCTGATCGCCGCGGCCGCGGCCGGCCGTGCGACCCTGTGGACGCGCGACCGCGATTTCGGGCGCATCGCCGAGGTGCTCGACTCGCTGGACTTCAAGCTGCTGAGCGACTGATCGCAGGGTCAGATCGGCGGCGCCGGGCGCTCCTCCGGCACGAGCCAGACGACGCCGAGCGGCGGCAGCGAGAGCTCCGCCGAGCACGGCTGGCTGTGCCATGGCAGCGGCTCGGCCTCGACCCCGCCGAGGTTGCCGGTGTCCGTGCCGCCGTAGAACGCCGAGTCGGTGTTCAGCGCCTCGACCCAGCGCCCCGAGCGCGGCAGGCCGAGCCGGTAGCCCGGCCGCGGAACCGGCGAGAAATTCGCGACGCAGACGAGCACCTCCGCGCTCTGATCCTCGCCCGCCCGTGCGAACGCGACGACGTTGGCGTCGGCATCGTTGGGCTCGATCCAGTAGAAGCCGCGCGGGTCGAAGTCGACCTCGTACAGCGCCGGCGTGTCGCGGTAGACGCGGTTGAGGTCGCGCACGAGCGCCTGCACGCCGGAGTGCTCACCCTGCTCGAGCAGGTGCCAGTCCAGCGAGCGGTCGTGGCTCCATTCGGCGCCCTGGGCGAACTCCTGACCCATGAAGAGCAGCTTCTTGCCGGGATGCGCCCACATATAGGCGTACAGCGAGCGCAGATTGGCGAGCTTCTGCCAGCGATCGCCCGGCATCTTGTCGATCAGCGAGCCCTTGCCGTGCACGACCTCGTCATGCGACAGCGGCAGGATGAAGTTCTCGGTGAACGCGTAGACGAGCGAGAACGTCAGCTCGTGGTGGTGATAGCGGCGGTGGATCGGGTCCTGCTGGAAGTAGCCCAGCGTGTCGTGCATCCAGCCCATGTTCCACTTGAAGCCGAAGCCGAGGCCGCCGAGGTACGTCGGCCGCGAGACGCCCGGCCAGGCCGTCGACTCCTCGGCCGCACTGATGACGCCCGGCTCGTCGCGATGCAGCACCTCGTTGAGCTCTTTGAGGAACACGACGGCTTCGAGGTCCTCGCGGCCGCCGAACTCGTTGGGCACCCACTCGCCGGCGCGGCGCGAGTAGTCGAGGTAGAGCATCGACGCGACGGCGTCGACGCGGATCCCGTCGGCGTGGAACTCGCGCGCCCAGAAGAGGGCGTTGGCGAGCAGGAAGTTGCGCACCTCGTTGCGCCCGTAGTTGAAGACGAGCGTTCCCCAGTCGGGGTGCTCGCCGCGCCGCGGGTCCTCGTGCTCGTAGAGCGCGCTGCCGTCGAAGCGCGCGAGCGCCCAGGCGTCGCGGGGGAAGTGCGCCGGCACCCAGTCCAGCAGCACGCCGATCCCGTTGGCGTGCATCCGGTCGACGAACGCGCGGAAGTCGTCGGGCGAGCCGAAGGTCGGCGTGGGCGCGTAGTACGACGTGACCTGGTAGCCCCAGGACCCGCTGAACGGGTGCGCCATGACCGGCAGCAGCTCGACGTGCGTGAAGCCGAGATCCGAGACGTACGTGGCGAGCTCGTCGGCGAGCTCGAGGTACGTCAGTGAGCGGTTGTCCTCCAGCGGGTTGCGCCGCCAGGAGCCGAGGTGCGCCTCGTACGTCGACATCGGCCGGTCGTGCGGCGTGCCCTCGGAGCGTGCGGAGAGGTAGCGCGCGTCCTGCCACTCGTACGACGAGGCGTGCACGATCGACGCCGTCTGTGGCGGCAGCTCGGTCTGGAACGCGAACGGATCGGCCTTCAGCAGCAGCTCGCCGGACTGCGCGCGGATCTCGAACTTGTAGCGCGCGCCGTCGCCGACGTTCGGCACGAAGAGCTCCCAGATCCCCGATCCGCCGAGCCCGCGCATCATGTGCAGCCGGCCGTCCCAGAAGTTGAAGTCGCCGACGACGGAGACCGAGCGAGCGGCCGGCGCCCAGACGGCGAACGACGTGCCGCGGACGCCGTCGAGCTCGCGCACGTGAGCGCCCATCTTCGACCACAGCTGCTCGTGGCGTCCCTCGCGGAAGAGGTGCTCGTCGAGGTCCGACAGCGTCGGCGCGAAGCGGTAGGGGTCCTGCGTGACCCAGGTCCCGCCGTCGGGATAGCGGACCTCGAGCTCGTAGCTGCAGGGCAGCGACGCGCCCGGCAAGTCACCCTCGAAGAGCCCGCCCGGGTGGATGCTCTTGAGCTCCACGCCCGCGGGCTGCACGACGACCGCGGCGGCGGCGGGGTGCAGCGCGCGGATCGTCACGCCGCTTTCGGACGCGTGCGCTCCGAGGATCGAGTGCGGGTCGTGGTGATCGCGGGCGACGAGGCGGTCGAGCTCTGCGGTGCTGACGGGTCTGCGCGCGGTCATGTCGGGACCTCTTCCTGCAGCAGGCGCGCGATCCCGGCAACCGGGATCGGCACCCAATCGGGGCGGTTGTTGAGCTCGTAGCGCAGCTCGTAGACGGCCTTCTCGAGCTCGAAGATCGCAAGCAGCTTGTCGGTCGCCGGGCGCCCGGCGGGCAGCAGCGATTGATCGACGGTCTCCAGGTAGGCGTCGAGGAAGCCCTGGCGCGCCTGCTCCTCCCAGCCCGCGGGCGCCGGCACGCCGCGCAGCAGCTCCGACGCCGACGCCGCGTAGGCGAACGAGCGCAGCATCCCCGCGACGTCGCGCAGCGGCGAGCGCTTGCGGCGGCGCTCCAGCAGCGAGCGCGCCGGCTCGCCCTCGAAGTCCAGCATCGTCCAGCCCGCGTCGCTCAGCATCGTCTGGCCGAGGTGGTAGTCGCCGTGATGGCGGATCAGCCGCCCGCCGACGCCGACGTGCGACATCGACTGCAGGCGGTCGCGCACCTCCTCGCCGCGGCCGATGATCGGATCCAGCCCCGGCGTGTGGCGCGGCAGGTCGAGGAACACCTGCTCGATCTGCTCGTCGATCGTCGCCGTCAGCAGCGACAGCGCCTCGACGCTCGGCTCCTCCGGCGAGAACGCCGGGTCCGTCGGGTCGGAGGCGAGCACGCTGTGCATCTCGCCGGTCGCGGCGCCCAGCTCGGGCAGCCGCGCGAGCACGCCGAGCGGGTCGTCGAGCGCGAGCTGCCAGCCGTCGCGGGAGTCCGCGACGAACGCCTGCATGATCCCGAGCGTCGCCTGCATGATCCCGCCGGAGTACTCGTACCAGCCGGTCAGCGCCGCGACGTTGCGAAAGCCGCGCGCCGAGAGGAAGCGCACCATCTCGAGCTCCGGGTTGATGCCCGGCTCGACGCGGCGAAAGACCTTGAGCACCTGCTGCTCGCCGAAGACGACCGACGAGTTGGACTGCTCGGCGCCCATCGCGCGGATGTCGCCGGTCGGCTCCAGGCCGCCATGGAACGTGACTCCGCCGACCTGCGCCTCCTCGCCGAGCAGCCGCGCGAGCACGCGCAGGCCCCCGTCCTCGCCGGGCAGCAGCTGGTAGAGCTCATGCGTGCCGGCCTGGAAGCGGGCCTCGACGAGCTCGAGCTCGAGGGCCGGCTGCGCGCTCAGCTCGACGCGCTCGAGCACGTTGACGGACGCGACCTCGCGCGCCTTGGACGCAAACCAGCGCTGCTGGGTCACCCACTCCCCCAGCGGGCCCTCGATGCGGTCAGGCAGACTCATCGTCCTCCTCCAGACGGAACCAGAAGAACCCGCGCGGGGCGAGCGTCAGCAGATAGGCCAGCTCGCCGATCTTCGGGAAGCGCGAGCGGCCGAACATCTCGACCGGGCGGCGGCCGTTGTACCAGGACAGGTCGAGCTCGACGGCCTGCGCGGAGCGCGCGAGGTTGTGCACGCAGAGCACGACATCGTCCTCGTAGGTACGGATGCAGGCGAAGATCTTCGGGTTGGCGGGCGTGAGGACCTCGAAGCTTCCCAGCCCGAACACCGGGTGTTCCTTGCGCAGCGCGATGAAGCGCCGCAGCCAGCGCAGCAGCGACGACGGCGTGCGCAGCTGGGCCTCGACGTTGACGGCCTGGAAGCCGTAGACGGGGTCCATCAGCGGCGGCGCGTAGAGCTGCGCGAAGTCCGCCCGCGAGAAGCCGCCGTTGCGATCGCCGGTCCACTGCATCGGCGTGCGCACACCGTCGCGGTCGCCGAGGTAGACGTTGTCGCCCATCGCGATCTCGTCGCCGTAGTAGAGGACCGGGGAGCCCGGCAGGCTGAAGAGGATCGCCGTCATGAGCTCGATCTCGTCGCGGCCGTTGTCGAGCAGCGGTGCGAGGCGCCGGCGGATGCCGAGGTTGAGCTTCATCCGCGGGTCCTTGGCGTACTCGGAGTACATGTAGTCGCGCTCTTCGTCGGTGACCATCTCGAGCGTCAGCTCGTCGTGGTTGCGCAGGAACAGGCCCCACTGGCAGTTGGACGGGATGTGCGGCGTCTGCGTGAGGATCTCGAGGATCGGCGCGGCCTCCTCGCGGCGGACGGCCATGAACATCCGCGGCATGACCGGGAAGTGGAAGGCCATGTGGCACTCGTCGCCCTCGCCGAAGTACTCGACGACGTCGGCAGGCCACTGGTTGGCCTCGGCGAGCAGGACGCGGTCGGGGTACTCGTCGTCGACGGTCTTGCGCACCTTCTTGAGGAAGACGTGCGTCTCCTCGAGGTTCTCGCAGTTCGTGTCGTCGCGCTCGAAGAGATAGGGCACCGCGTCGAGGCGGAAGCCGTCGAGGCCGAGGTCCAGCCAGAAGCGCAACACGTCGAGCATCGCCTGCTGGACCTCGGGATTGTCGTAGTTGAGGTCGGGCTGGTGGTGGAAGAAGCGATGCCAGTAGTACGCGCCGGCCTGCTCGTCCCAGGTCCAGTTGGAGGTCTCGCTGTCGATGAAGATGATCCGCGCCTCGTCGTAGCGCGTCGGGTCGTCTGACCAGACGTACCAGTCGCGCTTGGGATCGTCCGGGCTCGAGCGCGCCTCCTGAAACCACGCGTGATCGTTGGACGTGTGGTTCATCACGAGGTCGGTGATGACGCGCATGCCGCGCTCGTGCGCGGCGTCGATGAACGTACGCACGTCCTCGATCGTCCCGTAGTCGGGATGCACGCCGTAGAAGTCGGCGATGTCGTAGCCGCCGTCACGCATCGGCGACGGGTACATCGGCAGCAGCCAGATGACGTCGACGCCGAGCCACTGCAGGTAGTCGAGCTTCTCCGTCAGGCCGCGAAAATCGCCATGCCCGTCGCCGGTGCCGTCGAAGAACCCGCGCAGGTGGATCTCGTAGAAGACCGCGGTCTTGAACCACAGCGGGTCGGACTCGAACCACTGGCCCGGGTGGTTCATGTGCTCACGCGCAGCAGATGAGCGACCCGGTAGGGGTCCAGCCGCACGAAGTTGCGTCCCATCCGCCAGTCGAAGCTCTCGCCCGACAGCAGGTCGGTGACGGTGAAGACCGGTGGCAGGCCGAGGCCGTAGGGGATGACGACGACCCCCTCCTGCGCGCTGACCGGGTCGAGCGTGACGACGATGATGATCGTATTGTCGGCGGTGCGCTTGGCGTACGCGATCAGCGCGTCGTTCTCCGTCGTCAGGAACTGGATGTTGTCGAGCTGCTGCAGCGCCGGGTTCTCGCGCCGGATCATGTTGATGCGCTCGATCAGCGACAGCAGCGGGCCGTTGAGCGCGCGCTTCTTGATCTCGTACTTCTCGGAGTTCTCGTACTCCTCGCTGCCCACACGCACCGGCACGCGCTCGAAGTTCTCAAAGCCCGAGTAGACGCCGTAGCTCGGGCTCAGCGTCGCGCCGAGCACGAGCCGGCTTGCGAACTTCGGCGGCCCGCCGTGCTGGAGCTCCTCGGTCAGGATGTCGGGCGTGTTGACGAAGAAGTTCGGGCGGTAGTACTCCTGCATGCCGCTCCTGGCGAGCTCGGTGACGTAGTCCATCAGCTCCCACTTCGAGCTCTTCCACGTGAAGTACGTGTAGGACTGGTTGAAGCCGACCTTCGCGAGCTGGCGCATCATCGCCGCGCGGGTGAAGGCCTCGGCGAGGAAGATGATTCCCGGGTGCTTCTTGCGCAGGTCGGCGATGAGCCACTCCCAGAACGCGAGCGGCTTCGTGTGCGGGTTGTCGACGCGGAAGATCTTCACGCCGTGGCCGGCCCAGAAGCGCACGACGTCGCGCAGCGCGTTCCACAGGCCCTGCCAGTCCTCGGAGTCCCAGTTGACGTTGTAGATGTCCTGGTACTTCTTGGGCGGGTTCTCGGCGTACTTCAGCGTGCCGTCGGGGCGGCGGTTGAACCATTCCGGGTGCTCGGTCAGCCACGGGTGGTCGGCCGAGCACTGGATCGCGAAGTCCAGAGCGACCTCGACGCCGTGCTCGCCGGCGATCCGGACGAGCTCGTCGAAGTCCTCCATCGTCCCGAGATCGGGGTGCAGCGCGGTGTGACCGCCGCTCGCGTCACCGATCGCCCACGGTGAGCCGGGATCGTTGGCGCCGGCCACGAGGCTGTTGTTGGCGCCCTTGCGGTTCGTCATGCCGATCGGATGCACGGGCGGCAGGTAGAGGACGTCGAAGCCGAGCGTGGCGAGCTCGGGGACCTGCGCGGCGACGCCCTGCAGGCCGCCCCACGAGCGCGGGAAGAGCTCATACCAGGTGCCGAAGCGCGCACGCACCGGGTCGACGTCGACGTACAGCGTGCGGTCCATCGTCGTGGAGCGGGTGCGGTCGGGGTAGCGCCCGATCGCCATGAACAGCTCGGGGTCGAGCGCGATCTCGGGGTTCGTCGCGTCCTCGCGCAGGCGCTCGAGGGCACGCTGGATGCGCTTGCGATCGCTGCCCTTCGCGCGCACGGCGGCCTGCTCGAGCAGGACCTCGCCTTCTGACAGCTCGCTGGAGAGATCGTCCTGGCGGGCGTCGATCTTGCGGCGCAGCTCTTCGCGCCAGCTTGCGAAGGCGTCGGTCCAGGCCTCGATCGTCCACGCGTAGCGGCCGAGGCGGGCGACGGCGAACTGCCCCGCCCAGCGGTCGCCGTCGACGTGCGCGTCGATGCGCACCATCGCGTTCTCCTGCCAGCGCTTGGAGCCCGGCGGGCAGGAGCGCACGACCGCGCGCAGGACGTCGTGCCCGTCGGCGAAGATGTCGGCGCTGACCGCGACGGCGTCGCCAACGGTCCGCTTGGAGGGGTAGCGGCCGCAGTCGATCCTCGGTGCCGGCTGCCCGATCTGGATGCGGGGAGGCGGCGGTTTCACGGTCTTCGGCGCGGGCATTCCCAGACACTCTCTCCGTTTGAAGCACTTCGTAACGTGAACACACAGCTTCCAAGCAGATCAGCGGGCGTGCAGCTGCACCCGACCAGCCTCCCGGCGGGACGGCTCGGGGACGACGCCTATCGCTTCGTCGACTGGCTGGCGGCGGCGGGTCAGTCGTGGTGGCAGATGCTGCCGCTCGGCCCGCCCGACCGTGCACGTTCACCGTACAAGGCGAAGTCCGCCTTCGCGGCCTGGCGCGGCCTGCTCGCGGATCCCGGAGCGCCTGTCGGCGACGACGAGATCGACGCGTTCCGCGCCCGCGAGTCGTTCTGGGTGGCTGATTGGGAGCGCGTTGCCGGTGGCCGGCGCGCGGTCGCCGACCAGGTCCGCTTCGACCGCGAGTGGGGCGCGCTGCGGACGTACGCGGGTGAGCGCGGCGTCGGGCTGATCGGCGACATCCCGATCTACGTCGCGCCCGGCAGCGCCGACCACCTGGCGTGGCCGCAGCTCTTTCGCTCGGGCGAGGTCGCGGGCGCGCCGCCGGATGCCCTCAGCGAGGGCGGCCAGCTGTGGGGCAACCCGCTGTATGACTGGCCGGCGCTGCAGCGCCGCCGCTACGCCTGGTGGACCGAGCGGCTGCGGCGCGCGTTCGCGCTGTTCGACGTGGTGCGAATCGACCACTTCCGTGGTCTCGTCGCCTACTGGGCGGTGCCCGAGGGTGCGTCCGACGCGCGGGCCGGGCACTGGCGCCGCGGCCCGGGGCGGGCGCTGTTCGATGCCGCGGCACGCGAGCTCGGCGAGCTGCCGGTGATCGCCGAGGACCTCGGCGTGATCACGGCGCCCGTCGAGCGCCTGCGGCGCTCGCTCGGCTTCCCGGGCATGGTCGTCATGCAGTTCGGCTTCGATCCCGACGATCCGCACGGTCCCCACCGGCTGGAGAACCACGAGCACAACAGCGTCGTCTACGCGGGCACGCACGACACGGACACGCTGCGCGGCTGGTGGGAGTCGTCGCCGGCGCAGACGCGCGACGCGGCCGTCGCGCAGATCAGCGCCGCGGGAACGCAGGAGGACGAGCCCTGGTGGTCGATGATCCGCCTGGCGTACTCCTCGCGCGCGCGGCTGGCGATGATCCAGGCGCAGGACGTGCTCGGGCTCGGCAGCGAGGCACGGATGAACATCCCGGGCCGCGCGACCGGCAGCTGGCGCTGGCAGATGGCGCCGGGCGCGCTGACCGGCGAGCACGCGAAACGGCTGCGGGCGGCGGTGGAGGAGTCGGGGCGGGCGTAGGCGGTGCACGGTTCCGGAGCTGTGTGTGAGGGTCCGGCCGGCCCGGTCGGTTGTGCGTCGGGACTCGGTCTGCGAAGTGGAGCGTCAAGGCCTGTTCGGACACGGTCCCCCCGCCAGCGCTGTTCGTTCCTTCTTTCTCGGGGGTGCTAGCGGCTGCTAGCAGGGGGCTAGCAATCGCTAGCACCTCGAACAAAGCGCATGTGCGCGGATGTCCCCACGCGGCCCGGGGATGGAGGTTCTCGATGCTGTGGTCACGTCGACGGCGCTTCTGAGGCCGGCGAGAAGGGCGACGAACAAGCCATCTCGCAACGCGGCGCGAGAAGCTCACGACGACGGCCACTAGACTGCCGCCGCCATGGCAGCTCCCGCCACTGCCGAGACGATTCGCGACGTCAACACGCGCTATCACGACGCCGCTGCCGAACACTACGACACGAAGTGGGGCGTCGACTACGGCGAGATCGGGCGCGATCAGGTCCGCGGCAAGCTGCGCAAGCTGCTCGGCACACCGCTGCCGCGGTACGGCCGCGCGCTCGAGATCGGCGCGGGCACGGGCTACTTCACGCTGAACATGCTGCAGGACGGCGTCGTGCGCGAGGCCGTCGCGACGGACATCTCGCCGGGGATGCTCGAAGCGCTGCAGACCAACGCGCAGCGGATCGGCGTGGCCGTCGAGACGGTCGCCTGCGACGCGGAGGAGCTGCCGTTCGAGGACGACGCCTTCGACCTCGTGCTCGGTCACGCGATCCTGCACCACATCCCGCGCCTGGACCGGGCCTTCGCCGAGTTCCGGCGCGTGCTGCGTCCCGGCGGCGAGTTCCTCTTCGCCGGCGAGCCGTCGCAGACCGGCGACCGGATCGCGGCCTACCCCAAGCGCGCCGCGCTGCGCGCGGCGCCGCTGTGGCGCACCCTGATGCGCGCACGCGCAGCCGACGGCTACGAGCTCCCCGGCGCGCACGGCGCGTGGCCGAGCGAGCAGGGCGGCCTCGACGGCGAGTCGCTCGAGCCGTTCGTCGACGTGCACGCCTTCACGCCCGACGAGCTCGCCGCGTGGGCGCGCGGCGCGGGCTTCGCCGACGTCCGCGTGCGCGGCGAGGAGCTGCTCGCCAACTGGTTCGGCTGGATGAACCGCACGCTCGAGGCGACCGCGCAGCCCGACGACATTCCCTGGCTGTGGCGCCAGTACGCCTTCCGCGGGTACCTCGCGCTGCAGCGCGTCGACATCGCGCTGCTCGAGGGCCGCCTGCCCGCGAAGGTCTTCTACAACCTCATGATCGCCGGACGCAAGGGGCCGTAGCGCATGTCCGGCGAGCGGCGCCTGGGCCTCGTCGCGCTCGGCGACAGCATCACCGTCGGCGAGGGATCGATGGCGCTCGGGATCACGCCGCTGTCGTGGGCGCAATGGCTCGCCAAGGCGCTCGATCTGCCCTACTCCTCCTACGCCGTCAACGGCGCCTTCGCCGCGGACGTCCTGCACGCCCAGCTGCCGCGCGTGCGCGCCGATCACGACGTCGCGGCGCTCTACGCGGGCGTCAACGACGTCCGCGACCCGGCCTTCGACGCCGCCGCCTACGAGCGCGATCTGGAGGCGATCGCGCGCGGCCTGGCCGCGCGTGCGGACCGCCTGCTCATGCTCACGCTGCCGGAGGACCTCGGCCGTCCCACCGCGGCCCCGAAGCCGGTCGCCGCGAACGCGGCCGTGCGGCGCGTCGCCGAGCACCACGGCGCGACCGTCGCCGACCTCTCGGACTTGGGCGGCTGGACGCTCGTGCTGCCCGACGCCGTGCACCCGACCGCGCTCGGCCAGCTCGAGATCGCCGACCGCGCGGCGCGCGCGCTCGGCGCGCCGCTGCTGCCGTCAGCGCTCGTCGCCGACCGCCGCGGGCACGACGCGCGCTACGCGCCGGCCCACGCCCGGGCGCTCGCCCGCGACCTTGTGCGTCGCGCGCGCGAGCGGGCGCTGCCGCCGCGCTGAGGCGCATCCGTAGCATCCGCTGCCATGGCGCTCCTGCGAACCTCGCGCAAGCGCGGCGTGCGCGCCGGGCGCGGCGTCGAGATCGGCCGGCGCGTGCAGCTCGAGGTGTTGCGCGGCGGCGTGCTGATCCTCGGCGACCGCTGCCGGATCGGCGACCGCACGCGGATCGTCGTGCAGGGCTGCCGCGTCGAGATCGGCGCGAACACGACGCTCGGCGAGCGCTGCACGATCGTCGCCCACGAGGGCGTGACGATCGGTGCCCACGCTCGGCTTGACGACGGCGCGGTACTCGTCGACTTCGACCACGTCGTCGACGACGTCGAGCTGCCGATCCGCGCGCAGCCGCTCGTCTCGACGCCGATCGCGATCGGCGACGGCGCGCGGATCGGCCTCGGCGCGGGCGTGCTGCGCGGCGTCACGGTCGGCGCGGGCGCGATCGTCGGCCCGCACGCCGTCGTCACGCGCGACGTGGCGCCGGGCGTGACGGTCGGCGGCGTCCCGGCGCGACCGGTCGCAGAGCGCGATGGCTGATCGCCCCCGCCACTCCTCGGCGTCTTCGTCGACGACGACCTGCAGCGCCTCAACGCGCTCAAGGGCGTGCTGTCGCTGCTCGTCGCCGTCGTCACGGCGGTCGGCTTCGCGATCTTCGGGCCGATCGCCTGGGATGCGGCCGCGATCGTCGGCGTGACCTGCCTGCTCGGCGGCGCGGTCGGGGTGAGCGCGGCGCGGCGACTGCCGGCGCCGGTGCTGCGCGGCGTCGTGATCGCGTACGGCACGGGCGTGGCGATCGTGCTGCTGGTGGGTTGACGAGCGCCACCCGCCGACTCAAGTCGCGGCTGCCGGCGCCGATGGCATTGGGACGTGGTGGCGCAGACGCCGCCAGACCCAACCCTCCCGAGAGAGATTCGATGCAGCCATCCTCCGGCCGCGGCCGGCCCAGGCCCGCGCCCGCGCTCACCCGTCTCGCCTTGACGCGTCCGCGCGTCGTGCTGACGGCATGGCTCGCCGCCGTGGCGGTGCTCGGGGTCGTCGGGCTCGGCATCGACAGCCGGCTGTCGGCGAGCGGCCTGCAGGTCTCGAACTCCGAATCCTCGCGTGCGCACGCCCTGATCGGCGGCAACTTCAACGACTCGGCGACCATCCCGATCCTGCTGCGCGGGCCGCGGGCCGCCGTCAAGACGCAGGGCCAAGCGCTCGCGACCGCGCTTGCCAAGCGCCCCGGCATCCGGGTGCTCAGCCCGTGGACGGCCGCGTCCGGAGGGGCGGCGCTGCGCCCGTCGCGCGACCACGCCCTGCTCTTGCTGTCGGTCACCGGATCGCAGCAGAACTCCGTGCGCCGCAGCGAGGCCGTGCAGAAGCTCGTGGCGAACGCGACCTCCGCTCCCGTGCGCGCGACGGTCACCGGCCTGCCGCTGCTCACGCGCGACGGCACGCGGTCGTCGCTGGCGGCCGTGCACCGCGCCGAGCTGATCGCGCTGCCGTTGCTCCTGCTCGCGCTGCTGTTCGTGTTCCGCTCGCTGCTGGCCGCGGCGATCCCGGCCGCCTTCGGGGCCGCCACGATCGCGTCGTCCACCGGCATGCTGGCGCTGCTGGCCGCGTACGTGCGGTTCGACGCGTTCGCGCTGGCGATCTCCTGCATGGTCGGCCTGGCGCTCGCCGTCGACTACTCGCTGCTGCTGGTCTCGCGCGTGCGGGAGGAGCTCGCCGAGCAGCCTGGGAGCGATATCCCCGCGGCCGTCGCCCGCGCTGCGGTGCCGACAACGCGCACCGTCGGCGCCGCCGCGGCCGCGATCGTCGTGGCGATGACCGTCGCCGCCGCCATGTCACCAGGCACCGCGATGCTTGCCGCCGCGCTCGGGGTCAGCGTCGTGGCCGTCCTCTCCGCCGCCACCGCGATGCTTGCAGTGCCCGCGATGCTCGTGCTCGCCGGCCACCGTCTCGACCGCCGCGCGCCGGCAGCCACGGCTGCGGCTGGGGCGGGAGCGAGCGCGCGACTGGCACGCGCGGCGACGCGCCGTCCGGCGCTGGGGATCCTCGCCACGCTGCTGCTGCTCGCCGCCAGCGTGCCGGTGCTCGGTCTGCGGACCGCCGCTCCTGCGGCGCAATCGCTGCCCTCCGGCAGCTCGGCGCGCGCCCAGTACGAGTCGGTGTCCAAGACGATGGGACCGGGCTGGACCGAGCCGTTCGAGATCGTCGCCGTCGCCCGGCGCGGGGCGATCACGACCGCGCGACGGCTCGCCGAGCTCGAGCGGGTGCAGCGCGAGCTGGCACGCGATCCTGCGGTGAGCGCTGTGCTCGGCCCGGGCACGATCGCCGGCTCCGCCACGCGCCTGCGCAGCGCCGGTCGCCGCGCGGTCGCCGCACAGGGCCGGCTTCCCGACCGCGCCGGCGGGCGCCTGCGCCGCCTCGGCGCGGGCGTCGACTCCGCTGCCCACGGCGTCGATTCGCTGCGCAGCTCGCTCTCGAGCACGAACACCGCCGCGACCCGGCTCGACGCAGGATCGCGCGACATCCAGGACGACGTCGGGGTACTGCGGACCGGTTTGAGCGGGGTGGGAAGCGGGGCGCGCCGCCTCGCCGCCAGGCTCGCCCACGCCGGGCTCGGCGCGGACGGGCTGGCCTCGCGGTCGGCCACCGCCGGCGGCGGCGCACGCAACATGCGTACCAGCGCACGGGAGCTCAGCAGCGGGCTGAGCGTCCTTGCCGGCGGCGCTCGCGATCTGCAGGGTCGTCTGCGCCTGCGCCAGGGCGCGATCGAACGCGTGCGCACGGACGTGCGGGCGCAGCGCCGCCAGGCCGACGACCAGCTCGCCGCCGCCGAGCGCTCGCTGCCCCCCTCCGGCGACGCGGCGCAGCTCGCTCGCGCCGCGCTGCACCAGGCACGGCAGGCCCTGGCCGCCGATGCCGGCGCCGCGCTCGACGAGCCGCTGCGCCAGCTCGAGCTCGATGCCCGGTACGCAGATCAGATCGCGACCGGGACGCCGGTACGCGGCGCGGCCCGGCTGGCGAGCTCCGTCGGCCGCCTGGCCGACAGCACGGACGCGATCACCCGGCGCGTGCGCGGCCTCGGCGGGACCGTCGGCGCGCTCACGAAGGGAAGCGACTCGCTCGTCGCGGCGCTCGTGCGCCTGGATGGTCAAGCCGGTCGGATCGGCAGCGCCTTCGGGACCGTGCGCGCCGGCGTCGACGGCCTCGCGAGCGGCGTGCGCACGGGCGAGCGGAGCACCGGCAGGCTTGCGACAGGCCTCGAGCACGCGCGCCGCGCCGTGCGCGGGCTCAGCGACCCGGCGACCGCCACGCGGGGCGCGACGCCGCACGCCGCGAACGCCCGCTTCTTCGACTCGGGCTACTTCCTGCTCGCCGCGCTGGAGAGCGGCACCGTCGACGCGCCGTTCGGCGTCAACGTCGGTCGCGGCGGCCAGGGCGCGCGGATCGTCGTCGTGCCGCGTCACGCCGCCGCCGATCCACGGACGCGAGCCCTCTATCAGCGCCTGCGCGCGACCTCCGCCCGGCTCGGCACGGCGCTCGGCGCCGAGTCCGCCGTCGGCGGGCCCGCCGCCGTGCTGTCGGACTACGACGGCGCCGTCGCGCAGCGGCTGCCGCTGATCGTGCTCGTGCTCACGCTCGCGACCGCCCTGCTGCTGGCGATCCTGCTGCGCTCGATCGTCGTGCCGGTCATCGGCGTCGTCTTGAACCTGCTCGACGCTCGGCCTGCTCGCGCTGCTCTTCCAGGGCGACGCCCCGGTGCTCGGCGGGCCGGGCGAGATCAACGCGGTCGCCCTGACCGCGATCTTCGGCGTCGTGTTCGCGCTGTCGATCGACTACCAGGTGTTCATCGTCAGCCGCGTGCGCGAGGAATGGCTGCGCTGCGGCGACGAGGCCCGCGCCCTGCAGGTCGGCCTGGCGCGCACCGCCCGCGTCGTCACCGGCGCGGCGCTGAGCATGCTCGGCGTCTTCCTCGCCTTCGCGCTCGCCGACGTCTCGAGCCTGCGCCAGTTCGGCGTCGGCCTGGCGATCGCGGTCATCATCGACGCGACGATCGTGCGGCTCGTGCTGCTACCGGCCGCCCTGCACCTCGCCGGACGCTGGGCCTGGTGGACGCCGAGCCTGCCCGTCAAGGCGCGGGTAGCGATCTCCTCGTAGCTACGCGACCGGTGCCGGCGCGCCGGGCCGCGGGTAGACGGCGTCCTCGCCGAGCTCGTCGAAGTCCTTCGGGCGCGTCTCGTCGGCCGCGTCCTCGATCTTCGCGCCGTGACGCAGCACGACCGTCAGCGCGAGCGTCACGACGAGGTTGGCGGCGAGCGCGAAGATTCCGGTGTAGGCGTTGATCTTCGTCCCGAGGATCTCGAGCGGATACGTCGGCGCGAAGTCCTGCGACTCGGCCATCAGCGTGCCGACCGTCATCCCGACGGCCCAGCCCGCGACGAGCGCCCAGCGGTGCAGCCAGCGCGAGTACAGGCCGACGACGATCGCCGGCAGCGTCTGCAGGATCCACACGCCGCCGAGCAGCTGCAGCTCGATCGCGTACTTCGTCGGCAGCGTCACGATGATCACGAGCGCCCCGATCTTCACGAGCAGCGAGACGATCTTCGCCGTCCGCGCCTCGTCGGCGTGCGACGCCTGCGGGCGCAGGTACTCCTTGTAGATGCTGCGCGTGAAGAGGTTCGCCGCGGCGATCGACATGACCGCCGCGGGCACGAGCGCACCGATCGCGATCGCCGCGAAGGCGAACCCGACGAACCACGACGGGAACATGTTGAGGAACAGGTCGGGAACGGAGAAGTTCGGGTTGCTGGGCTTGATCCCGCGCGCGATCGCCATGTAGCCGAGCAGCGCGATCAGGCCGAGCACGAACGAGTAGGCGGGCAGCAGCGCGGTGTTGCGGCGCACCGTCTGCGCGCTCTTGGCGCTCAGCACCGCGGTGATCGCGTGCGGGTAGAGAAACAGCGCGAGCGCCGAGCCGAACGCGAGCGTCGCGTAGGCGACCTGCGCATCGGCACCAGCCGGGATCAGCGCGCCGGGCTTGGGCGTGTGCGTCGGCAGCGCCGTCTCGGCCGCGTCGAAGATCGCCCCGAAGCCGCCGAGCTTGGACGGGATGTAGATGACCGCCACCAGGACCGTCACGTAGATCAGCGTGTCCTTGACGATCGCGATCAGGGCCGGGGCGCGCAGGCCCGACTGGTACGTGTAGGCGGCGAGGATCACGAACGCGAGGATCAGCGGCCAGTCGCCGGACACGCCGAGCGCGCCGAACACGACCTGCATCCCGACGAGCTGCAATGCGATGTAGGGCATCGTGGCCAGCAGGCCGGTGAGCGCGACGACGAGCGCGAGCGGCCGCGACCCGTAGCGGCCGCGCACGAAGTCCGCCGGCGTGACGTAGCCGTGCGCGCGGCAGACCGTCCACAGCCGCGGCATGACCATGAAGACGAGCGGATACACGATGATCGTGTACGGCAGGGCGAAGAAGCCGAGCGCGCCGACGCCGAAGACGAGCGCCGGGACGGCGATGAACGTGTACGCCGTGTAGAGGTCGCCGCCGAGCAGGAACCACGTGATGACGGTTCCGAAGCGCCGTCCGCCAAGCCCCCACTCGTCGAGGTGATCGAGCTTCGCGCGGCGCCAGCGGGCGGCGACGAAGCCGAGCACGGTGACGAACGCGAAGAGCGCGCCGAAGACGACGAGCGCCGTCGTGTTCGTGTCGTGTGGCTCCTGGATGACTGCGCCGGTCACGGGTCCCTGCGCGTTGCGCGATACACGACGAACGTCAGCAGCGCCGACACGAGCACCCAGGCGAACTGGTACCAGTAGAAGAACGGGAAGCCGGCGATCTCGGGGTCATGGCGCGCATACAGCGGCGGGTACATGAGCCCGAGCACGGGGAGCAGCAGCAGCGCGTACCACCAGCGGCTCGGCCGACCCTCCATCGATCACCCGCGTGCCCGCGGCTCGAGCAACGCAAACGCGCGCGACCAGCTACGACGCCGCACCCTGGTCGACCGGCCCTCCCGGTTTGGCGGCGAAACAGGTACAAACCGTGCATCGACTCCCTGCGCGGACAGCTGCTGATCGCGGGTGCTACGCTCCCGGACCCGAACTTCGCCCGTACCGTCGTGCTCATCTGCGAGCACGGCGAGGAGGGTGCGCTCGGGCTCGTCCTCAACCGCCCCGGCGAGCTCGTCGTCGGCGAGTCCGCCCCCGAGCTCGCCGCGCTGACGGGCGCGGACGCGGTCATCGACGAGGGCGGGCCGGTGCAACCCGACGCGCTGCTCGTGCTGGCCGAGTTCGAGGACACCTCGCTGGCCGGCATCTGCGTCCTCGGCAACGTCGGGCTCGTCGGCGACGGCAGCGAGATCGACGAGCTCGTGGACGCGACGCGGCGCGTGCGGATCTTCGCCGGCTATGCCGGCTGGGGCCCCGGACAGCTCGACGCCGAGCTCGCCCGCGACGACTGGTTCGTCGCGCCCGCCGGGATCGACGACATCTTCAACCCCGACGCCGACGAGCTCTGGGGGCGCGTGCTGTCGCGCAAGGGCGCGCACTTCGCGCTCGTCGCGCGGATGCCGATCGACCCGAGCGTGAACTGAGGGGGGTCACGCAGCGGCGGCGAGCTCGGCGACCAGCGGGAGGTGATCGGAGCCCGCCCGCGCCGGCACGTCCACGCTGCCGACGCCGAGCTCAGGTGACACGAGGACGTAGTCGATGCGGACGGTCGGAGCGGAGGCCGGAAACGTGAAGCCGTCGCCCTCGCCGCCGACGGTCCAGGCGTCGCGGAAGCGATCGAACAGCGGCGCGAGCTCCGGTGCCTGCGGCGCGGCGTTGAGATCGCCGGCGAGCGCGTGGGGTACCGCGGCGCTGTCCGCCGCCGCCAGCAGCGCCTCGACCTGAAGCCGCCGGTCCTGGGCGCTGACGCTCAGGTGCGCGTTGTGGAGCCGAAACGGTGCTCCGTCGAGGTCGACGTCGAGCACGAGCAGCCCGCGCTGCTCGTTGTCGGCGCTCACGCGCGGCAGCGGGATGTTCTCGCTGCCGCGGATCGGCCATGCGGTCAGGATCGCGGTGCCGTACTGGCGTCGCGGCGCACCGGGTGCGGGCGGGTCGCGATCGAGGTTCGCGCCGTAGACCCATTCCATCTCCAGCAGCCGCGCAAGCTCCGCGGGCTGGTCGCGAAACTCGCTCTCGGCGGACCAGTGCCTGCCCACCTCCTGGAGCGCCACCAGGTCGGCGTCCTGCGAGCGGATGACGGCGGCGATGCGATCGAGGTCGAAGACACCGTCGACGCCGCGGCCCTGATGGATGTTGTACGTCATCACGGTCAGCGCCGGCCTCACGTGCCCGCATGCTAGACGGGCGATTCCCGGCTCGCGCGATACGGCCCCGGCCGGGGCCGTAGCGGTGGCGCCGGTGCTGGCGAACGGCAGCGATGACGGCGTGGGAGTCCCGGACGTTTGGGTGGGCTGCCAGCGGGGCGCGAATGTGTTCGCAGGGAACACTTCCGCGCCAGGCTCCCGTCGGCGAGGGGCTGGCGCCGAGCCCGGGGCCATTTGTACACGCCTGGCATTCGGACCTGACGGCGTCGGGCCGCGCGAGCGCCGGGCACCCGACCGGCTCGCTCGGGATCGCGATCTCCGAGGCGGTCGAGGTCGCCGCGCAGGATCCGGACGCCAACTACGCGCTCGGCTCGGTGCTTAACCACGTCTGCTGCACCAGACGATCATCGGCAAGGAGACGATCGCCCCGATGGAGATGGCCGGTGAGGAGCCCCACGGGTGGCAAGCCGCACCCCCCGACCGGGGGGTCGCCGCGCAGCACCGCGGGTTAACGCTGGAAAACCGTGGGTAGCTCCACACGCGGTGGCGAGCGTGGACACAGAATTCCTGGACAGTGGGCCATATGGCGAAGCGCGTGCGCGCCGCAACCTGATTGCTGTGATCGCGAGGCGAACAAGCAGGACGCCCGCCGTCATGGCGGTGGCCGCGCGCTTTGGCCGCGACCTGCCGGCCTGCATCGCGCAGGTCGAGCGGATCATCGCGTCCGCGCGCGAGCGCGGCGCCTCGCTCGTCGTGCTGCCGGAGTCCACGCTCGGCGGCTACCTCTACGAGCCGCACGTCATCGGCGCACCGTCGCCGTGCCCCGCGCCGCCCGTGCTGCGCCGCGACGGCGAGGAGATCGCGCGCGTCGCGCAGCTCGCCGGCGACATCGTCGTCTGCATCGGCTACACCGAGGACGCGCCCGGCGGGCCGTACTCGAGCGCGGTCTGCGTCAACGGCGACGGCATCCTCGGCCATCACCGCAAGGTCCACGTCCCGGCCGGCGAGCGGGCGGTGTTCAGCGCGGGCGCCGGGTTCGCCGCCTTCGACACGCCGATCGGCCGGATCGGGATGCTCGTCTGCTACGACAAGACGTTCCCCGAGGCGGCACGCGAGCTCGCGCTGGACGGCGCCGGCCTGATCGCCTCGCTGTCGGCCTGGCCGGTGTGCCGCGTCGACCCCGCCACCTGGATGCGGCGCGACACGCAGGTCCGCCACTTCAACCTCCTCGACCAGACGCGCGCGCTCGAGAACCAGGTCGTGTGGGTCTCCTCCAACCAGGTCGGCCGCTTCGGCCGGCTGCGCTTTCCGGGTCAGGCGAAGGTCGTCGATCCGCGCGGGCGCGTGCTCGCGAGGACCGGTGCGCGGACGGGCTCGGCGCTGGCCCGCGTCGATGCCCCCGGCGTCGTGGCCGCGGCGCGCAACCGCCTCTCCTACCTCGATGACCGCCAGCCGCTCGCGTACACCGCGCTCGCGTACGCCGACTACCAGAGGATGACCGCCTAGCCATGTGTGGAATTGCCGCCGTATACGGAGCCCAGCCCAACGGCGAGACCGAGCGGATGCTCGGCCGGCTCGTCCACCGCGGACCCGACGACGCGGGCGAGGTTCACGTCGACGGCGCCTGGCTCGGTCACCGGCGACTGTCGATCGTCGACGTCGACGGCGGCCATCAGCCGTTCGCCAACGCGGCCGGCGACGTCTGGCTCGTCGGCAATGGCGAGGTCTACAACCACGAGGACGTTCGCGCGACGCTCGAGCCGGGGCACTTCGCGACGCGCTCGGACAACGAGGTCGCGCTGCATCTGCTCGACGAGCGCGGGCCGGCGGGACTGGCCGAGCTCGAAGGCATGTTCGCGTTCCTCGTCGCCGGTGACGACGGACGTTTCATCGCGGCCCGCGACGCGGTCGGGATCAAGCCGCTGTACTGGGCCGAGCACGACGGACAGGTGCGCTTCGCGTCGGAGATGGCAGCCTTCGCGCCGGGCTGGATGCCGTACGTCGAGGCGTTCCCGCCCGGCTGTCACTGGACCCCCGAGGGCGGCCTGGAGCGCTACGCCAGCGCGGTGCCCGAAACCGGCGAGGGGGCACCGGCAGCGCGCGCCGTCTGGAGCGATGCCCCCGAGCCACCCGAAGAGGCGCTCGCCGCGACGCGCGAGATCCTGATCGCCTCGGTGCAGCGTCAGATGATGGGAGACGTCCCGGTCGGCGTCTTCCTGTCGGGCGGGCTGGACTCGGCGATCGTCGCCGCGATCGCCGCGCGCTACCTCGAGCAGCGCGGCGAGCAACTGCAGACGTTCGCCGTCGGCACCGAGGGCAGCGCCGACCTGATCGCCGCCCGCGTCGTCTCACGCCACCTCGACACCGAGCACCACGAGCGCCTGTACGACTCCCGCGAGGCGGTCAGCGCACTGCCGGACGTCGTGCGCGCGATCGAGCACTTCGACCCGTCGCTCGTACGCAGCGCGGTACCGAACTTCCTGCTCGCCGACATGACGGCGGAGCACGTCAAGGTCGTCCTGACGGGCGAGGGCGCCGACGAGCTGTTCGCCGGCTACGAGTATCTGCGCGGCTTCGAGGACGCGATGTCCCTGCAGGGCGAGCTCATGCGCACCGTCCACGGGCTGCACAACCTCAACCTGCAGCGCTGCGACCGCGTCACGATGGCGCACAGCCTCGAAGCGCGCGTGCCGTTCCTCGACCGTCAGGTGATCGCGTTTGCGTTCGGCCTGCCGATGGCGTGGAAGCTCTCAGCGCCGGGTGAGCTCGAGAAGCGGCTGCTGCGACGCGCCTTCAGCGGCTGGCTGCCGGACGAGATCCTGTGGCGCGAGAAGGCGGAGTTCGGCGACGGCAGCGGCGCCAAGGACGTGCTCACGAACATCGTCGAAGCGGGCGTCAGCCACGCCGACTTCGAGCGCGAGCGTGGGACGATCGAGCCGCCGCTTCGCACCCGCGAGGAGTTCGCCTACCACCGGATCTTTGCCGAGCACCTCCCGGGCGTCCGCCCCGAGCGAACGCTCGGGCGCTTCGCTACGGCATAGCCGCAGCGAAGCGCCCGGGGAATGCTCGCCGGCGCTCAGTCCTCGGCGTCGCGCACCCAGGCCAGCGGCACGTCGGCGTGCTTCTGGGCGACGATCGCGACGTACTCGAGTGCTTCACCCGCGACCGAGATGCGGTGCGTGTAGCGCGTGCGCGTGCGCTCTTCGACGATCCCCTCGCGGAGCATCCGCGCGATCAGGCCGCCGAAGCCCGACGACTCCTCCTCGAAGAAGCGGTCGCGGAGGTTGAAGGCGACCCACCCCGGCGAGCCCACGAGGTTGAACGCCTCGGCGAACGCGAGCGGCGGGATGTCGCCGAACCCGAGCGCGGCCACGCACGTCATGAGGTCGAAGTCGTGGCGCATGAGATCGCGCCGGCCGTCCGCCGCAAGCTGCGTGAGGTCCAGCGCGTAGTAGTCCTCGTACAGCCCGGGACGGTCACGGTGCGCTGCGTCGCGCGCCTCCGGCAGCAGATCGACGCCGACGATCTCGCCGACCGCCAGCTCGCCGAGCAGCTCGCCGACCATGCCGTTGCCGGCACCGAAGTCCAGCGCCGTCAGCTGCTCGGGCTTCAGGCCGGCGTCGCGCAGCGCCTCGCCGAGCAGCTCTGTGACGACCCTCGGTGACTCGCAGTCCAGCTGTTCTGCGAACAGCCGTTCGTAGAGGCCGGGTACTTCGTAGATTGCCGCATAATCGTGAAAACGGATCCGGCGGCGCTCGCCGCCTGTGGTCTCGATCTCACACCATTCCTCGTCCTGGTCCAGCTCGTCGCGAGCATGCTTCGGGGGCAGATGCAGCGCGTAGTCCACGGGGTCGAGCGTGGCCATGGGGCTCCTCTGGTCGGATTAGCGGGAAATAAATGCGTCGCCTGATCGCTACCCGCCAAGGCGGACACCAAACGAAGGAGTAGTGCGCGCAGGCTTCGAGAACTACCGAGCGATCAGCTCAGCAGCCCCAGCCGCTGTGCGCGTTGGACGGCCTCCGCGCGATTGCGCACGTCGAGTTTACGGTAGAGCGCGCTCGTGTGCTCTTTTACGGTGTGCGGAGAGAGGTGCAGCGCGCCGGCGATCTCACGGTTCGTCGCCCCGCCGGCGATCCGCTCGAGCACTTCGCGCTCGCGGCTGGAGAGCGTGAGCGCGCCGCCCGCGGGCGCCGGCCCGGGCTCGAAGAGCGCCATCCCAAGCGCGACCATCCGCACCGCGCGAGCGACGTCAGCAGCAGGCCAGTCCTTCGGGACGAAGCCGCTCGCGCCGCACGCGCGCGCCGTCGCGGGCGAGATCCGCCCGGCGCCGGAGATCAGCAGCACGCGCAGCTCGGGGCGTTCGGTGACCAGCCGCTCGCAGACCTCGGGGCCCGACTCGCCGCCGAGGAAGAGGTCAACGAGCGCGACGTCGGGCGCGTGCTCGCGTGTGAGCGCGACGGCCTCGTCGCCGGTGCGCGCCGACAGGCAGCGCTCGACCCACTCGAGCTCTCCCAGCATGAGCCGAAAGCCCCAGTGGACGACGTCGTGATCGTCGACGACGAGCACGCGCAGGCGTTCTGTGTCGCCGCTCATGGGGGGCTGCCGTCGCCGGGCAGCGGGACGACGAGCCGCACGACCCACGTGCCGGGCGCGCGCTCGCCGAACTCGACGAGCCCGCCGGACTGCAGCGCCTCCAGCGCGGCGAGCCGCAGGCCGACGCCGGTCGACGCCGTGCGCTCGGCGGGCACGCCGTCGTTCTCGATCTCGAGCACGAGCGTCCCCTCGTGCGTGTGCGCGCGCACGACGAGGCGGCGCGCGTCGGCGTGCTTGCGGGCGTTGCGGACCGCCTCGGTGAGAACGGACTGCGCGAGCGCCTCCAGCGACTCCGGCACGTCGACCACCGAACCCTCGACGATCAGGCCGAGGTCGGCGTGCTCGGCGCGCAAGCGGTCGAGCTCGTCTCGCAGCGACCTGCCCGTGGGCGTCGCCGAGCGCCCGAGCGGGCGCTGCAGCGCGGAGCGTAGCTCGCCGAGCGCGGCGCCGACCTCCTGCGCGCAGCGCGCGCGGGCCTCGGGCGTCAGCGGCTGCTCGGAGGAGAGCACGAGCGAGACGCCGAACAGGCGCTGCACGACGCCCTCGTGGATGCCGCGCGCGAAGTCGATGCGCTCCTCGAGCTCGCGCGCGCGCTCGCCCTGAGTCGTCGCGATCCGCGAGGTCGAGGCGAGCGCGAGCGTCTTGCCCAGCATCCACAGCAGGTCGCGGCGGCGCTCGTCGATCGGCGCGGCGCCGTGCTCGGGCTCGGCGAGGATCACGCCGAGCCAGCGCCCGGCCGCGACGATCGGCACGTAGACGAGCGGATGCTCGCCGACGAGCTCGGCGAAGTCGTCGGAGATCTCGTGGCCGTGGTCGCCGAGCACCTCGATGACGCGGTCCTCCGTCAGCGCCTGGCGCGCGACGGGCGCCGACTCGACCGTGATCTCACCGGTCGTGAAGCTGTCCAGGCCGATCCCGTGCGCGCCCGCGGCGTGCACGCGCCGCCGCGCGTCGTCGTAGCGGAAGATGACCGCGCGGCGCATCTGCCCGAGCCGACAGACCGCCTCGGCGAGGCGCGAGTAGAACTCCGCCGAGCCCTGGTCGCCGTCGACCTGCGCGAGCACGTCGTTGAGCAGTTCGAGTGCGGCGAGCGAATGCGCTGGTGCGGCAGGATGCACCCGGTCATCGTGGCACGCGCGCGGCCCGCTTGTGAATCTGTCGTCGCGAACGCGGTGGTCGCGGAAACGACCATCACCCGGTCGCGGCGCCCGACAGCGGCGTGATGCCGGTCGGCAGCGGCGCGACGATTTCGATCAGGTGCTCCAGGCGCCGCCGCGTGACGGCGCGGTCGGTGCCGGTGAAGTACAGCCCGACGTTCGCGCTCGGCGCGTAGATGCAGTAGAGCTGCCCGGCGGTCGTGTCGCGGCACCTGATCTGCGTCGGCTTGTTGCCGGGACGGTTGACGACCTGACCCGTCGGCTGGAAGCCGCCGCTGGACTTGCACGTGATCGTCAGCGAGAGCCCGCCGTCGTACGCCGCCGGCGTGTTGGCGACGAAGGTCTTCGCGAACGTGCAGCCCGGTTCCTTGGGCAGCGGCTTGCCGAGCAGCGACGTGACGACGACGTAGCGGCTGTCCTTGCCCGTGGCCGGGGTCGCCGAGGGGGTGCTCGTGGTCGTTGTTGCGGCGTCGTCCGAGCTCGAAGAGCCGCCGCAGCCGGCGACCGCCGCGAGGACGAGCAGAATGGGGATCGTGCGACGCATGCCGGCGACAGACTGCCAGAGTGGGCGGTCATGGCGGGTCGCCGGGACACGCACGCGCGACCGCTCTGACGGGCGAGCCTCGACGCACGAGACGGCGCATACGCGCGCCGCCTCGTGCGCAGGGTGTTCAGTCCCGAGGCTCTACGCCCGCGCGCGGCCGGGGATCCAGCGCGGCAGGACGCCGCGCTGCGGCCGGCCGGCGTCGGCTCGCAGTTGTCGTACGCGCACCCGCAGCAGCTCGACGGCGGCGGTGGTGGGCAGGAACGGGTCGGCGACCACGCGGTCGTCGTCGAGGCCGAGCGCCGCCCAGATCGCACCCTCCACGACGGCGACGAGCGCCGGTCCCTCGAGCGGCGCGCACGAGTCGAGCTCGGCGAGGTCGTGCAGCAGCGGCAGATCGTCGTCGTGCGCGCGCCGGATGACGACCGTGAGGTGCTCGCCGGCCGGCTCGGATTCGGTCGCCGGATGCGAATTGAAGCGGTCGATCAGGTGCTCGAGGTGGTGCAGCATGTTGGATCGTGTTCCCCCGTTGTACGTCAATGATGCCTACTGTACGATCACACACGGGTATGTCAATGTCACACAAGTTGAAGGTGTTTGACGTCCAGCGCGGCGGCGAGATCTCGATCACGCAACAGCTCGTCACACACGTCGCGGCGCTGATCGACAGCGGCGAGCTCGCGCCCGGCGAGCGCCTGCCGGCGACGCGCACGCTTGCTGCGGACGCCGGGATCAACCACCTGACGGCCGTGCGCGTCTACCGGCGGCTCGCCGAGCTCGGCTACGTGACGGCCGCTGTCGGGCGCGGGACATTCGTGCGCCAGCGGGTGCCCGCGCCGGCGGGCGCAGACCCAGCGCCGGGCCGGGCGGGCTCCGACAGCGACGACTGGCAGCTCGGCATGCTCGCCGTCCGCCCCGGCTCCTACGCGGACGAGATGCTGCGCGACTCCCTGCACGCGCCGCTTGCGGGCGACGCGATCGCGCTCGGCTCCGGCTACCCCGATCCGAAGCTCTGCCCGTCCGCGGAGCTCGCCGCGCTCATCACCGAGATCACGCGCGAGAACCCGCGTGCGATCACGGACTATCTCCGGGTCGAGGGGCTGCCCGAGCTGCGCGAGCGCCTGGCGGAGCTCGGGCGCGAGGCCGGCTATGCGACGAGCGCCGACGAGATCCTCGTGACGACCGGCGCGCGCCAGGCGATCGACCTCGTCGCGCGTGCGGTGCTCGGTCCCGGCGACGTGGCGGTCGTCGAGTCGCCGACGTTCGCCGGCGCGCTCGCGTCGCTCCAGGCGACCGGCGCGCGCGTGCTGCCGCTGCCGGTCGACGCCGACGGCGTCGACATCGATGCGCTCGAGCGCATCCTCGCCCGCCACGAGATCAAGCTCGTCGCGCTGCAGGAGGCCTGCCAGAACCCGACCGGCGCGGATCTGTCGCCGGCGCGCCGCGCGCGCCTGCTCGAGCTCGCCCGCACGCGCGGCTTCTTCGTCCTCGACGACGGCGTCTACGCGACGCTGCGCTTCGACGGCGCGCCGCTGCAGCGCATGCGCGCGGAGGCGCCGTCGCACGTCATCTACGTCGACTCGCTGTCGAAGACGATCGGCGGCGGGCTGCGCATCGGCTGGATCGCGGCCAGCGGCCCGGTCTTCGCGCGGCTCGTCCAGCTGAAGATCGACAGCGACATCCACACGTCGGCGCTGCCGCAGTACCTCGCCGCCCGCTACCTGCGCGGCGACCGCCACCAGACCCTGCTGTCCAAGGCACTGCCCGTCTACCGCGCGCGCCGCGACGCGCTCGTGGCGGCCCTCGAGCGCCACCTCGCGCACGACGCGACGTGGATCGTGCCCGCGGGCGGCAACCACATCTGGGTCACGCTGCGCGATCCGATCGACGAGCGCGCGCTGTACGTCGAGGCGCTGCGCGCCGGAACGGCGTTCCTGCCCGGCGGCGCGGTGATGGCCGAGAAGTCGTCGCGGACGAGCATGCGGCTGTCCTTCGGGCTCGTCGAGCCGCAGCTGCTCGACGAGGGCGTGCGGCGACTGGCGGTGGCGCTGCGCGAGGTGCGCAGGCGCCGGCGGGCGGGGTCGACGGGGGCGCTGTCGTAGCGGGCACCGCGAGCGCCCGGCTCACTCGTCGCGCAGCCGTCGACGAAGCCCGCTCCTCTACCCGTCGTCGACGAGCCCGGTCAGGGGCCCGAGCAGGCGCCGGCTGCGCCGTGACACCCCTGGGAGCGCGATCAGCCGGCGTGTCGGCTCGGCGCCCTCGCGCTCGCGCCGCCGCTGTTCGTGGGCGATCGGGATCCAGTACTCGTCGACGAGCGTCCGTGGCTCGCGCCCGCGGACCTCGTCGAGTGGCAGCTCGAGGTGCTCGGCCCACAGCCGCTCGCGCGTGTCGCGGACGAGCTGCGCGTCGTCGGTGACGACGTTCATCTCGGTGTCGTTCATCAGCGAGTGCGCGTTGAGGTTGGCGCTTCCGACCGTCAGCCATCCGTCGTCGACGATGCCGACCTTGGCGTGCACGTAGAGCGGATCGGTCCGGCTGCCACTACGCGACCGCAGCGTCGCCGCCAGCAGACGGTCGCGCCCGTCGTCGGCGGCGATCAGCCGCCCGAGCTGGCCGCGGGTGTCGTCCTGGCCGTTGTTGGCACGGCGGGCAGGACGACGACGAGGCGAAACTCGTCCTGCGGCGGGTCGCGCAGCTTGGCGGCCAGCACGTCGACGATCTTCGGTGCCCACAGGAACTGGTTCTCGAGGTAGACGAGATGCTGCGCGCGGCCCAGCGCGCGGAGGTAGCTCTCAAGGATGCGGAAATCCCCGTGCGGGACGCTGTCGTACATGTCCTCCGCAACGGTCCTGACGACCTGCACGGTGCTCGGGCCGGCGGCAGCCGGCGGCTCCGCAACGGGCAGCCGTTCGCCTGTGACCTCCTGCCAGCGCGTCGCGAAGTGCGCCGCGACGTCGGCGACCGCCGGGCCGCGTAGGCGCGTGCCGGCGTCGTGCCAGCCCAGGCGCCGTCGAGCCGGGTGGTCGCTGCGGTCGAAGCGATCGCCCGCGAGGTCGGTCATGTCGATCCCGTTGACGAACGCGAGCTCGTCGTCGATGACGATCGTCTTCTCGTGGTGGCAATGAAACGGGTGCTCGCGGGGATCGGGCTCGCAGCGGATCCGCGTGCCGCGCACGAGCCGCCGCATCTCCGCGGCGACCTCCTTGCGCGTGGGGTGAAATGCCGGCAGCGGCGCGCCCGCCCAGACCATCACGCGCACGTCGATGCGCTGCGCGAGCTCGGCCAGCAGCGCGCCGAGGACGACCGGCCGTTCGCCGCGCACGAGCTCGAAGTGCGACGCGACGTGCCAGCCCGTGACGTGGATGTGCGATCGCGCCGCCGCCATCGCCGCGGCGATCGCGGGCAGCGCCTGGGCCCCGTCGATGAGCACGTCGAGCTGGTTGCCCGGGCGCGGCGGCGGATCGCCGGCGGCCCACTGCCCGCTGCCGGCGGGCTCGACGGCGTGACCCTGGCCGAGGCGGCGCAGGCGCCGGCGATGATGACGTTGCACGGTCAGCTCGACCGCGCGCCCGAGGAACCCGTCGATGCGTTCCAGCGGATCGATCCTCACGTCTCCAGCGTGCCCGGGGCCCGCCGACCCCAATCCGGCGCCTGCGAGTGAGATTGCCGGCCGTGCCTCTAGGGTGCGCCGGTGCGCCGCCCGCCACCTCGGGATCGCGAGCACGCTCCTGCTGCTCGTCGCCGCCAGCGGCGTCATGGGTGCGCTGCGCCATTTGATCAACGAGGCCTGGGACATCGAGCAGCGCCCGCCGCTGCTCAAGCGCAAGGCGCTCGACCTCGCGCTCGTGCTCGGCGGGACGTCGATCCTCGCGCTCAGCGTGTCGCTCACCGTCACGCACCGGCTCGCCGCGGTGGTCGACGACGAGGCCGGCGACGGCTGATGCAGAAGGAGCCGTTGCGTGAGATCTGGCCAGGCGCGGTCGTGGCCGCGCGAACGTCGTCGTCTTCGGCGCCGAGTTCGCGTGCGAATGGGCGCGGCTGCCTGACAGCCGGTCCAATCCGCCGCCCTGATCGTTGTACAACCGGGCCATAGACGTAGCCCGATCTTTGTCCAGCGGGACAAAGACCCACCCATGATCGGCAACGAGCCTCCCGTGCGCACTCGAGGGAGAGAGAACCTGTGAAGCTCGTGATCGGGATCGTCCGCCCGGGACAAGGCGAACGACGTGCTCGAAGCGCTGTACCGCGCCGAGGTGCGCGGCTTCTCGCTGAGCCGCGTCCAGGGCCACGGCGGTGAGCTCGAACGCGTGGAGACCTACCGCGGCACGCGGGTGAAGATGGGACTCGCCGAGAAGGTCCGCTTCGAGATCGCGGTCTCCGAGGAATTCGTGCAGCCCACGATCGACGCCCTCTGCGACGGCGCCCAGACGGGCGAGGTCGGCGACGGCAAGATCTTCGTCGTGCCGCTGGAGCGAGTCGTCCGGATCCGCACCGGCGAGACCGACGACGGCGCCGTGACACCGGTCGGCACGTGACGCCGATCCTGGGAGCGGCCGCCGCCGAGGTGAATGCCGGCGACACGGCCTGGATGCTCGCCGCGACGGCGCTCGTCCTGCTGATGACGCCTGCGCTCGGGCTGTTCTACGCGGGCCTCGTGCGCTCGAAGAACACGCTGAACACGTTCATGATGTGCCTCGCCGCGATGGCGATCGCCGCCGTGACGTGGGCGCTCGTCGGCTACTCGCTGGCCTTCGACGGCGACGGCCCGATCATCGGCGGCCTCGGCCACGCCGTCCTGCACGACGTCGGGTTCGCTCCGCGTGACGGGACGACGATCCCGCACCTGCTGTTCATGGCCTTCCAGGCGACGTTCTGCATCATCACGGTCGCGCTCGTGTCCGGCGCCGTCGTGGAGCGGATGCGCTTCGGACCGTTCCTCGTCTTCGCGGCGCTGTGGTCCGTGCTCGTCTACGCAGTCATGGCGCACTGGGCGTTCGGCGGCGGCTGGCTGCAGGCGCAGGGCACGCTCGACTTCGCCGGCGGCGTGCCGGTCGAGATGGGATCGGGCTTCTCGGCGCTGGCGGCCGCGCTCGTCGTCGGCGCGCGCAAGGACTACGGCCGCCAGGCGCTGCTGCCGCACAACGCGGTCTACGTGCTGCTCGGCGCCGGGCTGCTGTGGTTCGGCTGGTTTGGCTTCAACGGCGGCAGCGGATTCTCGACCGGCAACGCGAGCGTGCTGGCGTTCACGAACACGCTCCTGACCCCGGCCTGCACGCTCATCGTCTGGTTCGCGCTGGACCTCATCCGCGGGCGGCAGGTGACGGCGATCGGAGCGGCGACGGCGATCATCGTCGGCTGCGTGGGGATCACGCCGGCGGGTGGGTTCATCAGCCCGGCGTGGGCGATGGCGCTGGGCGCGCTCGTCGCGTTTCCGAGCTACTTCGTCGTCGTCTGGCGGCCCCGCACGCGGGTCGACGAGACGCTCGACGTCCTCGCCGCCCACGGCGTCGCGGGCTTCACCGGCATCCTCTTCATCGGCTTCTTCGCGCAGCAGACCTGGAACGGCGCGGCCGACGGGCTGCTCTACGGCGACGCCGGCCAGCTCGGCTCGCAGGCGCTGGCGGCGCTTGCCGCCCCGGCGTATGCCTTCGGGATGACCTACGTCCTGCTGCGGGTCCTGCAAGCCGTCATGCCGCTGCGCGGCACCGAGCGCGAGGAGGCGCTCGGAATGGACGTCGTCCATCACGGCGAGGAGGCCTACGCGACGGGCGAGGGGGCGATCCTCATCAGGCCCGAGTCGGACGTGGACGCGGAGCTGCCGGTCGCCGACCCGGCATAAGCGCGCGATCGTTCAGCGTCCGGGCGCGTTGGGTACGGTGCGTTTCGTTTCCCGTAGGTAGGGCGGGGACCAGCCTGCCGTACGACCCGAGGTGCCCGCATGAAGATGGTGATTGCCTACATCCGCCACGAAGCATTCGAGCCGATCCGTGCCGACCTGCTGTCGAAGGGCTTTCCGTCGCTGTCTGTTAGCGAGGTCAAGGGCTCCGGCCGCCAGCGGGGGATCACCGAGCGCTATCGCGGCGCGGAGCTGACGAACTACCTGCGCCCGAAGGTCAAGATCGAGTGCGTCGTCGCCGACGGGGACGTGCGGCTCGTCGTCGACACCGTGCTCAGGCATGCACGCACGGGCGGCGTCGGCGACGGCAAGGTCTTCGTCCTGCCCGTCGAAGACGCCTACCGCGTCCGCACCGGGGAGTCCGGCGAGGAGATCCTCCAGTCGCACCCCGATGCGGCGGGGAGCATCTGACAGCGAAGCCGGCGCTCAGCGCAGGTCGCGGTACGTCAGCACGACGCGGCCGAGCAGGACGACGTCGCCGTCGTGCAGCTCGGCCTCGTCCGTGCGCCGCCCGTTGACGACGGTGCCGTTCGTGCTGCGGTCGTCGAGGATCCGCAGCCGGTCGGCGCGCGCGACGACGATCGCGTGGCGGGCGGACACCGTGTGGTCGTCGAGGCGCACGTCGGCGGTCATCCCGCGGCCCACGTGCGTGACGGCGGCCGTCAGCGCGAACGCGGCGTCGCCGCAGAGCAGGTAGCGGCCCGGCTGAAGATCGTCGAAGCGACCGTCGGCATGAAGGTCGTCGCTGTGCGGTCGCGCCTCGAGCGCGGCGGTGGGATCCTCGATCGCCGGCGGGTCGTTGGCAAGCATGGTCACGTCGTTGCAGTGCAGCGCGCGAGTCTCAAGACTGGCTTAAGAGACGCTGCGATTCCCAGGGATTTCGTACGTGGCTCTTATGTTCGACTGTGATCGTACTGCGCACCCGAAGAAGGAGGACGCGAGATGGGTGCATGACGGATCGCAGTGATCGCGCTCAGCAGCGCGCTCGTCGCGGGCGGTACGGGCGCAGCGATCGCCGCAGTGACGAAGGACGACGCCACGAAGGCCGAGCAGGCGGTGCTCGACGACGCGGCCGGGCGGCTGAACGTCACGCCCCAGAAGCTGCGCGAGGCGCTCGCGGCGGCGCAGGACGCCCAGGTCGACCAGGCCGTGAAGGACGGCGAGCTCACGCAGAACCAGGCCGATGCGATCAAGGCCAAGCGCAAGCGGTCCGGCCACGTGCTGGGCCCGTCCGGCGGACCGGGCTTGCACGGCGAGCACGGCAAGCGCTTCGGGCCTGGCTCCGGCTCCGTCTTCAAGCACGGGCTGCTCGACGACGTCGCCGACGCGCTCGGGACGACCCCGGCGAAGCTCTTCGAGCAACTGCGCGCAGGCAAGTCGCTCGCCGATGTCGCCAAGGCGAACGGCAAGTCGCTCGACGACGTTCGCAGCGCCCTCAAGGCCGCGATGAAGACGCGCCTGGACAAGGCGGTCGCGGGCGGCGACCTGACGCAGAAGCAGGCCGACCGGATCCTCGCGCACGTCAACGACGTGCTCAGGAAGATCGAGTCCGGCCGCGCGCCGGCGCTGCGCCAGCACGGCCACCGCGGCGCCATGCCACCCGCAGGGTCGCTGCGCCCCGGCGGGCTCATGCCCGGCGAGGACGCGCCCGAGCTCGCGCAGCCGGGTGCCAGCCACAGCTGACCGGCGCCAGGCACCGCCGGGCGGGTCCCGCGCTCGATCGGGTCGAGCTGTCACCTCGGACGTGAACAACTCGACCCGCCGGCGGCACGGGGTCCGTGATCATCGCCTCCGCCCTGAGGCAGGCGCGGCGACGATGCGGGCCGCAAGCGTGGGGTTGCGCGCTGAGACAGCCCGCGTGGATCGTCTAACGATGAGCATCGTGTCGCCGCTTCCCGCGATCTGCGCCCCAGCGCGCGAGACGGAGTCGGGGCCGGTCGTGGCGGACTGGCCGAGAGCCGACCACGCTCAGCGCGCGGAATGCGAATCCTTTCGCGGCTCGTACAGTTCAACGATCCGCTTGGCCTTCTCGTCGGCGCCGTAGGTCTCGAACAGGTGCGCCCCTTGCCGCGTCGATACGACGAGCCGGGGAACGACGCGGCGGGCAAGGCGCGATGTTCCCTTCGCGGGCGTCCTCTCACCATCGGCTCCCGCTCCCGCTCCCGGCGCGACCGCGCTGGCGCCCGTCAGCTCATCGGGCGTGATCCACAGCACGGTCGCCGAGTCCCGGATGCGATCCTCCGCCGCGTTCGCCGCGAAGACGATCCCCTCCGAGCGCAGCTCGAGCGTGCCCCCCACGGAGCCCGGACGTTCGAGCGCATGCTGCTTCGCGGTCGTCCCCGCCCCTCCGATCCAGGTGACCAACCAAGCCTCTTCCGGCTCACCGCTGAACTGCTGGTCCAGGACTTCCGCCGAGCTGTGCTCCGGCGTCCCACCGATGGCACCGACGATCAGCGCCGTGCTCGGATCGTGCATGTCGGGACCGATCCTGCCCGCCTTCAGTTCGGCCCGGTTCGTGCGATACCAGGCCGGACCCCACCAGCGGGGGTTGACCAGGAATATGCCGACGAGGCCCAGTCCAACGAGGAACGACACCGCTAGCGGGTCTGCCCACCACTCGGATCGTGAATGACCGTCGGCCGGTCGCAGCGGTCGTACTCCGTGCGGGTTTCGCTGCCGTCGGGTAGACGCGTCGCGGTGATTCGCCCGAGCTCATCGTGCTCGAAGTCGATCGACGTGAGGCCGTCCGCGACCGTGGCGATCTCCTGGCGCGCGCCGGTCGGGTCGACGATCGCCTCCAGGCGACCGGCGGCGGAGTACTCGTAGCGGTACACGGCGCCGGTCGGATCGTGGCGCTCGACCGGACGCCCGTCGTCGTCGTAGACGAACTGCGTGCGGCGCCCGAGCGGCGTGATCGCCGCCGACACGAGACCTGACTCGTCGCGCTCCAGGCGCGCGACGTTGCCGTCGGCGTCGGTCGTCGTGACGATGTTGCCGTCGGCGTCGAACTCGAACGCGAGCTCGACGCCGTCGGGATCGACGATCGTGCGCACGAGGCCATCCCGGACGGTCATCCGCGTGACGCCGCCCTCGGGGTCGGTGATCTGCGCGGGCGTGCGCTCCTCACCGTCGTAGGCGTAGCGGGTCACCGCGCCGGTACTGCGCTCGGCGACCTCGACGACGCGGCCGAGGTCGTCGTAGGCGAACGCGAACTCGCTGCCCGTCGGTCCGGTCGTGCGCACGAGCTGCGCGCGCTCGTTCCACTCCTTGACCGTGACCGCGCCCTTGCGGTCGGTGACCGCGACGGGGTTGCCCCACTCGTCGTAGTTGATCGCCAGACGTGCACCCTCGCCGTCGATCACGGCCTGCAGGCGGCCGTGCTCGTCGTGGATGTAGATGTTGTCCGGGCCGCCCTGCTCGTCGGTCGTGACGGTCACCGCGCCGGGCAGGTAGGCGATCAGCGTGTGACGCCCGAACGGCGAGCGCTGCGCGGTGACGCGGCCGTCCTCGTCGTAGGCGTTGACGACCTCGGCGACGCCGTCGGCGTCGATGACCGCCGCGATCTGGCCGTCGTCGTCGACCTCGTACCTGCGCGCGCCCGCCCCGACGAGGTTGCCCGCATCGTCGTAGCGGTAGGACACGCGGCGACCGTCGGTGCTGAGAAGGCCGGCGATGCGCTCGCCGTCCCAGTCGATCCGCGTGCGCGCGCCACCCCCATGGGCGAGCGAGACGAGGCGACCGTCCTCGTGCTGCAGGCGGACGTCGGTGCCGGGCCCGCGCGTGACGACGGCGGGCAGGCCGGATTCGTCGAACTCCCAGCGCTCACCGGAGAACCAGGCAAGGGCGACGCCGCCGGCCAGCTGCTCGACGCGCGCGTCGACGCCGAGCACGCGCCCGTAGCCGTCGCCGAGGCCGGGGAAGACCGCGCGCTGCCCGTCGGGGCCCTCGTACGCGACCCCGTCGGCGACGAAGCGCAGGCGCGCATCCGCCCACGAGGACCAGCCGGGACCGAACGCGCCGGCACGGTCCGAGCGGCTGTTGTAGACGCGCCCGAAGCGCAGTCCCGTGAGCAGCCCGCCGAACGGAAGGTCGGTCTCCTCCTCGACGAAGTTGCCGCTGGCCGTGTTGACGGGGTCGTTCGTGTAGCCGCTCGTCGGCGGCATGCCGTAGGCGACCGGGTCGTCGAACGTGACCGACTTGCGTCCGCCGAGCAGGCCCGCGGCCTTCAGGCTCGCGTGGATCGCG
>Ga0136617_10000230_pt1 | contig 44560 bp, 47 predicted proteins | sample AntDrymUQ3222106_2_FD_129672 | JGI IMG/M metagenome (GOLD analysis project Ga0136617, IMG submission 129672) | Polar desert sand microbial communities from Dry Valleys, Antarctica - metaG UQ322 (21.06) | ecosystem: Environmental > Terrestrial > Soil > Desert | place: Antarctica: Dry Valley... | reverse complement strand
CGTGTAGTGCGCGTTCAGCTGGTACTTGTTCGCGTAGCGCTTGCGGAGCGCGACCGTGAAGGCGTCGTAGCGCGAGCGACCGTCCGACTGTGCGACCGTAATGCGCGCAAACGGGTTTGGCACTCCGAGGGCCGCCGTCAGATCCGCCGCGCGCGCGGCGAAAAGCGGGGCCAGAATCCGCTGTGAATTCGGCGGCGTTGAATTGCCGCGCTGCAGGTTGCGTAGCGGTCCGGGCCTCGGGTTGATGTCGAGCGAAGTGAACTCGTGCAGGCCGAGGATGTGGACGTAGTCAAACTCAAGGGCCATGTTGCTGCCAAGTTCCTGCGCGAAGCCCACATTCCATTGCTGCGAGTAAGGCGACTCGAAGTCCTGGTCGAGCATGCGACCGCGTGAGTTTGGCAGCGGGTTCGTGAGCGGACGCGGGATGGCGGGCGGCGGCGAGTCGATGGCGAGGTTGTCGTCGGAGTTCGTGAAGTTGGCGTAGATTTCCGGGTTCGCCTGTTGCACCGCGAACAGCGGCACGTTCAGGAACGACTGGTCGTAGTAGATGCCGTAGCCGGCCCTCAGCACCGAGCGCGCGTTGCCGCGGAAGTCCCACGCGAAACCGATGCGGGGGCTGAAATTATTCTTGTCGTCTCTTGGCGTGTGCGTCGCGAACGGGCTGTTGATGATCTGGAGCGCGCGGAAGACTCGGTTCTCGCGCGCATGGCCCGCGTCCACGAAGCCTATGTCCACGTCGTAGCGGACGCCTATGTTGAGCGTGAACCGCGGCGAGATCTTCCAGTCGTCCTGCACGTACCACGCGAACTGCTTCGCGCCGTCGCGGAGGTTGAAGGAGGGGTCGCCGCCCGCGAGGTCGATCTGGGAAACAACGCCGAAGCCGGCGAGGTCAGCCGCCGTGCAAGTGGTTTCGTCGAGCAGGATCGAGCAGGTGATCGGGCCGGGCAATACCTGACGCGTGCGGAACCCTTGCGGGAACTGACCGGGGTTGTTCGCTATGTCCGCAGGGTCGAAGTTGAACGAGTACGACGGCGAGGAGGTAAAGGCGAAGATGCCGCCGAGTGTTGGCTCGTAGACCACGTCGCCTCCGAACTTGAAGCCGTGATTGCCGCGGTTGTACGAAAGGTCATCGCGGAACTGGTGCTTCTTCTGGATGGTCTGTTGCGGCACGTTGCCGTTGCGTCCCACGACGATTCCGCCAGGAAACGCGAGGTTATTAAGCTCGGTGGTGGCGTTGATGCGGTTGTCGAAGGTCGAATATTGATAGGTGAACTGGTTGACGGTGCTGTTATTCACCAACCAAGTCTCGTTTGCCAGGAAGCTGTAGAGCGTGTTCAGCGATTCGTTGCCTCCCGACAAGTCGGTGCGGACGAGGAGGAAGCCGGCCTGGTCGTTCAGCGCGTCGTTGTTCTGTCCGGAGAAGCGAGTGACGAGCGTGTGCTTGCTGTTGAGGTTGAAATCACCCTTGATTGTGTACTGCCAGTCGTTGAAGGGCTGCGGCAGGAACTGGACGGCCTCGTAGCCGAACGGTTCGAGCAGGGTAATTTGATCCCGGTCAACGCCAGGCACGATGGAGTTGCCGCGCTCCCGCGTGCGCTCGACGGTCCCAAAGAAGAAGGCCCTGTCCTTAACGATCGGGCCGCCGATTGATCCGCCGAACTGCTGACGGCTGAAGGGCGGCTTGACGATGTCCGTAGGGTTGGGGAAAAGGTTCGAGTTGGCCTCGGCCAAAAGCTTCGGTGCGTTGGTGTTCAGTTTGTCATCGCGAAAGAAGCCGAAGACTGAGCCATGGACGGCGTTGGTACCGCTTTTCGAAATGACTGATAGGAGCGCACCGCCGGAGCGACCATTTGCAGCCGAGAAGCGTTGGGTTGAAAGCGCAAACTCCTGGATGCCTTCCATTGAGAAGTTTTGCAGAATGCCACCGACGGCGTTGTCTTTATTGTCGCCGCCGTCAACCGTGATGTTGAGGTTGCGACCAGTTGAACCACCGACGGAAAAAGTTCCGACGCGCGCTTTCGTCGGGTCGAAGGATGGCTGAAGCGTCGCGCCAGGAATGAGGATGGCGAGAGAGGCGAAGGAGCGGCCATTTACCGGTAAGTTCTCCAGACGTCGCTGGTCAATAACCCCACCAACATCCGTCTTGGTCGTTTCAACTAGAGGTCCGGTCTCACCGGTTACGGTGACTGTCTCTCCGATGGATCCTACTTTCAACTCCGGATTCAGAGTGGTGCGTTGAAGGACGTTAACTACGACGTTGTCATGCACAACCTTCGAAAAGCCTTGTGCCTCTACGTTCACGTTATAGGTGCCGGGAACGAGCTGTGCAAACTCATAGACACCTTCGCTACTCGTGGTAGCCGTGCGCTCTGCATTTGTTCCGATATGCCTTGCTGTGACGGTCGCCCCGGGGATGGCTGCGCCCTTCTCATCAGCTACGACACCAGTGATGGTGCCCGTGCTGGAAGTTTGCGCCTGGAGTGTCGCGAGGCCAAAAATTAGGGTGCACAGCATCAGGGCAGCTAACGACCGGAGAACCTTGTAATTGAGTCTCATTTTAACTCTCCTCTGTGTTGGATTAGCGTAGCTAATGCACGTTCTGCGGCGAGGTGCTCTTCGTGAGTTAGTTCTGAAACGTAGATGGAGGGGGAATCCATAATTATAAAAGTGGTCGTCGCAAGCTGCATGCCTCTCCGTCCCGGAAGGATAACACTCCGAAAATATAGAGTTATAACCATCAAAGCCAGTCTAAACTTCCAGTACCAGTCCAAAAAAATGGTTTCCATCCAGATTTAGAGTGCCGGCCAGGTTACACGACAGGCGAGGCCCATCGTCTGGGGAGTGGCGTGATAGACTTCGATACCAAGCCGGTCTGGAATCCATCGTCAGGACAGTATCTCGCGGCCTTTTACCAGAGGTGTAACGCAGAACGGACGTATCGTTGGAGATTTATCAGAATGGCAAGAATCGGTCCAAAAGAAGACCTGGGGAGCGCCTCTACTCAATCATCTCCTTTACGCCAGGCGTCCCTCGATATTCCGTGGCGCGCGCGCGATGTGGATGGGTATCGACGCGTCGGGATTGATAGATCCAGGATTACGGGCGCTGATTAATAGGCGCGTGGCCGCTATCAACCGGTGCGAATTTTGACAAGACATCAACGCTGCCGTGAGCAGCGAGCTGGGAATAACAGACGCGAAGATTGATGCCCTCCCCGACTATTCAACGAGCCCTCTCTACACCGACTCTGAACGGGTGGCGCTTGAATATGCTGATTGCATGACCATTACCGACCAGGAGGTGAGCGATGAACTCTTCGAGAGATTGCAGAGCTTCTACGCTGACGATGCTGTAATTGAGCTGACTGCCACCATTGCCTGGGAAAACGCCTCGAGCAAGTTCAACCGGGCACTACGTGTTCCGTCACAGCAGTTGTGGAAGAAACGTTGAAATGGGCCACAGATTTACACGGAACAGACGGATGAAATGATAGATAGCGCCAGGTGCTTCTGACTTATGTTCTGATCCGTTGTCATCCGTGTTCAAGTGGCCGCTAGTCCTGGTCCTTCAACCAAACAATCAAGCGAAAGATCCAGCATGTGTTCAAGACTCTGTCTTCTGATTGTATTCCTAATCTCACCAATCATTCCGGTAAGCATTTTTACCCAGGCACCAGAGCGCCGTGTTCCCGTCGCGGTGTTGGGCTTCGGAGATTCGGGAATTGGTCGCGTCGCGTCTGAGACCCTGGCCGCAAATCTCGAATCCGTTCCTCAGTTGCTAATCCTCGATCGCGACCAGGCGAGCACGGCTGCAAAAGGCGCGGGCCACATCGCCTCGCTCAACATGTCGCTGCAGGAAGCGCGCGCTCTCGGAGCTGCGATCGGATCTGATTGCTACATCGTCGGTGATGCCCAAACGTTACGGCGTTCTCCTTCGGTAGGTCCTCCCTATTTCGAATCGTACGCGTCGGTTTTTCTGGTGAGCTCGCGAAGTGGAAGACTTCTGAACTGGCAACGGCCCAGCTTCAGAGCCGCTACCGCGGTCGCCTCGGAGAGGTTATTGCTCGCCGAGCTTTCGAACGGTGCGACGCGAAGCCGCAACCTCGTTGCCATTCGTCAAGCGCAGGAGGATGAGCGGTTAAGACGCGAAATCGCGGTCGAGAGCAGCGCTCCACTCATCGAGGCAGCGCCGGACGATGACAAAACCGCCCACGCCGAGGGACTTCGCCTGCCCCGCCCTTTCCGGCGCCTCAGTCCACCTTACCCGGAAACGGCGGCCAGTGCTGAAGTGGAGGCTATAGTCGATGTCCTGGTCGATCTCGATATCAACGGAGAAGTGAGCAACGTTGAAGTCGCGCGTTGGGCGGGGTTTGGTTTGGACGAGGCGACGATCGAAACCGTGCGTCGATTACACTTTTTCCCAGCCATGCGTAACGGCACGGCAATACCACTACGGGTGCTCCTCCGATACAACTTCCGCAAGACCTCGTCGCGTTAGCGACGAGTGAACGATCGCTCAGTCGTCCCCGCGCGACGGGATACTTTGGCAACTCTGCCTTCCCGGCCTTGAAAGACCGGGCTAAACTCGCCGACGCTACGCGTCGAGCAGCAACGATTCAAATACGACAGAGTGGGACCCTCCTTGCCCTATACCTAAAGAAAGACTGAGAAGCCGGCAACCCAACAGGGCCCCGCCGGCAGTTGACTGCCAACGAGGCCCTGGCCCCCGCAGAACGCTTCCGATTTGCCAGCCTCGCTATTCGTCGAGAGCAACTCTGAGGAGTGGCTGGGGTGAGGAACTTCTCAGCGCAGACAATAAGTCTTTGAGTTGGTTATCGCAAGCTAATTTCATTGGCGTTTCTTACTATCCGTTGGCCGATCTCTTCGGCCACCTGTCGCGTCGAATTTACTCTCGTCGATGACCATTTTGCTTCCGATACTCGGTGGGAGTGACCCCATAGATTCTCTTGAAACCTTTGACGAAGTGGCTTTCATCGGTGAAGCCTACGAGCGCAATGATTTCCTTAACACTCAAGAATGTAGTCACCAGCAGTGTAGTTGCATCTTGCATCCTTAACGTCCTGAGGTAGCGCGCCGGCGGAGTTCCGGTTTCAGCCTTAAACAGATAGCAAAGCCGAGCAGGCGAGAGGTTGACTGACTGCGCCATTCTGCTTAAGGGAAAGGCCTGTCGCGGATCGCGCTTCATCAGGGCAATGACTGTGAGAACTCTTAGGTCCATGGTTGCCCCCCTAAAGAGTGCGTCTTTGGCAACGACGCACATACCTGCGCCAGGCAGTCGCTGAAAGCAGACACAGCCGAAGGTGCTTTTCATGATCGGCCGAGATTCGGGCAGTATCTTTGGCCAGTGAGACCCATTGCCAGGTAGCAAAGGCTTCTATTAAATAACGCCAATGAGTAGCTCGGTTAGGTCCTCGCCGAGGCCATAACCAATTCATCAACTTGTTGATCATTAGCGCCCCCCCTCCTTTTGAAACCGATCTCATTTATTGCCTTCGCGCCAGTCTACGAACTAGAATGAAGCGGCTGGAAAGTTTCGAATCGTTCTCACTCGAAGCTAAGCTACTCACAATTTCGTGGGAAGTCCTTAGAAGACCCTCAAAGAGTTATCAGAAAGATCTTAAAAGCCTTATGCAGGCAAGCAAGAATTCTTACCGCTTTGGCCCTTACCGCCTGGACGCTAGCCAGCGTGTCCTACTGCGCGATGGCAGGCCCGTATCCTTGACGTTGAAGGCCTTTGACACGCTGCTCGCCCTGGTCCAAAAACAGGGGCACATCGTGGAGAAGGACGATCTAATGAAACAAGTTTGGCCGGACGCCTGCGTCGAGGATTCAAATCTCACACAGAACATCTTCACCCTGAGAAGAGTCTTGGGTGAAACTGCGGAGGGTTCGAAGTACATCGAAACAGTTCCACGGCGAGGCTATCGTTTCGTAGCACCGGTTAATGAAGTCTTGGAGATTTCACCCACACCAGCGAAGACGGCCGAGGGGTATCAAGCCGTTGGCCAGTTTTCCGATGTACCAAGTAGCCAGACAACCCGCTTTCTGGCGGTGCTGCCTTTCATCAATGCTAGTAACGACGGGGACACGGAGTACCTTTCGGACGGCATCACGGAAAGCATCATTAATAGTCTTGCCCAGCTTCCGTTGTTGCGTGTCATGTCCAGGAGCACGGTTTTTCGTTACAAGAGTACCGAGCTTGATGCTCAGCGAATTGGGCGCGAACTAGGTGTGGACGCCGTACTGGTTGGCCGAGTCCATTCATACGACCAGAGGCTAGTTATCGGCGCGGAGTTAGTGGACGTTGCCAATGGCTGGCAGCTCTGGGGTGAGAGTTATGACCGCGGATCTGGGGCCATCTTTGAGGTGCAGGACGAGATAGCCAGACAGATATCAGCCGCATTACGGCTAAAGTTAAGCGGAGAGGAGGAGCGCCGACTCGCCAAGCGTCATACCCGGAGCACGGAGGCATATCAATTTTATCTCAAAGGCCGCTTCTATTGGAGTAAATACACTGAAGAAGGTCTAGAACTGGCGATAGCTCACTTTCGGCAGGCGATAAACCTGGATCCGAACTATGCCTTGGCATACGCCGGGATCGTGGACTGCTACTTGAGACTGGCGACGAATTACATTCCTCCCGCCGACGCTCTGCCCAGCATCAGTGGGCTGCGAGCACGAGAGAAGGATGAGGCGATTCCTGAAGCTCAGCCCTCTCCGGGGATGTTCAAGATGCGTCAGGAATGGGATCGAAAGGCCGCCGAACGAGAGAGCGAACGCGCCATTGAGCTTAAGTCGACGTACCCCGCAGCACATCAATGGCATGCTGTCTACCTGTTTTCAGCCGCTTTGTATCGGGAGGCCACTAACGAGACAGATTGCGAACATCAGGTTGGGGACGATGGGACAACACATTTGGCCGATGCACAAGTGCCAAGTGAGTCCCGTGGCGCGGACTTAACCCTGGCTGAAGAGGTCCAGGTTTTCTGCACCGTCGCGCGCGAACAAATCGAAGCCGGCAACTTTGAAGCTGCTTGCGTCGTGCTTCAAAGATGGTGGACTATCGGAGAATGGCCCAAGGTTGAAGGATTAGAGCCACACTCGTCCGCGGACCTGCTTTTCACCACAGGATCTCTCGCTGGTTGGATAGCTAGTTCGAGGCAAGTACCGAAAGGACAGAAACACGCCGAGGCACTTCTAAACGGATCGATTGCGCTCTTCGAACAGTTGGGACTTAAGAAGCGATCTGCTGAAGGCAGAATCGAACTTGGTTATTGTTACTATCGGGAGGGACTGTTTGATCTGGCGCGAAGTACGCTTAAGGCGGCGCTTCAGACATTATCTAACGAGGATTCCGATTTAAGAAGCATAGCCCTCATAAAGTTGGCGGCGGTGGAACGCCATTCAGGGCGTCTTTACGACTCCCTGACACAGCTGAATCAGGCTGCCAAGATTGTCGACTCGGTTGGCCCTTGGGCGACGGGCCGCTATCATTTAGAATTGGCAACCGTCCTCAAGAACCTCGCAATCGCTGAAACGCGCGACGTTTTTTTCGAACGAGCCCTCGGGCATTACCAGGAGGCTCTCTACGAGTTCGAGGCTATTGGAAACCATCGTCTCAAAGCGATTGTCGAAAATAACCATGGCTATCTCTTACTAAGTCTAAGACGACTCTATGAAGCAGAAGAGCGTTTGGTTCTTGCCCGAAAGTTATTCGATGGACTTGATGACAAGGTCCGCCGCGCCCAAGTGGATGAGACTATCGCTCAACTTCGCGTTGCAGACGGCAAATTTGTCCTTGCTGAACAGGCAATCTTGCGGGCCGTTGAGAGTCTAGGGAAAGGGGGTGAGGAAGCACTCCTTTCTGAAGCGCTTACTACCCAAGGTCTGATCCTATGCCGTCTGGGACGCCACCGTGAAGCCAAGCGTGTTCTGGAGCGTTCAAATCGAATAGCAGAGAGTTGCGGTGACCGCGAGGGTGCTGGCCGCGCACTCCTACTCTTAATTGAGGAGATGTGCGAGGAGTTGGATGATGTTGAGCGCTTAGAATTAGGGGGCAGATTAGACGCTTTGCTCGGTGACTCGCAGCAAGTGTTAATCCTCGAACGTCTTCGCAGATGCCAGAAACGTATCCGCTGATGCGCAGTGAGGTTACGAGACGCAAACCGAGTCGAGGATTTGACTCTCTGCTCTTGCCTCTATTGTCCAGGCCTAGTCTCTCTTACTCATCCACTTGCGTACCCAAACAAAAACCCACAAAAACGCTTAGTCCAAGTAAACAAACTCCTCTTGGGGTTGAACCCCGTAGTTCGCATCCTTAATGGTAATAGGGCGCGTGAGGCGGCGAGGCTATTTAATAGGACTCTTGAGCCCAGCCGAATGAAAGTGTCTAAGCACCCTGGATGTTTGGTATCGCTTTGCCGCTGTGCCCATTCGCGCGACTTTAAGATTTTGAGAGTCCAGAGCATTAAGATCAACTGATCTCTTGAAAGCCCTCTCACCGACCACATGCGGTATGCTCTGCGCCTTGCTTATCTCAAGTTATAGACTCCACGGGAGGAATATACCCCTTTAAGACGTGCGGGCCGAGCGGCGTCTGGACGTCGGGACGCAGGGACTGGATTCCCGCCATATGGAAATCCCCGTCCCCCAAATCGCCTCGTTTGCGGAATGTACCTACCTTTAGCCTAAGCGTGCCAGTTTTCTGCGGCATATGGCTTGCCCCTTTCTTCGGTTCGAGCAGCTAAACAGCTGTTTTCTCGCCAAGTTGAACGATCTCGACGTTCACAGCAACACGAAATGACCGATCTTTGCCAGAGTGACCGGTTGTAGGTACTTAGCAGGCGATCAGGATTCCCAAGATCATTTCCAGCACCGCGTTCGAGATGCCATGGATGTTGCCCGGGGCGTTCGCGCTCACTCCATGGATATTGCCAGAGGCGTTCGCGCTCACTCCATGGATATTGCCGGCAAGGGCGGTTGTAGAAAGGGCAAGGGCCAACGCCAACGCGCAAAGAACTGATTGAAGTCTTTTCATCGTAATACTCCTGGTGAATGGAACGTTAACCGGGGAAAGGCGGCTTGAATGAGGAATTACTAATTTGAAGGAGTTATTCCGCATTCGGGCTTGCCTTGCAAATATCTTGTTACGGCATTTCCTATCTCAAAGGGCGTGCCAGAGGGAGGTTTAACTGAATCAGCCCCACAACCGCCTCTCAGACAGTAACTTAACGAGGCAGTGTTCGGTCTCCTTTTGAGAACTGCTTGAAGAAGATAATGGCTACGTCGTAAACAGATCTTGATCAGGTAGTCCGGAAATGTCCCTATCCCCTTTATAGTCACTACTAAACTCACTCCAAATAACAAACGCACGCCCTGCATACTACGGTGGCAGTGGATACTACGTATTCAGATGGAAACCAAGCTAAGAACTCGGATTGAATCTTCACCTTTGACCGTTAGCGAACAGGTCAAAGCATGCTGCACCATTGCGCGGGAAAAACTTGAAGCTGGGGATTATGACGAGGGATGTGCGGCTCTTCAGCGTTGGTGGACCGTCGGAGAGTGGCCAAAACACTCTGATCTCGAAGAGCGCGCCGCTGCTGAATTGCTCTTCACAGCGGGCGTTTTGAGCGGTTTCGTGGGAAGTATCAAGCAGACTTTTGGAGGCCAGAAACCTGCCGAAGGCCTACTAAACGGGGCCATTACCCTTTTCGAGCGACTCGGGGAAAAAACGCGCGTAGCCGAAGCTCGCGTCGAGCTAGCATGCTGCTATTATCGGCAAGGCCTTTTTGATCTGGCACGGGTTACTCTGCGTTCCGCGCTCGAGGGTCTTTCCGACGATGAACCAGAATTAAAGAGCATCGGTTTGATTCGATTAGCTGTTGTCGAGAGTCATACGGGTCGCCTCCATGATGCCGTGGATTTGCTCAACGAAGCAGCGCCGTTCGTGGGAAAATCGGGGTACTGGATCCAAGGGCTCTTTCACCTCGAATTTGCCATAGCGCTCAAGGACCTTGGGATCTCCGAGAGTCGCAGTTCGTATTTTGAAAAGGCACAGGCCCACTACCGCGAGGCTCTCTCGCATTTTGAGCAGATCGGTAATCGACGATATACAGCAATCGTCGAGAATAATCACGGCTACCTTCTTCTCACTCTCAAGAAACTCGATGAAGCGCAGGTACACCTTGACCGGGCGCGAGGACTCTTTGATGAATTCGGGGATAGCGTCCGGCGCGCGCAGGTAGATGAAACTCTCGCGCAGCTGTACCTCGCCTCTGAGCAATACACATCTGCGAAGCGTTCCGTCAGGCTCGCAGTAGAAACCCTGGAAACAAGTGGTGAAGAGGCCCTCCTCGCCGAAGCTTTGACAACGCATGGCCTTGTGCTATGCAAGCTCGCAAGGCGGCATGAAGCCAAGCCGATTCTCGAAAGAGCACGGCGAGTAGCCGAGCGGTGTGGCGACGATGAGGGCGCCGGCAAGCCCCTCCTGATCCTGATCGAAGAGATGTGTGAGCAGTTAGGCGATGATGAGCGTCGCGAGATCGGCGCCCAGGCCAGCCAGTTGCTGGCCAACTCCCAACAAGCTGCTACTCGCGAGCGTCTCAAGAATTGTCTGGAGCGCATTGCCGCTGCCCACGCGGAGCATGAGCACGAGCGCGAACAAAAGACCCACGCCGAAAAGATGGCTGCCCTTGGCGAACTTTCCTTCGGCGTAGCCCACAACGTCAACAACACTCTCACCGGAATCCTCGGCCGTGCCCAACTCCTGCGGCGCACAGGGGATCCCGTAAGAATTGCCGCCGGCCTGGACCTGATAATCAAGAGCGCCGACGACGGCGCGCAGATCATTCGTCGCATACAGGATTTTGCCCGCAAGAGACCCGCGCGCGAGTTCGAAGCAGTCTCGGTGGCCGAACTGCTGAAGGACGTCTGCGAGATGGCCCGCCCCCGCTGGGAAACGCGGCCCGAAAGCACCGCTATCAACTTCGCTTTGTTTGCGGATTCCCAGGCCTTCGTGATCGGAGATCCGGTCGAGCTGCGCGAGGTCCTCGTAAACGTGATCTATAACGCCGTCGATGCCATGCCCACAGGGGGTGAGATTCGCCTGAGCGCACTGGAAGTGGACGATCGGGTAATCCTGAAGATCACTGACACGGGCACGGGCATGAAACCGGAAGTGAAGTCGCGTTTGTTTGATCCGTTCTTCACGACTAAAGGCAAAGCCGGAACCGGCATGGGCCTGGCGGTGAGCTTCGGTATCATCCGCCGGCACGATGGCTCGATTGAAGTCGAGAGCGAGCCGGGACGCGGCACCACATTTCTGATTGCTCTTCCCAAAGCCACTGAGGCGCAGCCGAAGAAATCCGCTTCAGTTTCTTCCACACCGGCAAGTGCGGCTAATGGTGACAGACTTCGGGTCCTAGTAGTGGACGACGAGGCGGTGGTGCGCGAGGTGCTGATTGAGGCTCTGGAGAGTGAAGGGTGCGAAGTGCTCGCGGCCGCAAGCGGCGAAGAAGCCCTGAAACTCTACGACGAGAATAAAGGCCTGCTCGATCTGGTGTTCACGGACATCGGCATGTCTGAGATGAGTGGCTGGGATTTGGCTACCGCCATTCGCAACCGGTCGGAGACGATTCCCCTCGCGATCGTCAGTGGTTGGGCCGAAGCCATCAGTTGGGACACCCGCAATGCGGCAAAGGCTGATTGGGTCATTTCCAAGCCATTCGATATTGGCAAGATTTCCAAGATCGCAAACGAGATTGCCGAGCGAAAGAGAACAGCGAAGTTTCCTAACTAATATTTGGGCGGCATCGAGGCGGTAGCCTCGAAGAAAATGGACGAAAGCCGTAGGCTTTCCGCAAGGTTTGCGGCGAGGCCGGCGGGAGCCCAACACGTCGGTTATCTGAATTGCCAAGCGTCAGCGGACGCGTTGGACATACTCCGCAGGGGAATCCAAGCTTTGCCAGGACAGCTCGAAGTTGACCGGCGTATTCTTCGTTTACCTCATCGGACGCTGGTGCGTTGGGCAGGTTGGTAGCATAGCGCGGAAACCACTTCACCAGCGAGAGTCGTGCAGGTGACCGCTTCAGGAAGGTAATGTTCGAGGCCCGGTCCTGAATAAAGTCCCTTGAGTTCCTGATGAGTCAGTCCCATGACCATGCCGTAACTGCGTTCGTGCCTGGTAGGGACAAGCGTGGCGCGTTTTCCTATGCGCAATCCAAACTCCTCAACGGTGGCGGGTCGCGGATTCAACCCCACGATTCCCCTGCTGCGCAGCAGACTGTCATCCATCAAGAGACCATAGAAAAAAACTTCGATAGGTCGGTCACTCATGTTATGAGCCCCTGCAAATCAGTACTGCGCTCGTGGCTTGACTTAGGCGGGAATCTCTACCGTCGAGCCGAGCCCGCGCCAAGACTTTCTCTTACGAAAAGCGCCTCCCCTTCCCTCAAGAACTTCCCCTCCTGGCGCCAGTACCACCAATAGCCAAGCACCGTCACCAGAATCGTCAAGCCAGCCACAAAGAGGTTCAACGGCATCCCTAATACGCGAGGCAAGGAGCCCGGATGATCTTCCAGGGCCGCTCCCGGTATGAGTGCTGCTGGGAAAAAGGGAACCCACGCAAACAATGGAATAAGTGCAGCGACCTTGATACATGTGATGTGGTCGGGTGAGCGTTTCCAGATTAGCCACCATCCTGTGAAGGTTAAGCCGACGCTCATGAACACCATGACCAGCGTATGAAACCGTGCATGCGGTGGCCATTCGGGGTTAAATGCATGTGTTTGATTAAGGTCCGCAGTCAACGGTGCAAACATCACTGATCCGACGGCGAAAAATAGGATAAGCCTACCGGGTTTCAATAATCCACGCCAATCCATAAGATTAAACCTCCCGAATAAGAATGGTGCTTATGAACATTGTCTAGTCGCCGACGTAAACAGGAACTACGCCATGCCAACAGGATACTGTGCATCCTACGACTGGGTGAACTCTGAGGTGTACTCAAGACACATAGCTATCGAATGGAATGGCCTCTTGACACCTTAAAAAACGTCTAGTCGGTCGTATAATATTTCCCAGTTTATACTTTCCCAGCACATCGGCGGCGATGTGCATTGCGGTGGATTGAATTGCTGAGCCTCATGGAGTAGTTTCAACGCACGCTCGAGAGAGGATTCACTGAGACACAACGGTCTCACCATTCCCAAACTTCTCATCAGGTTCGCACGAAAAGGCGTTCGTCACTACAGCCTCCGTACCTAATAGACCTACATTTATTAGATCAAACAGTTCGAGATCTTCAACAACAAACGAGACCCGGCGGAGTTGGCTGCCGCGTGAGCGGAGTTGCATGACGTAGGGGCACAGGCGGGCAGCCGGAGATGAGACCGGGGCGCGCTACCGCTGGCCGTTCTGACAAGGTTCGCGTTAAGCGCTGGCGCTGAGGGAGTGGCGCTCCAGCTTGAGGTAGAGACCGCGTCGAGTGAGGCCGAGTTCGCGTGCTGCGCGCGAGATGTTGCCGCCGTGTTTGTGCAACGCTGCGGAGATCATGCGGCGCTCAACTTCCGCCAACGCGTCAGCAAGGGTGACATGATCAATAGAGGAGGCAGGCATTGATCCGAGCGTGGCCATCGTAGCCGGAGGCGAGACTGGAGAAGAAGTACGCTTCAGCTCAGGAGAGAGTTGTTCGGGGGTAATCGTGGTCCCGTCCTCGGAGCGGGCCACGATGCGCTGAATCTCGTTGCAGAGCTGGCGCACGTTGCCCGGCCAGTCGCCTACCATCAGCAGATCCACCGATTGTGGAGTGATCTGAATATCCTTCCGTCCAAACTTCGAAGAATAGTGGTTCATGTAGTAGTTAACTATCGTCGGGATCTCGGAGCGACGCTCGCGTAGCGGCGGCACGCGCAACCTGATCACGTTTAGACGATAGTACAGATCTTCGCGGAACCGGCCTTGGGCCACCATCTCTTCCAGATCGGTGTTGGTCGCGGCAATGATGCGCACGTCAACCTTGGCAGGTCGTTGCTCGCCGAGGGCTTGAATCTCACCTTCCTGCAAAAAGCGGAGCAGCTTCGGCTGCAGGTCTAAGGGCAGGTCTCCAATCTCGTCCAGGAAGAGTGTGCCGCCTTCCGCGCTGCGGATGACACCTTGCGAATCGTTGACCGCGCCGGTAAACGAGCCGCGTCGATAGCCGAAGAGGTAGCCTTCGGAAAGTTCTTTGGGTACCGCAGTGCAGTTGAAGGGGACAAAGACCTTAGAGCGACGCGCCGAAATGGCATGAATCGCCCGCGCTACCAGCTCTTTCCCGGTGCCGGATTCCCCTGTCACTAACACCGTCACATCAGAAGATCGGATCTTGTGCACTTCTTCCACGAGCCGAGTCATCGCCGGACTCGAATGGATGAAACCCGGCATTAAACTCGCGCCAGCAAGTTCGTTCGGCTGTTGGGACCCGGTTCCTTTCTGTTGACCCGCGCGCAAAGCGCAAACATCCATTCCCAAACCAACTACGCGCAGCAGCAGTTCCATCGATATACCACCCGGCAGCTTCGCCCGGCTGCGGGGCGAAATGTAAAGAATCGCGGGTGGAGCATTTGATGATTTGAGAAGGGTGATCGCAGCGTCGTGCTTCTTCGAATAGCGCTCGCGATCTTCTTCCGTGTCCAACTGATCCAGCTCTTCGGCGATCCGGGCGCTGTCTGCGGGCGTGCAGCCGTGGGCGATGACCACGCGGGGATGGTGATGTTCGCCTTCTTCGGTGATCAGCACGCGTTGGGCCGAAGTCTCCTGGCGCATGATTGCGGCGAGCTCGCGCAACAGTAGTTCTCGCGAGGCCACGGCTTCGGCCAGACGCAAGGTCAGGAGTTGGGTCAGAGCCGACTGTTCTACATTTGAGGTAAGCGTCGTTTGATCGAGATGCTCGATGGCTTCTTCAGCGCGAGCGAGATCGATTCGAGCGCCGAGTTCACGGAATGTGCTGCGTGCGCGCGTAAGTTGTTCCATCGCTCGGTTTGGCTGAGTCAAGGCGTAGGCGCGGCCCAGTTCAAGGTAAGCGCGGGCAGCGCGATAGCGGTCCCCGAGCATATCGAAGACTGAAACACTGCTGCCGAAGTGTTGGGCCGCTGCGGTGGCGTCAGACTGCCCGAGGGCCAGCAGGCCTGCAAGCCTTTGCGCCTCCCCCGCGAATCCGAGGTCAGACGGGGAGTCAGTCACTTCCTCAGTCACCTTATGAAGTTCCGTTGCGGACTCTTCAAACTGATGCTTTAGCAAATGCGCTTCCGCGAGGAGGAGACGTGATTCGCAAAGGGCCTGGCGATCGCCGATGATCTCCGCCATAACTAGGGCTTGTTTTCCCTGTGCCAGAGCTTTCGCGGCATCGTCCATTGCCAGGTAACAACGCCCGAGCGTGCGCAAAGCCTGGCCTGCATACCACTTGTTCCCGTTCTCTGTTGCGAGGGCAACTGCCCGCTCGAGGTAAGACTTGGCTTCCTCCAGATCGCCGCGCAACATGTGCAGTTCGCCCAGAGAGTCGAGAATCATGGGCACCTTGGCGCCGCGTTCGTCGACTTCTGACGCGAGGGCGAGAGCGCGCTCGAGGGCCTCCTGGGCCTGTGCCCATTGCCCGATCAGAATCAAGTTAATTCCCAGATTGTTGTAGCCATCTGCTGCGCTGGATTTGTGATCGGTGCGCTCGTAATAGGAGATGGCTTTCTCCAGATAGCGAATGCCATCCTGAGGACGTTTGAGAAACCAGCAAGCACCGGCCATGTTTGTGTAAATCTTCCCCAGCAGATAGCTGGCGGGATGATCGCCAACCAGCTTGAGCGCCTGTTCAAAATTTTCGAGACCGGCAGCGTAGTTTCCTTCCTGGGTGTCAGCCAGGGCCACTCCGAAGTATGCTTCGGCAAGCCCGCGCCATTCGCCAGTCTCACGGAAGTGTTCCAGGGCCCGCTGACCGTAGTCGCGCGCAATGGGATACTCGCTGATGGTCCGATAGACCCGTGCGAGGGCGGCGTAAATTGGTCCGAGTTTGGCTTCCGCAGAACTCTCGGAAAAATCGCGCAACGCAGCCTTCAGAATTGCGATCGCCTTTGGGTGATCTCCGTTGTAGTTGTAGGCGAGAGCAATCTGCACGAGCAGGCAACGAACCGCCTCCTGGTCGAGGCCGGCACGTGACTCGGGAGTCTCGTACATCGCTACGGAAGCGAGGGACTCGCGATAATGGCCTTGCATCTCCAGAGCGTTCGCGAGTGAGCAGCGGGCGAGTGCCAGGTTAGTGGGGCTTTTGCCGGACGCAGTGATCAACGAAATGAGACGAGTGCGAGCTTCTGTGGAGAGTCCCTGATCGAGCAGGCAGCGCACCTCATCCATTTCTTCGACAAGGGAAGCGTCGGAGGAGAGTTTTGAACGCAGACGCACGCGTGCGTCGGCCAGATCGATCACACCTCGCGCGCTTGGGGTTTCCTCTGTCTTCGGGTCAGAAGATCCGGGACCGACACGCTTAGCCATTTAGTTCTTCATAAACGCGCAATTGGTCACGCTTTTCACTCTGTGATCGGGGCCGTGAAGATTGGAGGTCGGGCCGCGCTACCGGAATCATTGGCAGCGCAAATTATTGAGCCGTTAAAACAGCGTCGAATGTAACACATGCATTGAAGGCCGTCCACCGTTGCTTTGCTCTGGTTTGTGGCGGACAGAAGAGTGTTAACTCACACTTGCGTGCACTTCGTTCGAAGGGCACTCTGGACAGTTCTGGTGCAGGTTGGCTCATCAGCCGGGGGCGAGTCGCTAGAACCGAGGAGTGGTAGCGACCGGGTAAAGTCTCGCTAAGAGTCAATAAACAAGAATTCAGTGTTCCACCAAAGTGTCAGTGACGCCGCACCACCTCGGTTCTCTGGTCGAGCGGTATGACCTAGGCGTCGCGCCGTGGCCTATAATCGTTGGGCGCTGGCGAGGCATCCATCAACCAATGGCGTAGAGAGGTAAGTAAGATGAGAAGAATCTTCCAGCTGCTTCTTCTAGTGGCTATGAGTTGCCAGGCAGCACTGCCGCAAAACCGATCTATCAATGATTTGCGGCGGATGTTCGATTATGACCAGAACGCGCCGCTTGATGTCAGAGAAGTCGGCGTTATAAACCGAAACGGTCTTCGCATACACGATATTACCTATGCTAGTCCTAAAAGCGGGCGCGTTACGGCGTGCCTCGTCGCCCCTACTGGAAGAGGACGCTTCGCAGGCGTCGTTTTTGGTCACTGGGGATATGGTACTCGAACGGAGTTTCTTCCAGAGGCGATGCTATATGCGAGGGCGGGCGTTGTTTCTCTTTTGGTGGATGATCTTGGGGTTCGTCCTGCGCCTTGGCGTCGGACAGCGCCCGGCACTGAGCCGGAAGCTGTTCGTGACAATTTCATTCAATCAGTGGTTGATTTACGACGAGGTATAGACTTGCTTCGAGCGCGGTCTGATGTTGATCCTAACCGCATCGCTTATGTGGGGCATAGTTCCGGCGCTCATTGGGGCGCGATACTGTCGGCAACTGATAGGCGGCTCAAAACAGTCGTGCTAATGGCGGGCGTACCGACCGAGGCGACGATATCGATGGAGAGCGATGACCCTGATTTCGTAAGTTTTCGCCAAACAACGCCCAGAGAACAGCTAAATAACTACTTCAGAATCGTTAGTCCTCTCGACGCGATTAATTATGTGCCCCATGCCGCGCCAACACCTCTTCTGTTTCAGTTCGCGCGATTCGAGCAATATTTCAATGAGGCTGCGATGCAGGGGTACGCGCGTGCTGCGAGCGAACCCAAACTCGTGCTGTGGTATGACACGGGACACGGACTCAATGACCTTCGACCACTCATTCACCGCGCAAATTGGCTGCAAAGGCACATCGGCATTAGACCAGTTGCCCCGATCCTGCGAAGGAGTTTGAGCAACTGAAGAGTATAAAGGGAGAAGCTGCTTGTTTTTGCAAGCCGCGCCCAATAGCTCATTGAATTCGGCGTCTGGCGCGAATGTTTATGACAGAGGAAGAAAAGAATGGCGGCTTTTTATCCAGCTTATATGCTTAAATCGATGAAGACGCTGTTGGTTCTTATTCTATTGAGCCTTTCTGCAATACCCCATCAAAGCCGAGGGGCGCAACTAGGGCGGCGAGCTAATTGGCATGGGGCACCCAGGGATCGCCATATCAATTCTCCGTGCTTTCAACGCCCTGCCGAGCAATCTTCGCTAATTCGAAAGGCGCAAAAGAACAAATATGTGATCCGCCGCATCTTGTTCGTTGGAAATGTAAATACACGTGACGGGGTGCTGCGTCGAAGAATTCTGTTGCAGGAAGGCAATGCCTTTAGGCGTGCAATTCTGATCAAGACTCTAGCGAACCTAAGCAAACTCAAGATGATTTATCCAGTTAGGCTGAGTGATGTTATGGCCCAGCTAAATGATGAGGAAAAAACTATTCATGTGCTCATGTGCTTCAAGGAAAGAGCCCGGCGCACGTAATAAAAGTTCCTCTGAACAACCGGCAGTGAACGAGTGCTTGTTACTGAGGCAGCTTTATCTCTCAAGCCGCAGGATGCCTGCGCCCGTCATACAAAGGAGACTAAATGGTTAAGAAGGTGGTTAAGAAAACGGTCCAGAGTTCGAAGAAGAAACCCGCGCGCAAACCTAATGCCGCGTTCATGAAACCAGTGACGCCTAGTTCAGCGCTGGCGGAGATCGTCGGCGCAAAACCGATCCCGCGGACTGAGGTCACCAAGCGGCTGTGGGCCTACATCAAGCAGAACAAACTGCAGGACCCGAAGAACAGACGCATGATCAAAGCTGACGCGACGCTGAAGAGTGTGTTCGGCGGCAAATCGACAGTGAACATGTTCGAGATGACCAAGCTCGTATCGAAGCATTTGAAGTAAGCGGGTACGGCAAAGGGGTAAAAGAAGGTGCAAAAGGGAAAATGGCTGTCCCGTCGTTTTCCCGCTCCCCTTTTACCCTGTATTCCCAGGGTTGCGCGGCGCAGGGGCATTGGATTTTGCTGAAGTCGCTCAAGTCGACATAGGTTTATCGAGAGGATTTTTTAATCATGTCTGAGAGAAAACTGCGTGCCTACGTAGATATCCCTACTCATCTAGGTCCTGACGTCACTATGAACCAGACGATCACCAATATCAGCTTGAGCGGCTGCCTGGTGAGAACCGACACGCAGCTGGCTGTCGGCTCTAGTCTCTCGCTCAGCATTCCCATCTCAGGTGGAGAGACGCTGCGTCTACGAGCTAGGGTCGTCCGCGAGCACGGGCTGGACGGTTATGGGATCGGCTTCGAAGCGATGTCCGACGAGTACAGAAGAGAACTGGCACTGCTGATCGCGGAGACGGATGAAGGCATGAATTGACTCAAACAACCTCGGCCGCAAGGGAGACTTCGTATGCGTTCCGTGAATCCAGTTATCATCCCTCTTGTTCTCGTCGCCGTTGCGGTCATGCTTTCCGCCACAACCGTAACTGCGCAGTCGAGCAGTTCTAAGTTACCGCCCTCGCGGCAGCTATTTGACGAACTTGCGAAGAAGGACCGCGAACTCTTTGATACTATTTTCAACAAGTGCAATGTTGAAAGACTGGGAGAATTAGTAACCGAAGACTTCGAGTTCTATCACGATAAATCAGGCCAGGTTGCAAAATCCGGAAAGGAATTTGTGGACTCAATTAGAAACCTGTGCGAAAGACAGAGTAAAGGCATCGACTATCGAGCCCGAAGAGAGCTCGTAAGCAACAGCTTGGCAGTTTACCCTCTCAACAATTATGGAGCCGTACAAATGGGTATCCATCGTTTTCATCTACTGGTAAAGGGGAAGTCCTCCGAGGTTGCCAAATTCACCCACCTTTGGAAAAAAGAGAATGGCGAATGGCGACTGGCTAGGGTATTGAGCTATGACCATAAAGAGACGAAGTGATCCCGGTCCCACAGAATAGCGACGCCGGGCAGTAGCCCACTGTTAAGGAGGGCTCTCGTGTGGTGACCAGGCTCTCCTCAACACGGATCAGGCGAAGCCCAAGTAGAAGTCTGGAGAAGCCGGCGCGGTGCCTATGAAAAAATTGTCTATATCCCCAGCGCATCTCGGTCGCCATCGTCAACTTTAAAACTCGGAGAACCTCAAAAATGTCTGCAACAGAGACATTGACTTGGGCGACAGCAAACGTCTTCGAAGGCGTGACCCCAATCCTACGCGTCCACGACCTTCCGGCAAGTATCCACTACTACGTGAACGTGCTCGGGTTCAAGATTGATTTTCAGCAGCCCGGCATCATCGCATCGGTCTCGCGCGATCGCTGCGCCATCTTTTTAATCCAGGGTGATCAGGGCAATCCCGGTACGTGGGTTTGGATAGGAGTCGGCAATGTTGAATCTCTGTTCGACGAGTACCAGAGGAAGGGAGCGAAAGTCCGGCATCCGCCAACCAACTACCCCTGGGCGTATGAGATGCAGATTGAGGATCCCGATGGAAACGTACTTCGTCTCGGGTCGGAGCCAAAGGAGGATCAGCCGGTCGGTGAATGGCTCGACATGCACGGCCGTAGCTGGGCGACGTCGCCCGATGGCGTATGGACTCGGGTTGAACCCTAGCGAATCGGCAGCCTTTGCCACTAATTACCGGCTTTGTCTGATCAGCGTTCATTTGTTGTGATCCGCGACTAGGCCTCTTAGGCTTGGGCTTGTAACTTTGATTTTTTCGCTGGTTTTGGTTACGATTTTTGCTCCTGCCCCCCTCAGGTTAGATCACCCGACAGAAGCCTCTCCAGAATGCACTGCTGCATTTACTATTGATACTTAAGGAGAAAAGTATGAGCACTAGTATGATCAACAAGATTCGACCCCTTGGCCTGTCTTGCGGCGTGGCGCTACTGTTGGCGGGAACATCGCTGGTATTAGGACAAGTCGCCACCACCCAAACCACGAGAGACCGAAATACAAACATCCGCGTCATTCCAAGCGGCGCGAAGATGAAGTTTAAAGGTGTTGTAATCGGACGCGACTCCGACACTTTCACGATTCGCGATCGCAGCAGGGTTGACTATCAAGTCCTCCTGACTGACGACACGAGCATCAAGACCCACGGAGGCTTCTTACGAGGCGGTAAGAAATATGCTGTCACGGACATCTTACGAGGACTGATCGTGGATGTAGAGGGACGCGGTGATTCCGAGGGCCAGCTCGTCGCCGATAAGATCAGGTTCAACGAGTCGGATTTGAGAGCCGCCATCACCACTGACACACGCGTCGGTCCCGTCGAAGCGAACCAGGAGCGGATAGCAGGACAGATGGACGAGCTTTATGCCGTCGCGGCTGAGGCCCGCAGCGAAGCAGGAGCGGCCAACGAACGCATTTCCGCCCTCGATGAATACGACGTGCAAGAGACGGTCGCCGTGAATTTCAAGGTGAACAGCGCGGTGCTTTCACCTCAAGCGAGGCAGCATCTGGACGACCTGGCAGCAAAAACGAGCACTGCTAAGGGTTATGTGATCGAGGTCGCGGGACACACGGATTCGTCTGGTAGCGAAGCGAAGAATTTCCGACTCAGTCGGCAGCGAGCTGAGTCGGTGATCCAGTACCTGGCGGTGAATCATAAAATTCCCCTGCGTCGTTTCATCACGCCCATGGGGTACGGTAAGACAGAAGCTGTGGCTGAAAACACGACGGCCGAAGGACGCGCGCGGAATCGACGCGTAGAAGTTAAGATGCTTCTCAATCGCGGCATGACCCGTCAGACGCAAACGACGCCAGCCAAGCCGTGATAACAAGTTACCCGCGAATTGACGCAGATGCGCTCGGATCAGGATCTTAATAATGAAGAACCAGACTAGTTGTGGCTTTGGGTTCTGATCCTCGTGCTTCGCGGCTAAGACCCCCACGCATCGCTTGACCCTGACCATCGTCGAAAGTATCCTGCCCGCGGCGTGCAGGACGCCACCAGTCCGCGGACAGGACCGAAGTCCACCTGATCGACATCCCATTTTATGGTTCACACGAACCTCCTTTTCGCCCGATGCCGGCGGACCCCGGGCAACACCGCGAAGGAGGTCCGTCATGGCCGAACGTCACTTCCCAATCCGTCCCAACCTCGATCAACTCAAGCAACAGGCTAAAGAGCTGCTCCGCGATCTTCGACGCTCCGATCCATCAGCCTCCGCCGTGCTGAAAAAGCATCATCCTAAAAATATCAAACCTCTAGACGCAAAGCTTGCCGATGCCCAACTTGTTCTCGCTCGCAGCTACGGTCTGCCGAGCTGGCCGCGTCTCGTGCTCGCCTGCCGAATGACCGACGCAATCTGCCGCGACGATGCTGACGCCGTTCGCGAGCTCGTGTTGAAGAATCCGCAACTGCTGCACGAAGACGCACGGGGCGTTAAGGGCAACTGGGGGCCACCAATGTCGTATGCGGCCAACCTCGGTCGCGACCAGATCATGGCGATGCTCAACGAGCTTGGCGCGAATGATTTGCAGTTTGCATTCGATCGGGCGTGCCTCCAGGGCAAGGTCGAGACGGCCCGGCATTTGTACGCCATGGGTGCCCGTCCCGCTCTAAGATTCCGTGATGGGACCGTCGGAAACACAGAGCGGTTCAGGCCTTGCGCTTCTACTTGATCTCGGCGCCGCGATCAGCGACGAACTCGGCAATCGGCTCGCGCCCGTGGCCATGGTGCTCCAGACCTACTCGCGTAACCCGCAGGGAAAACACGAATGCCTTGAGCTGTTCGCCAAGCAGGGCATCTACTTGCCCGACACGCCGCCGATGGCGGTGCATCGTGGCCGTTTGGATCTGCTTGAGGCGCATCTCAATCGCGACTCCGATCTGCTCGCCCGCACCTTCTCACACGAAGAAATCTATCCGCCCGAATTAGGCTGCCATGCCGATCACTCCCTCGCGCTGCACGGGACGCCGCTCGCAGGCACGACCCTCCTGCACCTGTGTGTGGATAACGACGAGATCCAGATAGCGCGCTGGTTGTTGGAGCGTGGCGCCGATGTGAACGCAAACGCTGAGGTCGACGCCGACGGCTTTGGCGGACACACGGCGCTGTTCGGATGTGTGGTATCGCAACCTTATCGCGTCGGTGTGCGGCGGGACGACGCCTTCGCCCGCCTGCTGTTGGACCAGAACGCTGATCCTCGAGTGCGCGCGTCGCTGAGGAAACGGCTGCGTTTTGTTGAGGACGAGTCAATGCACGAATACCGAAATGTGACGCCTCTCGAATGGGGTGAGCGGTTCCACGATCAAAACTGGGTGAGCAAGTCAGTGATAAGTTTGATTCGTTCAAGACGGGAAATCCTTCTGGAAGTACATTGATATCTCGTTGATTCTGGAGAGGAGTACATCAATGAAAATTCACGAGCTATTCGCTTATCTGTGCGTCGATAATGCAGCAAGGGCAATCGAGTTCTACACGAACGCTTTTGGCGCTCAAGAGAAGTTCCGTCTCACGGAGCCGAGCGGTCGTATCGGCCATGCTGAGCTGGACTTCGGGGGAACCACTATGATGTTGTCAGACGAGTTTCCCGAGTACGGCGTCAAGGGTCCGCTCGCAATCGGTGGGACCGCGGTCACGATTCATATACACGTTGATAACGCGGATGATGTGATTCGGCGCGCCGTGGAAGGGGGCGCCGAGATTGAAAGGGAGCCTCAGGACGCGTTCTATGGGGAGCGCTCGGGAACCCTACGCGATCCGTTCGGGCATAGGTGGAACATTGGGCACAGCATCGAAGATGTCTCCCCGGAGGAGATGCAGCGTCGATACACCGAGATGCTGGCGGAGAAGTGAGGCCAGCACGCGGATCAAACCAAATGGCCCACGAAATCACCCGAACTGGGAAGCACAGACAGCCTTTGGAGTGCGGGACTTGTCACCCCTTTGACGGTCGCCTCTGGCGCGTTTCGATAGACGCGACCCCAACGCAACTGAAAAGTGGTGTCAAGTCCCCGCACTCCAAAATTGAAATCACCCGACCGACGGCTGAACTTCGCGCAATCGGCGCTCGAGAAATCGGCGCTCGCTGTCATTGGTTACCAGCGCTAGCGCTCGCGCATAGCTCTGCGCCGCTTTTACATTGGATCCGAGACGCCGCAAAAGATCGGCACGCGCGGCATGCAGAAGGTGATAGCCGTCAAGTTCGGCGGTAGCTGCGAGCACATCGATGAGCGCGAGCCCCGATTGAAACCCGTCCGCCATCGCGACCGCCACAGCTCGGTTGAGCGATATGATGGGAGAGGGCTGCACGCGGTCGAGCAGGTCATAAAGCCGGACGATCTGTGGCCAGTCCGTGTCTTGTGCGCGCTTCGCGCGACAGTGCTCTGCCGAAATCGCTGCCTGTACCGCGAAGGGACCCGCCTCGCTCCCAAGCGCCTCATCGACAAGGGGCAACGCCTCGTCGATCTGCCGCTGATCCCAGCGGCTGCGATCCTGCTCTTCCAGAACGACGATTTCGCCGGATACATCCAGGCGGGCTTCGCGTCTTGAATCGTGAAGCAGCATCAAGGCCACGAGCGCTGTCGCTTCTGAGGGCGGGTGCGGGGCCATCAACATCCTTAACAGTCGGCCAAGTCGGATAGCCTCAGCGCAGAGATCGGTCCTGACGGGCTTCCCGCCTTGCGTCGGCGCGTATCCTTCATTGAAGATCAAATAGATCACGGTCAGCACAGCGTCGAGCCGGCCGGGCATGTCATTTGTGTCGGGAACGGAGTACGGAATGCCGGCGTCGCGAATCTTGCGCTTGGCGCGCACGAGGCGCTGGGCCATCGTCGCTGCGGGCACCAGGAACGCGCGCGCAATCTCGTCCGTTTCGAGGCCGCCGAGGGTGCGCAGGGTTAACGCGACCTGCGCCTCGAGTGCGAGCGCGGGGTGGCAGCAAGTGAAAATCAGGCGCAACCGATCGTCCGAGATTTCGCTCGCATCGTAGTCCGGCTCCTCGATTGTTCGGATCAATCCGGACGCGGCATACGATTCAACTTTCCGCTGGAACCGCGTCTGGCGCCGGATGCGGTCGATGGCTTTGTGCCGAGCTGTCTGAATGATCCATGCGCTTGGGGAATCTGGGACGCCGGAGTCCCGCCACTGGTCCACAGCGGCCGTAAAGGCTTCCTGTGCTGCGTCTTCGGCCATATCAAAGTCGCCGAACGACCTGATCAGGGTGGCGACGATCCGGCCCCAATCGGAGCTATAAACCGCCTGAACTGCCGCGTTGGCGTTTGGTGGCATGACGCATGTTAAATATTTCTCGGCAGCGTGTCGATTCGGGCACGCCCCGTTCGACTTACTGGTGAAACCGCAAAAAGGAGCAGGGCAGCGAAAATTAGCAATCCGCTGATTATGGAGTGTTGAGAAACCCCGCCAAAGAGGTTCGAAAGTAAATTTTTTGAAGGGCATCAGTTCCGTCCTGGCGGGAATAGTCTTTATCGTTTTCACACATGCCGGGACAGACTTTGTACTAGAAAGGCTCGGCATATTCACGGCACCGGATCAGGGATTTCACACTACATGGATGGTGGTGACCGCAACCATTTACCGCAGCATTTATACGATAGCAGGCGGCTACATTACCGCAGCCTTAGCTCCAAATCCGCCAATGCGATATGTAATGATTCTCGGAATAATAGGGACTGTGGCAGGCATCGCCGCCGCAATAGTAACCATACCGATGGAAATAGCCCCCACTTGGTATCCGATCGCGCTGGCCGTACTTGCTCTGCCCTGTGTGTGGTTAGGGGGAAAGTTGAGAACTAGATAACTAACGCATTTATTTGCGCGTTTCGCCGATCCCGATGGCAACTCGTGGTATTGCAGGAATTCCTGTCCAGTTCAAGAAGCAAATCTGACCATGTCAACGGATATTAACGCAGAGCGGTTTGTTAAAAGGTTAAGCACTTACCGTTCGCCGGACCAACTCAAGAAGATTCAGCGCTATTTTAAATCCGGAACAGGTCAGTATGGCGAGGGCGATGAGTTTATTGGTGTGCGCATGGGGCAAGTCTTCGCTCTTGCCAAAGAGTTTATTGAAATCCCGCCTCACGAAATTGAGAAACTGCTCGAAAGCCAACTCCACGAAGTAAGGGCTGGTGCGGTTAGCATTATGGATTGGCAAGCTCGTAATAAAAAAACGCCCGAAGCGCGCCGGAAAGAGCTCTTCGAACTTTATATGCGACGTCATGATCGAATTAACAACTGGGATTTGGTTGATCGCAGCGCTCCATATGTAGTCGGCGGCTATTTGTTTGATAAGCCGCGCGATATTTTGTACAAACTGGCACGCTCCAAAAATGTCTGGGAACGCCGCACTGCCATTGTTAGTACCTACTATTTTGTTAGACAAGGCGATGTAGCTGACACGTACAAGATCGCCGAAATGTTGCTTAACGACAAACACGACCTAATCCACAAGGCCACTGGAGGGTGGTTGCGGGAAGCCGGCAAGAAAGACCCGAAAAAACTGCTAAGCTTTTTAGATAAACAGGCTGCAACGATGCCGCGTACTGCTTTGCGTTACGCAATTGAAAAACTTGACAAGAAACAGCGGGATCACTATTTGGGCTTGAAGAAGGCTCGCTAAAGGGCATGCCAAAAGACCAGCCTTACCTGGACGTGGGCGATGTTCAGATCACTGTCAGAAAAACTTGGATGGAGAAATGAGATGCAAAAGATAACCCCGTTTTTGTGGTTCGATGACAAAGCCGAAGAGGCTGTGAATTTTTATGTGTCGGTTTTCAAGAATTCTAAGATTGGTGGCATCACCCGCTATGACGAAGAGGGATCCAAGGCCGCCGGAAGAGCAAAGGGAACTGTAATGACCGTTGAATTCCAGCTCGATGGACAAGAATTCACGGCATTAAACGGTGGCCCTCATTTCAAATTCACGGAAGCCATATCCTTAGTAGTCAACTGCGAAACGCAGGAAGAAGTAGACAAGTTCTGGGAGAAGCTCTCTGAAGGCGGAGAAAAATCAAGATGCGGTTGGCTTAAGGACAAGTATGGCTTGTCATGGCAAGTCGTTCCCACCGTTTTGGCCGAGATGTTCCTCGACAAGGATGCTGAGAAGTCGCAGAGGGTCATGAAGGCAATGCTTCAAATGGATAAGATTGACATAAAAACTTTGAAGCAAGCGTATGGGCAACAATAACCACCGGCGATTATTCGCCTGAAACGCAATGTTCGACTTACTGATGGAGGCACACTTAATGAGATACATGTTGCTGGTTTATCTCGATGAGCAGGCCATGAGCGACAGCGAGCGGGAGCACTGTTACGTTGAGTCTGCCCAGCTCACGCAACAGCTCAACTCCAGCGGGCAGTTTTTGGATGCGAGCCCGCTACATCCTATTTCGACGGCGACCAGTGTGCGGGTGCGGGAGGGCAAACGGCTCGTGACTGACGGACCGTTCGCGGAGACTCGCGAACAACTCGGCGGCTATTACCTAATCGACGCCACGGATCTCGATGAGGCGATCCGCATCGCCGAAAGGATTCCACCGGCACGATTCGGTACCGTCGAAATCAGGCCAGTGATGGAAATCGAGGGCCTGCCGGCGGAACAAGCCCACGCATCATGAGAACTACCACAGATGCCAGACCAATATCGCAACTGCCCCGACAGGTTTGAGCCACGACTGAGGCGCACTTATGAAATACATCTTGCTGATTCATCACCAGGAGGAATTAGACGAGGACGAGCGACGCCTCCTGCTGAAGGAGTCTGTGCAACTCGCGAACCAGCTTCACGAAAAGCGTCAGTATCTGGACGCTGCGCCGCTACAGCCCACATCGGCGACGACCAGTGTGAAGGTTCGCGACGCGAAACGGATCGTGACCGACGGTCCCTTTGCGGAGACTCGCGAGCAGATTGGTGGCTATTTTCTGATTGAAGCTAAGGATCTCGCCGAAGCAATCGACATCGCCGGTAGAATTCCCGGAGCGCGTATCGGAACCGTTGAAGTTCGGCCGGTGCGAGAGGTCGAGGGCCTGCCAGAGAAATAGTCTGTGCAATTAACTTTCGAAAGGAAAAACATGTCTACTAAGATTTTCGTGAATTTACCAGTGAGGGACCTCAATACGTCCATAGAATTCTTTACCAAACTCGGTTTCACCTTTAATCCTCAGTTTACTGACGAAACGGCCACCTGCATGGTCGTGAGCGAGGACATATTTGTGATGCTGTTGACTCACGACAAGTTCAAGACCTTTACCCCCAAAGAAATTTGTGACGCAACGAAAAGCACCGAAGTGCTCGTGTGCTTATCTTCTGAGAGTCGCGAAAAACTTGATCAAATGGTTCACAAGGCAGTTGCCGCCGGCGGAACAACTTACAATGAACCGCAAGACCACGGTTTTATGTATGCCCATGGGTTTCAGGACTTGGATGGCCACATTTGGGAACTCATCTACATGGAGCCAAGTGCGCTAGATCAGGATTGAAAGGACGGGCCATGAAAAAAGTAAAACCCGGTGCCACACCGCAGACCGTAGACGACTATCTCGCGGCCCTGCCAGAAGAGGCGAGGGCCACGCTCGAGAAGCTTCGCAAGACAATCAAGGCCGTTGCGCCCAAGGCTACGGAAGTGATCAGCTACCAGATCCCGATGTACAAACACCACGGAATGCTGGTGGGCTTCGCCGCCTTCAAGGATCACTGCAGCTTCTTCCCCGGCGCAAAACCTATAGCGACATACAAGGATGAGCTGAAGGGCTATAAGACATCCAAGGGGACTATTCGCTTCCCGATCGGCAAGCCACTACCCGCCGCGCTAGTAAAGAAGCTCGTCAAGACCCGCATTGCTGAGAACGAAGCGGCGTTCAATAAGAAGGAAAAGAAAAGATGAAGAATTTGATCATTCGGACAGTGGCCGCGGCAGCGCTGCTAACAACTACGGCAGCTGTTTTGGCGACGACGACGCAAGACGGCAAGGGCAGATATGCTGAGGTGAACGGACTCAAGATGTATTACGAGATTCACGGCACCGGCGGCAGGCGCTGGTTTTAGTTCACGGTGCATTCGGTTGGGCAACGGTTTATCCGACGCTGGCGAAGAACCGGCAAGTGATTGCAATCGAGCTGCAGGGGCATGGACATACGGCTGACATCGATCGCCCGTTGACCTACGAGCAGTTGGCGGACGACACCGCCGCACTTCTAAACTGCTCAAAATTGAACAAGCGGACCTTTTCGGCTACAGCATGGGGAGGCAATGTTGCTCTGGCGGTCGCGATCCGGCATCCGCAGCTTGTGCGCAAACTTGCCACCGCCGGATCCCATAGCGGCAAGATCGAGGATGCCTACGATCCCGAAACACTCAAGCAGTTTAAGAGCCTGTCACCCGATAATTTCGCGCCCAAAGAGTTAAAAGATCCTTACGACAAGATCGCACCCGACCCGAAAAAATGGCCCGTACTGGTCGCCAAGATCAAAACGATGGATTTGGAGTTTAAGGGCTTCACTCCCCAGGAAATGCGTTCCATCAAAGCTCATGTCATGGTCACGATCGGAGACCGGGATGCTCCTCGTCCGGAGCACGCCGTGGAGATGTTTCGGCTAATTCCAAACGCCCAACTTGCAGTGTTTCCGGGCGCGGATCACTTTCTGCTCTGGACCAGCCCCGAAACGTTGCTGGTTCCGATTGCGGCGTTTCTGGACGCGCCGATGCCGGAGGCAAAACGCTAGTAGGTTGTGGAAGTCACGAAAGAAATCAGCCACAGATTTGCACGGATCAGCACAGATCAGAACGGATGCATAGATTTGGAAGCGTTTCCAGCATTTTGATTTGGCGCTATCTGTGACTGTCCGTGCAAATCTGTGGTCGATCTTTCGTTGTTTCGCGATTGAACGACTTGTGGAGGAAGAACTCATGCAATCAGAAACTCAAACTGCTTCCGTCTCGAAAAAGAGGCTCTGGGCCGGACGAATCGTTGGCGGCCTCCCGGCACTGTTCCTGCTCATGGATGCCATCATGAAATTGGTGAAGCCGGCTCCTATCGTTGAGGCAACCGTTAAACTCGGATATTCCGAGAACGTTATTATCCCCTTGGGGATCGTGTTGCTCATTTGCACCGTACTTTACCTGATCCCGCTTACTTCTGTTCTTGGCGCGATCTTACTGACGGGCTATCTGGGCGGAGCCGTCGCAACACATGTGCGGGCTGGTGAGGGACTCTTTTCGATCGTCTTCCCTGTCATTTTCGGAGCGCTACTCTGGCTAGGGCTTTACTTGCGAAACGACCGGCTGCGCGCGCTTATTCCCCTGCGGCAGGGAGGAAGGCAATCATAAACGTTGCGCTGTGGATCACTCAGATCCTGCTTGCAATACTTTTTCTCTTCGCCGGTGGAACTAAGCTGGTTCTGCCGACCCATGTGCTGACGTCCTCGCGGCGTTTGTCGCCTAGGGACGCTGGCGGCTGGCGCCGCATCGCGTACGGTGATCTTTTTGGAGTGCGTTGACCTGTTACCGCTTTGGCCTGCGGCGGCTTGACGCCACGAAGGTGCAGACCATTTTTCAATGCGCGCGATTCCGACAGGTCGCAGGAGACCAAAGCGGCGACAGGTCGCCGCACTCCAAAGAGCGCTCACGCGAATACTAATCAGTCAAAGGGTGCACGATGCATTTAAACTCGTATCTCTTTTTCAATGGCAACTGCGAGGCAGCATTCAAGTTCTATGAGCAGTGTCTTGACGGCAGAATCGAAGCAATGAGGACGCACGCGGGTACGCCGACGGAAGAACAGGTGCCAGCTGAATGGCGCGATAAGATCCTTCACGCGCGCCTGGTTGTGGGCGACCAGGTATTGTTGGCTTCTGACGCTCCGCCCGGGCGCTATGAAAAACCAAAAGGCTACTTCGTGCACCTCCAGATCAAAGACCGGCAGAGGCAGAACGCATATTTCACGCATTGGCAGCAGGCGGGACGGCCAGATGCCGATCGAGCAGACCTTCTGGGCGGCCCTTTTTGGCATGCTTATCGATCGATTCGGCATACCCTGGATGGTTCACTGTGAGCGAGCCGCGTAATAAGGTGTAATAAGGACGATCCACCCAATCACACGAACAGTCACGAAACTCGTTTGTGTGATTTCGTGTGGTTTAGTGGATCGTTTTGAATGTTTCTTATTGAAGATACAAGCAAAGGAGAATTTCAAATGCGATACGTTGATGGATTTGTCTTACCTGTCCCGAAGAAGAACTTGAAGACATACCGCGCCATCGCCCAGAAGGCAGGAAAAATCTGGCAGCAGCACGGAGCCCTGCAGTACATCGAGGCCGCCGGCGATGATCTGGAGGTGAAATTTGGCGTTTCGTTCACGCGCACGATTAAGCCTAAGCCCGGCGAGACAGTGGTGATCTCATTTATTGTCTTCAAGTCACGCTCCGATCGCGATCGTGTCAACTTAAAAGTGATGGCAGATCCGCGCATGAAGAAGATGATGGAGAAGGGGCCGATGCCCTTCGACGTCAAGCGCATGGTCTATGGCGGCTTCAAGATCCTGGTCGACTTGTAAGGGTTTCACGCCGCGGAAGTTCGTGGCCAGTGCATCCTGGGGCACCTGCGGAACACTCAACCCAATGAAGCAATGAGCCCCCAGATGGACACGGATGAGTCGGATTAGGACGAGAACCCCCTCAAAAAAGGAAGGAGAGACCTAATTACTCTCCTACACTTGACCGGTTTTTGTCCGTATCCATCTATGGCTTAAATGTTTGTAAAGCCTACTCAATTCGGACGCCTCGATGCATCGCGATACCCCGAGCTTTCATGACTACGTCATCGTCGATGACTTCCTGACCGGCGTTCCATGCTGTTACTTCCTCCGTCGGCCGGCCAAGTGCGAGGGCCAGTCTTTCGTCGCTGGCCTGGAAGGCACGATCGCGCAGGTTGCGCAGCATCTGTGCAGCTTCATCCTGGCCCGTGCCCCGGTTATCAACGGGTTGATTTGGGAAATTCCGGCGTATCGACGTTTTCTTGCGGCCACCGAGCGCTTTCGAGAGCAAATATGTTAGAAGAGCTCCTAGCCCCAGTCCACCTACAACGATTCCCATTCGGCGAAGCCCCGACTTTCCATTAGCTATTGCTTGAGAGTTTTCTCTGTTGTCCATTTCTGAATCCTTTCTATTATTTCCAAATCTGAACTCCGCCCTGGCGATGGCGCCTGCTATGAAAACATGCACAGCGATCCGTAAGGCCGGGAGCAAACGCACTCGCTCGGTACGATTTCAAAGTAAGTCAATCGGCCGAGAGCACGTAAGGCAAGTTGTTTGCCATCCCGTGAGCGGCTGCGAATGGGCGGCGACGAGGAATCACGAAAGACGGGTCGCTTGTTCCAAATGTCTTAACTTTGATAAAAGTAAGCCGGCGATTGGGTGGTGAGGTCAGCCACAAGCCAACGCTGTGCGTGTGGGAGCTGGTTCCCGTGTGACACGAGCAGCAAGCTTGGGTGCGTTTTCTCACTCGCCGCGCGATGAGGCCGCGGCGCAGCTCTGGCTACGCCATCAGTACGCCGGTGATGCGTGATCCCAATAATAAGATCACAGTGAACCGGGAAACTGCCGGAGCGGCCGCAGGTTTTCACTGCTGAGTCAGCCTTGCCTAAATCGCTTTCATCGGTGATCGTGATCAAAAACTAAGAACTAACGAAAGTTCTTTCGGTAGGAGAATAAGACATGAAGTACATCGCAACCTGCGCTTTCGTAATTTTGTTGAGCACAATCACTTCCCTACCCCTCGCTCAAGGCCAGACGAAAAAGAGCACTCCCAGGAGCAGGCGAACAAGGGCGGTTCGGCCCGTGAAACCAGCCGCCAAATCCTCGGCCGCAACGACCACGCCGTCGGGCCTGATTTACATAGTCACCCGACGAAGTGACGGTCGATATCCGCGCCCTGGCGAAACCGTTATCGTCAACTACACTGGACTGCTGGGGAATGGTGTCAAATTCGATAGTTCACTCGACCGCGGGCAACCGTTCAAGTTCAAACTTGGCGAGGGACGTGTGATTAAAGGATGGGACGAAGGCATCGAGAAGCTGCGCGTTGGCGAGCAGGCCACCCTCGTCATTCCCGGGCAACTCGGATATGGAGCAAGGGGCTCCGGAGATGTCATCCCACCTGACGCAACACTAATCTTTATCGTAGAGCTTATTGGCATCGAAGAGCCGCCCGCATAGTAATGATTTCATAGCGCTAGCGAAGCTTTTGTTTTGTTATAGCCTACCCCTTACTTTGGCCGCAATTTCTTAATTGCTCTTTGAGAAAATTAAGATTGCGTCACTCACCGAACGCTCACCGGTTGGATCTGAAGGAAGATTTACCACCTTGGCGCGAACGACCATTGTCGTTGACCCTCCGCAATCGAGATTGATTGCTTCACCTGCGCCAAACTTCAGCAGTCAGAAAATGGTGATGAGGTTTCACTCTGCCAGAGAGGGCGGCAACCATTGCTCGCGCTTCTAGCCCAGCAGTCCTTGGGCCAAGTCCGCCAGCGCTTGGGGTTGATGGTTTTTATAGCCTAGCGAATGACGCTACGCTGGACCGGGGGCGCGTTGCGCTTGCCCACCTTCCCAACCTGCAAATTTCTTCACCTGAGAGGTCAGCCAAGATTGAGAGCTCAATCATCTGAGTTTCGGACCCCTGTTAGTCGTCTGCGATGCGGACCGACCAGCGAGAAGTAAGACACTGCCGCAGATCGGTAGGACACTACCTCGCAGATCCCTTTCCTTGACACCCCTTAGGGCGGCCGTTATCATCTCCGTTTCCGTCATCAGCTCGGAACTTCGCCCATATGCTCTATGTTTGAGTCGCTGTCGGACAAGCTTAAGCGGACTTTAAAGAATCTTCGCGGCGAAGGCGTGCTGAAGAAGGAACATGTGGACGCGGCTCTCCGCGACATCCGCCTCGCCCTCCTGGAAGCTGATGTTAACTATAAAGTTGCCAAAGACTTTATAGCTTCGGTTAAGGAGAAAGCCGAGGGACAGCAAGTCTGGCAGGAGCTTAAGCCTTCTGAACAAGTAGTCAAGATCGTTTACGACGAACTTGTTGAATTGCTTGGCGGCCAATCGTCGCGTCTGGTCTTTTCGAAACAGATTCCGAACGTGGTCATGATTGTCGGCCTGCAAGGCTCCGGCAAAACCACTTCGATCGGAAAGATCGCGCGCTGGCTTGCCCAAAATCAGGAACGTAAACCCCTGCTGGTTTCAGTTGACGTCTATCGTCCTGCAGCGCGCGAGCAGTTAAGGGTAATTGCTAAGGCGACTGGCCAACAGATCTTTGAACAGTCTGAAACCAATGACCCGCTCACGCTGGTGCGGGGAGCTTATAAGCATGCGCAACAAACCGGTTTTGACACTCTGCTGATTGATACCGCCGGACGGCTTCACATCGATGAAGAGTTGATGGACGAGTTGGTTAGGATTAAGAACGAAACGCATCCGGTAGAAATATTATTTGTGGCTGACGCCATGACGGGACAGGATGCGGTTCGGTCCGCTGAAGAGTTTCACCGGCGGGTTGGCATCACCGGCGTTGTGCTGACTAAGATGGATGGGGACGCTCGTGGCGGCGCCGCCCTTTCCATCAAGCAGGTGACCGGTCAGCCGGTGAAGTTCGTTGGCGTGGGGGAAAAGTATGACGCGCTAGAGCCTTTTTATCCGGACCGCATTGCTCAACGCATCCTCGGAATGGGCGACGTATTGTCGCTGATTGAAGAAGTACAGTCGAAGGTAGACCAGGGTGAAGCAGAGGAACAACTCAAGAAGCTCCAGAAGAATGAATTTACTCTCGACGACTTTCGATCACAGCTTCGGCAGGTAAAGAAGCTCGGCTCTTTCTCAAAAATAATGAAGCTACTGCCCGATCAGCTTCTCGGCGGAATGGGAATGCCGCAACTGGATGACGAACAAACCAAACTGATGGAGAAAGAGTTGAAGCGCACCGAATCGATTATCGATTCGATGACCTGGCAGGAGCGGACGGATCATAAGATTTTAAATGCCAATCGGCGCCGACGGATCGCGCGCGGATCCGGAACCTCAGTTGCGGACGTGAATCAGCTTGTCAAGCAGTACACTGAGATGCGTCAGATGATGCGCCAGCTTTCCGGTTCCGGATTGTTCAGCGGGGGCGGCTTCGGGGGTGGTTTAAAGGGCAAGATGATGAAGCGTATGGCTGGTATGGCTGGGGTGCCTGACCTGAGCGGGATGGGTGGGAATGGTGATATACCCGGATTGCCCGCATTACCAGCAGCTCCATCAAGAAAGAAGTTGAAGAAGAAAAAGAAGAAAAGGCGACGGTGAGAGGTGGTAGCAGAAGAGCAGCAGGATTTATCAGCAAGTATCAGTGGGAATTAGTTACAACGGAGGTGACTACTTGTTAGCGATTAAGTTAATGCGCACAGGCGCGAAGAAAAGGCCTTCATACAGAGTTGTCGTGAAGGAGAAGCAGTCAAAACGTGACGGCGCATATCTCGAGAACGTCGGCACATACAATCCTACCCGTCAGCCGGCGGAGATTAATCTGAAAATGGATCGGGTCCGTTATTGGATCGCCAACGGTGCGCAGCCGACCGAGACGGTCAGCAGACTTATCAAGGCATGGGGCAAGAACGAAGCGCCTGCAGAGCCGGCGACCGCTTAAGTTACTTGTTTGGACGCGCAGATTGAGACTGAACGGTTAGGACTTCTGATTCGACAGCAATGCGAGAAGCCGTGGAAATGATTGTTAAGGGGCTGGTTGACGACACTGAGGCCGTCGACGTTCGAGAGATTGACCGCAACGGTGCCACATTGATTGAGATCCGCGTGGCCCCTGAGGACATGGGTAAGGTGATTGGCAGGCAGGGGCGGACGGTGCGGTCGTTGCGCTCACTGGCTCATGCTGTCGGACTAAAGAGAAAGCACCGCTTCGTGCTCGAAATTGTGGAATGAGCGTAGAGCTGCCAGAGAGCGCAGAACCAGTTGTTGCCGTGGCTCGCGCCGTAAAAACCAGAGGCCTCAAAGGCGAGATTGTGGCCGAGTTGCTGACGGATTTTCCCAATCGGTTCGCGGATCTTTCTCAATTGATTGCCATTGCTCGTGATGGAAAGCGGAGCGTAGTCGAGTTGGAGAGCTACTGGTTCCATCAGGCCAGAGTGATTTTGAAGTTGTCGGGCTACGACAGTATTGAAAGCGCCAGTGCATTTGTGGGAAGCGAATTTGCTGTTCCGGAATCGAGCCGGGTCCAGCTTCCCGAAGGTCAGTTTTATGATTGGGAGCTGGAAGAGTGTGTTGTCGAAACCACGAGTGGGAAACTAATTGGTCACGTCCGAAACGTGATGAGAGTTAGCGGCGGCGTGGAGATGCTGGTAGTCGAGAGTGTCGAGAGGCATGAGCACCTGATTCCCATGGTGCACTCGATTGTTATTGAAATTGACGCGGGGCGGAAAAGAATCCGGATCGATCCGCCGCAGGGACTCCTGGATTTATAGCTCTTTGATTGGTGATTTGCGATTTATCCGCATTTGAATCGCAAATTCGCAAACGAGAATCGTAATGTTGCGCTTTGACGTAATAACTATCTTCCCGGATTTCTTTCGCGAAGCGTTTGATTATGGGATCACGCGGCGGGCGTTAGCTGCCGGACTGGTTGCGATTAGAGCGTATGACCTGCGCCACTGGGCTATCGACAAGCATCGCACAGTCGACGATCGTCCTTTCGGTGGCGGCGACGGGATGGTGCTCAAGCCGGACCCTATCTTTGCTGCGGTCAGCGAGATAACGGGTTTCAGTCGGCGCGGCGACTATCCGAAGGAAACGCGGGTGGTTTTGCTTTCGCCGCAGGGTCAGGTTTTCACGCAGTCGGTGGCCGCGGATCTCGCAAGCAACGCGTCGCAGGTAGTCTTGATATGCGGACGTTATGAAGGCGTTGATGAAAGAGTTGCAGAAGCTCTGGCAACGGACGAGATATCGATCGGCGACTATGTTCTTTCCGGGGGAGAGCCTGCTGCGGTCGTTGTGGTTGATGCAGTCGTGCGGTTGTTACCAGGCGCTTTGGGCAGCGAGACTTCAGCGAAAAACGAATCCTTCTCGGGCGGTCTGTTGGATTGTCCGCAATACACGCGGCCCCCGGAACTCGAAGGCCTGCGCGTACCCGATCTCTTATTAAAGGGAAATCATGCGGAGATTGCGAGCTGGCGTCACGAGGAAGCCTTGAAGAAGACCGAGCGCAATCGCCCGGATCTGTTGAGAAGTTCTCAAGGCTGAATAGTATGCTGACTTTGTACTGGAATCTGAGTGGAGTGAAGAGATGAACCGACTAGACAACATCGAAAATACCCAACTGCGAAAGAACATTCCCGAGTTTCAACCGGGCGACACGGTGCGCGTTCACGTTCGCATCAAGGAATCGGAAACCAAGGAGCGGTTGCAGGCGTTTGAAGGCATAGTCATTGCGCGCAAGCACGGAGGTGCCAGAGAAACCATTACCGTTCGCAAGACGAGCTTCGGGGTTGGTGTTGAAAGGATCTTCCCGCTCCATGCCACCATCATCGACCATATCGATCTCGTGAAGAGAGGACGAGTTCGACGAGCAAAGCTTTATTACTTGCGCGGATTGCGTGGTAAGGCTGCCCGCATTCGCGAGCGCGACACGCGTGGTCAGCATGGGGGCAGCGCTCAGGCCACCGTCGCAGGTAAGAATAAATAACCGCCTGAACAGGCGGGCAGCTTGGTCAGACATAGGGCCGGACTCTCAAACGTAAGCAGGAAGGCACTTGCGTATTGCAATCGATGCTCACTCTGTTGGCACCGGTCTTGGTGGCAATGAGAGTTACGCCGCGAATTTGATCGAAGCGCTCGCCGAGATCGATTCTGTCAATGATTACACTCTTTACGTTACCAGGAATGAGGCGGTAGCCCGATTCCGCCACAGGTGGCCTAACTTCAGGGTTCGGTCTACTCTTCCTCACACGCCGCTAGTCCGCATACCACTGACTCTTAGTGCCGAGTTGCGAAGTCACCCAGTAGACGTTCTGCATGTTCAGTTTACCAGCCCGCCTTTCGCTCCTTGTCCCGTTGTTGTTAGCATTCATGACTTATCATTTGAACACCTGCCGGAGACTTTCAATCGCCGGAGCCGAGCACAGCTTCGATTTACCGTCCGACGCTCGGCCAGGAGTGCTGCTCGAGTTTTGGCGCTGTCTGAAAACGCGCGCCAAGACATTATTTCGACTTACAGGATCGCGCCAGACCTGGTGACCGCTATACCCCTCGCCGCTCCAACTCACTTTCGCCCTGTTGACGACGAAGATGAGCTTCAACGCGTACGACAAACGTATGGCATAAACGGAGATTACATTCTTTCCGTTGGCTCTATTCAGCCACGTAAGAATCTGGCCCGGCTGTTATCCGCTTACGAGCGTTTGCGCCATACTCGGCCGGAAGGTAGCCTGCCGCAGCTTGTCCTCGTCGGTAAGCGTGCATGGCTTTATCGTGAAACCCTGAAAACTATCGAGGAACTTGGAACCAGCGTAATTGCCACGGGCTATGTTCCGGAGACTGATTTGCCGGCGCTTTATTCAGGGGCAATGTGTTTCGTCTATCCATCATTCTTCGAAGGCTTCGGTCTTCCCCCGCTGGAAGCCATGAAATGCGGTACGGCGGTTATCACCGGCGATAGAACCAGTTTGCCTGAGGTCGTTGGGGATTCAGGTGTTCTGGTTAATCCCTTCGACATCGATGCTATTTCTTCCGCTATTGCAACGATGGTAGATGATTCAAGCCTGCGTTCAAGCCTCCGGATTAAGAGCTTGAATCGAGCCCGAATCTTCGATTGGCGTGAAACTGCGAGGCGAACTCTTGAAGTTTATAAACAGGCCGCTGATAATGTTCATTCTCTCGCTTCGGTGGCCCGCAGTGCCGTAAAGTAATCGCATTTTCTCAGGGTCAGTGAGGCCTCGCTAGTGTCTATGCGTATCGCTATCCTTGGAACCCGGGGTATACCAGCCAGCTACGGCGGCTTTGAAACCTTCGCCGAGCACTTGTCCACCCGGCTTGTCGCTCGCGGACATGAAGTCACTGTCTATTGTCGCGCTCACTACGTTTCCCCTCGCCAGCTCGAGTATCAGGGCGTCCGTTTGAGAGTCCTGCCTACGATCCGTCATAAATATTTCGATACTGTCGTCCACGCGTTTCTCTCAGCCTTACACGCCGTGCCCTCCCGTTTCGATGCGGCACTGATCTGCAACGCCGCGAACGCACCTTTTGCCTCGATAATGCGACTAGCAGGAACGCCTGTCGCTATCAACGTTGATGGTTTGGAACACAAGCGAAAGAAATGGAATTGGCTTGGTCGCCGCTACTACCTATTGGCCGAACTACTTTCGACCATACTCCCAAACGTCACCGTAACCGACGCCCAGGTCATCCACGACTATTACCTTGCCCGTTACAATGCGCCCTCGACAATGATTGCTTACGGAGCCGAGGTGGAACGAAAGCCCGACCGGGACACGGTTAAGAGGTGGCGTGTGGAACCTAATCGATACGTTCTCTACGTCTCCCGACTCGAGCCCGAAAACAATGCTCACCTGGTGATAGAAGCGTTCAAGAGGGTAAGGACGGCCTTTAAGCTGCTAATCGTCGGCGACGCGCCTTATGCGCACGACTACATACAGGATTTAAGAGAGCGCGCCCGCGGTGATAAGAGAATTATTTTTACAGGATTTGTTTTTGGACAGGATTATCGGGCCCTGCAGCAGAATTCGTATTGTTACGTGCACGCCACAGAGGTCGGCGGCACGCATCCGGCCCTACTGGAAGCAATGGGCTACGGCAACTGCGTACTGACCCTGGCGACGCCGGAGAACATAGAAGCGGTAGGAGACGCTGGAATTTCTTACGCGGACGATTATGATCTGACCGAAAAACTTCAACGCGTGCTGCGCGATGGCTCTTTGGTCCAGGCCTATCGTCACCGCGCTCAACTTCGCGTGAAAAAATACTACGACTGGGAGCGGATAGTTGATCGGTACGAGCAGATGTTTGCGGAAATGTCAGGACACTCTGTGTCGCGAAACGGACCTACCGTAGCATCTTGCGAAGCCCATTCGCCGGAGGCGGTGGTTAGTATCTCCTAGACGGTCGGAGCGTAGCCGGCTGAAAGCGATTGAGGCTGACGGTGAAAAGAAGAGCCCCGCCGATCATATGATCAGGCGGGGCCTGTACTTTTCAGGAGGGTCGGGTAAACGAGGGTGGCGATGGCAGAGAACCGAGAATCGTCACTTGTCCGATCCTGTCGTCTAGGCGGTGCGATCAAACGGTGAGATAAAGCCCCGCGCGTACAAAAAATAGATCGCGGTCCGGGAATCCACTGTACACCGAATGCCATTCCAAAGTGCAAAGATCCGCTCGCGTCTTGTACGAAATTATACAGGCATTCTGTGACCTGTCAAGAACAATATCAACCATTTTGCAAAACTTTCGTAACAGACGGCTCAGAATTAAAACCCCTCCGCGTTTGCGTCTGGGCAAGCCGACCACTATAATGCGCCAACTCTGATAGGTACCTGTTTTGGCAGAGGGGCCCCCGTCGTGCGGCAACTCTTAGCTAATTATGCGAACACAAATTAGGCGGAGGCAAAGGGGGCGGTTAGCGCCTTTTGTCGGGAAGAGTGGCGGAACCCCCCTGCGGGCCCTTGCGCTAAACCTGAGCCAGGCTGCGAGGGCGGCTTTTAGCGAACCGTTCATGCTCACGGTTGAGCACCACCCGATATACCTGCGTCGCTTGCCGAAGGCCCTAGAGGGTTTTCGCATAGTTCATCTATCCGATATCCACCATAGTCCGTTTACCAGCGGGGAACAGATCGAGCGAGCTGTCGACACAGCCAACCGGCTGCAACCCGACATCATCGCGTTAACCGGGGATTACATTTCGCATGAGCGCCAGTTTGCCGCGCCTTGTGCAGAACTGCTTGGCCGTTTACGAGCGCGTCACGGTGTCTTTGCTGTTCTTGGCAATCATGATCATTGGACCGACGCCGCTTTGATTACGGACCTTTTTCGAGCAGAAGGGATAACGGTGCTGGTTAATCAAGGAATGCGTTTTGAGCGACGCGGAGAGGCGTTCTGGTTAGCGGGTGTAGATGACACGATGGTTGGGCTGGAAGACTTGCCTCTCGCGCTGGCCGGCTCGCTCGATGACGAGATGAAGCTCCTGCTCGCGCATAATCCAATCATCTTGCGGAGAGCAGCTCGCGCAGGTGTGGATCTAGTTTTGAGCGGTCATACCCATGGCGGACAGGTTACTCTGCGATCAGAACGCAGTGCCTCCGGAAGACCCCGTCGCCGTCTCCTCCGCGGACTTGGAAGTCAGGGAGAAACACAGATTTATGTCACACGTGGTCTTGGCACTGTCGTACTTCCCGTACGATACGGTTGCCCACCTGAAGTTTCGCTGCTGGAACTGCGATGCAGCCGATGACGGCTCGCCGAGTTAATTCTCTTACCTGGATATTGGTCAATTTCACGTGTTCTCCAAAACGCCCAAGCCTTAATGTCCTCCAGGATCGTTACCGTCCCGAATATGCTCACCATCTTCAGGATGGTCCTCATCCCCGTATTTGTTACACTCGTTTTCTATCAGCGTTTTCTCCTGGCGTTGGCTGCCTTTGTGGTCGCGGGCGTAACAGACGGTCTCGACGGACTTCTGGCCCGCCGCTTCGATCAGAGATCCCAACTAGGCACCGTACTTGACCCAATTGCCGACAAGTTAATGCTGGTAACTGCGTTTGTAGTGCTTTCTATGCGCAGTGTTTTTCCCCAGCCCCTCCCAAACCACCTACCCATTCCGTTTTGGGTGACGATCGCTGTGATTAGCAGGGACGTTTTCATTGTGGTTGGCGCGGCGGCGATTAATATGATGACCGGCTTTCGGGGATTTCGCCCTTCGTGGCTGGGCAAGCTCAACACAACTGTCCAGATAATCGCGATTGCCATCATCATGTTTGCGGCAAGCGTTCCTTACGGCACTGGCTATTACCTTCCCACCCTCTATGCAACAGTCTTCGCGATGGCCCTGGTTTCAGGCGCTCACTACGTGTTCTTTGCTTCAAGGCTTCTTAATGAGGATCGTAGTCCTTCCTCTGACGGACCACAGAAACACTAGACGCGTACCACGCCGCTAGAATGCACGAAGACCGCCCACCACACACAAAGTTGACAGCGATACACTCAGGTATTATATTAACCCAGCGTTCAACCTATTTGCTCGGCCAGGGTCTAAGACTGAGAGGATGGGTGTGGAGTCGCCGTCACTCACCGGGGTGCAAAGGGCGGCTAATTTTTGTTTGTGGGAGATAAATACTGATGAGTAACAAGATAATAGGAATTGATTTGGGAACAACCAACTCCGTCGTCGCGGTGATGGAAGGTGGCGAACCAGCGGTTATCACAAATTCGGAGGGAGGTCGCACTACCCCTTCGGTAGTGGCTTTTACAAAGGATGGGAGCCGGTTGGTTGGCCAGGTTGCAAAGCGTCAAGCGGTTACAAACCCCGAGAATACAGTCTATTCAATCAAACGATTTATGGGTCGTCGCTACAACGAAGTGACGGAAGAGATCAAGCAGGTGCCTTACAAAGTGCAGGGCGGTACCGGTGACGTGCGCATCGCAGCCGGTGGCAAGGAATGGAGCCCACCGGAGATTTCGGCAATCATCTTGCAGAAGATGAAGCAATCCGCCGAGGACTATCTAGGACAGAAAATTGACAAAGCGGTGATTACCGTTCCTGCCTATTTCAATGATTCGCAACGTCAGGCGACTAAGGATGCAGGCAAGATCGCCGGTTTGGAAGTAATGCGTATCGTCAACGAGCCCACGGCCGCCGCGCTCGCTTATGGTTTGGACAAAAAGAAAGACGAAACAATCGCAGTGTTTGATTTTGGTGGCGGTACGTTTGACATCTCCATACTTGAAGTCGGCGAAGGCGTCGTCGAGGTTAAATCTACTAACGGCGACACCCACTTGGGAGGCGACGACATCGATGAACGGCTGATCGAATGGATTATCGAAGAGTTTAAGCGCGATCAGGGCATCGACCTTTCAAGTGACAAGATGGCTTTGCAGCGGCTTAAGGAAGCTGCGGAGAAGGCGAAGATCGAACTTTCAAGCACGATGGAAACCGAGATTAATCTTCCCTTCGTTACGGCGGACCAGTCTGGCCCCAAGCACCTGGCCATGAAACTTACACGGTCCAAGTTTGAGCAGTTAGCGGAGCCAATCCTCCAACGTCTCCGTCCACCGGTGGAACAGGCGTTGAAAGACGCAGGACTCGACGCCAAGAAAATCGACGAAGTAGTTTTGGTCGGTGGTTCCACGCGTATTCCCAAAGTTCAACAGTTGGTGCGAGATGTGTTCGGCAAGGAGCCGAACAAGAGCGTCAATCCTGACGAGGTCGTGGCCATCGGCGCTGCAGTTCAGGCAGGCGTGCTCTCCGGGGAAAAGACAGATATTTTGCTACTCGATGTTACGCCCCTAAGCTTGGGAATCGAGACTCTGGGTGGTGTTTTCACGAAGCTGATTGAGCGTAACACTACCATCCCCACCAGGAAGTCAGAAATCTTCTCCACAGCCTCAGACAACCAGACGTCAGTTGAGGTTCACGTGCTACAGGGTGAGCGTCAGATGGCTGGCGACAACCGCACTCTCGGCAAGTTTCACCTGGTCGGCATTCCCCCGGCGCCCAGGGGAATGCCGCAAGTGGAGGTGACGTTTGACATCGATGCAAACGGGATCGTTAACGTGTCAGCGAAAGACATGGGTACGGGCCGCGAGCAGAAGATAACCATCACGTCGTCGTCTGGTCTGGCGAAGGACGAAATCGACAAGATGATGCGCGACGCCGAGTCTCACGCAGCGGACGACGTTAAGAAGCGCGAAGAAATCGAAGCACGCAACCGTCTGGATGGACTCACCTACCAGATGGAGAAGACGGTAAATGACAATCGTGAGAAAGTTGGCGCGGTGGCAGGCGAGGTGGAAGTGGCCATTGCCGAGGCGAAGACGGCGCTGCAGGAAGGTGGGACCGAAAAACTCAACGATGCGTTCAACAAACTGCAGGCCGCCTCTCACAAACTAGCTGAGGCACTCTACCAGCAAACCGCAACGCCGGAAGCGGGCGCAGAAGCGACGGGCGACCAGGCGTCGGCCGCTGGCGCGTCATCTTCTGGAGGCGGCGGGGAAGATAACGTTATTGACGCTGAGTACGTGGACGTAGACGAGAAGAAGTAACTGGATTTTGATGCGATTGGCGAGCGCCGATTGAATGGGCGGGAGATAATAAGTCTTTCCGCCTTTTTCAATCAAAAATTAAAGATCAAAAATCCACAAATAGTGCAATGGCTAAAAAGGATTACTACGAAGTGCTGGGAGTAAAGAGGGACGCTAAGCCTGAGGAGATCAAGAAGGCTTATCGAAGACTTGCGCGGAAATATCATCCAGACGTCAATCCGGGGGACAAGGCCTCAGAAGAGCGCTT
>Ga0136617_10000229_pt1 | contig 44826 bp, 39 predicted proteins | sample AntDrymUQ3222106_2_FD_129672 | JGI IMG/M metagenome (GOLD analysis project Ga0136617, IMG submission 129672) | Polar desert sand microbial communities from Dry Valleys, Antarctica - metaG UQ322 (21.06) | ecosystem: Environmental > Terrestrial > Soil > Desert | place: Antarctica: Dry Valley... | reverse complement strand
GGCGACGTCCGCATGCTCACCGGTACCGTCACCTTCACCGACAACGACGCCGCCGGAGGTACCGTCGCCGCCGCACGCAGCTGTGGTCCATCCGATTCCATTTCCGGTTTTACAGAACGTGCCGGATCCTCCGTGCACGCGATTGCAGCGAAGATTGGAAAGACTAGGTACCGAATCGAGCGTTGAGCTCTTGCTGAAGTCTGCATGACCGCCTCGACGTATCCGTTTTCGGAGCGCTTTGCAGCACGTTGCGTGATGCGGGTGATCTCATACAACCCGGCGGCAACAAGCAGGCCATTGTACGTGCTCACGGTTCCGCAGCGTAGGTCGCGCGCTGCGCATTACCGGCTGTCCGATGTCACTGGTTGCGTCTGCGACGCGCCGATTTCTTCGAGGAGCGCATCGATCGCGGCAAGCACTGGCGCTACCGCGAGCGACAGCAGATTTCCATCAGCGCTCGGCACGCATCTCCCCGGAGTTCCGTAAAGGCCCCACAGTCCGACTATGTGCAGTGGAATGAGAACCACGGCAGGAATCCCGAGCGCGGAGGCGGCGTGTGACAATCCGGTGTCCGGTGTCACGACAAGGTCTGCTTCGCTGATGAGTCCGAACGCCTCCCGCAGCGTCGGTGTGTTGACGAACAGCGCACCACCCGCGGCGGCCACGCGCTGGCCACGATCCGTTTCTGCGGGTGCAGCGATCACCATCACCGATGCATCCGGCTCTCGCTGGCGGATGTGATCAGCCACCGCTGCAAACCGCTCGTCCGGCCAGCGACGCCGGGGATGCCCCGCGGAAATGTTCACAAGAACCCGCGGAGGTCTCCCACCGTGCTCTGATGCCCACCCCTGGGCCCAGCGCCGCCGCGCCGTCAACCGCTCCGCCGGTGAGAGATAAATTTTCGAGCGCCAGTCGCGCCCGCTCGTCTCCACCCCGAAAGCGCTCGCCAGCACCGATGAATGATCTATGTGATGCACGGCGGAGGTGGCCGCTGCCACCGGGTGCGTGAAAGCAAATGCATCGCGACGCCCGCCAACGCCGATCCTCCAGCGCGCGCCACTTGCCAGCATCAGAAAGAGTGATGTCGTCGAAGGCGACAATATCATGCAGTCAACAACGGCATCGTAACGTCTTCGCCGGAGCTCGCGTCGCACGCGCATGAAATCGAGCGGGCGCTTTCTGTCGAAAACGATCACTGACCCCACATGTGGATTCTCCGCGAGTACCAGAGCATTCAGCGGTGAGGCCAGAACGTCGAGCGTGATCGAAGGGTGGGATGTGGCGATCGCTTCGATGAGGCTTGTGGAAACGATCATGTCACCAATCCGATCATACCGCAGGTAGAGGATCCGGTGAGGCCGGGCTCCCCAGTCCGGTCGTTCGTGCGCCACGCCGGCAGGCATGATCCGCGAAAGCAGATAAATCAGAATGGCGTTCGCTCGCTGGTTGACCTGCTTCAGACGAAAGTGCACGGCCAGCGAGAATCGCGGCCAGCGGTCAGCCATCCGGAGCGGCTGGTTGTACAGAACTTCCCGGAGTATCGCGTTGCGGGACGAAAGTCTTGATGAGGGCGAAGATGAGCAGGGCGACGAGAATCAGTTGCGGGACCAGTGTCTCCATGCTGGGAAAGATTCCCATCGACGGCACACTGGGCATCGACGGCAGAACCGTTATCCCGATAACATTGCCCTCCTGAAGCTCCCGCACGCCCTTACCCAGGAAAACAAACGCCAGGTAATAGAGAAGCACACTCGTAACGGTGAAGAAAGGCCGCATCGGAATGCGCACCCCAAACCTGTAGAAGAGAGTGAAAATCACCGCCAGCAATCCAAAGCCTGTTACCATCCCGAGAATCAGCGGAACCGTCACGCCGTTTCCTTCGTTGAACAGAGCCTGGTAGAACAACGCCGTCTCCGCACCCTCGCGAAAAACCGCCAGAAACGCGACGAGCACAAGTGCTTTCCCGCCCCCATGATCCAGCGCCGTACCAACTTTTTCCCGAATGAACTTCTGCCACTTCGCCGCTTCCACTTTCGAGATCAGCCAGTAGCTCACCGAGAAGAGCACGGCGACCGCGATCAGCATCGTGGTCCCCTCTATGATCTCCCGGCTCGCGGGAAGTGCCGCGAACACCGTCTGCAGCACGACCGCCATCACCGCGCTCGCCACGAGCCCGGCGGCGACGCCCGTCCAGATCGATCGCAGCCGCTGCCGGTTTCCCGTCTTGATGAGGAAGGCAACCACGGCCCCGATTACCAGGATTGCCTCGAACCCCTCTCTCAGAATGATGAGCAGCGATTGAAGAAATGCGCCCCACTGCCCTTCGCTCGGCCTTGTCAGCTCGACTATCTGCGGCATGTCGAGCGCGATCGCTTCCCTGGCGCGCACGGAGATCTTAAGGTCCTTATGGCGCAGACCGCCCTTGAAGTCGGCGAAGTGCCGCTCCATCGTCGCAACCAGGCCTGGTTTGCGGGCGCGCGCCGGAGTTTCAAGGGGCTCGAAGGCGATGTAGGCGTCGAACGCTCTGTCACCCGCGTCAGCGGTGCGGCCTGCCCTGGCGAACTCGAGAGCGCTGTCGAGCATGGCAAGCACCGACCGAGCAGCCTCTGTGCCGGGCGGGGCTGTCGCATCGGCGCGGGCGGCGGGCAGCTGCATCGCAGTTCCGCGCAACGCATACACATAGTTGACCACGTTCCATCGATCCTGCGGGGACAAAGTCGCGAACGAAGGCATCGGCGTCGCCCGGATGCCCACCGACACAACATTGTACGCCAGTGTAGGACTGAGGTCGGGCAGCGCCGAGGACGATCCTATTGCCGGCACCTCGATGCTCAGCCCCTTTGATCCAGGCCCGTCGCCCATACCGCGGTCTCCGTGACACGAGGCGCAGTTGGCCGTGTAGAGCGCATGGCCCCTGGCCGTGTCGAGCGGTGCGGTCGGCAGATCGAGGGCGCCGGCAGCGCCCAGTGCTCCATTGAATCGCGCCTGGATGAGCCTGACCTCGCGGGGCGGGCGGCGGGCTTGAACCGCAGACGCCAGAGTGTCGAGGACCGCCTGTGTTGCGGAGGCGTTGTAACCGCGAAGGCGCTGCGCAACCAGCTTGGCATCGGCGAGGAACGAAGTTGTCTCCCCATACTCGAGCTCTGAGACGACCCGGCCGCTTTCATCGATCGCTTTTCCATACTCCTCGACGGCGACGCTCACGATGCTCGAGAGTCGCTTGGCGGAGTTTTCCTGTCCAGCAAGGGCCGCGGGAGTGAACAGCGCGAGGAGCGCGACGCGGCGGCGAAGTAGCCCGGATTTCATTGCCGAGTAAATCTATCAGGATGGAGAGGCCGGGCAACGAATAGAGGCTGGTCTGCATACAATCCGCCTCAGTGTCGCTACGCACTGGACGCACGCGGGGCACTGTCGCGGGCGAGGTCGGCTTTCGCAAGCGCCGACTTTTCACCCGATCGCGCCTCGTATCCCGCAACGAAGTCAGCCAGCCGTCCGGTCGTGAACCCGCCACGCGGCAGTCCGATAACCGCGATGGCCCGCTCGATGGCGTCGGGCGATCCTTCGACTTCAACCAGGACATCCATCTTCGGATATTGCTCGAACCTGACGATCGCCCCCTCGAGCTCATACTGCGCGATCTGGCGCTCGATCACCTGGACCACGACGAACCCGAGCTTCCTCAGAATGACGGCCATCGCATCCGGGTCGGAGGCACCGGTGCTGATCTCCTCCCGAACCTTGTAACCGTCCTCGTAGCGGGTTTCGCCTTTCCAGTCAATATGGCCTTCCCTGCCGTTCTCGCTGTCGTAGACGCGGAGGCGCAGCACATGGTCGCGACCGGAGAGATCCGCATTCCGCTGGTCATACCTCAAATCCGTCAGTTGTCCTGCGAACACCAGACTGGCTCCCGCACGCTCCAGCAGGGACCGGCGCAGTGCCGGATCGTCGACGACGCTCTTGAGCTCCACCTCATTCATTGAGAATTGTCTCCATCACGGTGGCTGTATCGGCAAGGGTCTCGAACACTGCATAGGGATCATGCTGAGCCAGCTCCTCCACGCTGTAGCGGCCGGTGGCGACCCCGATTGCGCGCGCACCGATTTTTTCTCCGCAGCGAATATCGGCCGGCGTGTCGCCGATGACGATCACCCGGTTTCCCTGAAGGTCAGTGCCCAGAAGCTTGTTGGCGCGACGTTGTGCAACAGCGGGCAGCTCGGGCCGGCTTTCGTTGTCCGAGCCGAAGGCATTGACCCGAAAGCGCGACATGTCGATTCCGGCCGCGCCGAGTTTGGCTCGCGCTCCTGCTTCGACGTTCCCGGTTAGAAGTCCCAGCACAATGTTGTCTTTCAGCTCGAGCGCATCGAGAAGCTCTCGCACTCCCACAAACACGTGTACGGTCCGCGTGCCCGAGGCGAGCTGCGCTTCAAGCCGCTCGAGATACTCGCGCAGCAGATCTTCCATCTTTCCGTCGATCTCCTCGTCGCTGAAGCCTTCGAGTCGCATTGTGTCGCGAACGATCTGTCTGTCCGTCTTCCCATCGTAGCGATAGTCGGCGCTTCCCGCCGCGCCGAATACGGCTGTGAGAGCGCTCTCCATCGAGATGCGGCCAGCACCCTCGCTCTTCAGCAGCGTTCCATCGATGTCGAACAGGACGACTCTCACGACCGCGTCAGAAAAAGGCCGGTCATGATGGTGCCTGTCCCGATTCCCTGCCAGAGTGTGGGCGCCTCGTGCAGGAAGATCCAGGCGACGGTGATGGCGATGATCGGCTGGAGATTTCCGTAGACCGCCGTGCGCGTGGGGCCGAGAACGCGCAGCCCGCGATACCAGAACAGGTACGCTACCACCATGGAGATCACACTGGCGAAAAAGATAGCTGCCCACGCGGCGATTCCTATCTGGCTCCAGCTCGTAGCGATCAGGGCCCGCGGAGTGGCCACCAGCATTGGAAGGGTTCCGCCGAGCATCGTGAACGCGGACAGATGCACGGGGTCAAGCCGACGGGCGTATGGCTGAAGCAGGACGGTGAACGCGGTCCAGAGAAGCATGCCGCAGAAAACCAGAGCTGTGCCGAGCAATGTCGATTGTCCCTGACCCGCGCGTGCGCTGCCGAGCACAACCAGAGCCACGCCGCTTACGGAAAGCCCGACTCCGGCCACCGCTTTGCGGTGCAGACGCTCGATGCCCCAAAGCCGGCTGGCGACAGCGATGAACGCGGGCGCGGCGGCGACGATGAGAGACGCATTGCCGACTTTCGTGCGCGACAGACCTTCGACGAACAGAAGTTGATAGACCCCGTTGCCGAATATGCCGAGCGCCATCAGCGCGAGTATGTCGGTTCGCGATGGCCATTTTCGGTTGCGAAGAGCAACGATGGCCATCAGTACCACTGCGGCGAGTCCAACGCGCACACCGGTGAACGCGAGAGGGGTCATGACCTGTGTCGCGTACTTCACGACGCTGAAATTGACACCCCAGATGAGCGCCATGAGAATGAGCAGCACGTCGGTCTTGCCGAACGAGGGTCGCTGCTGGCGTTCAATCATTCGCGGTAAACTAGCTACCTCGCTCCGCTCGCTGCTACTTTCCCGAAATGCATATATCGTTCGCCGTCTTTGCCGACGGCGCGAACCTATCGCAGGAAGGAAAGCTCAACGTGCTGGGTGTCTTCGACGCGTTGCAGGTGGGGGGCTTTCCGGCGTTGCACCCTCGCACGCACTTCGTCGTCCGGCTGAAAGGGAGTGTCGAGGATACGGGCCCTCACACGCTGACGTTCAACTGGGTCAATCCCGGGGGCGAGATGCTCTGGTCATCGGATGGGGAACTGAACGTTGCGCCGGGGCCCAACCCCGCGTTCGAAATGGATCTGCCCATCATCGCCGTGATCGACCTGCCGCTCAATCTTCCAGGGCTATACACAATGCAGGTGGCTCTCGACGGGAATCCCACGGCGGAAGTAAGGCTTTTCGTCAGCGCCGCACCTCAAGTGGTGATGCCGGCCAATTCGATGGTGAGCTGAGAGTCAGTTCCCCACTATCCTCCGCGCGAAACGGAAACGAGTGAGGAGAACCGAGACGTAGTCGTCGATTCGGGACAGCGATTCGGTGCGATGGCCGCCGCGGCTGAGCGCGATGTGAACGATTCGCGAGCTGGAGATCGCCAGCGCCACGTGAGTGATGCTCCCGTCTTCCCGATCCGAAAAGAAAAGCAGATCGGCCGGCCTCAGCTCGTCGAGGCCCTCTTGTACATGAACGCCCTGTGTCGCCTGCTGTGACGAGTCGCGGAGAAGCCGTACGCCGTGCAGCGCGAACACACTCTGCACCATGCCGGAGCAATCCGCGCCCCATGGAGTGATTCCTCCCCACTGATAGTAGGTCCCCTGAAACAGTCCCAGCGCCGACGACACGATGGCATCGGCGTCAGCGGGGAAAACTTCCTGGCGCGTAGAGAGATTCATGCACCGGCCGGACACCGGTCGCTCGTCGCCGAGCAAAGCGCCCAATGGCAGATCGATCGTCGCGCCGGCCGCGTTTCGCACGCTGCAACCCAGCGATAGCTCGCCGGCTGCGGCCCACCCCCATTCGCCCGGCAGCGACGGAGTCGCTGGGCTCGTGTATCCCTCGTGAACCCATCCCTCGTAGCCGTCCGCGCTCCGCACCTTCTGCCACGCTCCTTCATTTTCCAGAACCTCGGCGGCATGGCCATAGAGGATCTGGGATTCCTGAGTCGCGGACGCGCGCGGCTCGCGCAGCATCGGCGCAATGGGTGTGTGAGGCCGTACGTAGGAAACCGTCAATGTTCGGGCCAGTCGATCAGGGGAATCTCACGAGTTGGAGTAACGGGCGCTGATGATTTCTGGAGAAGAGCAGCGCAACTCCGGCACCGTATCACTCCGCGAAAGCTGCAGATGACGCAGATGAACGTCTCACAGTCCGCGCACGGGTATCCCTCGGAAGCGCGCTCTTCATTGCCGCACGCGCGGCAGATCATTGCGTCTTTCTCCCTCAGCTCACCCACCCTAGAACCTCCACGTTCGGAAGAAGTCAAAGCCGAGCTGCCGGGGCGTCTGTTGCTGGATCTGCGAAACGTTCGATCGCGCGCAGGTGAGATCGCTCGATCCCGGCTCGATGCCGGCCTGCGCCGTGTAGATGGAGTTGAATCTGTATTCCAGCTTGAGCCCGAAATTCTCGAAGAAGTTCGCCGCGTTCACGACGCACAAACCCGTGCTGAGGCCGAGGAACCACTGGTTGCCGATCTGCTTGCCTACGATCGCGCGGGTGTTGAGCAGGTTGTAGAGATACGGGTCATTCGTCTGGGCCTCGCGATCCTCGTTAATGCGCGCTGTCTGCAGCTCGACAATGTCAACGAGATTCCGGGGTATGGCGCTGGTGATGAGATTGCCCCCGTATCTCAGCGCGAACGACGCGATCTGCGAGCTGTAGAGACCCTGGGTATTATCCAGCGCGATCGCCGGCTCGCCAGTGATCAGGTAGCTCAGAAGATCCGATTGGGACAGCGGAAGATTGTCGGGATTGTCGAGCGTCAGGGCGGGCTTCGAAAGTGTGCCGCCGATACGCACTCTGACGCGTATGTCCCGAACGTTCGCGGTGCGCTGACGCGGCTGCCTGACCGTGTGGATCGCACGGATATCGAGCGTCGGATTCAAGTCGGGAGTGCCGAAGAAACGGAGACTTCCGCTCTCCACATCGAAGGTGGGTTGCACGAACGGATCCACGAGAGTGAAGCGGTAGGTGCCCCTGACCGCATTGAGAGCACCTTCGAGCGCGAGCTGCGACCGGTCTCCGTTTCGCGAGCTCCGCCCCAGCGTGACATTCAGAGTGCCGCCAAGCTTGACGTTCGCCTCGGATGATCGGAGCCACACCGCGTCGCCGATGTTAACGGCGACGTTCTCGAGAGTGAGATTGCGCGCGAACTCACTGGGCGTTTCCGGCAGGAGCTTGCGGTCACGCGCCAGCAGAGTGTCGACGATCCCGGCGAACTCGGGGTCACTCAGGTCGACTATCTGCTTGGTGAGCAGCTCCGGAATGAAGATCGAGCCCCGATCGACCCTGACCGCGCCCGAGATTCGTGCTCCGCGGTACGGACCGCTCAGCGTCAGCACAGAGTCAGTGGAAATGTCGAGCGACGCCAGACCGGCCTTCTCGATAATGTGGAAATTCTGCGCACGCGCGCGCAAAGCGAAGCCCGGATTGCTGTATTGCTGGAGATTCACGAACCCGTCCACCGACAACGTCCCCCGCCGGTCACGGTTCGTCTCCGCCGTCATCCGCTGGATGAAGACTGTGTCACGCTCGAGCAGTACGTCAGCGTTTACCCGCGCCAGCACGAGCCCGACATTAGTCAGTGTCGCAGAGCCGTTCTTGATCCTGAACTGCCCATCGATGATTGGCTGCTTGACGGTACCCCGAACGTCCACGTTGGCGATCAGCGAGCCGTGCGCCCGCTGGAACCCCGGTATGAACGCCTCCAGGACTCCCAGGTCCACGCTGTCGGTGCGAACGTTCCCGCGAACGGAGTCGCCGGTGAGACGCACGTCACGCACTGCCAGCCTCGCGGTGCTGGAGTGGCGCAGGAGAAGCGAGTCGAGTGTTCCACCGCCGGGCATCAGGGTGATCCGCACCGGAGCTTCGAGATGGTAGTCATTGCCGCTCGACACCGTCATCGATCCGCTGTCGACGGCCAGTCGCACAGTGTCGCCCGCCAGCGCCGCGGCGCCGGAAATAGTTGATACGACGCCGCCCTCGCTTGCCAGGCGAGCACTGAAACCAGCCGACGTTGCCGACCTCACGTCGGCGTTCGCTGTAAGCGAGGTGAAGCCGAAAGCTCCAGCGCGAATGGTGTCGGCGGTGAACGATACTGTTCCCGTCGGCTGCTTAGTAAGATCAGCGAGCGAGAACCGTCCCGAGATGCTTTCGACGCTCTTGCCTTCGACGAACAGCTCGCGGCCGCTCATCGTTCCTTCCAGCGCCATCCGTTCCAATGTGCCAGTGAGTTCACCGGCAACGCGCAGTGCTCCTCTAAGCGAGTCTCCGGAGATTGCGGTCGCAGTCCCGATGTAGCGTTTGACGTCGGCGAGCGAATCCACCGAAACGACGAAGCCGAGCTTTCCCTCGAGTCCCGCGCGCAACCCGACTGAGCCGGACGCGCTCGCGCGGGCGACATCGCTCCGCACGAGCAGAGTGTCGATGTGAGCCAAGCCATTTTCCAGCCGTACGCGGGCTGTGGACGAGGCGATCTTCAATCTGTCGATCGTTCCTGAAAGAGACGTCGAAATCGTCCCGTTGCCCGTAACGATGGAGTCTCCGACGAAGTCGATGGAATACTCCCCGGCCAGCGCTGTGCGCGGGGCTTTCGGATTCTCGATGAGAGTACGCATGTCCAGCGCGCTAACGGTTCCGCTTCCCCTCGCACCGTACAGTGGGAGATTGGCGTCAACGGTTCCATTGTAGGCGATGGTACCGCCCGCGCCCGTCAACGTGGTAAGTACCTCGAGTGCGGGTGGAGTTCCGCGGATGCGCAACGGTCCGCTGTAATTCCCGCGCAGTGGTATGTCGGGATACGATCTCGCCAGCGACGTCATCGATATCGGTGACGCCTGGATTTCGAGATCGTAGCTCATGAACTTGTCGCCATAGGTAACGCGGCCGGCGCCGGTTACGCGCGAAACCGGCGCGTCCGCATCCCGATGCACGAGGTCGGCATTCGAGAAGCGCGCATCGAGCCACGACGAATCGAGCCGCGCCATGCCTGAGATCGTACCCTTGATCTCCGGAAACGCCGGGTTCAGAAACTGAAGTGTCCTCACGTCGAGCGTCTCGACGTTTACATCGAGCCCGCGGAAAACAGTCAGCGCCGGCTGAAGGATATCGATCTCTCCGCGGGCGGAGCCTCTCGTCACTGCGCCGGGCACGTTGCCGTCGGCGAAGCTGAACCGGCTCTCATCGACCTTGAAGCGGTTCAGCGGCCCACCCCGCCCCCGCGCATATCCTGTAAAGCGCCCGTTCCATGGCAGGGGAAAGGGCTTGCCGTTCAGTGCGCGTATCAGCGCAAAGTCCATCGGCCGCGCCTCGATGTTCACATTCTTCACCACCAGCACGGGGCCGCCCACGCCGTATGTCATGTCGCCGGTGAGGTGTGAGCCCGCCGTACGTACATCCATGTTCCGAATTGCGTAGTCGATGATGCGGGGGTGGCTGACGTTGTTGATCTCGAGGTCGAGCCTCCCTCCGCCGACTGTGGGCAGGGTCGGATACACCCAGGCGACGTCGCGCAGCGCTACCGAATCGCCGACGATGTTCATCGCGTAGCGCATCGGAATGCCGCCGCCCCAGAAAATCTTTCCGCGAGCGCGGCCTGTCGATCCCTTGAGGTCGAAACGGGGAGCGTCGAGCCAGATCGAATCGCCGAGGTGCCGGACATCAGCCCGCAGATTGCGAAAGCTCATCGGCGGATCGGCCGACTCGAACCGCGCACGAGCAATGCGAAAGAACCGGCCTACGCTGTCGGGGTCGGCCACGCGTGCGTACGAGAAGCTCGCGTCCGCTGCAGTGAACCGATATGTGCGCGCCAACCCCTCGCGCGTGCGGCGGATCTCGCTACGCCACTGGTTACCGGGACTCACCCGCGTGAGCGACGCGATGGCGTGCGCGATTGCGCTGTCGCGCCTGTAGCCGCGCAGCGTGTCCGAAGGATGCCATGGCAGAGTGAGCGCGACCGAGGCCCCCCGCAGATCGGCCGAGTCCATCACGATGAAATCGCCGAATCCACGCTCGGTGCGGTGCGGCGTTTTCGATCCTTCTGGAAAAATCCGGCGCCAGTTCCAGTCACCGTTCTCGTGCTGTCGCACATGCACCACCGGGGACGCGACATCGAGATGGCTGAGCATTATCCGGCGGTCGAACAGATCGCGCAGGTCGTACTTTACCGTGATCCTTCCCGTCGCCAGGAAGAGAGAGTCCTCTTCGTCGCGGATCTCGATCGAGTCGATCGTCACGCCGTTCAACAGTCCGCCGCTGATCCGCCCGACATGAATGGTGCCGCGCACTTTTCCCGACACCCAGGATTGCACGAACTTGCGCACCTGCCCCTGCCCGTACCCGGTGCGGGTGAGGGAGAAGGCGATGAACGCCACCATGGCGAACATCGCCAGCAGTGCAAGCCCGCTCAAAGTCACGATGCGCTGCCGTCGCGACATCTAGAATGCCTGGCCGATGGCGAGGCCGAAGGTCAGCCGGCGAAGAAAGCCATTGTCCGAACGCGGCGTGAAAGTCGCGGGACACCGGCCTTCGGACTGTACCAGCACATCACCGACGCGGCGCACAAGCAGCAGATTGCCCGGGCTGACGCAGGGCAGCGAGCCCGCTTCAGGACTCGCCCCGGTCACCGCCTGATTGCCCGGAACCTCGAAGTAGATTGGGCCCGAGGGCCTGTCGTACGGATTATATCCAACCACCAGCCTCACAGGGCCAACCGGAGAGAATGCAGTCAGCTGGATACCGGGCGTCACCTTGAGCGAAAAATTCTGAAAGCTTCCTGTGCGGCCCCGGTTCCAGACATCGCCCGCATCGGTGAACAGCGTCCACTGAAGCAGCTCCGGAAGAAACGGACTGCGGAGCCGCAGCTCGAGGTTCGACACGACGAGAAAGTTTCCGCCAACCGGCACGGCCCGGCGGAAATCACGGCTTCCATCGGGCAGACGAAAGACCGTGTCCATCAGGCTGGTGGATGACACGGGAATAGTCTCGAATGAGCGCGCGATGTAGATCGCGGAGCCGAGCTCGTTCTGCGAAAATCCCCGGACTGTCGTGGGCCCACCGGCGTAAAGACGCTCCTGCGGAGGAACGAAGCCGGTGACGGACCCGAAACTCTGGCCGAACACCGCTCCTCCTCTCACGCGCAGCGCGAGCACCGCACCATTTGACACACCCCAATATTGCGAGCGTTCAGCCAGCACCTTGTTGAACTGCAGCGCTGTGTCGGAGAGGATGTACCGCGAAGCGTGCCGGGCCTCGACGCGCCATTGCGAGCCACGCGTCGGCGACACGAAGCTGTTGGAGTTGTCGCGCGACACGATTGCACTGACCACCGCCAGCCGCTGTGTCTGTTGCACTCTGCGCCGGTCTTCGCGGTCACAGATGTTGAACACCGCGCAGAAGAGCGCGGGCTGCGCTTCGGTGCGCCCGAGATCCATCGAGTACGCGAACGTCACCGGCACGCGGGGAAATCTTCGCAGCTCGACCGAAGCGATCCCGCCGATTGCCGTCGTCCGAAGGTAAGCGTTGTACTCCGACACGCGCTCACTGAACACTGTGATGGTCGGCGCGGCGCGAAGTCCGAAGAAAACCGGCTGCCGGAGTGTTGCGCCGAGGTAGTAGTTGAGTTGGGCGCTGAAAGGGTCGCGCTTGGCCTGAGGGCAGACTTCCTTCAGCCCTGACAGCGGCTCTCCGATGCCGATCTTGGACACGCGCGTCGTAAGGTCGAGCCTGCGCGCACTGCTCAGGAAATTGTAGCTCGACATCTCGGCGGTCACGCGAAAACAGTCGAGCGTTCCGTAACCGGCACCGAGCCGCGCGGAGCGGGTCGTGTTCTCTGCCAGCAACGCCCGGATGTCGATGACCGAGTCGGAGCTGCTGCTGGATGTATCCGTGAGAAGCGATACGTGCTGGTACGCCTCGGTGCGGTAGAGCGTTCGCTGTGCGTCGAGCAGCTCCTCCTCCCGATACACGCGACCCGGATCAAGGCCGACGATACGGCGGACGATGCGGTCAGGCACCTGTTGCTTTTTCGATCCGAAGGGAACGACCTCGATCTCCACTTTGCCGATGCGCGTGAACGGCCCCGTGGAAACGCTGATCGTGTCGAACGCAACGCGTCGCGATTCGTCGATGTCGAAAGCGTTGGTGACTTCGGCGCGCGGGTATCCGCTGTTACGCAGCCGGCGCGCGATGGTGTCGCGTGCAGCTTCGATCAGCAGGCGGTCGAAGCGGCCGCCGGCGCGTACCGGCAAGCCGCGCGTTATGGCCGCCTGGTTTCGAACTGAGTCCAATCCCTTGACGACGAACGACTGAAGCTGCGTCGGAAGCCCTTCGGTGATGGCAAACGTCACCTGTACACCGGATGCGTCTACGCTCCGCACCACCGTGTCGACAACGGCGTCGGGGAAACCGCGGCGCCGGTAGAAGATCACGAGGCGGGCCCTGTCCTTCGGAAGCTCGAGGCGGTCCAGGCATCTCCGCTCGGTGAGAGGAAGGCGAAGGATTCTCCTCGCGAAAGCGGATGCGGTGGTCACGATGATCCGCGACAGCTCAGCGTCGCTGAACGCAGCGTTCCCGCTGAAGCTGAGGCTTCGAACTTCGAGATCGCCGCGGTCGCAATTCAGATCCTGCCCCCGGGCCGGAGTGGTGATCGCGAATACGAGAAGAGCGCAGCTGAACTGGATGAGGGCCCGCGAATACCCCCGGCGCGTCAACCGCCGCGCGTTCGGTCCCACGCGCCTGCCGGTCCACTCTTGGGATCGGGCAATGGCGGCTCGCGGACGACGGCCGCAGACGGAACCAGTGGCGTCCGCTGGACTAACAGTTGCACCAGATAGAAACCAGCGAGACCGGCCGCGATGCCGACGCCGATGGCGGGCATCAGGTCGCTGACTCCGAGCTGGCGCCTATAATAGTAGTCTTCGCTCATGTTTGACGCTTTCTCGAGGGCCCGGTAAGTTCTCGCGTCCGCCCCCACAATGTCAACGGCTCAATGATGCGCACTCAGCGACTTCCTCTCGTGGTTCTTCTGGTTGCAATGGCATGCACAGGGGGCGAATCCTCCCCCACGCGGCGCACATTGATCGACTCCCGCGACACTTACGACCCCCGCTCCCTCGATCCCGCACTGTCCACCGACGTTCCCACCGGCCGTGCCGTCGGCTACGTCTTCGACGGTCTCGTTCGCTTCACGCCCGATGCCCAGGTGGTGCCCGGCCTGGCGCGCTCATGGGACGTCTCGACCGACGGCCTTACCTACACGTTTCACCTCAGAACAGGCGTAAAGTTCCACGACGGTCGTCCATTCGTTGCACGCAATGTGGTCAACAGCTTCAGGCGCGTGCTCGACCCCGCCACGAAGGGCGGGCGGGGATGGCCACTCTATCCGATCGCGGGGGCAAAGGACTACGCAGACGGCAAAGGCCGGGCGATCAGCGGAATGTCCGCTCCCAACGACACAACCGTCGTGATTACGCTCACCGAGCCGCTGGCAATTTTTCCCAAGCTGCTGGCGATGCCGGTGGCGGCGATCGTTCCCGATTCCGTACCGTCCAACTTTGGTGAGCACCCGGTGGGCACCGGGCCGTGGAAGTTCGTGGAATGGAAGCACGACGACTACATCAGGTTCGCCAGAAACGACGCGTACTTCGACGGAGCACCGAAGTCTGACAGCCTCATGGCGCGCATTGTACCCGAGCCGAGCACAGCGGTCGCCGAGTTCGAGAGCGGAAACGTCGACGTACTGTACGTGCCTGAAGGCGAGACGCGAAACTGGGAAGAGACCGACGAGAAGAAGGCGATGCTGGAGTCGGCACCGGCGCTTCGCATGATGTACATCGCAATCAATACTACGCGAGGGCCACTCGCTGACGTGCGCGTCAGACAGGCGCTCAACTACGCTACCGACGCCCGCGGAATCCTCAACGGAATAATGAGCGGCCGCGGAAACCTCTCGGCGGGTGTGGTTCCGCCGGCGCTTCCGGGCGGCGACTCCGCGAGAAAGGGATACACACGCGACGTGGCAAAGGCGAAACAGCTGCTCGCCGCGGCCGGTCATCGCAACGGAATCGATCTCGAGCTGTGGTCGTCACAGACCCCACCCTTTCCGCGAATCGCGCAGACCGTGCAGGCGAATCTTCTCGAGGCCGGGGTGCGCGTGAAGCTCGTGCAGCGCGATGCATCGTCGATGCGCGAGGCGGCCCGTGCCGGTCAGACCGACATGGCCCTCAAGGACTGGTTCGCCGACTACCCTGACGCCGAGAACTTCCTCTATCCCCTGCTGCATTCCGCTAACAAGGGAGTGGGCGGGAATGTCTCGTTCTATTCGAACGGTCAGTTCGACGACCTCGTTGCGAGATCGCGGCGCGAGCAGGACGAGCCGAAGCGGGTGTCGATGTATTCCCAGGCGGATCAGATGGCGTTCAACGACGCACCCATGATCTACCTCTTCTTCTACCGGGAGCTGTACGCGGTGCAGCCGTGGATCAAGGCGTTCAAGGTGCCGACGATCTTCACCGGCCAGCGCTGGACTGACGTGCAGATTCAGCGGTAGCAGCAGGTGCTTGCCTTCGTCATTCGTCGCCTGGCTCTTTCGATCCCGACGCTGCTCGGGGTGATGGTCATCGTCTTCCTGCTGCTGTATGTGGCTCCCGGTGACCCGGTGCAGGACATGGTCGGAGAGCGCGCCGACGCGGAGACGATTGCCAGGCTGCGGAAGGAACTGCACCTCGATGAGCCGGTCTACAAGCAGTTCACCGCGTACACGCTGGGCGTTTTGAAAGGTGATCTCGGGAACTCCTACATCACGCAGCGGCCGATAATCCAGGACATTCGGGAGCGGTTTCCGAAAACGCTGCTGCTCGCCGGTTCGGCGATGCTGCTGGCATCAGTGCTGGGGGTGACGATCGGGGTGATGAGCGCGCGCAACCCGGGAGGATGGTTCGACCGCATCGGGCTGGGATTCGCCTACCTCGGCATTTCGTTTCCTGTTTATTGGGTTGGTCTGATTCTGATTCTGATTTTCGCCGTGAACCTGAAGTGGCTGCCACCTTCCGGATACGGCGGGATCAAGTACCTGATTCTTCCGGCTTTCGCGCTTGGATCGAGGTCGATCGCTTTTCTGGCGCGGGTCACGCGGTCGTCGATGCTGGAGGTTCTTGGCGGAGATTTTGTGCGCACCGCCAGAGCGAAGGGACTTCATGAGCGGGTGGTGGTGGCCCGGCATGCGCTGAGAAACGCATTGATACCGATCATCACCGTTCTCGGTCTTGATTTCGGTTATTATCTAACCGGCAGTATCCTGACGGAGACGATCTTCAGCTGGCCCGGTATCGGCCGCTATGTTGTGAATGCCATCGCGCGCCGTGATCTTCCGGCAATCAACGGATCGGTTCTTTTTCTCAGTGTCGTCTTCGTACTCGTCAACCTGATTACCGATCTGGCCTACGCGAAGGCCGATCCGCGGGTCGCGTATAGCTAAGTCCGTCGATTCCGCTGGAACTTCAACAGCGGAAACACGATGGGGCGGATGGGCGCGGATGACACGGATAAGAAACTAAAAAAGGTTGAACGACGCTACGTCCCTCTGGCGCCGTTCAGCGGATGCACTTCCCCAAGGCCCTTGCCGTTGCCGTCATCGGTGTCATCTGTGCCGCATCGGTGCCATCTGTGTTAAGGCTGTTGTAGTTGCTGACAGCTAATCATCCTTCTGCCCGAAGACGGCAAGGTTGGACGAGTGTCCCGGATTCACCTTCTTCTCCGGATAAATCCAGTGAAATGCCTGATTCACCGCCGTCGCCGCTTCTGCGAAACCGGTCGCGATCAGCTTCAGCTTCCCGGGATATGAAGTGATATCGCCCGCTGCGTAGACACCCGGGCGGCCCGTCTCCATCAGGGAGTTCACGACAATCTCGTGCTTCTCCAAATTGAGCCCCCACTCTGCCAACGGGCCGATGTCACTGATGAATCCGAGCATGGGCAAAACTGCATCGGCCTCGAGCGTTCTAGTTTCCTTCGTTTTCACTTCGCGAACGACGATGCCTGACAGTCGGTCGCCCTCGGAGAGAACCTCGTTCAGCTCATAAAACGGCAGCAGCGTGGTGCGCCCGGCCGCGACCGCGGCGTTCACCTCGCCGACTGTCGCGCCGTGCGCTCGATACTTGTCGCTGCGATGCACCAGCGTCACTGCTTCCGCACGATCGCGCAGCTGGTGCGCCCAGTCGAACGCGGAATCGCCACCACCGATGATGACGATCTTCTGTCCGCGAAACTGCTCGGGGTCGGCGACATTGTCGAATATCCCCTTGCCGTACCACGGCTCCGCGCACTGTTGCGGCAGGCGCCGCGGAGAAAATGCGCCGATGCCCGCCGCTATCACCACCGAACGGGTCGGAAACCGGTCCGTTTCGGTGACGAGAACGAAATGGCCGTCCTCCTCTTCCAGCCCGGTGACGTGCTGACCGAGAAAGGAGGGAAAGTGGAACTGCTTCGCCTGGTCGGCGAGGCAATGGACGAGATCCTTGGCCAGGACTTTGGAGAAGCCCGCGACGTCGAAGATGTACTTCTCGGGATACAACGCGGTGAGCTGGCCGCCGAGCTGCGGCAGGGTATCCACGATCTGTGCGGTGGCACCACGCATTCCGGCGTAGAACGACGCGAATAGCCCCGTCGGACCACCGCCGATGATGGTGATGTCCCGTATCTCGTGCATCGGCGCAAATATAGCGAGATTTGCCGGCGTGAAGATTTACACGAAGACCGGTGACGAAGGGCTGACCGGGCTGTTCGGCGGAGGCAGAGTCTCGAAAGACGATCCGCGCGTCGAAGCGTACGGAGACGTGGACGAGCTGAACGCAGTTCTCGGCGTTGTCCGCGCGGTCGAGATGATGCCGCGAATCGATGAAGTGCTCGTGCCGGTGCAGCGCGACCTCTTCAGCATTGGCGCGCTGCTTGCGACCCCCGACCTCGAGAAGATGCGGCAGCATCTCGCGAAAGCGCAGATCGACGAGGACAGGATCGCGGAGCTGGAGCGACGGATCGACGAATGCGATCGCGAGCTGGAGCCGCTGCGCGCCTTCATCGTTCCGGGTGGTACGCCGAAAGCCGCAGCACTCCACGTGGCGCGCACCGTCTGCCGCCGCGCTGAGCGTCGCGTGATTCTGCTGCAGCGGGAGCACGAGATTCCGCAGATTGTCGTCGTCTACCTGAACCGCCTGTCCGATCTTCTGTTCACTCTGGCGCGAGTGGCGAACACCCGGGCGGGCGCCGCAGAGGTCACCTGGTGACCTCGATGCCCGGACTGTCGTCCTTGCCAATGACATCGAGCGCAGCAATGCGGCCGAGGCCCCTGCCCGCGAGCCGTTGAGGGCACGCATCGTTCGGGAGGCGATGATATGAAGCGTAGCGACCTGGTCACCCTGGGGATCGCTCTGGTCATTGCGGTCATCTTCATTGGAACGGGTACCGCCCGGCTTCCGTTGAGTCACTCGACCGTCCATCACGCGCCGGTCGTGGTCTACGCCGAGCCGCGCCTCGATCCCCTGGTTGTCACCGCGTCCCGCCGCCTGCCGGCGCGGAAGGACACCTCCGTTTCGATGGTGAAGCTTGCCTCATCGTCCACCAAACGAAGCGCTTCCGTCGGCCTGCTTCGACGCGCGACCGCGGGAGAGGCAATCCGGATGCGCTCGGCCGGTCTCTTTCCCGACCCACGACGTTTCGCCCGGGCCAGCGCCGGCGAGGAGGTCGCGGTATCACTCACCCAGTATTGCCTCAAGGGAGTTACCCGGCGCGGCCGTTACGTCCGGCCCGGCATTGTCGCGGCCGATCCCCGCATCTTTCCCCTGGCGCGGTATGTCGAAGTGTTCATGGGACGGAAATATCTTGGACGCTTTCTCGTCGACGATACCGGCGGCAACGTGATTGGTGCGACTCTCGACATCTGGACACCGTCGTGCAGGCAGGCCACCCGGTTCGGCCGCCAGCATGGAAAGGCGGTGCTCGTTGCCCGCGACGAGGAGCACCTTCCCTTCTCCGCATCGGTTGACCTCGGACTTATTCCCGACCTGGCCGCGGTCGCGTCGATGATCGAGGGATTGGCGCGGCGCTGAGCTCCGGGCGGTCACAGCGTTTGTCCGAGCCGAAATTGGCCCTACAATTGCCTCAAACGCGATGCAACCGAACACGGGGCAGTCAATGTCGACGTTCAGCACGTATCTGATCGGGTTCATCGTTCTCATCATCGGCCTCGCAGTTGCCGCTTACCTGCTCGGGGTCCCCACGACCTGGATAGCGGTAGGGGTAATCGTCATGATCGGCATCGGAATTCTCACCGGCACAAGCCGAACGAAGACCAAAGATCCGCCGGCACCGATGTGATTGCCTGTCGTTTCGCCTTGGCATGAAATATGGCTGTTGACCGGATTGTGACACTTCGTTATCCTGCGCCGATTAGGTGACCCGCGAGCACGGATGCGCTTGCCCACTCAATTCAGCCGGGGAGTGAATGCAGACTTCGACCGAAAGCAAGTCTAAAGGCTTTTTTCGCTCTTCCCCCTCCACCGCATTCGATCAGTATCTCCAGGACATTCAGAAGCTCCCCCTCATAACCGACGCCGAAGAAGAGCGTCGTCTTGCGCGTCGCGCGCAGGCAGGGGATGAAAAGGCCGCCGAACGACTGGTCACGGCCAACCTGAGATTCGTCATCTCGTATGTGAAGAAGTATCAGGGTCACGGTCTCGATCTGAGCGAGCTGGTGGCGATCGGAAACGAGGGGCTGCTCAAGGCGGTCCGCAAGTTCGATCCGGAACAGGGCGTAAAGTTCATTTCGTACGCGGTGTGGTGGGTCCGGCAGGCAGTGCTGAAGGCGTTGGCGGAGCAGACACGATCGGTAAGAATCCCCCTCAATCAGAATTCCCAGCTCATCAAGCTGGCACGCGCTCAGACGGTTCTCTCGCAGGTTCTCAAGCGCGACCCCACAGATAACGAAATCGGCCGTCTCCTCGAAGAAACGCCGGAGGCGGTTCGCTCGGCGAAGCAGATGTCCGCCACCGAGATCTCCCTCGATGCTCCGATCGACCGTTCCGACCGCGAAGCCTGCACCCTGGGCGAGCGCTTCGCGGGAGTGAACGGCGACGAGATCGAGGAAGTCACCGATTTCCATCTGATGCGGGAATTCATCGACCGGGTTTTCCGCAAGTATCTCACGCCGAGGGAGCGGAAGATTCTGCACCTGTACTATGGATTGGAGCAGGGCTCGGATGCGATGACGCTGGAGAAGATCGGGGCGCTGATGGGCGTAACCCGTGAGCGGATCCGGCAGATTCGCGAACGCGCTTTCGAGAAGCTGCGGGAATCACCGGATGGCGCCGCGCTGTCGGGGTTCTGGACCGCGGACTGACCCTGCACTCCTGGCAGGCGTCAAAAACTCCCGTCCGGTAGCTGCTTTCCACCATGCTGGTTGATCAGTTGCCTCCGTTCCAGTGTTCCTCCGCGCGTTCTGAGCGTTCGGAGCGTGCTGCCCGGTCTGGCGTTCTGCGCGTTCTGCGCTCTTGCGTCCTCTGCGTGGGCGTAGCCCCTCTGTGTCCTCGTCGTTAATCGCGTTCGTCAACCCGTCATCTGGAAACTCGGAAAAGGCCCGCGATGCTCTGGCATCGACGGGCCTTTTTGACATTAGAGAGACCGGGCCATCCGACCTCGAAGCGCGCATTCGCGAAGCAGTGAAAGCGGGCGCGACCCGCATCGTTGTCGCCGGCGGCGACGGGTCCATCGGGACGGGCGCCTCGATCGTGGCAGGGACGGAAGTGGAGCTCGCCGTGATGCCCGCCGGTACCCTCAACCACTTTGCCAGGGACCTCGGCATCCCCGAAGACATGGATGCCGCCGCGGCAGTTGCCGCCGGCACAACCGTGATGAAGACGGACGTCGCCTACGTCGGAGACAGACTTTTTCTCAACACGAGCTCGATCGGCGCGTATGTGACATTCGCCCGCGCGAGGGAGAAACTCGAGGCGCGGCTTCCCTATAAGCTCGCTAGCCTGCTGGCCTTTGTGCAGACGTTCATCCGCATGCGGAAACTGGCGGTTGAGCTCGATGTAGAAGGGAAAAGGCAGATCTACAGAACGCCGATCGTTTTCGTCGGCGTCGACGAACGGGAGCTGCAGTTCCCGACTCTTGGCAACCGGATTCGCGACGGACAGCGCGGGTTGCACGTCTTGGTGGTGCGCCATCGCGGCCGGCGGAAACTTCTTGCACTGGGGTTCAGCGCTATCTTCAAGGGAGTCGAAGAGGCGTCCCGTTCGATCGAGCTGGACAGCTACATGACAGACACATGCACTATCACCGTCAGGAAGTACAGTGCGCGTGTCGCGGTGGACGGCGAGATCGAAACGATGCCGACACCTCTGGAATACAGAATCGAGCGCGATCTCCTGCGCGTGGTGGTGAGCTCAATTGACTACAGCACCGCAAAAACTCTTTCCCCCGCGTAGCGACGAGACGGCAGCAACGGCACTTGCCGACCGGCTTGCCTCGATTGTCGGCGACAGGTTCGTGCTTCGCCGCGAAAGCGATCTCCTTGTTTACAACTCGGACGGCCTTCCCGGCTACCGGCGAATGCCACGGTTGGCTGTCTTTCCGGGCAACCGCGACGAAGTAGTGGCCGTGGTTCGCGCCTTGGCAGCCGACGGCGCCCCATTCGTCCCGCGCGGTGCCGGCACCGGTTTATCCGGTGGCGCGCTCGCGGACGACGTGGTGTTGCTCGGTCTGCACCGGCTGAAGCGCATCATCTCCATCGACGAGAAGAACCGGCGCGCGGTCGTGGAACCGGGTGTGGTAAACCTCGTCCTCAATCGCACGGTTGCTCCGCTGGGTCTTCTCTATGCCCCCGACCCATCGAGCGAGGCGGCGTGCACGATCGGCGGCAACGTCGCTGAAAATGCGGGTGGCCCGCACTGCCTTAAGTACGGCGTCACGCTCAATCACGTTGTTGGCATCACTGCGCTACTGCCGGAGGGCGAAATAGTGCAGCTCGGCAACGTCAGCGGAGAGAGGAGCGGTTACGACCTGCTGGGCGCGTTCATCGGCTCGGAAGGGTGCTTCGGTGTGGCGCTCGATGTGACCGTGAAGCTTACGAGAAAACCTGCTGCCGTCAGAACAATGCTCGCCGATTTCACGTCAGTTGATGATGCCGCGCGTGTTACCTCGGCGATAATTGCGTCGGGGATCGTGCCGGCCGCACTCGAGTTCATGGACGGCGCAACGATTCGCGTTGTCGAGTCGTCGGTATACGCAGCCGGTTACCCGGCGGATGCCGAAGCGATCCTCCTCATCGAGCTGGACGGGATTGCCGCCGGAGTCGATGCTGATCGTGACACAGTGGAAAGAATCTGCATCGAAGGGGGAGCGCGAACGGTTCGCGTCGCACGGAACGACGCTGAGCGACTGCGGCTGTGGCAGGGAAGGAAAAAGGCGTTCGGCGCTATGGGCCGGCTGGCACCCCACCTCGTCGTGCAGGACGCTGTGATACCTCGCACCCGGCTCGCCGATGTGCTTCGACGCATTCGAGAGATCGGTGACGTGCACCGCGTTCAGGTGTGCAACGTATTCCACGCCGGTGACGGCAATCTGCATCCCAACATTCCGTACAACGCGGACGATCCCGACGAGAGCGAGCGAGTGCACCATGCAATGCGCGAGATCATGCAGGCATGTGTGGAGGCTGGCGGCAGTATTACCGGTGAGCACGGCGTTGGCCTGGACAAGATCGGTTACATCGACATGATCTTCTCGCCGGATTCGCTCGCGGCGATGTGCCGGCTGCGTGAATCGTTCGATCCGCAACGGCGCATAAATCCGGGTAAGGTGGTGCCCATTCATTCGTGCCAGGAATGGAAGGCATCCCCGGCAGGTAGGAGAGGCAATGAGTCGGCTGCCCTCACCGGGTCCGCGTGAGTCGCCACACGGCATGAGCCTGCAGGGTATCCAGGAAATCGTCGCCGACGCCGCGGAATCCGGCACTCCGCTGCGCATCGCCGGCGAATCGCACTGGATCGATGCCGGACGACCGGTTCGCGCGAACCGCATCGCTTCGCTGACGGGGCACACCGGTGTCGTCGACTACGTGCCGGGCGACCTCACCATCACGGTCAAGGGCGGAACGACCCTGCACGGGATCGAGGAAGTAACGGCAAAGGAAGGACAGCATTTTCCGCTTGACCCGCACGGGAGTAGCGAAGGCACCATCGGAGCCACGATCGCCACCGGCTCCTCCGGCCCGATGGCTCACGGATTCGGCGCTGTCCGGGATCTGGTGCTCGGCGTCGAGTTCGTGACAGGGGATGGTCGCGTCGTGAAAGGCGGCGGCAGAGTCGTCAAGAATGTCGCCGGGTTCGATCTCGTACGGCTGATAACCGGATCATGGGGAACGCTTGGCATTGTCACGGAAGCGACACTTCGGCTGTATTCAATCGCCTCGAGCCATGCAACGCTCGCGGTTTCGATCACCGATGAGAGGCAGCTTTCGGCAAGGCTCGACAATGTCCTGAACGCCGCCGCAACGCCGTATTCCGTCGAGCTTGTCGACGCCGCAACTGCTCGTCATTGCGGCCTTGCTGCGACTACATCAATCCTGGTAGAGCTGGGCGGCAATGCTGCCGCTGTCGAAGCACAGAAAGATGCGCTGTCGCGGACCGGGGTTGTGCACGAAGTACCCCGACAGGTCTGGACCCGCCTGAGAACAGCAGACGCGGCAGGCACCGCGGTTTTTCGCGTCTCGGCACTGCCTGCGCAGATCGCGGAGCTGTGGACGAATACACAGCGAGCGCTGGCCGGGATCGAAGGCTCGATGATACATGCGAGTGCCGGATTGGGAGTTGTGCGTTGCATCCTTCCCGCCGCGAGCGCAACGGCCGAGCTGCTGCGGCGGATGGCCGGTGAAAACCGGGGCTCAGCGATAGTGTGCGAGCGGCTTCCATCTGATCTCTGGCCGCACGTTTCGCCGAGTGTCGTGTCCGACACACTCTCGCAGCGCGTGAAGCGGGCGTTCGATCCGCTCGACATCCTCAATCCCGGGATCATGGGCGAATTCTCGTGAGCAAGCCGGTAGCGGCGGACGCGATGCCGGCCTGCGCTCTGCCGGACAGTCCGCTCGCCGCCGCGCTCCCGGGCATCAACGCCTGCGTCCATTGCGGTTTCTGCCTTCAGGCTTGCCCGACATATCTGACCCTCGAGGATGAGAACGAGAGTCCGCGCGGGCGGATTTTCCTGATGCGCTCGCTACTGGAGGGTACCGTCACTCCTCAGGACGAAAGCGTCAGAGCCCACATCGATCGCTGCCTGGGATGCCGCGCGTGCGAGCCCGCGTGCCCGTCGGGGGTACCGTACGGACAGCTGCTCGAGGCGACTCGCGCAACCCTGCGCGAAGCTGAGGCACCGCCATTCGTGGCACGCTTGATTCTCTGGGTTTTCTCGCACCGACTGCTGTTGAAGACAGTCATGTTCGCATCGCGCCTGCTCGCCGCGACGCCGATTCCCACGCTGCTCGCGCGTGTGAAGGGGAGAATGGGCTTCGCGATGGCGATGCTGGCGTCGACCGGCTCTCCACTGGAGCGCGATCCGTATCCAGTTCGCTCCTCCGGTGAAAGAGGTACGGCGGCGGTGCTCCTCGGCTGCGTGATGGAAGGGCTGTTCGCGGGAACGAATCGAGCCACCGAACGGGTTCTTGGCCGCAACGGCTACACCATCGTGGAGGCACCGCGACAGGGTTGCTGCGGAGCGCTGCACGCGCACGCCGGGGATCTCGAAGCTGCGCGAATGCTGGCAAGGAAGAACATCGAGGCCTTCGAGCGGTCGAATGCCGATGTGATTGCAGTCAACGCCGCCGGCTGCGGTGCGATCATGAAGGAGTATGGCCATCTGCTACAGGACGATCCGGAATGGAGCGATCGAGCCGCGGCGCTGGCTGCACGGGTGCGCGACGTGAGCCAGCTGCTGGCGCTCGCGGGCCCGATTGCCGGCGGAGCGATGCCGCTCCGCGTCACCTACGACGCCCCGTGCCACCTCGTTCACGCGCAGCGGGTGGTGAACGAGCCGCTGGCAGTACTGGCCGCGATTCCCGGCCTCGAGCTGGTGCCGCTCCGGGACTCGGAGCACTGCTGCGGCAGCGCCGGCATCTACAACCTCATCGAGCCCGAGACGTCGGATGCGGTGCTCATTCCCAAGCTCGCCAACATCGCCGACACGGGAGCTCCCTTTGTCGCCACCGGGAATCCGGGCTGCCTGATGCAGATCGGCGCTGGATTATTGCGCTCCCGATCGCGGGCCCGCGCAATTCATCCGGTGGATTTGCTGGATGCATCGTACGCTATGGCGGAACAGTAGCTTTCGCCCAGGCCCAGGATTTAATTGCAGGTATGTCGGACGCAAGCGAATACTCGGCCATGCGCTCGGGAGCACTGCTCATCGATCGCAGTGACCGGGTACGCATCCGCTTCGGCGGAGGCAGGGCTGCCGAGCTCCTGACGGGGTTGGTAACGAACGACGTTCTGGCGCTTTTGCCCGGACATGGTCTGTACGCCGCCGCTCTTACTCCAAAGGGCAAGATCTCCGCGGACATCCGCGTGTTCGCCGACAACGATGGATTTCTGACTGACACATCGGCGCGTGCCGCTGCGAACTGGCGGGCAATCGTCACGAAGTACGTCAATCCGCGTGTTGCGCCGTACCGGGATGTGTCGGCTGAGACGCGCGACATCGGTGTATTTGGTCCGAAAGCGCGGCGCGTGGTGGGTATGGCGACCGGTATCGACGAAGCGGCTCTCGCGGGTCTGGACCCCTATGGACACTTGTCGGGAGGCGAGGGCGACACTCGGGTGATGGTCGTTCGTGTCGCCGAGGTGGACGTGGAGGGCTACGAGATATTCGGACTGCGGGCGGGTGAGATGGTGTTGCGCGACGGTCTGCTGTCGGCGGGCGCGATCACGGGGACGCCGCGGGCCTGGGACATCGCCCGCATCGAGGCGGGCCGCCCCGAGTGGGGAATCGACATCAACGATTCGACGATTCCGCAGGAGGCCAACTTCGATTCACTCGGCGCGATCTCATACACGAAGGGTTGTTATACGGGACAGGAGACCGTTGCCCGCCTGCACTTTCGGGGGCACGTGAACCGGTTTCTGCGCCGCCTGCATTTCGTGGGTGCTACGGTTCCTCCCGCGAACGCCCAGCTGATAGATCACGCGGGGAATGTGGTCGGCGACGTGAGGAGCGTTGCCATTTCTCCGCGCCAGGGTGGAGTGGCGCTGGCAATGGTGCGGCGGGAGGTCGCGCCCGGAACGACGCTGCATGCGAGGTGGGATGGGGGCGAGTGCACGATGCAGATCGCCGCACAAGAAAAAGGCGCGACTGGTTAGCCGCGCCTGATTCAAACCGCAGTGATGGAGACTAGCGCTTCATCCTTCCGGTGTCGGCCATCATCGCCGAGTCCTTCATCATCGCCGAATCCATCATCTTCATGCCGGTGTCCATGGCTGCCGGTGCCGGGGCCATTGCTGCGCCGGTGTCCATGACGGCTGCGTCATCCGCCTTGGGCGAGCAAGCGGCAAGGGCGAGAACAGCGGCGACGAGAGCGATGCGCTTCATTTCAAAATCTCCACAAGAGGGGGGCCAACGTGATTAGACGCCGGTCCGTGCACGCGATCGCGATGCTCGTTATTGGCGCGGCCAAAAAGTTACCCCATCCCTAGGGAGTGTCAAGTCCTGAGCCTGCTGGTGAGGACGAGCGTCTCCGAGGTATCGTCACAGCAGAATGGTGGCGGTGCTTGCTGTCAGCGGCATGTGCCCGCGGCTAGATTTCCGTCTTCATAAACGCAGTAGTTCGGAGCAAACATTGTCGTCGCAATTCCCCGAAACATTTGGCGCCCTGGAGCGATCGCCCTGGGGTCGGCCGGAGCGCGCCATTCGCTCGGTCAAGGATGAGCTGAGAGCCAATCTTCTCGCCCGAATCGGCAAGAGCGGTCCGCTCTTCGAGGGTGTCGTCGGTTACGAAGACACCGTCATGCCCCAGATAATCAACGCGCTCCTGTCGCGCCACAACATGATTCTGCTGGGGCTGAGGGGCCAGGCGAAATCGCGGATACTGAGGGCACTCACCACGCTCCTCGACGACGCCATTCCGATCGTGGCGGGAAGCGAGGTAAACGACAATCCGTTCGCGCCGATCTCCAAGTATGCGCGACAGTTGATCGAGGAATGCGGAGAAGCGACTCCAATCGAATGGCTCGACCGCGAGAGCCGGTTCGTGGAGAAGCTCGCCACCCCCGACGTGACCGTGGCGGACATCATCGGCGACGTGGATCCCATCAGGGCTGCGCGTGGAGGACACGTTCTGTCGGACGAGCTGACGATCCACTACGGAATGCTGCCCCGCGCCAATCGCGGAATCTTTTCGCTCAACGAGCTGCCTGATCTCGCCGGCAAGGTCCAGGTGAGTCTGTTCAACATCATGCAGGAAGGCGACGTCCAGATAAAGGGATACCCGGTTCGCATGCCACTCGACGTGCTGCTTTGCTTCACGGCGAATCCTGAGGACTACACGGCTCGCGGCAAGATCATCACTCCTCTCAAGGACCGCATTGGAAGCGAGATCCTCACGCACTACCCGGAGTCGGTCGAAGTCGGGATGGCGATCACGGAACAGGAGGCGTGGACGGACCGTGGGACACGGAGCATCCGCGTGCCCGATTTCATCGCCGAAGTGGTGGAGCGCATTGCATTCGAGGCGCGCGTCGACAAGCGGATAGACAAGCGGTCGGGTGTGTCGCAGCGAATGCCGATCACGGTGATGGAGAACATCGTCTCCAACGCGGAACGAAGGACCCTGCTCACCGGGGAGCGTGAGATCGTACCCCGGATCGGCGACATTTATGCTGCTCTCCCCGCCATCACGGGCAAAATAGAGCTCGAGTACGAGGGAGAGCTCGTCGGCGGTCACAACATCGCCCGCGAGCTCATCAGGCGGGCTGCCGACGCGACATTTCATGAGCGCACCGGCGGAGTCAACGCCGACGAGGTCATCATGTGGTTCGATGGTGGGGGTGCTCTTCAGGTGACGGACGACGTCGCCGTCGATGCCGTGGTCGAGGGGTTTCACACTGTTCCAACGCTGATCTCGCTGGTCGAGCTGACCGCGCTCGCGGATATGGACGATACCCCCGTCGTTGCCGCTGCCTGCGAGCTGATCCTGGAATCCCTCGTCGCGAGGAAGAAGATCTCGCGAACCGACGCGGGACTCTACGGCCGATCCGTCGAAGAAAAGCGCAGACGGCCCTACCAGGACTGAGTGTCGATAGTCACCGTGTCGCGGCTCTACGGCTCCGGCGGCTCGGAAGTCGCCGCCAGAGTCGCGCGGGAGCTGCGCTGGTCGCTCCTCGACAACGCGGTGGTGGATGCAGTGGCCGACCGGCTTGGCATCGCTCCCGCACAGGTCGCAGCTCGCGAGGAGCGCGTTCCCTCGCTGGTCAAGCGCCTCGTGGATGCAATGGCGCTCGGCTCACAGGAGTGGCTCACTCCGATAGCAGCCGCTGAGCGTCCGCCGACAGACGAGCAGCTCGTCGAGGTCACTCGTCACATCGTCGAAGAGGCGATCGCACGCGGACCGATCGTCGTGGTCGGACGCGGAGCACAGGCAATGCTCGCCGAGCGTACCGATGCTCTTCACGTGTTCTGTTACGCTTCACGGCCGGCGCTCATCGCCCGCGTGATGGAGCGGGACAACACCAGCGCGGAGAACGCGGCACGACTGGTGGATGACATCAACGAGCAGCGTCAGCAATGGGTGCGGCGCCACTGGAACCGTGCCTGGCGAGCGCACGAGAACTACCATCTCTCGGTGAACACGGAATGGCTGGGCATCGAGGGTGCGGTCGACGTGATCGTGAGCGCCGGCCGCCGCCGGTTCACCGGGTTGTCGCCCGCAGGCTGAAGGTCAGCTTCGCACAGCGGCCCGGAATTCGCCTGTCCCCGTCGCATGTCGAACTCGAGCGGAACGCCGGCAACGAAGACGAAATCGCGTCCGCGACTCGCGCATCCCGAGTATCCACTCGCCGGAATTGCGATCGCTGCGGCCGGAGCCTTTGCCCTGCTTACGGGGCGTGTCGCTCACAATCAACATTTCTTCAGCGACTATCAGCGCCAGCGGAGGATTCCCCGGCTGCGCGGTCCCGGCCAGAAGGCGGCGACGCTGCTGGGTTACGCCGGAAAGGATGTCGGCATCATTCCGCTGGGGTTGGCGGTGTCCGCTGGATTGTGGGCGAAAGGCAATCGCGGCGGGGCCGGTGCGGTGATCGGCGCTGTGTGCGCCGCGAGCGGACTGTCGCACGTGTTCGAGCTTGTGCTTCCGCACCGCACTCCTCCTCCCGGCAGGCGAGACCCACTCAATCCGAGCTTCCCCAGCGGGCACGCCCTGCGAACCTCGGCGCTTATCCTGACCGCGTCGTACGTGCTGTCGCGTGAATCGAAGCTGGATCCACGCGTCATCGGAGGCAGCGCACTCCTGCTCGCCGGTATCACCGGGATCGATCGCATACTACTCGACCGGCACTGGACGACAGACGTTGTCGCCGGCTGGCTCGCAGGGCTTTCCGTTGCGGCGATCGCCGGAGGTGGTTACGAGGTTATTGCGCGAAGCTATCCCGAGCTCAGCCGCCCGCGGCGAAAGGCCCGGAAATCCGGCGACTGACCTTCAGTCCTTCGGGTTGGTGCCCCACACTGTGGCATCGGTAACGAAGCCCCTGTCGGCGAGCTCGAGCATGGAGCAGATCGTGTGGGCGATGTCCTCACTCTGAAGTTTGGTTGAATTCTCGCCCCGCTCAGCCCACCCGGATGCCACACCGAAGTTTGTCTGCACCTCGCTCGGATTCACCTGCATCACTCGGATGTTGTTCTTCCTCAGCTCCGCGCGCCAGCATTCCGTCAGTCCGCTCACAGCGAACTTTGTGGAGACGTACGTGGTCCCGCCGGCAAAGCCGCGCTGGCCTGCGGTGGACGCGATGTTGATGATGTTACCGGTGTTTCGTGACACGAAATGCCTCGCTGATTCCCGGGCTACCAGCGTTGCGCCAAGTACGTTTGTCTCCCACACTCGACGGAAATCATCGGCCTTGATGTCGACAAGTGGCGACCAGTGGCCAAAGCCGGCGTTATTCACCAGCACGTTGTAGTCGCCGAGCTCCGCGATCACTCGTTTGACCATGCGTATTACGTCGTCTTCGCGTGACACGTCGGCGACGATGCCGATCGCACCGAGTTGTGTCGACGCCTCCTCTACCGCATCCGCCTTGCGGCCGCAGATAGCGACCATAGCGCCGCGGTCGCGCAGCAGCTGGGCTGTTGCGTATCCGATACCGGAGCTGCCTCCGGTCACGAGCGCCTTCGCATCCTTCAGATCCATCGGGGAATTCCTCTCATGTGTATTGGAAAGCAGGCGTGGACGGCTACGCCTCGCCTGCAAGTCTCCGCGCGGCGCCGAGGAACGCGTCGATGTCTTCCACCGTCGTATCGAACGACGTTACGAATCGCGCCTCCGAAGTTTCCTCGTTCCAGACGTGGAAATAGCACTCTTTCTGCAGCGGCGCGATGTACTCTCGCGGGAGCGCGGCAAAAACCTCGTTCGCCTGAACTTTCTGCGTTACGCGCACGCCTGGAAGCTGAGACAGGCCATTGCCCAGCAGGGCTGCCATCCGGTTGGCGTGCGCCGCGCTGCGCAACCACAGATCGTCGGTCAGCAGCGCGTCGAATTGCGCCGCAATGAATCTCATCTTCGAAGCCAGCTGCATTCCCTGCATCCGGCGGAAAGCGAAATCGCGAGCGAGTGCGGGGTCGAAGAACACCACTGCTTCTCCGGCCATCAATCCGTTCTTCGTGCCGCCGAACGACAGCGCGTCGATGCCGGCACCCGATGTCAGCTCACGCAGCGAGACGCCCAGATGTGACGCCGCGTTCGCCAGTCGCGCCCCGTCCATGTGAACCCTCAAGTCATGCGCATGCGCGAACGCCGACAGGGTTTCGATCTCGTTTATGCTGTAGACGGTACCGTACTCGGTGGCCTGGGATATCGAGACAGCGCTTGGCTGGGCAGAATGGTCGTCGCCGATGTACTGCAAGTGACTCGCTATTCCATCCCGGTCGATCTTGCCGTCGGTGGTGGCAACCGGGAGCAGCTTGCATCCGACGTGCTTCTCCGGCGCGCCGCACTCCGAGGTGTAGATGTGCGCCGTCTCGGAGCAGATAACCGCATTGTAGGGACGTGCCATTGTCTGAAGACTCAGCACGTTGGCCCCCGTGCCGGTGAGAACGAAGAAGACTTCCGCCGCCCCTCCAAACACGTCTTTCATGCGGTTCACCACCGACTTCGTAAAGTCGTCGTGTCCGTACGATGCGAGGTGACCGCTGTTTGCGGCGGCCATGGCGTCGATCACTTCGCGGTGTACACCCGACCAGTTGTCGGACGCGAGGTGTCGGCGTGGCTTGTCTGGCATGTCCATTTGCAACTCTAATCAGGGGAGGATGGGGTCGTCTGTGCCACTGAAGAATGTTGCTCCCGCATCAGCCAGAAGCTCGCGCAGGAGAGAGCGATGACAGCGCCATTCATCCTCGCAGTAGCATCCGATCGAAAAGCTGCTATCACGCGACAACGCCGCGAGCAATGCGATCAGGCGCTGGGTGGGTGGCATCCGCATTTCGCGACGATAGCTCTTCGCGTATTTCTCCCAGCGATCCGGCGTGAATGGCTCGGAGCGAGCCCACGAGAAAAGCGGCGCGCTGGGGGCCAGGTCCGGAACCCACACATCGTAGAAGTCCCTGTCCGCGAATTCTTCTTTCTTCACGCCACGCGGCGGACGGCGAACCGTACCCAGCCGAAGACCTTCGCCTGCCTCGCGCGGAGTGCCGAGTCGTACTACCCGAATAGGCATTTCAGCCGCCCGTCAGGGCCAGATCTCCAGCTCGTCCCAGACCCTTCTGGAAAGTTCTACTCCATCGGGAAAATGCGCGGCGAAATGGGCGCGCAGCTGTTCGGCGTGTTCGGCCAGATATCTGTCGAGACTCGATCGGTCGGGCGCCTGGTATCGGATCAGATAGTCCCCCGGCGCTCCTCGCGCGAAGCTCGCCGAATGGAAGCACCCCGTCGCCAGCAGGTCAGGTATGTGGCGATCGCGCATGTATGCCTCGTATGACGGCCAGAGCCGCTCGTCGAGGTGCGCCGCAATCTCGTAAGTAACCATGGTTCATAATGCGCAATCGGACCCGCTGAGAGCTAGCGTTTCGGCTTCGCCCCTCGCAACGGGGTGAACTGCGACACCGTGACACCGTTCTTCGAGTGCTCGATGAGCGCGTCGAGCCGCCTCGCCCGCGTCTCTTCCCTCTTTGCCGTCGTGACCCAGTATTCAGCGAGCTTCCTGTAGCCAGGTGATCGCGATGAAAAAAACTCCCAGGCTTTTTTCTCCTTTCTGAATTTCTTCTCGGCCGCCGCGTCGAGCTTCGCCGCGGCGCGCTGCTCGTAGCTATAGACCCCCGACTTTCGATCGGTGCGCTTCTCGAATGCCCGGACGCCGGGCGGCCACATCCTGCCTTCGGCGGTCAGCGCCGCAACACGGCCGATGTTGACTGCACTCCAGATGCCGGTTGCCTTTCTCGGCGTGAAGCGAATCGCATACCTCGAATCGTCGAGCGACCGCCGCACGCCGTCGATCCAGCCGAAACAGAGCGCCTCGTCCACCGATTCCGGCCATGTGATGCTCGGCCGGCCCGAGTCTTTCTTATAGTATCCGATCCACTGCTCGCTGGACGTTTCATGATTGGCTTCGAACCATCGACGCAAATCGTCTGGCGTAGCGAAGAACAGCGGCTTCATGACTCCTACCGGCATCGCCCGCCTCCCGCAGGAAGCGACGACGCTGATGGCTTGTCTCCTTCACCGGGTGGTCGAGCAGCCCGAGCAACCTCGGCCTCAGCCGCGATGTAGCCGAAAGCGCCCCACTGTCCCGCAGCGAGAATGCGGCGGAAAACCTGCATCGCCTCGTCACGCCGCCCGTTCACCAGATGCCAGTTCCCTACACCGTAGGCAGCCGTTGCATCGGTCACCGACATCTGTCCGTCCGCCGCAGCAGGCAGCACAGAATCAGCCGGAAGCGCGCCCTTGAACATGAGGAGCAGCCGCAGGTAGGTCTCGTTCTCGATGACGGTCAGGTCCCTGGTGATTGGTGCGACGACCTGTTCCGCTTCCGGGTGCCGCCCCATGCGGCGAAGGCTCATGTACAACCAGTATGCAATGGACACGCGCCGATCGTCGTTGCCCGCGCTCGTCAGCTCTCGGCGATAGATCGGCAGTGCGCACTCGTAGTTGCCCTTCAGGTAGTAAGCGAGCGCGAGATGATAGTCGATGTTGGAATGCAGCGTCCCGATGGGAATGTTGCGTGCGTTCGGCTGGCCGTCCGGCTCGATCTCGTCGGGCTTTCCCTTCACGACCTCGGCCGCGCGCTCGAGATCGCGAATCGCGTCGTCGAACCGGCGAAGGGTGATGTAACGATGCCCGCGATGCCTGTAGAACCAGGGATTCGCCGGATGCAGCCTGATGCCATTCGAGTAAACATCGATCGACTCGCGGATGCGACCGAGATATGCGAGGCGCCGAGCGAGCCAGATGATCGAATCAGGGTTCGATGGAGATCTCTCGTATGCAGCGCGGGCAGAAGCGAGCTGCGCTTCGTAGCGAGTGCGCGTCTCGGCAGACAGCGGCAAGGCGCGAAGCGTGTCGCCGAGTTGAGATACCGCCTCGTATCGACCCGGTGCGGCGGGGACCCCCGCGGCGACATCAGCCGTCGAACGCGTTTGCGTCGCGCATGCGAGAATTCCCGCAACGATCAGAACCGATCGAAGCACAACGTCGCGGTGTGTCATCGAAACCTACTGGTAGTCATCCCGGTGGGGCCGACTGTTCCTGCTGACGCAACACCCTGCGCAACACCTTCCCCGCCGCTGATTTCGGCAGGTCATCCACGAATTCGTATGTCGAAGGCACCTTGTACTGCGCCAGATGCTCGCGGCAATACAGCTTCATGTCGGAACGGGTCGCCTTCATCCCCGGCCGAAGCACGATCCACGCTTTGACAGTCTCACCGCGCATCGAGTCGGGCAGCCCGGCAACTCCGACCTCGGCGACCGCGGGATGCGCGGAGATCACTTCCTCGATCTCGCGCGGCCAGACCTGGTAGCCGCTGGTCTTGATCAGGTCTTTCTTGCGATCAACGATGAACAGGTATCCGTCTTCATCCAGATAGCCGAGGTCGCCGGTGAAGAGCAGCCGCTCACCGTGGTTCCCCGTTCTCAGCATGTCACTGGTTTCCTGGGGGCGTTCCCAGTATCCCTGCATCAGCTGCGGTGCCTGCACCACTATCTCCCCAACTTCGCCGGGTGGGACAGGAGTGTGGCCGTCATCAGCGTCAATCACGCGCACTTCCACATCCGGCAGCGGCATTCCCACGGACCCGGTTTTCTTTTCGCCGCGCACAGGGTTCGCGACGACGGCCATCTGCGCCTCGGTGAGGGAGTAGCCTTCGATCACCACTCCACCCGTCAACTCCTCGAACCGCTTGCGCGTCTCCACCATCAACGCTGCCGCACCTGAGAAACAGAGCTTGATGGAGCTGAAATCCACCTTGCCCTGACGCGCCATCGAATGATTCATGATTCCATTGAGGAGCGTCGGCACCGCGCAGATGAACGCCGGCCTGACCTGGTTGATCTCCTCGAGCACGTCGCGCAGCTCGCGCGGATTCGGAATCAGGGAAACCGGATTGTGGTTGATCAGCGCGAGGCTCTGAACTCCCGTGTTGCCGTAGGTATGAAACAGCGGAAGCGGAAGCATGATGATATCTGTCCACTCGTCGATCGCCGGCTTGAGCCACGCCTGGAGCTGCAGCCCCGCCATCACCATCCCGCGATGGTTTCCGGCAACTCCCTTTGGCGTCCCCGTTGTACCGCCGCTCATCAGGATCACCGCGACGTCATTTGGTGAAATCCTGCGTTGCTGCGCCGCCGACATCCGATGGCGAACCATGAGCCTGCTGAACTGAACGTCGTCGTCGCGCAGCTTCACCCGGTCGCCCTCTTTCTTTTCCTTGAGCAGCGTATACGCGATGCGCAGGTGGAAAGGGAGGTAGTCCTTGATGCTCGTGGAGATCACCCTTTGGAGCGACGTCCGCGGCTGAAGCTCCTTGACCTTTTCGTAGTAGCGGCTGAGCACGACGGCTACTCGAGCGCCGGTGGTCGAGAGCGCCTCCTCCATTTCCCGCGGGCTGTACGTCGGATTCAGCGGGCATACGATGGCGCCCGCCTTCCACGCTCCGAGCTCGGCGACCATGAACTGCGGGCAATTGGGAAGACAGAGCGCCACTCGGTCACCTTCTTTCACTCCGAGTGACTTGAGTCCGGCCGCGAACGATGTGCTGTGACGCTCGAGCTCGCTGTAGCTTACCGACCGCTTCTTGAAGAGAAGTGCCGGCCGGCGAGGATAATCGCGCGCGCTTTCGGACAGGTAGTCGAGGAGTGTCCGTTCGGGATACGGCTCGAGGCTTCGCGGGACGTCGCTATCGTAGTTGGCGAGCCAGAAGCGTGAATCCATGCGGTCGCGGAGCCCACGAGTGTTTGACAGGCGAGGCGGCGGATGGAGAATGCCTCGTGCTCCGAAAAGATGGTGGTCAGCCGCCATTCACACCATAAGGAAGCAACCACGCGAAGGATGAGTCGGCTCGCCGCGGCGGCTGGCTTTCCGCTATCTGGGAAACTGCTCCGAGGTCTCGTGAGCTATAAGCTGTAGGAGCCGGATCGTGGTCTCCTCGGTATCGAGAGTGCGGCCCCCGGCGATCGCGCGCGCCGGAAGACTTCGGGCATCCTTTCCCGTGATTCTTTCGTAGAGGACCAGCTTGAGAGAAGCGCTTCGGCCTCCCGCTCCGCGTATGTGGGGATCCAGCAGCTTCGCCGCAATCACCAGCGTGTCCCTGTTCAGTTGTGTCGAGGTGGGTCCCTGCTGCAACACGACGTAGTCCCATTTCTCACTCTGAATGACCGACAGCGCGTTGCTCGCGCCGAGGGCGTGATCGATCACCGCGTAGTTGGGTAGGGCGACTGACCGGACGCGGATCGTTTCGCCCCCCTGTGCCGCGACAAGGGCAACAGTGCCTGGAAGATCGTTCACGTAGGTGAGACTGTTGCCGATGAACAGGACGTGATATCCGCCGTCGGACAGTGGCTCGAATGGATTGCCGGGATCCAGGCAGGCGAGCAGTCCGGGAAGGAGCGCGATCGAAAGAATTGCGGCGCGAACGGTGAAGCGGTTCGGGCTCCGCGCGCCGGACGATTTCACGAAGAATCTCATGCGGCCGAATATGGATCGGCACACTGGAGATCTACGTCACGTTGTGACGAGTCGTATTCCAGTACGGATGAGTCGCACTCAATGGCGCAATCGCGAGTGCGCCAGCCCTTCGAGAGTCTTTGCCGTGTCGGCCGTTCTTCGGGGTACCTGGTTCTGGCCGCGCCGGTACTCGGGTGGCAGCTCGAACGGATAGTAAGACGCAGGGTCCTTGTCCGGCACCGCGTATTGCCGGCGCAGTTCATTCAGCGTGCGCTTGAGACGCGAGACGACGCCCGCATGCGACGCGCTCGTGTAGACGCTATTGAGCTCTTCAGGATCGCGTATCAGATCGAACAATTCCCATTCGTCGATCTCATAGTAGTGGATCAGCTTGTAGCGATCGGTGCGAACGCCGTACTGTCGCCGCACGGCGTGCCAGCCGGGATACTCGAAATACTGATAGTAGATCGAGGTCCTCCAGTCTTTTGGGGTAGCGCCGCGCAGCAGCGGAGCGAAGCTCCGGCCCTGCATCGATTTCGGTATCGAAACGCCGGCGACATCGAGAAAGGTCTCGGCAAGATCGAGATTCATGACGAGACTGGAATTGCGGCTCGACGGCTTGATGACACCCGGCCACCGAACGAGCAACGGCGTACGGATTGACTCTTCATACATCCAGCGCTTGTCGAACCAGCCGTGATCTCCAAGGAAGAACCCCTGGTCGGAGCTATACACGAGAATGGTGTTCTGCTCGAGACCCAGCTCCCTCAAAGCGGACATCACGCGGCCCACCTGATTGTCGAGCGACGAGACGACTCTCATGTAGTCGGCGATGAATCGCTGGTAGTTCCATCGCTTGAGGTCGTCGCCGCCGAGCCCCAATCCATTCCGCCGCGCGTTCTCTTTCTCGTATGCCGCGTCCCAGCGAGCGCGCTGTTCGGCGCTCAAGTTATTCGGCGGTTCGAGCTTCAGGTCGCGGAGTGTCATGTCGAGGCCGATTTTCATTTCAGGGTCGCGCGCCGGGGAAGCGCGTCCTCCCGCAGAATCCCAGAAAGTCGGCGGTTCGGCGAATACAGTGTCGCGATAGAGACTGAGGGCTTCCGGCCCGGGGTCCCACCACCTGTGCGGGCCGTTGAAGTGCAGCATCAGCATGAACGGTTTCGTTGCGGCGCGATCATGCTGAATCCACCGAAGCGCGCGCTCGGTGACTATATCCAGTGTGTACCCGGTGTGCCTTAAACTGTCGTTCCCTGAAATGAGTACCGGGTTGTAGTACGGCCCCTGCCCCGCCAGGATCTCGTGCCGGTCGAATCCCTCGGGCGTGCTGCGCAGGTGCCATTTGCCGAACAGCGCCGTCTGGTAACCCGCCTGCTGAAGCAATCGCGGGAACGTCACCGTGGTTGGATGCAGGGCTTCGGTATTTGTCATCACGCCGTTGAGATGACCGTATTGTCCGGTGAGCACGGTGGCTCGCGCCGGCCCGCAGATCGAGTTGGTCGCGAACGCATTGATGAACAGCATGCCCTCGCGCGCGAGGCGGTCGAGATTCGGCGTGGAGGGCAGGCGCGCGCCGTATTTCAGGTGAGCTCGATATGCCGAGATCGCGTGGGCGGCGTGATCGTCGGCGTACATGAAGATGATGTTGGGTCGTTGCTGTGCGTCTGCGTCTGCCGGAGCAAACGACAACGCCGAAATAATCATCGCGATCAGAAAGCGGCTCGAGTGACCCGCTGCAATCATCGGTTCAGCGCCCGTTCATCATGCGGGAATCTGTGTTAGCGCGGATGACAATTACAAGGAGCTGGACGGGATGGCGCCTGCCACCAGCTAGTTCGGCGGCGCCGACGCGATTCACTGGCGAACGACGTGGAAAACGGATCGGGCGGATAAAGCGGATCAGGGGCGTCCAATGGTTTCGAAAGGCGAGGCTCGGACTAGAGGCGCTCTGAGGTAGTTAACAAAAAATATTCGGAAGGTCTTATCGCTCCTCCTGGCTTCTCATCCGCTTCTTCCGTTAAATCCGCGTTCCCCGCCTTTGGAGTTATGGGATTCTCCCCCGCCGCTCATCCGGCGCCTCCCCAAAATCGGGACTTGACAAAGCCTCTTATCTGTTGAAAATTCAGCACAGTTGATTTTTCAGCACTGATTCCAGATATTCAACCTCACGCTGACCTCGACGCTCTCCCAATGACTGCTGCTCTCATGAAAAAGAAAAGCGAGACACCTGCCCTTTCGAGAAGAGAACGGCAGGTCATGGACATCCTCCACCGCCGGAATGGCGGGACAGTCGCCGAAATCATGGGAGACCTTCCCGATCCTCCGACCTATTCCGCGGTTCGCTCCGTGTTGCGGATTCTCGGCGAGAAGGAGCTCATTCGTCACAAGGAAGACGGACCGCGATATGTCTACTATCCCGCGGAGCCGACGGAGAGCGCACGGGAGGACATGCTCGCGCACGTCGTGAGAACGTACTTCGCGGACTCGCCGGAACAGGCGGTTACTGCCCTCCTTAGAATGAGCGACGTGAACATCGAGGATGCCGACGTGAAACGGCTTCGCGACACCATCCGCCGCGCTCGCCAGAGCGGGAGATAGAGACGATGACACCAACTGTCTTCTCTGATTTCATCGCGGCTGCCGGCTGGAACGCGTCAATGCTGATCCTCCTCGCCAAGGCGACGCTGATTCTGCTCACCGCCCTGGGCATCACGATGGCGATGCAGCGAGCCTCCGCCGGTGCGCGGCATCTCGTCTGGCTGGTGACAGTGGGCGCGCTGCTTCTCGTTCCCGCCCTGTCGGCGTGGGCGCCCCTCAGACTGCGCGTGTTGCCCGTGGCTGGCGCATCGGCCATTACCATGAGTGATAAGGTTTCTGCCGCGCCGAAATCCGGAAGCGAAAATCGCATCGGTGGAGTAGATGGTCCGGTGACCGGCATGACAGCCGGTTCTGAGTTGACCCCTGCGGAAACACCAATTGGATCTTCGTTCGTGGATCGCGTCTCCGCTCTCAGCGGAGTCTCCATCCTGCTCGCGATCTGGGGCACGGTGGTGCTTCTCATTGCTGCGTCACTCGCCTACGGAACACTCGTCGTTCGTCGAATCGTGCGCGGGTCACTGCCACTCGACACGCAGGATTGGCTCACGCCTCTCTGGGAAGTCTCTGACCGGCTCGAGCTGGAGGAGCCGCCCCGCCTGCTGCGCAGCGACGATGCGAAAATGCCTTTCGCCTGCGGTCTGCTTCGTCCGACAATCGTGCTTCCCGCTGAATGCGACAACTGGACACTCGACAGACGCCGTGCGGTGCTGCTTCATGAGCTCGCCCACGTGAGGCGCCACGACCTCGTCGGCCATACGCTCGGACGAATCGCCTGCGCCTTCTACTGGTTTCACCCGCTTGTCTGGACAGCCGCAAAGCATCTGCGCGCCGAGAGCGAGCGCGCTTGTGACGACCTGGCATTGGCCTGCGGCGCGCGACCAAGCGATTACGCCGAGCATCTGCTCGACATCGTGACTTCGGTGCGGCATGACTCTACGCCCGTTGTGGCCCTTGCCATGGCACGACGCAAGGAGTTCGAGGGTAGGATGCTGGCGATACTCGATCCCGAGCTGCGCCACTCCGGGCCCGGCCGGCTCCAGGCTGCCGGATTGATCGCATCGCTCGCCGTTATCTCGATCGCTGTTGGCGCCGCTGCACCGGCTCACCGTATCGTGGAACAGGCGCAATTCGCCGCCGGGCATGCGCAAAATCCGGGCATCGACGCGAAGCCGGTCGTCGAATCCGCGGAGAAATCGACAGATCGCGAAGAAACTGTCACGCGCATGGAAGTAACGTCTTCGACAGTCGCCGGCGTTTCCATGAAGTCAGACAGTCAGTTCATTCAGAGTGCGGCGACCGCTGAAGCGAATCCGCGACCGATTGACCTTGAGGCGATCGCCGCTGCCGAGCGTCCGAAAGCGGTTGCCGCTCCGCAGACCGTCGCCGCACTCACCGGCCCGCTGCAGCGCGTCGCCGAAAGCTCTGCCGCGCGCGCGTCGCAGGCACGAGGGGACGATCGTCCAGTTCTCCTCGCGAACGTCCTTCGTACCGATACCAGTGCATCCCTTCGTCGCGTAGCTGCGTGGGGACTCGCGGAATACGCCGATACGCAGGTTGGGGCGGGCGCACTTGCGAGTGCACTGCGACGCGATTCGAATGCGGCTGTCAGAGAGATGGCGGCCTGGGCGCTGTCCAACGGCGATGACGGAAACTCCACTGTCGTGGAAGCGCTCACAGCGGCGCTCCGAAGCGACGCCAATCCCAGGGTTCGCGGCATCGCGGCATGGGCGCTCGGCAGCGTCGGCGATCGGGATGCCGTCGGCGCGCTTGCTGCCGCTCTCGGCGACGCGGACGCTTCGGTTCGCCGGCGGGCCGCGTGGGCGCTCGGACATGTCGAGCCGCGGGAGGCACCGCGGCCGCTGGTGGACATGCTGCGTGATCGCGATTCACAGACCCGCGAGATCGCCGCGTGGGCGCTGTTTCAGATTCGGGATCGCAATACCGTAACTGCGCTCGACGCTGCACTTCGCGCCGAGCAGGACAAGGGTCTGCAGATGGCGTACATCAAGGCCCTCGCGGCAATTGGCGAACACTCGGTGGACGCGATTCGCCGGTTGCTCGATTCGCCGGATCCGAGAATCAAGTCGATGGCGGTGAGAGCCTTGGCCGGGGGAAGCGCGACGGGACCGTGGCCGTGGCCGTGGCCTGAACCGCGGCCGTTTCCCTGATCGGCGCGTGCCGCGGGCGGCCGATCAGAGCCGCGGCGCGCCCGTTTTCTTGAACGGTAGTGCTGATTTTTCAACCTACGCTGGCCGATGAATGTGCCATTCCAGAGGAAAAACCATGCACCGTCTTGCAGGAGTAATCGTCGCCGCAGTCGTGCTCTCCACCGAACGCGGTGCAACATCTCACATAGTGACACTCGCCTCAGGCGCGGCTCGCGGCGGCAGCTCGATCACGACCTCCGACGAGCGAATACCGCTCGACGTTCGCACGCTGCTCACGGCCGCGCGCGGAGCGCCCCCGCTGATATGCTCGCTCGCGTCGCAGTCAGTGCGGGGCCATGGATGGGGGGACTGGAGCGACGCACCGTCCACTCCCCTCGCGACCTTTGCCTCATCTCGCGTCGATCACGATTCGGGCGAGCCGCCCACTGCGGACATCGAGTTTCTACTGGAGTCGCTTGCCTCCGACGATGCGTGCGTGAGGGAGTTATCGGTGCGTCTGCTTGGCCGGTACCGAAGTGACAACGCGGTGACCGGCTTGATCGCGCGCCTTGCATCCCCATCGGTTCCACTGCGGGAAGTCTCCGCGCTCGGGCTCGGATTGGTGAAGTCCGCGCGCGCAGCCGATGCGCTTGTTCGCGCATTGCGCGACGCGACGCCCGGTGTTCGAGCTAACGCCGCGTGGGCTCTTGGGCGAATGCAGCACGGCCGCGCACTTGCTTCGATCTCCGCCCTCTTCAGGGACAGCGAGGAGAAAGTACGCGAAGCATCAGTGATTGCCGCGGGGAGAATGGATTCCACGAGCGTGGCGCCCGCTCTCATTCGTGTGATCCGGCAGGACGACTCGCCGGCAGTACGACGGGCAGCCGCATGGGCGCTGGGTCACCTCGAATCACGCGAGGCGGTGGATGCGCTTGCCGGCGTCCTCAGTCAGGATCGCGACGCCCGAGTGAGGGAAATGTCTGCGTGGGCCCTTGGCAACATCGAAGGCCGCAGTGCGGCACCAGCATTGATGGCTGCAGCCCGCGGCGATGCAGCCGATCAGGTACGCGAGACTGCGGTGTGGGCGCTGTCGCAGATCGGCGAGCGTAGTGCGGTCGAGACTCTCGGTGCAATCGCCGGCAGCGACCGCAGCTCGAGAGTGCGCGGCACGGCTGCGTGGGCGATCGGCCAATTGCAGCGGGGCGGCAGAGCGCCTGCCGGTCTGCTGCAAGCCCTGCGGAACGAGAGCGAGGACACTCGCCTCAAAGCGGCGTGGGCACTTGGACAGATTCAAGATACGACGTCGACGAATGCGATTCGTGACGCGCTCGCGCGGGAGACAAGCAATCAGGTACGCCGCGCACTGGTTCGCGCTCTGATGAAATCCGGTGAGCGATCACAGGCGACACTGACTGGCCTGCTCAATTCGAACGACCCTGAAGTGCGCGAGGCGGCGGTGCGCGGATTGGCCGGCGGTGGATCGTTCAATCCCTGGCCGTGGCCGTGGCCCCGTCCGCGACCTATTCCGTGACGGTCGGCGGCGAGGCGGCTAGCTTGTCGCCTCGCCGACATCGCGTTCGTAGTACCGCAGCGCCACTCCGCGATACGCGACACTCGCAACATGCCGGAATCCGCACCGCTCATAGAACCTTCCAGCTCCCGCTTCAGCATCGTATGCGTCGACGGATCGATCGCCCAGGGCTTGCGCGTCGTCACCCGGAAGGTTGCGACCGGAACACCTGCTCGCTTCCCCACCCATATCTCTGCACCGCGCATTCCTGACATCACACCACGCTGAGTTGGCTCGGATGACCAGTGCCCTCGCCCGAAACGTGTCGTGAGATCCCTCGCCGCCGCGGTGCGAAGGTCGGCGACGGCGGCTGCGTCGCTCTCGCCAGCTTTCCGAAACATCAGCCGGGTGACTGCGCTCACCGAGCCCCGTCGCCGACGCTGCGGTGAATAGCCGAAGCGCTGCGTGGTTCGCCGATCACATGTCGCCTCAACTCGAGCCACCTGAAAATTCTCCGCCCGCTGCTTCCGCAATCGTCCCAATCAGCGCGAAAGCGGCGCGCTGTACACGACCATCTGTATCATAGGAAGGGTCGAAGGCCGTCACTCCCGCCGCGCGAATGCGAAACCGTCGTCCGATTTCCAGCAGAGCATCCTGCACTTCCCGCACTGTCAATCCGTCGGCAACCGCGAATGAATTGGCCTGGCCTTCCGACGGATCCAGCACATCGAGATCGAGGTGAACGTAGGCCTCCCGCACTCCCCGCTCCGATATTCCCGAAAGGACATCGGCAAGACTTCCCCGCATCGCCACCGGGGACAGGGCGTGTACATCAGAGGTCGCCAACAGGTCTGACTCCAGCTGGTCAAGGTCTCTCACGCCGAGCAGGACTGTATCGCACTCAGCGACCGGCGCGAAGCCGTCGACGCTGAGGGCGAGCTGTTTCCAGCATCTCCCGGTGAGCGTCGCCAGCGACATACCATCGAGGAATCCGCCGACGGTCGTGTCAGGCGTGTTGTAATCTCCGTGACTGTCGAACCAGAAGACGGCGATGGATTCGCAACGTGCGCCGGCGACGGTTCCAATTGACGAATTGCAGTTGCCCGACAGAATTATCGGCAGTCGCTCAGCGCCGATCGCGGCACGAACTTCTGCTGCTATTCCGCGCGCGAGCTCGAACGCGGTGCGAATCTCGGCGAGTTTCGACTCCGGTGGGGGAGTTACCTCACTGACACCGACATCATGATCGTTCGCCTCGAGATACGAGACGAGGCCCGATCGAATGAGGTGCCCGGGCCCCGCACCCATGCGCGTGTCATGCATCGCCGAGTCGAATGGCACGGTGACCAGGCTGAGATTCATGCGCACATCTCCACGTGTTGCTGTCGGAACATCGGCGTTTCAATCAAGGGCGCGTCACTTCGGTGCAAGCTCGGCGCGGCTCTTCCGCGCCAACAGCCATACCACAGCGCCCAGGGCCATCACAACGGGCAGGAACCACGCCTGCTCGAGGCTCCGCGTACTGATGAGCCACACGCAGAAAACTATTCCGGCGCTTGCCACGACCATTCCCCCGGGCACATGAAAATCGGAGCTGTTGCCATGTCGTATTCGCAGCGCGATCAGCGCTGCGCACGTTGCAGCGTAGATCGCGATTCGCGAGATGACGGAAAATGTCGCCATCTGGGCAAAACCGCCGGCAAGACCAAGCGCCAGCGCAATCGCCGAATTCACGATGATCGCGTTGTGCGGAGTGCGCCACCGCGGATGAACGCGCGCCAGGAATGCGGGCAGCTCCCCACGCTCGGCCATCGAGAACATCAGACGGGGAGTCATGAGTGCAAAACCGGTGAGCCATCCGTAGACGGAGATCACGACGGCAACGCTGCCAACGGTAGATCCAACCGGTCCGAGCAGCTCGCGCAACGTCGCTGCCACAGGTACGGCGCTGCTGGAAGCGTTGGGAAGTACTGCCACGACGACGAGTTGCAGGAGGCAATAGATCGCGGTTATCGAGAGCATCGCAACCACCAGCGCGAAAGCCGTGTGGCGTTTTGGCTCGTGCGTTTCGCTGGCGGCGATGACGGCGGATTCGAATCCTCCGTAGGCGAACACAAGAAGCAGCACACCGTCGGTCCAGCTCGGCTTGCTGACAGCCTGCGAAGCGAGCACATCCCCATTCAGATTGAACATGCCGAGCGCGATGAGCCCCAGCAGCGGCAGCAGCTTGGCCGCGGTGAAGAGGTTGACTGTCCATGTGGCCTGTCGCACTCCTCCGAGATTGAGGCCAGTCACGATCAGCATTCCCACGGTCATCGTTACCGCCCGGCCGACAGTGGTGCCCGGCCACGATATCAGTGAGCTCAGATACGCGATTAGAATGTTGAGCACGGCGGC